>Ga0247813_10000689_pt1 | contig 29081 bp, 31 predicted proteins | sample UWRJL169409C1_FD_180719 | JGI IMG/M metagenome (GOLD analysis project Ga0247813, IMG submission 180719) | Plant litter microbial communities from Arlington Agricultural Research Station in Wisconsin, United States - UWRJ-L169-409C-1 | ecosystem: Environmental > Terrestrial > Plant litter >...
AGGCCGTATCCTTGGCAGATGCGCGAGACGCAGCCTTCGTGATGCGCCGGAAAGTCGCTCAGGGCATCGACCCGGTTGAAGAACGGAAGCAGGAACGGCTGGTTGTGCCCACTTTCGCGGAAGCCGCCAAACTGGTTCATGAAGAGCATCAGGCGGGCTGGAAGAACGGCAAGCATCAGAAACAGTGGCTCGCGACGCTCAAGACATATGCGTTCCCGCTGTTGGGCAACCGTCCGGTCGACCAGATTGAGGGGCCGCTGATCCGTGATGTGTTGGCGCCCATCTGGCTGAGCAAACCCGAGACCGCGCGCCGCGTCCGCCAACGCATCGGCATTGTCCTGGACTGGTCGTGCGCGAAGGGACTGCGGAAGACGGAAGCGCCGCTGCGCTCAATCTCGAAGGGCTTGCCGCGGCAGCCGAAGAAGGACGGGCATTTCGCGGCAATGCCGTATGCGGGCGTACCGGGCTTCATGGGAAAGCTGCGAGAGCGTCAGTCGGTAGGCCGCGTTGCCATGGAAGCCTTGATCCTGACCGCGGCCCGATCCGGGGAAATTCGCGGTGCGACCTGGTCGGAGGTTGATCTGGATGCGGGTCTCTGGACCGTGCCTGCGTCGCGGATGAAGATGGGGCGCACGCATATCGTGCCGCTGTCGGCTCAGGCGATCGCCGCCTTCGAACGAGCCAAGACATATAGGGCAGGGGCCAGTGATCTGGTTTTTCCCGGTCAGGATGTGCGAAAGCCGCTGTCCGATATGACCCTTCTCAAGATCCTGCGCGATAAGCACCTGGGCGTGACGGTACACGGGTTCCGCTCCACATTCCGCGACTGGGTGGCCGAGCAGACCGATTATGCAGGTGAGATAGCTGAGGCCGCCCTAGCGCATACGGTCTCTAATAAGGTGGAAGCGGCGTACCGGCGCACGGACTTTCTCGATAAGCGACGGGGGTTGATGAGGGATTGGGGAGCGTTTTGCATCGACGCCCCGGCCATCGTCGCCGTAAATGCCCCGCAACCAGCGCCCCCTGATATCGTAGATGCCTGACGGCGCGGTGACGCCCGCATCGTGGGAAAGACCGAGAGGAGAGTATGATCCGCTCTTTCGCGGTCTAGCCAAGTGCGGATCGGTCAACGGGTGGCGCCGTAAGCGCGTTCTAGCCGCCTAGGCCGTGGAAGGTGGCAGACTCGTTGCCGCGTGGGCTCCAATCCCTACCGGTCGTAACAGATTGGAGAGCGCATACCCAGCGGCTGAGGTTTCGCCGTTCGAAGGGGGCGTCTCCCGCCCTCGGCGTGATCCACGGCGTTCAAATCGACGGGTCACTAGGTTATTGTCGACCTCGAGATCAATAAAAGGTCGGCCACAAGACCGTGGTATCCTCTAGATGCCGACGACGATGGCCGACCCGACCGGCGCGTTCGTAAGATGAGTGCTGAGTAGATGCTGTCGAAGCTGGCATGAGGTACGGCGGGCAGCTCGCCCGCCGGGGTTCTTATTCCTACTGGTAGCCGCCTTCGTTCTCGCGCTCTTCAGCGGCCTCCTTTTGTACCTTCTCCATCTCCTCTGCCTCTTCGGCTTGGGTCGCGTCGTCGGTGTTCGGATCATCGGTCATCGTCAGCTCCTCTGCCTGTCCAACGCGCGACGCGGCTTTCGGCCGCGTGAGCAGCTTTCAACCGTTCGGCTGATGACGTCAGGGGGCGGGAGCTTGATCGAAATTTCAAAGCGCCCAAGCTTGTGGAGTTTATGGCCTACCGGCCACGCCGAAATCTCGATCGGGAAACCTACGAACGACGAGGTCGACGACGGCAGAGTGAAGGATGTGCGCAAACTCCAGTCCCATGCATTCGGCGACCGTCCAGCGAACGGTCGCGAGCATCGGTCCGAATGACGGGATCGTGACCAATAACCGCGTGCCGGCAACTGCAGGCAACGTCGTACGGCATAGGCACCCGTGCGTAGAGATGTCGCCAAGTTCTGCCGGGCGCTTTCCAAAGACGGAACTTCCGATCGAGCACGGCACCACCACGACGCGTCGACGTCCAACGCGCTTATCCTGCGGCCGGATCGACGGCGCTCGACGCCGGTGCAATGGCCGGCAATAACGGCCCTCCTGAACTTCGCTCTCCATCACCAAAGGCTACGGCACCGATAGTTAACACCGGCCGGATACCAGCGTTCAGTTTCTTACAAATAAGCATCTTTTAGATAATCTAGAGCAGCTTCGCGACCTAGGCCGCCGCGGGGGAGCGGGCCGGTGACGGCGGTCGCGGAGGAATTTTGACGAGGCCCTTGTGGCCGCGTCGAACGTCTTAGCGATCGCCTCGCTACCATGCAGCTGGAAGGCAGCCACTGTGTGCCCGCCGATGGCCGGTGGGCATCCGGTGCGTGCCAACGCGACTATAACAAAGGATCACCGGTGTGCAGCTGTCTCCGAGTGCGGACTGACCAGAGCGAAAAGCGCTTCGATGATATGCGACTCGCTTACGCACGTGTCTTCGTTCACAGTAGCAAGGTCATCTTGAAACATGTAGCCCCATGAGACCATCCTTGGATGGCAGATCCAGCGACGACCTTTCCGTCGAGGAGTTGGTTCTTGCTCGACGCGCGATCGAGATCGGCGAACAACTCGTCCGGATCTGCGATACGATGGGCCAACCCGAAGCAGGCAACCATATCGTCACCGGGTTGGAGATAATGCGTGTCGCAGTTCAGCTAGGAGAGCTACAGTTTAGCTCTGGCTTGGAAGAAAAGTTCCATAGCCTTGGTGCCCTTCTCGTTGAGACTGAGAAAGGATCTTCTTCGATCGACGGGGTCGTTCGTCCTGTCGACGAAGCCGCGACGGGTTAGGCTATCGATCCACCGCAGCGCGGTTGTCGCCGGAACCGCGGCAGCGATGCAGGCACTGCTGACAGAAACCCGCTTTCCCTCAGCTTCGGCGACATACAGGTCGAGCAGCATGTCCCAAGCAGGCTCCCCAAACAGCACGCCTCCGCAACCAAAAATTTCTTCGCGAGCACGCCGTTCGCGATACATTGTCCGCGCAATATAATAGTTCGATCTAGTCGCTTCTGAGCCAGTAATTTTGGGCGACAGGCGGAGCTGCATCAGCGCCTGTTCGAGTACATTGATAGCACTGAGTTCAGCGCCGTTGATGAGGGTTTCCATGCACACCTACCAATGAAACCGCGACCAGGCGGCTTCGGGCCCGGTCACGAGGGTTCGGCGATGATGCCGAAAGGTGCCGATGATAAGGATCACCAGCATCGGATACGAAATTTCGCCGGCAATCCGCGCATAGGCGATTGGCACTATGTGCGGATCGTAAGCGCGCACCGCATGCACACCGATCGTCAGAAGTTGCAGGCCAGCCAGCCATCCAGGCCAGTAGCGGTCTGCTCGCGCTGCCACCGCAGTCAAGACAAGCAGCAGCGCGAGGTCGATATAGAGCGCCGGCCAGTTGACGTAGGTGAAGGTTACGCCGTCGGTAAATGGTATCATTGACGTGCTGGCGGCAGCGCACATCAGGATGGCGCCGATGATCTTCTCAGGCGTTCCGCCGCGCCATACGGCGAATATGGAGCTCGGAAGCAGTGCCCCGTAGAAAATGAAGATATGAATCATCGGCGCGCTTCCCTCAGGCGGCGGCTTGCGAGGCCCCGGCGGTCGTGAAGACGACGGATGGATCCTTCTGACCGTCCCCGAACCCGACAGTTGAATAGCCCAAGCGGCCGGCAAGGCCTTCGAGTAGGCGATGACCTCTCGCCGCGTCTGACAACGCCGTACTCTCGTTCAGATTTGCGGTAATGATCGAGGCGAAGATTTGATGGCCTGCTACGGCCGAAAGCCCTTCGGTCTCGGAGGCATTCGCCATTGCGGCGGCAACCTGTCCGCCAGCGGCGAGCGTCCGGCGAAGAAGGGACTCAAACTCGTGAAGGCTGCGAACCATATGTTGGACTGGCTCGCTGGGCGAGGGACTATTGTTCAGCGGTTCGACCAGCGACAAGGTCGCTGGTAGCTCGCACCCCAACGGCGAGCATGCCGAACCCGATGGCGAATACGAGTGCGAAGACGGGTATCCAGACGAGGCGTGCGATGATGCCAGTTTCATTTCCCTCAGCTCCCCTAGTGCGAACCGGAAGCCAGTGACGCCAGGGCGCTACCTCTTCCTGAGAACTGGTTGGACGACTAACGGCTTCGCTGACGACCCCTCCAGATTGGGGGTATTGATCGAAGGGGGCGGGTTTTCTCTCGTACGCCTCGAACTGTTCCGCGGCATCGATCCTGTTTCTTGCGCCAATTACCTGAATGGCCTCAGCGCAATACCCGCTGACGGTGCCAGGTGACAGGTCGAGAATTGCGGCAATGTCCTTGGTGCTCTTGCGGTCGTAGATCAGCCGAAGGCAATCTCGCTGGCGAGGTGAAAGTCGAACGAATCGGGCGTCTAAACTTTCCGTCATCGATACCCATTCTGGCGCGAGTAGTCGCGTTTGCATAGAACGGTTCGATTCGGTTTAATCGCGCACTAACGACATTCCCCCATTCTATACCGCCGCCAGTAACGCTCCCACTTCACCGCGCCGCCTGCTGCTAGCACGGCGCACGACAGCGATCGTCCATCCGGCAACGTGCAGCGGGCCACAACGCGGTTGTAGCTTTTGCCCGTCGACTGACAGCGCATTGTGCGGTTCAAAGCTATGCGCTCTACGATCACCCGGCTGCGCTCCGCGGCAGCGTTCGAACAGTTGTAGCCAACGCGGTGGGTCCGACACGGTTGGGCACTTTCAAAGTCCGGTGCCTGAACGCCGGCTATCCGAACCTTTTGGCCGTTCGAACACCATAGCGGGCCGTCGCCGTCGTGAACGCGAGTAACCGTGCACATGAATGATGCGGCAGCAATGACCACAGTCAGCATCCGGCAAGGTGCTTGAGAAAGTTCATAAGCTCGAGCCGCCGGTTTGCCTCGTCCGCAAACCGAGAGTCCACCCCCAGAGCCCAAAGCGCTGTCGTTCGGCCCGGGTCGTGCTGCAGCACATCAAGTTGATCAGCGCGGCGTTCGACGTCTTCTATCGTCTCCGCCAGCCCGGCATCGACAATGTCTTGCGCCTGACGACGTAGCGCTACCGCAATCTCCCCGGGTGCCAGTTCTGGATGATATTGAACGCCCCAGAAGACCCCGACATCGTGCCGTATCTCGACGGCCTGCACTTTGCTGACTGCGTTGCTTGCCAATAACGTTGCGGTAGCGGGCAGCGCCTCAACCTCGTCGCCGTGGATCGCCGGGGCGTCCCAGCACGATCCCCGCCCGTTCAGTAATGGGTGGCTGCGGCCCTCCTCGGTCGGAACGATGCGACGCGAAATGCCCGCCTCCATCCGTTCCATTTTACGGACCGTCCCGCCGGCCGCGGCGACAGCGAGTTGTAGGCCGGCACACGACCCGAACGAAGGCGTGCCAGAAGCAAAGACGCTCCGCATGAAAGCCAACTGGCGACGAACTTCGGGGCTATCGTCGTAAACGTGTAGCGGGGCGCCGGTGACGAACACCGCGTCGTATCGAGCCAAATCGGCTGGCGCTAACGGCTTCGCATCGGCATCGGCCGGCGCGACGATCGTGATGTCGGCTTCCGGGCGCAATTGGCTGAGCGTCGCGGCGTAAGTCTCGCCCGAGCTTTTACCGGCGTGCTCGCGTCGCTCGTCGCGTTCGGTTGCGGTCTCGCTCTCGGCGATCAGGAACTTAAGCAATGAATGTCCTCATGGGCAGGGTTTGCCTGAACGCACGGCACAACGCATGCTCCCTGCACTCGCGGTAAAATACCTGCCCGCTGTGGAGCCGGTAGCAGCGTCAAGTCGCCATCCAATCGCTCTCTGCGTCGTCGACCGCAGCAAACGCATCACCGTCGGCCTGTTGCCTGCGGAGGTGAGCCCGTACGGCTTCGGGGTCGCCGTCCTTGGGAAATGTCCGGTCAGCGCGAGCCGCGTCGGCGATCCCGTCGACCCAATCGCCGCGGTCGCGTTGGGTCAGCAGCCATCGTCCAAACGCTACCTTCTGCGCGGGCAGGTCGTCATCGTAATCGGTCATGGTCGGGTCCTCGAATCGTTGGGACCGTGCATCGCACCTGTCTGATGTTCCTGCAATGTTCTTGCGAATCAACCTAGACTAAGCGTACCTAGCCAGACGCCGCCGCGCGGTGACGCAACATCGCTGGAGGACTGAAATGCAGCACGATCTGCAGCTGCGGGCGGCTGCCCGGGCCATTTACGAGAACGTTTATCCGACAGACGAATGGGCGCCGGTTAGCTTCGACCAGGCCGAGCGGTTCGGAACCGTGCACTACCGGCAGGCCGTCGGTGCCGCACAGGAAGCACGGTCGGTGCTGGCCGCTCGACATGAGCAGCTTCTACTCGCTGCGATCTTCTAAGCTATGGCGACGCTCAAGCTGTTCCGATCGGCTGCTCCCGACGTGCTGTCCGAACTGACGCTGCACGACATACCGTTCGAGTTGGTACCGCGAGAGGTACCGTTCTTCCTGTGCAACACGCCGGCCGGCTTCCCATCGCCGGCTCAGGACGACATGCAGGAGCCGATCGATCTCGGCGCTTGGCTCGTCGAGCATCCAGCCGCCAGCTACATCATGCGGGTCGATGGGCGGTCGATGGCGGGCGTGGGCATCAACGACGGCGACTTGATCGTAGTGAACCGCGCGAAGAAACCGCGGGCCGGTGCGATCGTAGTTGCCCTGGTCCACGGCGACCGGACGCTGAAGCGCTTAAGCTGGATCGATGGGCGTCATTGGCTCGTGCCGGAGGCCGAAGGGTTCGCCGACATCCTGGTCGACGAGCATGTTGAGATTTGGGGAACGGTCGTCGGCGTCGCCCGCAAGATGGCATGAGCGCGCCGATCGCGCTGATCGACTGCAACAACTACTACGTCTCGTGCGAGCGTGCGTTCGACAGCAGCCTGGTCGGAGTGCCGGTGATCGTCCTGTCGAACAACGACGGATGTGCCATTGCCCGATCGGCGGAGGCGAAGGCGCTCGGGATAAAGATGGGCGATCCGATCCATCACCTTCGCGACAAGGTTCGGCGGCACGGCATCCAGGTCCGATCGTCCAACTATTCCCTCTATGGCGACATGCAACGCCGAGTGATCGCGGCCTGCGAGCCCTTCGCCCGCGATGTCGAGATATACTCAATCGACGAGACGTTCATCGACCTGGCAGGGTTCGAACGCCGCGATCTCGTCGCACACGCACACGCGATGCGTGCACAGGTGCAGCAGTGGACCACGATCCCGACCTGCGTGGGTATCGCGGACACGAAGACGTTGGCAAAGCTAGCGAACGCCGCGGCTAAGAAAGATCCGCGGTTCGCCGGCGTGGCGGATCTTCGTGACGATGAGGTGCGGCGCGATGTGATGCATGCATTCGCGGTTGGTGACGTGTGGGGCGTTGGAGACGCGACTGCCCGGAAGTTGACCGATCTCGGCATTCATACCGCGAGTGCGCTCCGCGACATGCCGATGAAGCAAGCGCGTGCGGTCGGGACTGTCGTGCTCGAGCGGCTGGTGGCCGAGCTTCGCGGTGTCCCGTCCAACGCGGTCGAAGCGGTCGGGCCGCGGCGGAAGGGCATGGCTGTCACGCGATCGTTCGGAACGCCGATCTGCGACTTCGACCGAATGATGGGCGCGCTGTCGCAGTATGCGTTGCGGGCTGGCGAGAAGCTGCGTTCGCACGGCCTAGTGGCCGCTCGGCTCACCACGTTTTTCCATACCAACAAGCATAAGCCCGACCGACCGCAGTACGGCGCTTCACGCATGGTAACGCTGCAGCCGATGACGAACGACAGCCTTGAGCTGATCGCCGCAGCCAGGCGGGGCGCTGAGAAGGGATGGCGCGATGGCTATGCCTATACCAAAGCGGGCATCATGCTCGATGACTTGCTGCCCGAAGGCGAGCGACCGCGGACGCTGTTCGAGGCCGACACGGCCAAACGGGACCGGTTGATGGGCGCGCTCGACGCGATCAACGGCCGGTTCGGCACCTGGACAGCGGTGACCGCGTCGCAAGGGTTTAGGCGGGAGTGGAAGATGCGGTCGGAGATGCGCTCACCCGCCTGGACGACCGACATCTCCCAAGTGCCTACAGTGCGGGCTTAGCTCACACCTTGTTTGCGGGCGCCGACGATCATGGCCTGTGCGATTTGGCGAACCGCCTCGTCGTCCTTCGTCTCATCCGTGGCGGGGTCGCCCAGATGGTTGAGGCTCTGTTCCATGAAGTCCAGCAGGCCCGCGTGCCTCGCTTCAACAAATTCCATAAGCTTGAAGAGCAGATGCTCGGTGGCGATCTCGCGCTGCCGGGTCTCGGTTGCGGTGTCGGAAGCCACTATTTTACTGCCTGCTCGGAAGCGTCAAACTCTGCGAACGCCTCTTTCACGTCGCCCGCCGCAACATCATCAGCGACCTCGACGGTCACGACCACCTTGCCATTCAGTTCCGCGTCGTCGCGAGCTTCGGGGCTCGGCTCACCCGCCTTGTTGTCTGACCCGTCTTCCTCAATGCCAGCTGTGTTTTCGCCTCCGTCGGCCGTTACAACGACCTTCGCACGATCGATATTAAATTGCTGAACAAGCCGTTCAACGGTCATTTCCGCTTCACGTCGCGTATCGAACTTTGCAGTCAGTTTCATGGTGCCACCTTCAAGCCAGTATGGCTTGATAGGACAACCGCTGAGATCGCGTGCGGTGCCATGTTACGCATAGTCACGAAGACAACCGCGCTGGCGCCGGTAAGGGCCACCCGCAGCGGACAATCCGCTATGATGCCACGGATGCTGCGCTCTACCCTCAGGAGGGAGGCCGCATGTTCTTCACCCGATCAGGTCGGACTCGCGCTACGCTCGCCGTCAGTGAACTACCGCTGCCGCCTCGGCCGCTGCATCGATCGACAATTTGGCGACGTGCAATGCCGTTTCCGGTAGGAAGGAGCAGTACACTCCCGGCCAGTCCAGCAACACGATGCCGTCGACCGCTTGAGCGGTGAAGTCTTCACTTCTGGAAATCGGCGCTGTCCTGCTGGTCGGTGGACCAGACAAAGGCCTTTGGTATCGGGCCGCCGGATGACGCCCCGACTCGAACCTATCCTACCACGGGCGCAGCGTTCGGCCATGACAGAGGTTCCCACCCCGAAAGGCTACGCGACCTGCTGCTCGAGGTGATCGTCGGCGCGACCGGCCGCGATGAAGCGAAGTGGCGCAATGCATCGTCTCGTGCTTGATGCACGCGCGCTATCCCGAGAGGGAAGGTCCTGAACGGGGCGCGTAGCCCGGTCGGCACAATGCCCGTAAGGCTCAGGTGAAAACCACTTCGCGACCTTCCCAAAAGCCGATTTTGTGAAAATGGTCCGAGCAGCTGTTGTAGGTTTTCCCAACGACTGATCTGGAGACATCCAAGTGCGTCGAAGCATAGTGTCTCTTGTTGATCTGGACAGGGAATGGCATGCGGCCCTCATGCACCCCGCTCTCGACAAAGTGTCGCAAGCCCGACCGAACTTCATCCGCGTCTACGGCGGCGCGCACGTCCGGATAGGTCTCGAGGTACCACTCCTCTGAGAAACGCTCCTTTAAAGCGATCGCGAAAAGGTCCTGAACGACGAGGCGAGTATCGTGATCGTCGATTTGGTTGGCGCCCACGCGGCGTGTCAATTTAAGCAGGTCTTCGATGGTCGTTATGCAGGATCCTCAACGGGTGGCGATCATTGATCCGCCTCCTGCACGGTCGTCGATCCAGAGATGAGCCGAGTAGTCCCGTGCTAAGGCTTTCATAGCACGTGATCATGAAGCTGCGATGACCGTCTCATGTAAGCTGCCTACCGCGCTCAACGCTCAGTCGAACTGGACCGTGCATCTACAGGAACGATGGCTCATAAGGCGGTGATCGCAAAAGCGGTTGACCTAATGCGCGAGCAGGCTCGGTATGTCGCCGACAGCTGCGGCACCGCGCAGGACCTCACCGGCGTCAAACGCGTTGACGGGTCCCACAACAAGAGCGTCGCATGCCGACATTGAGGGTAAGACGACCGGCCAACCGTACGTCGAAGGCAACCTCGAATCTGAAGTTGATGCCGCTTGCGGAGGTGGCAACGTTGAAGATCGCGATGCCATCGGCGACGACACGCCGGACTTGCTTGTGGCGGACGGTAGCGACGTCGATAATGCGGCGGACAACCTCCGGTCCGCGGAGACGAGGACGCGCCCGATAGTTCGCCGTAAAGGCGCGCGGTAAGGCGGCGCCCCGACTAGCCGCTTAGGCGATTGCCTCCCAAACCAGCGCGACGCCTACGACAATCATCAGCACGTAGATAGCGGTGAAGAATCGCTCAGGCGACACGCGGCGTACCAGCGCAACACCAGCGACGGTCGAGATCAATGCGACGGGCAACAACGTCGCAGACACTAGCAGGTTCGCGGCCGTGAACTGACCAAGCGCGATATAAGCGGGCACCTTGATCCAATTGACCGCGGCAAAGAATATGGCAGTCGTGCCGACGAGCATTTCGCGGGGAAGGTTGCGGCGGAGCACCCAGACCTGAAAAGGCGGCTGGCCCGCATGGGCAATCTGGCTGGTAAAACCCGAGGCGATTCCGAATAATGACCCAAGCCACTCGGGCCAGCGAGCCGCATCGCGAGGATTCGGGTGACGCGCGGCGTTGAGGCGATAGGCACCAAAGAGTACAGAAATAGCGCCCACGGCCGCCATGACGGCGTGAGGTGAAAGTCGGGCGGCGAAGCCGTAACCCAGCGCTATACCGACAATGGCCCCGGGCAACATCCAGCCAAGTAGGCGCCAGTCAACGGTGCGGCGGAACGCCCAGACGCCCACGACATCCTGGAAGATCAGTACCGGAAGGGTGATGGCGGCAGCGCGCACGGGGTCCATCGCAAACGCAAGTAGAGGTAATGACAGGGCTCCCATACCCGCGAACCCGCCCTTGGCCAGTCCGAGCAGTATGACGGCAGGGATCGCGAGTGCGTAGAAATGCCAATCGGTAATCATTGCAAAGCGCTAGCCGTTCGCACGCTCATGCCGATAGTTGCCGCGTAACTGTACCAATCACGTCGCGGTATCGGTGATCAACCGGCTGACGGCAACACCCCAGTCGGATACCGCCCGATTGGCGGACTTGCCCGTGATGCTCCACACCTTGCCCGCAAACTCGCCGGTAGCCTTCCAGACCCCAGGCTCCGTCTCCTCGGCATATACCTCTACGTGCTGGTTACGCACTGATACCCGACGCTTCATAATCAATACCTCCTAAAGTGGCCGCGACGGCTCTGTCAGACGTAATGCATCGGGACGAGCTAGGCTGCCAGCAAACGGATTATTGAGCCCCTGAGGCTACCTCCATGTGGCAGTTAGTACTGCGAACCCGTTCGATTCGATCCGAGCCCAAAGCCGTCTGCCCGCTGATGCCAAGGCAAACGGGGAAGGATTTTGCGGTTCGAAATCTACCCTGAAGTTGCGCTGACAGCACGCGTCTACGGACTGCCTTGTGGCCATTTCAAGACCGTGACCTCGTCTTGAGATGGTTCGGAGCAGTACGCCGTCGCTGCCGAGGGCTGCCGTGTCGCCACACCAAATGAAGACGCCCGCTGAGGGATCCGATCTATCGCCAAGCACGGATGGTGATAGACACCCCTAGACATCAGGCGGCGAGCGAAAGCTGAACGAATTGACTGCTGTAAGGCAAAACATTGCGATCATCGCGCCGCCGACGGCAGGGCATATCAATCCACTGGTAGCTCTAGGTTCAGCGCTGGCATCGACGGGATCGAAGGTCACGGTGGTTCACATGGCCGAAGCCGCACCCCTTGTATCGGACCCGGCAGTAGCCTTCGCGGCGCTCGAACACCCGGCAGACCGCCAGGACGTGTTCGCAAGGCATATGTTTACGCTGGCACAGCCGTCGGGAGTCGTCGGACTACCAAGGATGATCCGCAGTACCGCGTCGATGACAGGCCTGCTCCTCGAGGCCCTGCCGGCCGCGTTGACGAGGCTCGGCATAGATGCGGTGATCGCGGATTCGGTCGAACCGGCAGGGGCGCTGGTGGCCCGCCACCTTCGGTTGCCGTTCGTGACCGCAGTCACCGGTCTGCCGCTGCTGAGGGAGCCAGATGTTCCGCCGCCGTTCCTCGGGTGGGCGTATCGTCCGGATGCGATTGGGCGTAACCGGAACACGGGTGGGTACGCGGTGAGCGACCTGCTTATGAAACCGATCACCAGGACGGTTTCGGCCTATGCGCGTCTTTGGGGCCTGAATTCCGATCCGCACTATCAATGGTCGGACCGCCTGCAGATCGCGCAATGTCCGGCACGACTCGATTTTCCGCGCGCCGCGTTGCCGTCGAGTTTCCGATACGGGGGCCCGTGGCGGCAACGCGAGCCGATGGAGATACTTCCAAAGCGTGACGACCGGCCGTTGATTTTCTGTTCGCTCGGATCGTTGCAAGGCGCGCGGCGATCGCTGTTCGCCGCGATGACGAGCGCGTGTGCCGCGGTCGGCGCGCGCGCTGTGGTAGCGCATGGCGGCGGACTGAGCGACGGTGAAGCCAGCTCCCTTCCTGGCGACCCGCTGGTCCGTGCGTTTCTGCCCCAAACTCGAATCTTGCCGCAGTGCGCAGCCGCTATCCTCCACGGCGGGTTCAACACGGTGCTGGATGCGCTGGCTGCCGGGATCCCGATCGTCGCCGTGCCGCTGGCATTCGAACAGCCGGCAACATCGGCACGACTCGCGAGGATACGCGCTGCCTGCGTCGTGTCCCCTGCGGATGCGGCCAGGGGAGGGCTCGAACCGGCCCTGAGGCGGGTGCTGACGGACCCGGTCCATCGCCAGGCTGCACGCTCGCTCGCCGAAGATATTGCAGCCGGAGGGGGGGCAACCGAAGCGGCGGCGCTGGTCGATGCCGCGCTGCGCGATGATCCGGACGCTAAGCGAGTGAGGTCGAACCGAACAAATGGGGCGGCGGCGTGCGCCGCGTGAGGTGGTGGGCGGCAACGATCGCGGGCGGCGCTAGGATCAGCCCCATGATGACGTCGACGCCGTAATGGCCACCGAAGATTGGCGTCGCGAGAATGGTAAGCACCGCCCATGCCCTGCCGGCGACGGAGAAGCGCGGTATCGCACGGAACGACCAAATGAATATCGCGGCCAGTGTCGCGTGGAAACTTGGGAAGCTGACGATGCCCATCAACATGGTGAGATCAAGGACCCGGTGCGATCTATCGCGCAGGCCCGAGATCAGTCCTTGCTCAAGCCACGCTACCGATGGCCAGATGTGGCGGTAGGCGGCAGGATCGAACAGGTTGCCCATCGCCGGGGTTAGTCCCGAGATCAGAATCGTCACGAACCCAGACAGGATCGCTGCACATACAGTCGTCCGCAACGTGTCGAATTTCGCCAGGCCGCTCAGTGCCACGATGACGACGATCATCTGCACCGTAAGGCTGTGATAGGCCAGTCCGAGCAACCAAACCGCCGGAGGAGCCTTGTCGAGCACTCCGAGCATCATCGGCCAATTGAATCCGATCGCGCGATCCGCCGCCGCCAGACGGTCATCCCACAATACGCCTGAGCGCGCGGCCAGCGCATAGGCCAAAACAACGCCCAACAGTGTGAATAGCGTCATCTGGAGGAAGGCTGTCGCTCCGGCGGCAAGACGGGGTCGCGCGGTTCTGGTGCCGATCGCCATGGCGGCGCCGAGCGTGATCAGGGACGCGATCGCCGGCGCTGCTCGGACCGGATCGATCGAAAATGCGTGATGATATTGGGCTACCAGGAAACTCAGGAGCATAGCCGCGATCAATATCCATGAAGGCAGGTCTCGGCGGTCGGCAGGTATGATGGGCGCGGTCATTGCGGTCGAACGCAGATCGACCGCGTGCGGTGCCCACGGATCAGGTGTTGTGGCGCGGCTGCCCATACATGAACACTGGAATTTCCTTGTGCGCGCCTCTCGCAACACCAAGGCAGAAGGGATATGGACGGATCATGTTGAAATCGTTGTATCTGTTCGCATGCAATCCGGCGGACCGGGCCTAGTGGCCTGGTTCGAAAAACTCGCGATCGTCGCCTTCATGGTGTTGTTTATGGAGTGCTTCGCATGGGCGGCGCACCGATACGTCATGCACGGCTGGGGTTGGGGCTGGCACAGGTCGCATCACCAGGACCATGAAGGCTGGTTCGAGAAGAACGATCTGTACGCGGTCGTCTTCGCGATCGTACCGATCATCCTGTTCGTCGTCGGCCTTCGGTGGGAACCGCTCTGGTGGGCGGCGCTCGGCATCACGGTGTATGGTGGTATATACGCGTTCGTCCACGACCTCCTCGTGCATCAGCGCGGGGGCTTTCGCTGGGTTCCCAAGCGGGGGTATTTCAAGCGGCTGCTGCAGGCTCACCGCTTGCACCACGCGGTCGAGGGTAAGGACGGGACCGTCAGCCACGGCTTTCTTTTCGCGCGAAAGCCTGCGGTGCTGAAAGCGCAGTTGCGCGCGAACGTCCAGCCAGGGCGTCGTTTGGTCGGTTCCGATAAAACGGGAACGATGGCGTCGTTAGTAGCCGAGAAGTGACTATCGCGATCCGCCGCGCGGACGCCATGATCCGCCAGACGCGGATCGGCGTCTTGCTTTCCGCCGCGATAATCGTCGCGTGGTTGACGATCCATATCATCAGTATCTTTCATTGGCACTGGAGCCTTGCCACCGTTCCTGTCGGCGTCGCAGCAATCATCGTGCAGACATGGCTGAGTACCGGACTGTTCATCATCGCGCATGACGCCATGCACGGTGCGCTGGCGCCGTCTTACCCGCGACTGAACCGCGGTATCGGCATGACATGCCTCTCGCTCTATGCCTGCCTGTCCTATGCCGCACTGCTACCGCGGCATCATCTTCACCACCAGAGGACGGGGGGAGCGGGCGATCCCGATTTCCACGGTGGCGATCCGCGGCTGGTTGGTTGGTTCATGCAATTCTTCCGGACCTATTATTCCCACGGGCAGATCGTCCGGATAACGGTGATCGCGCTGATATATACGCTGCTCTTCGAGGCGCCCCTCGGCAACATCATCGTCTTCTGGGCATTGCCGGCTTTGGGTGCCGTGGCGCAGCTGTTCGTCTTCGGCACCTGGTTGCCGCACCGCGAGCGCTCGGAGCCGTTCGCGGACTCACACCGGGCGCATAGTATGAAGATCGGGCCTACCCTGTCGCTGCTGACGTGCTTCCACTTCGGTGGCTATCACCACGAACACCACCTCTCCCCCGGAACGCCCTGGTGGGGTCTTCCAGCGCGACGTCGCGTTCCTGTGAGGCCGCTCGCCGAAAGTCGATCGGCAGGAGATCACACGTGACCTCCGCGATCATCCTGTCCGCCTTTGCGATGACGGCCATCGTCGGCGTTCGCTATCTTCTCGTATCTGGGGCGTTTGCCTGGGTGACGGTCCGGAAACATCCCGGACTGTACGCCGGATTAAACCCGCAAGTTCGGCGTGAGATCATCTGGAGCCTTGCGTCTGCTGCACTCTACGGCATCCCGGCAGGCGTCGTGGCGTGGGGATGGCAGCATCATGGCTGGACGCAGGTCTATACAGACATCCATGCCCATCCGCTCTGGTACGCGCCGGTCTCGGTTCTGCTCTACCTCCTGCTGCACGACGCCTGGTTCTACTGGACCCATCGCTGGATGCATCGGCCGGTGCCTTTCAAGCTGGCGCATGCGCTTCATCACGCCAGCCGTCCGCCTACGGCTTGGGCCGCGATGGCGTTCCACCCGATCGAGGCGCTGAGCGGTGCGGTCGTCATCCCGCTGCTCGTGTTTTTCGTGCCAATTCACGTCGGCGGCCTGGCCATCGTCCTGACAATCATGACGGTGATGGGGGTAACGAACCACATGGGATGGGAGATTTTCCCTCGCTTCATGTGGACAGGGCGATTGGGTGGGTGGCTAATCACGGCGAGCCACCATCAGCGGCACCATGAACTCTATGGCTGCAACTATGGCCTGTATTTTCGGCACTGGGATCGGTTGTGCGGCACCGACAGCGGCGTAGGTGGTTTCATACGGGAGCACGCGCGCGCCGCACGCCGAACGGCTCTGTAATCGCGGCCGGTAAGAGCTTGTTCTCCGCTGCGGTGGTGGCTAATTTACGAACGCGAGCTGGCAGCGTCGTTGCGTAGCCAACTGCGGTCATCCTGGCGGACGAGGCCGCAGAGCAGCCGCAGGAAACGCTGCACGATCGCTTAGCATGACGCGGCACGCCTGCTACGGCAGCAGTAATCGGCCGGTCGAGCCGGTGATCAGCGTACTGTGCTTCAAAAAAAGGGTCGCGGAGCGAGCCATTCTGGCTGTCGCGGGCGGTTCTATACGTTGGTTCGCTATGTCGCCGCCACCGTCCTACTCGTCTCTGCGGTGGTGAATGCAACGTATGCGCGTCGAAGCGACGGTCTCTCCGGCGGCGCTATTGCGCGGCAGGATGGCCGTTGCCGCCGCCGGCGCTGTCCTGATCGTAATCCTCGGTATCTGTCCCCCCGCCGGCCCCCGCGCCGCTGCCATGTACCTCGCCCGTGTTCTCGTCGACCGATGCGCGCCTGCCCGCGTCGCGCGGAATGTCCTGGCCCGGCTTGGCGTTGGGGGTGTCAGGATCGATCGCGCGATCGCTGCGGCTCGCGCCGACCTCGACATGCCGCGGCTGTTCCTTGGCGTAGCTGTCATATTCCTCGCCGGAATAATGCCCTTCGGGCCCGCGGTCGTTATCGCCGAGTTTGGGATCGCTATCGATATCGGGTCGATCGGTGGTCATGTCTTCACTCCGGATCGTGGCAACGGCTCGATAGGTAACGCACGTGCCAAGCGAGTGTGTCCTGACCGCGCGGGCGGATCGTATTGATCCACGACAAAACCGGGCACCATCCGCGCGGCATGACGTTGTCGCAGTTTCAAAACCTCATGGGAGCATGCCATGACCACAGCGCGCTGGCCGAGCCAGCTTTGGATCATGCGCCACGGCGAAAGCGCGGGCAACGTTGCGCGCGACGCGGCCAATGCAGGTGGTGCTGAACGCATCGTGCTGGAAGCGCGCGACGTCGATATCGTGCTGTCGCCGCGCGGTGAGGATCAGGCACGCGCGCTGGGCGCTTGGTTCGCGGCAAAGCCAGAGGACGAGCGCCCCGACGTGATGCTCGCCTCGCCCTACTTGCGCGCCAAGGCGACCGCGCAGCTGTTTCGCGATGCGGGCGGCGGCGTGGATAGCGACGAACCGATATGCATGGACGAGCGGCTGCGCGAGAAGGAGTTCGGGATCCTGGACGGGCTGACGACCGCGGGTGTCGCCGCGCTGGAGCCGCAACAGGCGGAATTCCGCAAGCTGCTCGGCAAATTCTACCACCGGCCACCCGGCGGCGAGAGCTGGTGCGATGTCATCTTCCGCCTGAGATCGCTGATGGATACGGTCGCGCTGCATTATGCGGGACGGCGCGTAATGATCGTCGCGCATCAGGTCGTCGTGCTGTGCCTGCGCTACATTATCGAAAATATGAGCGAGGAGCAGATTCTGGAGATCGACCGCGAGGGCGACGTCGCCAATTGCTCGGTGACCGAATATCGGTTCGATGCTTCAATCGGCCGTTACGGGGGGCTGGCGCTGGTCGGTTACAACGTCACGACTCCGGTCGCGCAGAGCACGGTCGTCGTGACTGCAGAGCCCGAGGGTCCAAAGGCGGTGCGCGGGTGACCGGGCCTCAGCAGATAGACAGCGCCTGGATCGCTGCCAACCCGCCGCCCGTCCACGGCCGCGGCACGACCAAGAACAGCCGCGGCCGGGTACTGGTGATCGGCGGATCGCCGATGGTACCCGGCGCCGTCCGCCTGACCGGCGAGGCAGCGCTGCGAGCCGGCGCGGGCAAGCTGCAGATGGCGACGGTCGATACCGCCACCGCGGCGCTCGGGATCGTCGTTCCCGAGGCTGCCGTCATCGGCTTGCCGATCGGCGACGATGGCGAGATCGCGCCATGCACGCCCAAACTACTTCAGGCGTCGATCAAAAACGCCGATGTGGTCGTCCTGGGCCCAGGCATGGGCACGCCGCAAGCGGCCGGCCACCTACTCGCGCTCGTGACGTCGTTGGCGACCGAGGAAACGCTGCTGATCCTCGACGCTGCCGCCATTCCCTGCATGCGCGACTTTGGCGTAGTGCTGGGAGGATTCCGTGGCCGGCTGATCGCGACGCCGCATCATGGCGAGATGGCAGCGCTCACCGGTGTGGACATCGACGCGATCGCCGCGGACCCGGAAAAGATCGCTGGCGATATTGCGAGGCGGTTTGGCGTGATCGTCGTGCTGAAGGCGAGCGACACGGTGGTTGCGACGCCGGACGGTGAGAGCCTGCATTATGGTGGCGGTGGGATCGGCATGGCGACGGGGGGCTCGGGCGACGTGTTAGCCGGCGCGATCGGCGGCGTCGCGGCGCGTGGAGCGGAACCGCTCGTCGCCGCGGGTTGGGGCGTATGGCTGCATGGGCAGGCGGGGCGCCGGGTCGCGACCGATCGCGGGCCGGTTGGGTTCCTGGCGCGCGAGCTGCCCGATGAGTTTCCCCGGCTGTTGCCGCAATAAGGCGCAACGCGGCTACGGCATCGCTTCGAGCGTTTCGAACAAAGCGGCGTAGAACGTGTTGCGGGCCATGTGGCGGTTCAGGTTGGGAGCGCCATCGTCCCACCAGACGGGTCCGCGTTCGCCAAGTCCGATCTTCGCCGCGTCGATGCAGGCTCGTGCCTTGGCAACCGCTGCAGGGTCGTTCGCTCTTAGGGCTCGATCGACTGCGCGTCGTGCTTACACCAAGGCATCCACAAGCGCCTGCCTCTCCACACCGCCGAGCCGGGGATCGGCGCACCGCCAGAGCCGCGCGGCATCACGATATAACGACCGTCGAGCGTCACGGGCGGATCGCTCCGCTGGGAGGACATCGCCGACCTCCCCATGAACGGCATGTGCCGGCAGAAGGCGTCTCCTTCCGATTGCCGACTTCACCGCGTCATGCGCCTTTTAGGCATCTAGTCTCGGGCATGACGAAAGGCTGCATTTGCGAAGCGATTTAGCAAAGCTTCACTGACCGCATTTGGGCCGAAGCTCTACTACATGCGACGCTCATCCTTTAGACGGCCAATGCAAGGAAGTGTTGCGTCCTCGTTAGAGAGTATCAAAGCCGTGCGGCGGCGTTGGCGAGGGTAATGTACATCGCGCCCTCCGGTACGACATATTCATTTTCCCCCCAAAAGAACGGCCAGTCGTCGCGGTTTTCTGGATAGTCGGGCTTCAGCAGCAGGACGCCCGGCACCACCCCGCCTGGAATGAACGAAAAGTCCGCGCGGTTGCTGCCATACGCTACTTCCTTCGACATCGCGCCGACGCCAGATACGAACGAGCGATCCGACGCCGGATGATGACCGTGAAGGAAGTCGAGCGCGCGCAGTACTGGCGCGCTGTCGACCACCGCCGGAAAGGCGCGGTGAAGCGCGTCGGCGGTCAGGCCGAAATTTAGTACTGCGCCGCTCCCGGCCCAGCCCCCAGTCGTGATCGGCACGCCGAACGGATTAGCAGTCTCGGTCTCCTTGGCGCGAACCGCCCAGTCGCGCGCCGCGGTTTCAACCTGCCGGCGATAGCCATTCGGCATGTAGGGAAGCGCCTTGACGATCGTCGCCGCAGTTGAATCGAAGCGGCGCAGCATCGCAGGGGCAAGCGCATTGACCCGTTCTGCGTAGCCACGATCTTCGGTCGCGACGAGCAACTCCACCGCGGCGGTGAACTCTTCGTCGTCAATAGGGCCGCCCGTCGTGTTGCCGTGGCGGAATAAGTCGGGCGCATGGCGGTGCTGGTCAGCCCACACCTGCTGCGCGCGGTCGAGACAGCGTTTGGCGAACGCTGGATCTCGCGCCTTCCACACGCGATAGGTCGCGGCCAGCGCCGCCGCTGATCCATAATCCAGCGCCGATGCCTTGCTAGTGAATGCCCAGCGGTCGTCGGGCGTACCGCTGCGCCCGCCCTGTGCGTCATACTCGCGCTGATAAGGTTTCAGCGTCGGATCATAGATAAGCCCATCAGTCTTGCTCGCCGCATCGCCTAGATGGGTGTACTGGCCAACGTCAGGCTCGACGATACCGTGAATCGCATGGCCGACTGCGTCAAACTGCGCCAGCAATTGCAAGCTGCCGTGGCGGATCTGTTGCAGGATGTCAGGTACACCGTCGGGCACATGCATCTCCACCCGTCGCGATATCCAGTCGACCGCGACCGTGTCGCGGTCGATCCCAAAGGTCTCGACGGCGTCAACGAGCTGGCGCACGACCTGATATTGGGTCTGCGTGCGAATGTCGAAATCGCCGGCATCGAGCCACCCGCCGACCGCGAGGCCAGGGATATGCTCGCCGGGCTTGAAGCGCGTGTCTGTCGTCGGCCCTTGTCGATACAAATCAATATGTTCGTGATTGATCGGGGCCTGTCGACCATCGTCGCGGTGCGAATCGCCGTGCCAGACGCGATAGGCTTCGTTGACGGCAACATGATCCATCGCGATCGGCAGATAGACGTCGTTGGTTAGGTGCCACAGTCCGGCCAGCGCGTCCGGCCCGATCGGGAAGGGCGCGCTGCGCGTCGTCCCATAGTCGATCGCGTAGGTGCCGGGCTTCGTTACAGTGCTGAAATCGAACCGAACATAACGATAGCGCAGATAGTTACCCCATTCGCGGGTCGACCCCGCTGTCACCGGCGCGAAGACGCCGCTGGGGGTCAGCCGCAGGAGGCGGGGCCGGAGCGCGCGGCGATCGTCGCGATCAAGCTCGATCGTCGCGATCTTGGGCAGATCGGTGCGGTAGCCGGCCTGCGAATGGCCGATGACCGGCGGGCGTAGCCAACCGGGCACGCTATTAGCGTCGAGCGTCCATTCGATTACTTTGCCTGTGCGACCACCGGGCAGCAGCTGGCGCACGACATACCACCCGTTCTGAGCCTGGTTGCGCCCGTCGAACAACGATACCGCCCCCTCTAGCGTGGCGATGCCAACGCGCCGGGCGGGGTCTTCGGGCGCAAGGATCAACTGGCGCGCGCTGGCAAAAGAGTGCGGTTCGGCGCCCGGACCGTCGCTGCGCCCGCTTGCCAGATTGCGCTCGGGTGCAAGCGACATTGCATCGGCGGGATAGCGCGGGAAAAGCGCGGGCTTGCCGTCGGCGGCATAGCTTTTGTGAAAATAGGCAGAGGGTACGAATTCGAGGTTCAGCCCCGCCTTGCCGACCTGTGCAGCGGGCAGGGGCTGATCGAGCAGCACTGACAAGACGACCATGCCGCCGCGCCGTTCGGCGCGGACGGTATAGTCAAAGTCGGGATAGCGCATTGCGACTTCGATCACGCCCGCCGCCTTGTCGACGCGCCGGCGGACGAAGGTGGCAGCCGGATCCCACTGACCCGGCGTCGCTGACAGACGCACATCGCCGTTGGTGGCGGTGCGCACGCCTTGCTGGATGAGTTCGACTCCGCTTATCTTGGCGTCGGCGAACAACCCTTCGTTGACGTTGGAAAAGATGAGCCAGTTGACGCCGGGCGTCTCGAAATAATCGGAGCGGTCGAGTCGAAGCGACGGACGATCGGGCGCCTGCGCCACCCCAACGCTGCTCGTTGCCAGAAGCGCGGCGATCATCCACGCGCGATACTGCGTGCCCATCAGCAATAGCCCTCTCATCTTATCGTTAGCGCTACCATATATGTAAGGTATCTAAGTTCAAGCTGTTGCAACGTTGTGCGAGGCGATGCCGAATAGTGGCCCGATCCACTCAGGCCAGCGAGCCGCACTGAGGACTCTGCTGACGCGCGGCCGAGAGCCGCTAGGTGCCGAAGAGTATCGAAATGGTGCCTACGAACGCCATGACTGCATGAGGCGAGACACTTGCGGCAAACCCGTGACCCAGCGCGATACCGACGACAGCGCCGGGAAGCATCCCGCCAAGTAGGCGCCAGTGCTCGATGCCGCGGAACGCCCAGACGCCGACTTCGCCCTGGATGATTACGTGATCGAAGCTGGCGCAAGCCGGCGCATTTTCACGCAACAGCCCAATTCTGTTTTCGGCACCGCCCGGCGATTTTTGCCCGACCCGATCGATCGACGATCCGGCGGGGAAAGCAGCCGCTATGACACCCACCAAATTGCTGGTCGTTCAGATTCTCATCGTCTTCGCGATCGTGGTCGCGGGCGTATGGGCGGCGACGCAGTGGGCGGCGGCGATGCTCGCCTATCAGCCCGAACTCGGGTCGCCTTGGGCGGTCGTCGGCGGATTGCCGGTCTATCGTCCCTGGGCGCTGTTCGCATGGTGGTATCACTACGACGCCTACGCACCTGATGTGTTCGATAGGGCCGGGACGCTGGCGGGCGCCAGCGGATTTATCGGCTGCGGTGCCGCGATCGCCGGATCACTGTGGCGTGCGCGCCAGTCGAACAACGTCACGACCTATGGGTCTGCCCGCTGGGCCAATGATCGCGAGATCAATTCCGCCGGCCTCCATCGCGATGCCGGCGTGCTGCTCGGCAGCCTTGGCGGACGCTATCTGCGGCACGATGGTCCCGAGCACGTCATGGCGTTTGCACCAACCCGCTCGGGCAAAGGGGTTGGCCTGGTCGTCCCGACCCTGCTGTCCTGGACCGGATCGACCGTCGTCCATGACATCAAGGGCGAGAACTGGACGCTGACCGCGGGCTGGCGGTCGCGCTTCTCGCACTGCCTGCTGTTCAATCCGACCGACACGCGATCCGCGCGCTACAATCCGCTGCTCGAGGTGCGCCGCGGCGCCAACGAAGTGCGCGACGTCCAGAACATCGCCGATATCCTGGTCGATCCCGAAGGCGGGCTCGAACGTCGCAACCATTGGGAGAAAACCAGCCATTCGCTGCTGGTCGGCGCGATCCTGCATGTCCTTTATGCCGAGGAAGAGAAGACGCTGGCGCGCGTCGTGACCTTCCTGTCCGATCCGCAGCGCAGCTTCGTCGCCACGCTCAAGCGGATGATGTCGACCAACCACCTCGGTGACACAGACAACCCGTGCGTTCACCCTGTCGTCGCCTCCGCTGCGCGAGAATTGTTCAACAAGAGCGAGAACGAACGCTCCGGCGTGCTGTCGACCGCCATGTCGTTCCTTGGCCTCTACCGCGATCCGACCGTCGCCGAAGTCACCTCGCAGTGCGACTGGCGCATCGCCGACCTGATCGAGGGCGAGCGGCCGGTGTCGCTCTACCTCGTCATCCCGCCGTCCGACATCAGCCGCACCAAGCCGCTCGTCCGGCTCGTGCTCAATCAGATCGGGCGTCGCCTGACAGAGCGGCTCGAACAGTCCGACGATAGCCCGCGTCGGCACCAACTGTTGATGATGCTCGACGAGTTTCCGGCGCTCGGGCGGCTCGATTTCTTCGAAACGAGCCTTGCCTTCATGGCCGGTTACGGCATCCGCGCCTTCCTGATCGCGCAGAGTCTTAACCAGATCGAGAAGGCGTATGGCGAATACAACTCGATCCTCGACAATTGTCACGTCCGCGTCGCGTTCGCGACCAACGACGAGCGCACCGCCAAGCGCATCTCCGATGCGCTCGGCACCGCGACCGAGCAGCGCGCGATGCGCAACTATGCCGGGCACCGGCTCGCACCTTGGCTCGCGCACGTTATGGTCAGCCGCCAGGAGACCGCGCGCGCCCTGCTGACCCCCGGCGAGGTGATGCAGCTGTCGGCAACCGACGAACTCGTGCTGATCTCCGGGCTGGCGCCAATCCGCGCCTACAAGTTGCGGTATTTCACCGACCCCAACTTCACGGTCCGCGTCGCACCCGCTCCGTTGCTGGCCGATGGCCGCTACGCCGATTGCCCGCCGCCACGATCGAACGATTGGGGCCGCTTCGCGCGGCTGACCGATGAGCGCCTGGAACAGGCAATCAACGCCGAGGCCGGTCACGACGACGGCAGCATGCAGCAGCAGCGTCATCCCGGCATTGCCAAGGAAGCCGGCACCAAGCCGATCGAGAAGGACGACGTCCAGCAGCAGGTTGCCGATGAGGATGGCGATGTCGCCGCCGAGAAGCGTGCGATGGACCAAGCGCGGGGTCTTACCACCGTCGCCCGCGGCTATGCCCTCAACGAGAGCAGCGGGCGTGACCTGCTGCCGGGGATCTGAGCGATGAAGGTCCGCCAGAACCTCTATATCGATCGCGAGATCGCTGACACGCTCGAAGCGCTCGAGACTGGGCCAAGCGGTACCAAAAGCCGCCCTGTCAACGACACGCTCGCCGCCTGGCGGGCCCCGCGGGGCACGAAGGAGATCGACGACCTCCCCGAGGAGCGGCTCGACCGTATGTCGCGAGAGCTCGCAACGATCCGCCGTGACGGCGACGAACTGCGCGAGAGCCTGTCGCTGTTCGTTCGCTGCCAGGTGAGCGTCGCCGCGCCACTGCCCAAGGGTGACAAGATCGCGCTGGCGTTCGGCCGCGACCGGTTTGAGACGTTCGTCGGGCACGTTGGTCGCCAGCTCGCTAGCGGCATGCCCACGCTTGCCGCGCTGATCGACAAGGGCGCTGGGTAATGAGCGCCGCCTCCGATACCGTGTCCGATGGCCGCCGCCGGGCGATGCTGCGCACGGCGATGGGGCCGACCATCGCCGCCGCGCTTGCCGATCCGCTGGTGGTCGAGGTGATGATCAATCCTGACGGTGTGCTGCGGCTCGACCGGCTGGGCGAAGGCCGCATCGACACGCAGGTCCGCTACGACCCGGCTCAGGTCGAGCGGATCATCCGCCTGGTCGCGAGCCATAGTCGCACCGAAGTCCATGCCGGGTCGCCGATCGTCTCAGCCGAACTGCCGCCGCACGGCGAGGGTGCGGGCGAGCGGTTCGAGGGCGTGCTACCACCGGTCAGCCTCGCGCCCTGCTTCTCGATCCGCAAACCCGCGACGCGGCTCTACACGCTGCTCAACTATGTGACCGACGGAATTATGTCGGCGGATACCGCACGACTGCTGTCACTGGCGGTGGTCGAGCGCCGCAATATCCTCGTCGCGGGCGGGACCAGCTCGGGCAAGACGACGCTTGCCAATGCGCTGCTCGCCGAGATGGCGCATCGCGACGAGCGGGTAATCCTGATCGAGGACACGCGCGAACTGCAATCGCCCGCCGCCGACACCGTAGCGCTGCGTACCCGTGCCGGCGCGGTAACGATGGCCGATCTCGTCCGCTCGACGCTACGGCTGCGCCCCGACCGGATCATCGTCGGCGAGGTTCGCGGTCCCGAGGCGCTGGACATGCTCAAGGCCTGGAACACCGGCCATCCCGGCGGCATCGCCACGGTCCACGCCAACAGCGCCGCGTCCGCGCTCTACCGGATCGAGCAGCTCGTCCAGGAGGCGGTCGTCACCGTGCCCAGGCGGCTGATCGCCGAAGCTATCGACATGATCGTGTTCATCGCAGGCCGCGGCACAGCGCGCCGCATTGAGACGGTCGCCCGCGTCGCGGGCCTCGATTCCGACGGTGGGTATGCCGTCATTGACCTTACCCCCGACCACGCCCTTGCCCCTGAAGGAGACTGACCATGCGTACGCCTACCCTCGTCCGTTCCAATACGAGCATCCAACTGGGTCTAGCCGCTGGCCTGTCGATGGTCATGTCCGCACAGGCCTGGGCCGCAGGCTCGGGCATGCCGTGGGAAGAGCCGCTCCAGCAGGTGCTGGAGTCGGTCCAGGGACCGGTCGCCAAGATCGTCGCGGTTATGATTATCATCACAACAGGCCTGACGCTGGCGTTCGGCGAGACTGCGGGTGGTTTCCGCAAGCTCATCCAGATCGTGTTCGGCCTATCGATCGCGTTTGCCGCCTCATCCTTCTTCCTCAGCTTCTTCAGCTTCGGTGGCGGGGCACTGATCGCATGACCGGCGCTCATTCCGCATTAGGTCAGCACATCGCTGGGTTCGAGGCGCCGATCCACAGCAGTCTTGGCTCCCCGATCCTGCTTGCCGGTGCGCCGCGCGGTATCGCCATCGTCAACGGGACCATCGCCGCCGCGGTGGGGCTCGGTCTCCAGCAATGGCTGATCGGTCTGGTCCTGTGGGCGGCGGGGCACAGCGTGGCGGTGTTCGCCGCGCGCCGTGATCCCGACTTCGCTCCCGTACTGCTTCGTCACCTGCGTCAGAAGGGGCATTGGGGATGCTGAACCTCGCCGAGTACCGCGATCGCGCCGATCGCATAGCCGACCATCTGCCCTGGGCCGCGCTGGTTGCGCCTGGTGTCGTCCTTAACAAGGACGGCAGCTTCCTGGCGGTGCTCGCTTTCCGCGGCCCCGATCTCGAAAGTGCGACCGAAGCCGAACTGGTGTCGGCCTGCGCGCGCGCCAACAACGTGCTCAAGCGGTTCGGCAGCAGTTGGGCATTGTTCTTCGAAGCCGAGCGGCGCGAAGCGATCGGCTATCCGACGAGCCGCTTCCCCGATGCAGCGTCCTGGCTGGTCGACGAGGAGCGCCGCGCAGGGTTCGAGGCGGAAGGGCAGCATTTTGAAAGCCGCTTCCATCTGACGCTGACCTGGCTGCCGCCCGCCGACAGCAGCGACGCGGCCGGACGGTCGCTGTTCGAACGGGCTGACGATACGGCAAAAGGTCGCGACTGGCGCGGCGCGCTCGCGACGTTCGTTGCCGAATCCGCGCGCGTGCTCGATCTATTCGCCGGCTTCATGCCTGAGGTCCGGGCGCTCGGGTCGGGCGAACTGCTGACCTACCTCCACGCCACGGTCTCGACCCGTCGACATACGGTCGCGGTGCCCGAGACGCCGATGTATCTCGATGGCCTGCTGGCGGACACGCCGTTGATCGGCGGTTTCGAGCCGATGCTGGGCGATCGGCATCTGCGGACGCTCACCATCCTCGGCTTCCCGACCTTGAGTCGGCCCGGCATCCTAGACGCGCTCAACGCCTGCGACTTCGGCTATCGCTGGGTCACCCGCTTCATCGCGCTCGACAAGGCCGATGCGACCAAGCAGCTGACCAAGGTCCGCCGCCAATGGTTCAACAAGCGTAAGTCAATCGCCGCGCTGTTGCGCGAGGTGATGTACAACCAGCCGACCCAGCTTCTCGACAGCGACGCCGACAATAAGGTCATGGATGCCGATGCCGCGCTTCAGACGCTCGGCGGCGATCACGTCGCGTTTGGCTATCTGACCGCGACGATCACCGTCGCCGACACCGATCGTACCCGGGCAGAGGACAAAGTCCGCGCGGTCGAGCGGATCGTCAACGGTCTTGGATTCACGGCCAAGCGGGAGGGCATCAACGCGGTCGAGGCATGGCTGTCGTCGCTGCCTGGTCATGCCTATGCCAATGTTCGCACCCCGCTGGTCCACACGCTCAACCTCGCGCACCTGATGCCGCTGTCGTCGGTATGGGCCGGGCCGGTCGAGAACCGGCATCTCGCGGGTCCGCCGCTGCTCCATGCGCAGACCGGCGGGACGACGCCCTTCCGGCTCTCCACGCATGTCGGCGATGTCGGCCATATGCTCGTCGTCGGACCGACCGGTGCGGGCAAGTCGGTGCTGCTGGCGATGATCGCCCTGCAGTTCCGCCGGTATGCAGGATCGCAGGTTTACATCTTCGACAAGGGTTTCTCCGCCCGTGCCGCCGTGCTGGCGATGGGCGGTGCGCATCATGCGCTGGGGCTGGGCGGTGACGGCGGCCCGGACGACAGCGGTATAGCCTTCCAGCCGCTGCGCCACATCGACCGCGCCGACGAGCGTAGCTGGGCGTCCGAGTGGATTGCGGCGCTGCTCGCGCAGGAGAAAGTAACCGTCACCCCAGAGGTCAAGGACGCGATCTGGTCCGCGCTCGCGTCGCTGGCATCGGCGCCGGTCGAGGAGCGCACGTTGACCGGCCTCGCGCTGCTGCTCCAGTCGAACGCGCTGCGCACCGCGCTGACCGCCTATACGCTCGACGGTCCCTATGGCCGCCTACTCGACGCCGCCGAACACGGCATGTCGTTTGCTGACGTGCAATGCTTCGAGACCGAAGCGCTGATGGGGCAGGCTGGCGTGGTCGCGCCCGTCCTGACCTATCTGTTCCACCGGCTCGAGGAGCGGTTCGACGGGCGGCCGACGCTGCTGATCCTCGACGAGGCCTGGATCTTCCTCGACCATCCGCTGTTCGCTGCTCGCATCCGTGAATGGCTGAAGACATTGCGCAAGAAGAACGTCGCGGTGCTGTTCGCGACGCAGAGCCTCGCTGACATCGCCGACAGCAGCGTCGCGCCCGCGATCATCGAAAGCTGCCCGCAGCGTATCCTGCTGCCCAACGACCGGGCGATCGAACCGCAGTCGCGCGCTGCCTATGAGCGGTTCGGCCTGAACGAACGCCAGATCGAACTCGTCGCACGCGCCACGCCCAAGCGGTATTATTACCTGCAGTCGACGCGCGGCAACCGCCTGTTCGAACTCGGCCTTGGGCCGATCGCGCTCGCCTTGTGCGGAGCCTCCGATCCGGCCTCGCAGTCCCGCATCGACGCACTGCTCGCCGAGCACGGCGCATGGCAGTTCGCGCGGCGATTCCTCGCCGACGTCGGCCTCGACTGGGCTGCCGCGCTGCTTGCCGACTTTCCGCAAGAATCCCGCCCCCTGGAACAGGAGTAACCACTATGGCTGCCCGTCACCCTCTGTCCCGAACCTCGATCCGTCAATATCTGACCCCATCGGTGCTCGCGCTTGCTGCTGCCGGATCGCTCGGCATGGCACTAACGGCATCCTCGGCGCACGCCCAGATCGCGGTCTACGACCCGTCCAACTTCTCGCAGAACGTGCTTACCGCTGCCCGCACGCTCCAGCAGGTCAATAACCAGATCCGCTCGCTCCAGAACGAGGCGACGATGCTGGTCAACCAGGCGAAGAACCTGGCCACAATCGGCTTCCCCGAACTTCAGGCGATCACCAGCACCCTCCGCCAGATCGACCAGCTGATGGGGCAGGCGCAGGCCATCCAGTTCCAGGTCGCTTCTACCGAGCGGC
>Ga0247813_10000692_pt1 | contig 28995 bp, 31 predicted proteins | sample UWRJL169409C1_FD_180719 | JGI IMG/M metagenome (GOLD analysis project Ga0247813, IMG submission 180719) | Plant litter microbial communities from Arlington Agricultural Research Station in Wisconsin, United States - UWRJ-L169-409C-1 | ecosystem: Environmental > Terrestrial > Plant litter >...
CATCAGCGCGTTCGGTATCCAGCAAGGCTATGTCCCTCTAAAGACCTTGCCGTCGAGGCCGTCGAGCATCTCGACCAAGACAGGATCAATGCCAGCATAGGGACGATACCTGCGCGGATAGATCAGCGTCGCCGACAACCTGGCCAGTCCGTGTCACGCGCAGGGTCAGTATATCGAAGCTTTGCCCGCGAGGCGCGATGGCTGCCTCTTGTTTGGAAAAACTTGCGCCTGTGGCAATGACCAGAGATCGCCGATCTTATTTTCGTCGCAAAGGCCTGTCCAAGTTGGTGGGAACCCCAAAACCTCCCGGCAGCATCTCTCCATATCGTTGATGTTGCAACGATGCCGCACCCGTCAGCATTGTCAAAATTTTCTCCGGTCGGACTTGGCCCGGGCACACAACTGATCTAGGCTCGCCCATCATCAACACGGTTCGAGGGAGTTTTCGATGGCTGATTTTTCCAACTCCCCCGTGGCTTGCGCGCCGAGCGCCTGAAGCCACCCGCGTTTTGCAACGCGACGCGCTTGATGGACTGATATCAATCTTCCAGTCGATCATCCTCCACCAAACCATTTCGCGCGTTTTTGTGCGGACATCCTTTCCCCTATGACGGAGCCGGCGACAGCCGGATACATCAATGGCCTTTGGTTCCAAATCCCGCCGCAGCGGGGCTTTTCGCAGTGTTTTCCGGTATTGCTGGGCTCATTGGAAGCATCAGCCAGGCCGCGCGTCCTTCATGTTGTTCACAGTGATGCTATCAACGCTTGCCGATGTGCTAACACCTTTGTTTTCCGGGCGCCTTGTCGATGCCGTAGTATCCGGACATGCCGGCGATGCCACAAGTTGGAACAACGCCTTCAACGCCTTCTGTTGGCTGATGGCGCTGTCGATTGGTGCCGTCATCCTGCGGCATGCCACCTTCGTCGCCATCATCAGCTTTACGCTGAAGTCAATGTCGGAGATCGCTGCAAACTCCTTCTTCCACATCCAGCGTTTTTCAAGCGACTGGCACGCCAGCAGCTTTGCCGGCTCCACCGTCCGCAAGGTGACGCGAGGCATGTGGGCGCTCGACCTGCTCAATGACACCATCTTCGTCGCACTGTTTCCATCACTGGTGATGCTCGTCGGCTCGACCATTCTGATGACCTGGTACTGGCCGATGATGGGATTGCTGGTCGGTGCAGGATCCGTGTTGTTCATCGCGTTCACCGCGACCATGGCTTTGCGCTATGTCGCGCCGATGGCCAGTATGGCCAATAGCTGGGATACACGCCTTGGCGGCGCTCTCGCCGATGCGGTGACCTGCAACGCCGTGGTCAAGGCGTTTGGCGCCGAAGACCGGGAAGACGAGCGTCTGTCCTTGGTAACGCGAAAGTGGCAGGACCGCACGGCACGCACCTGGACGCGGGGAACCTTGAACGGCACCTCACAAAATGCCCTGTTGAGCCTTTTGCGTGGTTGTGTACTGGGTCTTGCGCTTTGGCTCTGGGCCAACGGCAAAGCCAATGCCGGTGACATCACCTTCGTACTGACCGCCTTTTTCATCCTTCAGGGCTATCTGCGTGAAATCGGCATGCATATCCGTAACCTGCAGCGTTCGGTCAACGATATGGAGGAGCTGGTTAGCATTCATGAGCAGCCTTTGGGTGTGGAGGATATTCCAGGCGCCCCAGATCTTCACGTCGGGGCCGGCCAGATCAGGTTCGACAACGTCACTTTTCATTATGGCAACCACCAAGCCCCGCTCTACAAGGACTTCTCCGTCATCATCAAGCCGGGTGAGCGGGTTGGTCTCGTGGGCCATTCCGGCTCGGGAAAGACAACCTTCATCAAATTGATTCAACGGCTCCATGACGTCAATCACGGTGCAGTCTCAATCGACGGACAGGATATCGCCAAGGTTAGACAGACCTCTCTACGCCGCCAGATTGCCATCGTTCAGCAGGAACCCATCCTGTTTCATCGTTCGCTGGGGGAAAACATCGCCTATGCGAGGCCAACGGCGACACAAGCCGAGATCACCACTGCCGCGCGGCTCGCCAGCGCCCATGACTTCATTGAGGCGTTGCCAAAGGGCTACGCAACGCTTGTCGGCGAACGCGGCATCAAGCTTTCCGGCGGCGAACGGCAACGCATAGCCATCGCGCGCGCTTTCCTGGCGGATGCGCCAATCCTGATTTTTGACGAGGCGACCTCAAGTCTCGATTCAGAATCGGAGATGCTCATCCAGCAGGCGATGGAAAGGCTAATGCAGGGACGCACAACACTCATCGTCGCCCACCGGCTATCGACGGTACGTGCGCTCGATCGGCTACTGGTCTTTGAGCATGGCCGTATCGCGGAGGAAGGCACCCACACCAGCCTTATCCGGCGTCAAGACGGGATCTATCGCGGGCTGTTTGAGCGCCAGGCGCTCGAGCTGACGAAGGGCATGGTAAGCGAAGGGCTAATAGACTGATCGACACCTATGCCAGTCAGCTGTCTCCCTTAGACGCCCAATATTGGACGTCCTTCAGCGCCATTTTGAGCAATCCATTCGATCTGGTTGCGGATGCGATTTGACCGTGCGGCCTTCAGATTATGATCCTGACGACCCCTAAGGAGGCATTTCGAAGGAACTGCAGAGTCGCCAAACTCGTTTCACCTCCCTAAGGAGATTAGACATGGCCAACGGTAGCGTGAAAATCCCGCTTGAAAATAAGTCGATTTCACCAGGTGGGAGCTATGACGCGACTTACTTCGCGAAAAAGCACGGGCTATCGCTCAAGGATGCGCTGCGCATCATAAAGACGCATCGCTCAGACCGGGACGCAGCGGATAGGGCGGCTCAAAGGTTCCATCACTGACGGCTGCCCTCGCCTGCCCCCGTCGGTTAAAGCCGCATCATCAACGCAGTAAAATCGCGGTAGATTTCCTTACCCCGTCCAGGAACCAATGTGCTATAGAGGCGTTATTTCCATTGTACGAACAGAGATAAGTCAAAACATTATGAGAGCAGTTTTCAACGCATACATTGGCAGGGGGATTGTCGTCCTGCTGGTGGGTTTGGTCCTAAGCATTACAGCCATGCAATACTTCAGCAATAAGCTGACCCAAGGTGTGCAAGTGACTACTCCTGCGAACGCCGGGACAGCGGCGAAGTAAAAAACTGGAACTTTCCAAGCACTCGCAGGTTCCATGGCTGAGGAGATGGGCATGGATGACGAAATTCTCACAATTGGACTTATCAACCTGATTTTCGGGGTGTTGGCCCTGATGATGGGATACCTTTACACGTTGCCGCGAGACCACTTGCCTTCCGTAATATCGGCACCGGTCGCTTTGGCGATCGGTGAGAAATGATTGCGCGGATCGCGTTGTTCCAATTGTTGGCCGCGTATCTGCCACTCCCGTAAGGCGGCTTGATGCCCCGGATGCTAGCGCAACAAGCCTAGCGGCGTCTCTCTTCAGATTGGGCCGACCAAACATGTGATCAGGGTCACGTTTGGGTGCCTGCCATTTTTCCCACGAGCCAACTGGCAAGGCCGTGTTCGAGACGGGCTTGAACCCAATCAGCGGTCGGTCAAATAATACTGCCAGCTTGAGGCAATCTTTAGCGTTGACCTGTTCTCAGCTTCGCATAATCCGCAGAGCCAGCCCTTGGCCCGGTGGGTAGGGTGCGACCAGGGTTTTTTCCATCAAGATGACTTGTTTTATAAAGTCGAAATCATGCGCGGCACCGCCCTTGACGCATTTCCAGGCTTACAGCCTGCCCTGGCCTAGGCAGGACCAAAAATCATGTGCAGGAAGGCGCCGACCCCGCCCCCCCCGCGCAGTTCTTAGAACTCCTCCCAGTTATCCGCCGAAACTGCCGCTGCGCCAGTTGCCGACGTCTGCCCGGAGAATGCTCGCGTCACCCTGTTGGCCATAGCGCGAACTGGGGATGGCATTGTCGCTGCATTGGCCGAGCTTAACGCAACCGGGCGTCTCACGGGCATGTTTTTGTTGGCGACAGGACGGCCTCCAAGTTGGAACTGAGCGACCAGGTCCTTGAGCTTGGCGGACTCTGAAGCGAGCGTTGCTCCAGCCGCGTTGGCCTCCTCAACCATTGCAGCATTCTGCTGTGTCACCTGATCCATCTGATTTACGGCGGTATTGACTTCCGCCAAGCCGATCGCTTGCTCCTTAGCGGAGATCGCGATCGAGTCCATGTGCTGGTTCATCGTGACGATGAACGCCTCGATGGTTTTCAATGCTTCACCGGTTTTGCTGACAAGGTGCACCCCGCTTTGAACTTCAGCTGTCGAGGTCTTGATTAGATCCTTTATCTCCTTTGCAGCCTTTGCCGACCGTTGTGCAAGTTCTCGCACTTCCTGCGCGACAACTGCAAAACCTTTCCCAGCATCACCGGCCCGGGCAGCTTCAACACCAGCATTCAGCGCAAGGAGGTTTGTCTGGAACGCGATCTCGTCGATAACGCCAATAATGTTCGAGATTTCATTGGACGAGTGCTGGATCTTGCTCATTGCATCGACAGCACTGCTCACCACTGCACCCGAATGGTGAGCGCTATCATTGGCCTGCACTGCTATCGCACGCGCCTCCTCGGCACGTTTGGATGAGTTACTGACATTTGCCGTGATCTGGTCCAGCGCTGCAGCAGTCTCTTCAAGGGAGGCCGCCTGCTGCTCCGTCCGCCGGGAAAGATTATCGGCGCTGCTGCTAATTTCGCGCGAACCGCCCTCGATCGACGTCGTGGCGGTGGCAACTGAACCAAGAGTGGTACGAAGCTGCTCGACAGCCACGTTGAAATCGTCCCGCAGGCTTTCGAAGTCGTCTGCAAAACGGTCGGTCAGCTGGACGCTGAGGTTTCCAGCGGCGAGATGCTTTAGCCCGCCCGCGAGACCATTGGTCGCTTTTGCCATTTCTTCGGCACGCAAACGCTCCTTCTCGTCGTTGCGACGGCGCTCGTCATCGCTCAGGCTGCGTTGCTGCTCAGCTTCAGTTTCAAGATCACGCGTGCGAAGCGCATTGTCTTTGAATATCTGCACTGCTCGTGCCATAGCGCCGATCTCATCACGGCGCGCATTCCCTTCGATCGGAGAATCCAAGTTCCCGCCAGCCAATCTGGACATTGTGTCCGTGATACGCCCGATGACCCCTGCTAAGGACCTTGCAAAGAGGTAGAACCCGAGGAGCGACAGGAGGGAAACAATGGCGGTGCCGAAAATTGACGTCCAAAGGGCCCACTTCGCGCCGGATACAATGGCGGTCACATTTGAGGCGACTTCCAGGACGCCGATCTTCTGACCGGAAAAATTGGTCAGAGCGACAGCATTAACGATGAAGCTGTCTTGCCCACTCGAGACCTGTTCATCGGCAAGGTTCCCATCAAATGCGGCTTCTACAGCCTGCACCGAGAGATGTGATTTGCCGCCTGTTGCAGCTTGGACAGAAAACTTTCCGTCAACCAGCACGTGAACGGTGACGTCGCCACCAATCCGGCGTGCGAGTGGTTCGAAATACGAGTTGGTCAAGCCGGTTCCAACGTCCACGACACCGATGGTTTTTCCATCTTGAACAATTGGCGCCGAGGCAAACATGGCGACCGCTGATTTTCCTGGCTCAATTCCTGCAACCAATTTCCCAGTCGCGAGAGCCTCGACCACTGTCTTGCGGCGCCCTTTCATATCGTCGCCGAACTTTTCGGGCGTGTGAATCCGTGCGATCGCGATGCCGTCCGCATCAATGAATGTGAGGTTTTGGAGCCCACCAGCCTCTTTGATTCCAGGCATTGAAAGGCGGTAGTTAGAAATGAGCGTATCGCGGGCACCGGACGAGACCAGTCGAGCAATGTCCGGTTGGCCGGCCAAGGCAAGTGCGAGCGCTGAAGCGGCCTTCTGCTGCGCTGCCATGTCTGTTTCGATGAGGGCAAGATCGCCCGCAGTCTCTCTTTCCAAAGCCTCGAAGTTTGAAATCGATTGTCGATACCATGCACCACCTCCGATTGCTGCGCTTGCAAAAAGCACTGCCGCAAACCCATAGGCTGTTATTGTAACCCACAATGGTCGGGTAATCTGATCGTGTGACATGCATGCTCCATTCTAATGCAGTTTTACCTATCGTCGAAATTCGGAAACATTTAATAAACAGCTGGTTCAGGCTGCTCCGTATCTTCGTCCGATATCCTGTCTCGGAGGCGCCTAAAGGCTTTGCAGGTCAGCAATTTGAGTTGTCGTGCGACAATCCTCCCATTGCTGTTGGAAGTCGTTTGGTCCATTCATTGCGCCACAACAAACTGAAAGAGTACGTTCGTACCTCTTTCACGATCTCGAAGGTGAGCAGCGACTTTCACGACGACGCCAACAATGTCGCTCTGGCTGAAACCGACGCATCATCGGCCCATATCTGTCAGAGAACTCACCCGCAGCATCTGGCCACAGATATACTGGCACTTGCTGTGGTGTGGTCGGAAAAGCCGGCAAGCGCCGGCCTCAAACATTGCGAGGCCGCAACATTGGAAAGATCTTCCGGCGATGCAACACCGCGATGACGGCGCAAAGCGGTTTGGTTTTCCGGCCCTCAACTTTCGTTCGCAAAAAAAGCAGAGCTCTTTGCGCCTTTCGGGGCTTCGTCGCACCGTCGAGAGAGCTTCGCGCCGCGTATAAGGGAGACTGGCCTCATGACTTATATCAGCCGTTCGGGCGACGGCCCACTCAGGTACACCCCTGATTTCATCATCAAACTCGACCGAACCGCCAACGCGGCTTCAAAGCTGACGGGCAGTGAACGCACCTTGCGAATATGGAAGAGTTACGGCTGCAAACAGGCGTCCGCACGGGCACTGCCGTGATAAAGTTTGACCTGGAGATTGCTGCGCTGCGCGCTGAACATGGTACCAATGACGACGTCAAAAGATCATGCAGGAGACCGCCGACATGATCAGGACACTGAAGATTAACCTGGGTGCGAAGGACGAGGCAGGATGCGATGAACGAGCCTTGGAACCATGCGCGAGCCTAGCCGTTCTATGAGAAAGGAGAACGATATGTCTGTCGAAGATTACGCAAAGTCGGTTCTGGCAGAGGTTACCGGACCGAAGGGTAAGCAACCGCCTGCAGGCGTGGACGATGGCAGCATGGCCGACGAGCAACGCAAACTGAAATCAAAAACACCCAAGCCAAATGAGCCGGATCCTGAAGAGGTCCAATACCCTGGCTACTTCAAGGATGAAGGCAGCCTTTAGTGCGCACTAACCTTTCGTTAATGATCCGATGGAAACATTAGACTGAGCTTGGATTGCTACGCAGGCGGCTAATTAATATTACCCCGGACCCTCTCGCAGCAATGCGGGAGGGTTCCTTGTTTCAAACCCCGCCGTTCCGGCGAGGGTCTCAATTCTTTCATGCTCAGATACACCGAGCGCGTCCGCTGGACATCAACACAATGGCATATTCGCCATTTCTCATGCGAGATACGTTGGGGTTATTTGGTAAGGTGGACAGCACAGCCTACTCAAAACCAAGACGGGCATCTATCACCCGAAGACATTTGCGTACGAACCTGTGCAGGTGTTCACAGTCTCGGCGGTAAATCCAGTAGTTCGCATCTGGGGCACGGTATCGAACTACTGGATTTCGCTCAAACGTGTTCGACCGTTAAGCTGGCTGGCACGCAAGGGGACTAGCTTGTCATGGCTCCTGAATCTGTCCGGCACCAGATATATAGTAGACAATACTACTTGGTACAGAGCCACCAGCGTCATCCAATGGCGATAGAAGCGATCATCAATTTGGACGATGAAGGCAAAAACCGCCACCCTTGGGAGGCCTTCTCTCCAGCCCTGGATAAATTTCAAGATGGCGCCACATCATAAACAATGGGCTACGCAGTTTGAGCAGTCATTGATTGACGTGAAGCGTCTGCTCGAACAGACGGTCGAGCGCCAAGCCGCGGCGCCGGTCTTTTTGACTTCCCTTGGCGCTATACCCATGCTCCTCGCCACCCAATCGCGGTATTTCGCTCAAGCTCCAGCATCGGGATCGTGGCGGCTTCGCTTCCGAAAAAAGGTACGTTTTGGCTCGAGTACAGAGGTTACATCCTTGAGACTTTCCTCACCCCCTGCTCCGCACGCTTCATATCCCGAGCGACGCACAGTGAGATCCCATTCTCGGTGGCGACACGCCGGGCGCCGCGCCGCCGGCCTCCCAATGAGCATATCGACCCGCGGTGGCAAAGCCACGGTTCGGAAATTCGCGCATGCACCTTCGGTTCCCGGGACAGCCGCTGGGGATTGACCAGAGGGACGACGGACGGGGAACTCGCGACCGACTGAGCGTGAAATCTCCGCTCGCGGCAGGATATTTAACTGGCTCATTCGGTCTGCGACGCGATGCGTAGCGGTTTTCTAACGGCCTCATCAATTGTCACCCCCGCCAATATCGTGCCGTTATCTGCGGCGATCTCGATGCCTTCAAGATCGGACGCCTTACCAGCTCTCAATCCATTCGCGAGAATTTCCTGAGAGCTTCGGCCGCATCCGTCTGTGCGCCCTCCAAACTGCCAGAAGTGGCGCCATCGTTGTCTGCCTCGAAACGAGCCTGCCGTCTAATGAGGGAAAAGAAAAGGGGCAGTCCTCATTGCACAATTCAAAGCAATTTTTGAAGTCACGTCCCAAAAGTCAGGAACGTGACTTCACAAGATATGCACGAACGAACCCGCCTATTCACCTGTTGTTCCACAAATCTAACTGGCTTTCGTCAATAAAAAATAGAAATAGTTTGCGGAACAACTTTGATACTGGATCGTTCTCGACCGAATTCGTTACAATATCTACTTATTCACCAACCCTGCGCGAAACACGGAGTAATCATGGTGAACATCGATAGACGTTGGGTATGGCGGTGGCTCCCCGACGTCCCTGGAGAGGTCTGTAACCTTGGACAGGCTTGGTTACATGGGGGCGACGCCCAACCCTTTGACCCACGATCAATTTCCCGGCGCAACGTTAACCCAACATTTAACAATCCGAGTCAAACCGATCTTACCGATATTGGGTTTCTGAAAATGCATTATCAGAAATTGATGGCGAACAACCAGCAAACCGATCCCCGGTGGATAATGAACTTCGAAAGCTTCGCTGACGATCTGCTCGATCTGATACCGATAGTAAAGTCGGGGAGCGTTTTGGCACGCATAAATCCCCACCGTCCTTTTGGGCCTGGGAACGTAAAATTCAAATTAGAACTTCCAATTTTTGACGGTTTGGACGCGACAATTCCGGAGGCGTTATTCCCATGAGCGAAAACACGGACAGTGTCGAAGCGCACCGACGAGCGGTCGTTAAGCGGATTTTTAGTGATGCGGCTGCGCGCGGTCAGCCCGTCGATTCCGACCCGCAGTTTGCTAAATGGGTTGACGAGTGGATTGCAGGGAAAATCAACGCCAACGAACTCCGGCGTCGATACAGTGATCTGCGTGCACATAGACTGTCGGCAAACCGATCTCGACGGGATCAACCGAAAATCCGATCCGCGGCTGACGGAGCACCGACGGACAGTCTTTTAGACGAGATATCTCGCCTCACTTATGATTTCGAGGAAGAGTTCAGATTACCCCATACGGACCAAGCAATGTAAAGCCTCCGAAACGTCAGCGAAACACGCAGTTCGTTTGCCCGGGCTAATGGGGCACTGGCACAGTCATGCGGAACTCCAGGCCGTTTTTTTTTGCCAAGACCGCTGCAATTGGCCGTTAAGCTGTCGTTCGATCATTGTGTTGCCGTCGAAGGCGATAATTTTGCGGGATGCCGCATCTACGTTACCAAGTTCCAAGAAAACACAACCGACCAATGCTGGTCGGTTGTGGACATCGTCACCGGACGGGCAGCCAAGTATCGCGGTGTATTTCTCGCTGCGCTGGAGGCTGACGAGGTCAACCGTGTGGTCAATCTCCTGAACATCGGGGATCTTGCGGGACGAGGCGCTCCGAAGCGATCCTTTCAACGGTCATTCTCAAGCGCAATTTTGCCTTTTGGCACCGAGACAGCCTCAGTTACCCAGCCACCGAAATTCCTCGATAGCCGCTTTGCCGGTTTTCTTGTCGTATAGGCAGATTAAGTTCACTTTCGTTTTCGCTTTTCCCACCGTGCCACGAAGGAGCACCGCGATTTTTCCTATGGAATCGTTGAACGCGACGGGCGCACTGGCTTCAGGCGTGTCCATCCGAGACTGCCCTATGCAGGTCCCGTTGGCTTTTGCATACAAAGCGTCCCAAGCGGTTCCACTGGACGCGTTTGCCAGCTGTGCGGACACCATGACCAGCGCGGCGGACATCATTAGTCTTTTGTACATTCTGCAACTTTCTGTGAATCTCCCGTATGGGACGCGCTTTTCTGCAAAAAACAGAGGGCTAAAGAAAGGCAAAAGGCGGAAATGCTGGGCGTGATGAGACAAAAGCCGATATGGTCAGAGGCTTGCACGCAAGAGAATAAGGTCACCGTATGCTCGCGGCCAGGCGGCGTCATTAAGATGAGACATGATTGCAATCTGAAAGCATGAAGGAATATGCCTGCTGGATTGGCGATGACTCGCGTGAGAGCGGCAAGTCGGAACCGAAAAGATGACTAAGATGATTGCGGTTGCCGTGACCGTCAGTCGATGCGACTGGAGCACAGGAATACGCATAATGTTCAACAGCATGACTAAACTGACTTTGTCGACCAAGGGTAGGTTTGCCAGGTTGCCCGATCCAGATGCAACGCCCCCTAATATGTTCAGCTCGAACGATAATGAGGGGACTGCCAATCATCGGCAGATAGAAGCCAAGTACGGCCGAATGTTAAACGATCAAACCAATCATGTAAGGCTTTTGATAGAACTCACCTGATTAGCGAAGCGTCGGAAAATGCTTTTTAGCTCCGGCTCTCTTACCATCGTCGCTGCTTCAGCCGGTGAGACCCAAACGCATTGGCGCTGGCCTGCTTCGCGAAAATGCTTGGCGACTGATGTTACCCGCAATAGGAAAACACTCACGATATATGGCGGATCACCGATTTCTTTCACATACGTGTAGTAGCCAATCGCCCCCTTATCGGCCTTACCCGATATTCCGGCTTCCTCGCCGGCTTCCCTTTCAGCGCCCTTATGCGGCTTTTCGCCAGGTTCAAGCATACCTTTTGGAATAACCCATCGCTTCGTTCCCCGACTTGAGATCAGAAGTACGAGCGTTTCACTATTCTCGCCAGGTCGAAAGCAAATCGCCGCGCACTGGTTCACGCCCTTTGCATGGAGGAGGCCCAATGTTCTACTGACAAGTGAAGCGAGGTCGCTCATTCGCATCCAATCGTTTCATGCAGTGTAACGCAACGTCGAACCCATCATTAAGTGATTCCCAATTATCGGCAATATACCGTTCACCACTCATCCGCCCGCCTCAAGAGCTGGCTGGAAAGTTGGGTCTTGAAGATTGTATGCCTCGGGACGCGAAAATGCCGAATTCGGCAGGCGTACCCAACCGAGGACGGAACGCGGGCGGTGATCCTTTTACCGTTGTGCCGGTTCGAAAGCTTTGATCGAGCGTGAGCCAGCGACGAGAAGCGGGTGTCGTTTCAAGAACTCATCTCCAGCCGAGCGTTGAAGGTCTCGATGAAGGCGTTCTGGACCGGCTTGAGGCGCGTTGTAATGCCAATTTACCCTGTTCTGATCCAGCTATGACGGTTTACCCTAGATTTCCCGAGTGAGCCAGCGGATCATGTTGGCCATCAGGAGATCATAGCCAAACCATTGCATGAAGTCCTGGGAGAGCCAGTGGGGACCGATGTCTGTCATCCAGGCCAGCGTCCGGCCGGCGCCGTATTCGCGCACCGACAGCAGCGGAATTTGTCCATTGCGATGGCCGCAATGTATGAGTGTTTTTGTGGCTGAGCCGTCGCGTGCTGCGACACGGTTCATGCCGAGGACATATGGGATTGGCGATGGCACGCCCTCCAATATCGCATGACTTTTTTCGTCAATGACCGGGTCTAGGCCTTCTGGCGCCTCCAAGCCGTCCGGTCCGGGAAAGCACTCGATAGGCAGGCACTCTTCGACAGCTGTGCCACCGAACATGGCGAGGCCGTCGATACCTTGAAAGCTGCAATAGCCGCCTGCCATCATCAGCGCGCCGCCTTTCTCCACCCATTCCCTCAGAAGGTCGAGGCGGTTCACCGAGCGTTGGCCTGCCCGCGTCTGAGGCGTATAGAGAAGCGATAGCGCACCCACGTCAGACAGCACGACTGCCGAATAGGAGGCAAGGCCCTCGACTGTTGTCGGGAATTCGCTTTCGCAACGCTCACCGCCAATCTGGACTACCGCAATGCCATGCGCCGCGAGGCCCTGAATATAGCGCTCGGCACCGTTCGAATATCGCGCCGACGCTCCAACCTCATATCCCTTAGCGGCAAAGGACGTGACGTGAAACGTCTCGCCGGCGAGCAGCACTGGCTTCATGGTGGTCTCCCGATGTTGAAAACCGGGTGGCGCCGGGACGGCGCCACCCTTCGAGTCGACGGATTTCAGAACTTGAATTCTTCGACGTTTGCCGGCGTCACGATATCAGCAGGTCCGAGAAGTACTTCCCCGTTGGCGCCGACCTTGTACGAACCAAGCCTGCCGGCTTCGAAGGTCTCACCCTCCTTGCCCGTCAACTTGCACTGGGCAACGGCCTGGGCCGCGTAATAGGTCAGGTAGCCGAGATCCTTGACATTCCACCAGATATCCTGGACCGAGCCGTTCTGGATATATTTTTTGATGAGGGTCGCTGGCGCCAGACCGGTCAGCTTGACCTTGCCTAGAAGACCCGCCTGGTCCATTGCGCGTGCAGCCGCGGGCAAGCCGATACCAGCTGGGATAATGATGCCCTTGAGATCCGGAAACGCTTGCGCCAAGGCCAGAGCCTGCTGCTGGTTGACTTGTTCGCTCTCCTGGCCATAGGCGACCTGAACGAGTTTCATCTTGGCGTATTTGCTATCCGCCGCCAACTTGTTCTTCATGAAGTCGATCCAGGCATTCTGGTTCGTCGCCGTCGGGGTCGAGGACAGGATCGCAAACTCGCCGTCATAGCCGATCATCTGGCCCATCGATTCAAGCATCATTTCAGCCAGGCTGTCGCCAGCCGCCTGATTGAGGAATACGGAACGTGCGGCAGGCGATACGTCGGAATCATAGGATACAACTTTCACGCCCTGCTTGGCCGCGCGGCGCAACGCCGGGGCCACGGCATTGGCATCATTGGCGGAAATGGCAATAACGCCGACCTTTTGCGAAACCAGATTGTTGATGAAATCGATCTGCGCTTCGGCGGTCGCTTGCGAGGGAGCTTGTTTGATCGCTTTGCCGCCGATCTCTCTTGCCGCCTCTTCCGCGCCTGTCTGTGCCACCTGGAAATAGGGGTCTGTATCCAGTTTCGGCAGAAAACCGACCGTGACCGGTTCCTTTGCACATTCCTGTGCGTTTGCCGCCGCGATGCTTGCGACCAAGCTGCTCGCAACAAGCAGACTTTTGATAAGATGCGATCTCATGAACGTTTCCTCCTCAAGATATCCGGTTCGATAAAGCAGGCCAGTCCCGGAACTACTCGCCTGTTGTAGCTTTGAAATACCGTGTTCGAATGCTGGCTAAGACGCGCTCCGCCGCGTTGCTGGCCAACAGCGAAACGATGAGCAGAAGACCGATGACCGTCCCCTGCGCGTCGCCACCGATCTGAAGCAAACCAAGGACGTTGCGAATGGTGGCGACCAACAGCAATGCCCACAGCACGCCGGTCAGCCGCCCACGGCCGCCGAAGACGCTGATCCCGCCCAGCAGCGCAATCGTGATGACATCGAGTTCGATGCCGAGCGCATTGTTGGCGCGGGCATTTGCCAGGCGGGCCGCGTAGACCATGCCGGCAGCCGCGCAGACCACCCCGGACGTGACGAACAGGCAAAACACTGATCGTGCGAGGCGAATACCCGAATAGCGCGCCGCGTCGGGACTGCCGCCGATCGCATAGATGCGCCGGCCGAGCGGCATCTTCTGAAGCGCTATGGCGAAGACCGGGGCAAGCAGTAGAAACGGAAGGATGGTCAGTGGGACCGGCGATGTACCGACCGTGTCAATACCGAAGTCTAGAAAGCTGTCCGGAAAGTCGTTGATCGAACCCGAGCCCAGGAGAATATATGCAATGCCGCGGAACAGGGCCATCGTTCCGAGCGTCACGACGAGCGATGGGAGACCGAGCCCTGTCACTAGAATGCCGTTGAAGGCTCCGCAGGTTCCACCCGCGACAAGCGTCACCGGTATCGCCAGCAACAGCGGAGCGCCTTGTTGGATGAGCAATCCGAACACCACGCTGGTCAGTGCCAGAATGCTGCCCACCGACAGGTCGATTTCGCGCGCGATGATCAAAAGGACCATCGGCAATACGATCAGCGCCCTCTCTGAGACACCGGCCACGGCCTGTGAGATATTGAAGACGGAAGCGAAGTTCGGCACGCCCAGAAGAGCGTAGACGATGACCGTGATTGTCAGCACGGCCAGGAAATTGTCCCAGTTGGCAAAGCGGCTGACGAAATCGAGATTTCGCCCGGAATTTGTGGTCATCAATGCGCTCCCCTACGCTTGCCGGCAGCGCGGCGGGCAACCAGCGCGTCGACGCCAATGGCGGCCAGAATGACGAGGCCGTAGACCCCTTGCAGCCAAAGCGGATCGACACGCACAAGGGTCAGCCCGTTGTTGATGATCAGCAGCATCAAGGCACCGGCGACGACGCCAAGCACGGTGCCGGAGCCACCGCGGACAGCAATGCCGCCGACGACAACGGCCGCAATCACCGTCAGTTCAAAACCATAGGCGACGCGTGCATCGACTGTTGCGTAGCGGGACGCCCAGAGCGCGCCGTCAAACCCGGCCAGAAGCCCGGCTGCCGAAAAGGCCATGAGAATCCGCGCCCGCGATGGAATACCAATGAGGCTCGCTCCGCCGGGATTGGAACCGATGGCAAACAGTTCCCTGCCAATCGAGGTATTACGAAGGATGTAGGCAACGACGAGAAGTGTGGCAACGGCGATCAGGAGAACCGCCGGAACCCCGAAGATATTCGCCGCCGTCATATCCAGCCATGCCTGAGGCACCTGGTCGGCGCTGACCTGCGTTCCGCCTGCCCAGAGACTGTTGATGCCTCGGAAGATGGACATCGTCCCCAGCGTGACAACGATGGCCGGCACGCGGCCGTAGGTCACGATGAGCCCGTTTAGGAAGCCCGCGGCGAGCCCAATGGCGCAAGCCAGGGCGACACCGCCAACGACGCCTATTTCGGGATGCAGATGGATCGTCGATGCCGCCCCATAGGCAGCAAGACCAATGATCGCGGCCACGGAGAGATCGATGCTGCGGGTAATCACCACCAGCATCTGGGCGACCGCGACGATCATCAGCAAACCGGCATCCATTGCCAGGGCCGATAAATTCGCGCCGCTGAGCATACGCACGTTCAATATCGAAATAGGAACGACAACTGCTGCGATCGCTGCAAAGAGCCCCAATTCCCGGCGAGCCAGAACCCGTCGCCACGTGCTTTGCGCGGCTCTCACCGGAATTTGGGATTTTACATCCTGATGCAAGACCGGCTTGGCAAAGATCTCGCCATCCATCTTCCTGACGATCGCGTCGGTTGCAGCCCCGATCACCTTTTCCTGCGTGGCCTCGTCGCGCCTGAACTCGGCCGTGACCGCCCCTTCCCTCAGCACGATCATCCGGTCGGCCATGCCAAGAAGCTCCGGCAGTTCGGACGAGATCAGGATGATCGCCATGCCTTTGCTGGCCAGATCGGTCATCATGGCATGCACGTCGGCCTTGGTCTGAACGTCGATACCCTGGGTCGGCTCGTCGAGGATAAGGATGCGAGGCGCCGTCGCCAGCCATTTTGCCAGAACGACTTTTTGCTGGTTGCCGCCGGACAGCGCGCTGACCGGCTGATCGAAGGACTTGAACCGCAGCCGAAGACGGTCGAGAAAAGGCCTTGCAATGTCGAGCTCCTTCTCGCGCGACATCAACCCGCTTCGTGTCACCTTGTCGAGCACGGTCAACGAAGCGTTGTTGAGGATGGGGAAATCCATCACCAGGCTCTGCCCGATCCGGTCCTCGGAAACATAGGCGATGCCGTTGTCCATTGCATCCTTCGGCGAGGCAAAGCGCATTGCCTTGCCATCGATCGCAATCGTTCCCGCCGTCGGCTGATCGATGCCAAACAGGACCCGGGCGATCTCGGTCCGGCCACTGCCGACCAATCCGCCGAAGCCCAGGATCTCGCCCGCTCTCAGCTGAAACGACACGTTCTTGAACGATCCGTCACAGGACAGTCCTTTGACATCGAGCACGACGTCGCCAGGAGAGGCGTTGTTACGTGGATAAAGCCCATCCAGCGAGCGCCCGACCATCATCTGAACGGCACGTTCTCGCGACAGATCAGCCGCGATCTCCGTTCCGACGTGCCGTCCGTCACGCAGAACGGCAATACGATCGGCGACGCGGTAAATCTCGTCCATGCGATGGCCGACGAACATCATCGCTACCCCCTGGGGTCGAAGATTGTCCACGACCATAAACAGTCGCTCCACCTCTCGCTGCGACAAGGCGGCCGTTGGCTCATCCATGATCAGAACCCGCGCGTCGAGCGAAAGCGCCCGGGCAATTTCGACCAGTTGCTGCTCGGATGTCCGCAGCCGCCCCAGAGGCGCCGTGACGTCCACATCGAGGCCGACGAGCGTCAGAAGGCGCGCGGCCTCGCTCTGCATCTGCCTGTGGTCGAGTTTCCAGCGCAACCCAGTCTGCCCGATGAACAGATTTTCGGCGATGCTGAGATCGGGAAAAAGACCCGGATGCTGATGCATGACGGCGACGCCGGCGCGTTGCGCCTCCAGTGGGGACGCGAACGTAACAGACTTGCCCAGAATGACGATCTGGCCGCCATCTGGCCGATGGACGCCGGCGAGAAGCTTGACGCAGGTGCTTTTACCTGCACCGTTCTCTCCAAGCAGGGCAAGGACTTCTCCTGCCCGCAGCTGAATGGTCACATCTGCGACGGCCACTGTGCCGCCAAAGACCTTCGTCACGCCCTCGAGCGACGCGACGACTTGGCCGGTTGCCGTCGTTCCGGCAGGGGCTGGTCTGTCCGAAATATCAAGCATCCCGCGAATCCGAAATAACCGGAACTTCCAACCGCGCACAGCAAGCCATTTTTCTGGTGCCTCCTCCATCCCGAGAGCAGATATGCGACCCATTGACATGGGTATTAATTAAAGCAAATTACTATAATAATGCTTGAATGGCGTCAAGCCTCATTTTAATGTTGATCTGTGGAGACGGTTTGCGGGCTTTAACAAGGGATTGCGTAAATTCAGCGGCCGCGCTACCGATGAGCTGGTGCACTCGCTTAAAGCAAAGTGCTTTTGAGTATTACCTTTTACGGTGGGATCGCATGGCAGGAAAAGGCAGCAATTCTGTCCAGCTTCGTCATTACAACGAGCGCGTTGTCCTGGACGCGGTACGGCGCTTTGGACAAGCGTCAAAAGCAGAGATCGCGCGATTTGCGCACCTTACGCCGCCCGCTGTCGCAGCGATCGTCGAGGCACTTGTTGCCGGCGGCTATTTGGTCGAAAACGGCAAACGTTTCGGCGGCAAGGGCCAGCCGTCGGCAATGTACGGACTTGCCAGCAGCGGTGCCTACTCTATCGGCTTTCACATCGGTCGCAGAGCGATGGATGCCATCCTGATCGATTTTGCGGGACAAACCTGCGCGTTCGAAACCCATGACTACGACCATCCGGATCCCGACAGCATCAAGCGCCTGAGCGCCGCCGCCATCGCACGATTCAAGTCACAGCTTGGCAGTGTTCATAGTTCGCGCCTGATCGGCATCGGAATTTCCGCGCCGTATTTCATCGGCGGATGGGACGAAGAGCTCGGTTTTCCAGGACATGTCCAATTGGCCTGGCAGTCGTTTAACCTGAGAGACCATTTTGCCGACACCCAGAACCTTCCTGTTATGATCGAGAATGACGCGTCGGCAGCTGCCGTCGCGGAATTGGTATACGGGTTGGGTAAGAAATTTTCTGATTTCCTGCACATTTCGCTCAGTACATTCGTAGGCGGAGGGCTTGTCCTTGACGGCACACTGCAGACCGGTCCGAACGGTAATACGGCCGCGTTCGGTCCTTTCCCGGTCACCCATTCGACGTTAAGCTCCGTTCCCAAGCCGACAGGAAAATTCGAAGTCCTGCTGCATCGAGCATCGATCTACACGCTTGTCCATCATCTTAGAACAAACGGGATCGACATCAAGCGTGTCCGTGATCTCGACCCGATGCCGGCGGCCGCGCGCATTCTGGTCGCGGAATGGCAGGATGACTGTGCCGACGCGCTTGCCCAGGCGATTATCGGAAGTATCGCCGTTGTGGATGTCGAAGCGGTCGTCATAGACGGACTTCTTCCCGCTCCCCTGCTCATGGAAACCGTTGCCCGCGTCCGTCAATGTTTTTCCGAGATGGTTCCATCCGGACTGATAGCACCCACGATAGCGGCTGGAGCTCTGGGATCACGGGGTTCGGCGCTGGGAGCAAGCATCCTTCCTCTCTACCTGATGTTTGGGCCCGATACAGGTGTCCTTATGAAAAAGGGGAACGACAGGAAGCCGCTTTTGATCGGCTCATAACTGCGATGCTTTGACCAGGACAGCGTGGTGTTGGTCGCTGGTACCGCGCGCTTTCATCGGTCAGACTATTGATCGCAAAGAGTGTACCGGCAGATCTGAGGCTGATTGGTATTCAGGAAGGATCATGCACGGGCCCTTGCGAATGGGTCGGTAAAAACCCCCTTTGATCAGCCGATATGCGCAATAATCTCCACCGGGCAAATAGCATGCGGTACTTTTGATGCGCCGCGACTGATCGAAAAAGGAAAAGTCTTGCCATTTGGCAAAAATGTGATAGTTTTCTGTCAGAAAGTAGGAATGCCATGCAGTTCCATCCTATTGAATCGACCCCTTTTAACAGTGCCTCGGCTGAAATCACCGATGTGGAAGCAGGCGCGCTCGCCCGCACCACGTTAAACCTCTTCATCGCTTGGAAACTCTCAGACGCGCAGGCTTGCACCTTGCTGGGTGGTTTGTCAGCCCGTACTTGGGCACGGTGGAAAGAAGGCAACGTGGGGCGCGTCGACCGCGATCTGAAAATGCGGATGGCTCATCTGATGGGTATCCATAAAGGGGTGCGTCACCTGTTTAAGGACGCAACAAGGGGATATGATTGGATCAAGGCGCCCAACACTGCCTTTGGCGGCAAGTCCGCGCTAGAGGTGATGCTTCAGGGCGAGCTTTCTGATCTTGCCGTGATGCGTGAATGGCTCGATGCGGAGCGCAGTGCATGGTAAGTGGCCTTGCTGTGCGTTCCCATGTACAGTGGCCTAAAACCTATCGTATCATCAGGTCGATCCATCCGCCTATCGATCTGTTCGAGGACATCGCCGACCCTCGCGACTGGGAGGCCCTTGTGGCGGTCGAGGCGAAAACGAATCCACGCATTCGATTTGAAGTGGGAGATCTTGGCAAGGTGCCCGCGAACCGTCGCGTCTCGGGCAGCGGCGCTAGCTATGCAATGGCCCCATTTGTCCATTGTTCAACAGGACGGCCAGGACGCTTCACGGACGGAAGCTATGGTATCTACTATGCAGGCGATAGTGAAGAAGTCGCAGTTGCAGAAACAATATATCACCATGACAAGTTCATGAGTTCAACGCCCCAGCCTCCGGGGTGGACGTCAGACTTTCGTGTCCTGGTGGGCAGCGTGGATCGGGCACTCGACGACGTAAACGCGGTGCCCGACGTGCTGCATCCGCACGATTACACCGCTTCCCAGGCTGAGGGACGCGGACTTAGGGCAGCGGGAAGTGATGGCCTCTTGTGGAACAGCGTTCGAATGGCTGGTCGACGCTGTATCGGCATCTTCTGGCCGAACGCCATAACCATCCCTGTCCAAGGGCGGCACTACTGCTATCACTGGAACGGCACGCGGGTAGATTTCGTGCGTCAGTACGACACCGGCGCGGTGCTGGCGGTAACCTGACGGGTGCCTTCGTTACCCAATGTTCATCCAATATTGGCTTTTATTCCCAGTCTTTCCGCGAGAAAATACCTTCCCAGGTCGTTTTTCAGAGGTGTGTCATGTCTGGATCAATGGCGAAAACACCCGACGGGGATCTTCGGTTCTATTCGATCGCGGATATGAAATAGTATGGTGCCATGCTTGATGCCACTGCACTTCATGCCGTCGCCGGGGAGGCGTGGGCGGATATTTCCTCGACATAGCGGTGATGGGCGACGCCGTTGACGACATAGTCGCGCTGGCTGCTGTAGTCTCCCACATGCTCTTTCGCTGCCGTCTTCTTGAGGTCAGCTAGAAGCTTTTCGGGGAGATCGTCTTCCGAAAATTCCAGAAGCTCCTTAAAGGCAGCCATCTCATCCTCTGCCAGCGAAAGACGCTCCTCCCAGCCATCGGTGAGGTCGTTCACCTCCTTTAGAATCTCTTTCTTGACGCCAACTGCCACCCCGAAATCGAGAGCCTGCAAAGCGCGATACGCCTTCACCTCCGTGGCGACAGCATCCTTGTTCAAGTCTTCATCATCGCCGCAGCCATCTTCAGCAGCCTGCCGCATGGCAGCCAACACACTATTCGGGATGTCGCCGTCGTTCATCTTTTCTCCCATTCTTCACCTTTGGTCTGGAGACGGGACGAGTCCACGGAGTCGGTCCAGAACGCCCGATACAGGCTGCGAGAGATCGACAGTGGCGAAGCGGATATTGTGTCCTTGAATGCTCACCGCCTCATCCACATCACCGTCGACGGACCGCAGGACCCTTTCTGAGTAACCCGGCCTAAGCGCGGCGTGTTCAAAATGATGATCACGAAGCGCTCTTATGACCAAACAAATGAACAAAACTTGACTGTGTCCCGAGCACCATGTCACAGTGTAAAAATTATGGACATGAGGGCTCCTCACGTCCATCTTAATGAACAAAAGGCAATAAACGTGCCCCGCAAGAGAAGCTATTCAAGAGTGACGCGCCAAGCACTCACCATGCTCGGAAAGCTGATCCGCATCGGCCGGGCCGAGCGCGGCCTGACGGCGCAGGAACTGGCCGACCGCGCCGGCATCAGCCGCACAACACTATCCAGCATTGAAAAGGGAGCGCCAGGCCCTGAGGTCGGCATCGTTTTCGAGGTCGCCTCACTCGTCGGCGTGCGTCTGTTCGAATATGACGAGCGCACACTGCAGGTTCACAATTCCCGCCTCGAAGAAAAACTGACCCTGCTGCCTAAGAGCGTCCGCCACACGGTGAAGGAGGTCGATGATGACTTCTAAGGCGGACGCCACAGAGGCCTTTGTCTGGGTTTGGCTACCTGGGGCAACGGAACCGGTTGTAGCGGGCCGCCTCGTGCAGGATGGCGCGCGCCTGCTCTTTAACTACGGCGCCAGCTACCGGAGCAGGAAGAACGCCATCCCTATCTACGAGCCCGAACTTCCCCTTCAGGAAGGCGTGATCGCGCCCATCAACGGTTTGCCGATGGCGAGCTGCATTCGCGACGGCTCACCCGATGCCTGGGGCCGCCGCGTGATCATCAACAGGCTGACGGGCAAGAAGACCGACGCTGCGGGCGGGCCGGAGATCAGCGAGCTTACCTACCTGTTCCAGTCAGGCTCCGACCGGATTGGCGCCCTTGATTTTCAGGCATCGGCAACCGAGTATGTCCCCCGCCTTGCCGCGCAAGCATCGCTCGACGAACTCATGGAGGCGGCTGAACTGATCGAAAAGGGCGTCCCTCTTACCCCGGCGCTCGATCAGGCTCTCAATCACGGCACGTCTGTCGGCGGCGCGCGTCCCAAGGCGCTTATCGACGACGGCACAAAGAAGTTCATCGCTAAATTCTCCGCGAGCAACGACACCTACAGCGTCGTGAAGGCTGAATTTATCGCGATGAAGCTGGCGAGCGCCTGCGGGCTCAACGCAGCATCCGTGTCGATAACCCGTGCCGCGTACAAGGACGTGCTGCTGATCGAGCGCTTTGACCGCAGGCACACGAAGGACGGGTGGACGCGGCAGGCGATGGTCTCGGCGCTGACGATTCTTGGCCTTGATGAGATGATGGCTCGTTATGCTTCTTATGAGGATTTGGCGGAGCTGATCCGCCATCACTTCACTGCCCCCAAGGATACGCTCAAAGAGCTCTACGGACGGATTTGCTTCAACGTGCTGTGCGGCAACACCGACGACCATGCCCGCAACCATGCGGCGTTCTGGGACGGCAAGATGATGACACTTACACCCGCCTATGACATCTGCCCGCAAAACCGCACGGGCACCGAAGCTACACAGGCCATGCTGATCAAGGGCGAGGGACGCGCCAGCACGCTGGCATCCTGCCTTGCGGCCGCGCCGGATTACCACCTGAAAGAGGCGGACGCGGCCGCGCTGATTGAACACCAGATCACGGCCATAGCCGAACAGTGGGAAGCAGTCTGCGAGCAAGCCGAACTAAGCCCTGTCGACCGCAAGCTCTTCGCTGGACGTCAGCTTCTCAATAGCTACGCCTTAGAGGGGCTCGATGGCCACAAGGCGCTGCAGGGTGCGTTTGCTGACGCACGGAATGCGCTGATCGCAAGCGGAGACGCCTAAAGATGGGAGGACCGCCACGGCTCAAGAGACGCGCTTGGCCGGGGGCATTTCTCCGCTCACTGGTTCATGTGTCATGGGCTGCAGAGCAGACCGCATCAGGGGTGAATTTCTTTGGCGCCCACCACCAGGCGCCTTTCTCCGCATGGGACTCGAACCCCCAACCGAGCGGTTATGAGCCGTGATGTAATCGCGTTGCGAATGATGGTTTCTTAATAAGACGTCATCACCTTTGAGAAGATATCGTCATCGTGCGGGATGAAGCTGGAGACCGGCTTCGGATCATGAAGAATGGGGCGGAGACGTTCTCGCCCACCTACGCTTAAACGCGACGCCTCGGTAACAGGGTGTCAAGATCAAGGTTGCTGAGTGAGCATTTTCGCCCCCCGCATGCGTTTCAACCGCACTGCCTGTTTTGACCAAATAACGTCCGATAATACTCCAGTTGTCCACGGTTGCTATAGAACGCCTCTGTCAGGAGGAAAGTTGAAATGGCCCCCGTCGTGGGAGAACCGTTAAGATGCCTCGACGACGGTTCCGTTTCGTGAACTACCCTGCCGCCGGCCTTATTATCCGGTGCGCTCGGCAAGGCGGGATTGCTGGGCGGAAAGAAATGATCGACCGCGAGCACGAACTGTCGGTTGCGCGCCAGGCGATGCTTTTCGGCTTCAGCCGTGGAAACGTCTATTATCTACCGCGTCCAGTGGCCGACGGCGATCTGGCCTTGATGCGGCGGATCGACGAACTGCACCTCGACTACCCGTTTGCCGGAAGTCGGATGTTGCAAGGGGACATTCTGAGATCCGACCAATCATCAAGATGCCCGGTGGTGCCGCCATGCAGGAATTGGCTCCGTGCATCGCCATCAATTTTTCGAACCAGTGTTGTGAGCGGATGGCCATCCGTATGAATGATCGTCTCGCGTTTTAGCCCGCATGTTATCTCAAAGAGACGCAAAATACCGTCGTCGCCCTTCCCTCCTGCAAGCGTGTCCAGGCAGGATGCAAAATGCGTGACCGCGATCAAATTTTCGCTGGCTCGGCACGCCTGGTAAAATCAGCGGAACGCGACGTAACTCTTCGGCGGGACGCTTTCGAGGAAGGCGGCGCATTGAAGACTACACTCTCGTCACAAATAACGCGCGTGATTTTCGAAAGTCATACGCCAAGGAAGCTCTTCACGCTGGCCTGCCTATCATTGCCCCTCAGGTCTTGCCGGCAAGGCAGCGCGAGCTTCCTTATCAATGATGTCGTCGAGCCGAAAGACATTGGCAGTATCTCGCCAACCGAGACGCCCGCCGTTAGCAAAAAGTGAGAACGCCGATTATTTGCTAGCAATTCGAATATGTCAGCATACATATATGGCTTTGTACCGTCAAAGGATAATGGGATGAAGTCTTCCGTTCCTGCAGAACAATTCCTCGATCCGGAAGACCTCGAACTTCTACAAACATTCCTTGACGCGTGGTGCATTGAGAATTCAGTTGAGCTCGCGGATCCGGCAGCCCGGCAAACTGCCACCGGGCTAATTGACTGGTACCAGCATGGTCTGCGAGATAAGACACAGTTCAAGGCGACCATTTTCGGCATAAAGGAGCTGCCACGCGAGCTGGACGAGCTTCTTGAAAAGCTCGCACACCGTTGAAGTTTAGCAACCTTCGCGGTTTTCCGCCCGCAAAGGCCTTCATCGACTCCCGCTTGAACCTCAACCACGGGTCGGACGGATAGTTTCTGCTATCTTTAGGCAATCTCTCTCGTGACTTGCTCTCGTTCCGGTGGGCCGCCGGGATCGATCCACAGAGGAAGCGCAGGCATGCGCAGTGTTACAGTGTCAACGATGGCAAGGTCTACAATGTCGGCGATACCGTCTGTGAAATTCTGCTAAAGAACGCCAATGACGGGACCAGCGCCCATGAACTGATGGCAGGTCTGTTCCGTGTCTCCTGCCTCAATTCTTTGGTCACCCAGACCGGCGCGATCGATGCCATCGAGGTCCGCCATTCCGGTGACGTGCAGCACAAGTGCATCGAGGTACCTATCGTGTGCTCGCAGAAGCCGAGCGCACGATAGGTACCCCTCAGGACTGGTCAACCCTCCGGCTTGATCGGGAGGGATCGATCATTCTCGCCGATGCCGCTTGAAACGTGGTTCACAAGAACGCCCGTCCGGGATAGGCCAGTAAGTCGGGCGTTTTGTTGGTCACCAATACCGTGTCGAGGGCGATTGCATGCGACGCGATCTAGTGAACGATGTCGCTGTGAACCATATCCTCTGCTGCCTGTTGTCCGATCTCAATAAGCGCCATTGAGAGCAAATAGGTGACGAATTTGTTGCCCGAATGCTTTGCCGCTTTAAATGCTGCGATGCAGTTCTCAACCATCTCCTCGTCCCGCCACCGTTGAGTTTCATTCGGACTAAGGTCGAAAAGCATTCCAGAATATTCCATCGGCTGGCCAGCCGCGTCGCAGAAACACCGGCCCATCGCGAGGACTTGCGCGATCTTACCAGTGGCGGAGACAACGCGATATTCAGCTCGATAGGTGCTTCCGGTTTCGAGGGTCAAGCTTATTGCGGCTGAGACCCTGGCGAGATCATCGGGATGGACGGCTTGCAGAAAGCGCGTCAACGGAAGTCCCCGCTCGGCCTCCGTTGCCGATATGCCGAAGAGTGTCGCGACGACAGCGTCCGCGTAGACCGTATCCTCCGACACTTTCCAAGTGTAAGTACCGCCCGCCGTTGCGGATAGCTTTATTGTTGGAGCTCCAGCTGATTGCATCGATATAGTCATGGTAATTCGTCCACCTCATTGATTAAAATGCCCATTGACGTTAACGTCAACGGAATTGTAGAGTGGAACCTGACTCAACGAACTATACCGATGAGTACGAAACGGCAGATTAGATTGCCATTTTGAAAACGCGAGAACATATATTCATATTCCGCCGCCCATAAAACTCAATAGACTTCAAAAATCTATAGCGAATTCTGGGATGCTTCATTGTTCTTGACACATAGCCTGGATGTGCGGCCAGGATTCAGCACAACGGCCTGTCGCTGAAATGTCAAATTTATCACACTCGGCATCGACCCTCATATGGTCGTCGGGTTCAGCACTCTCGGTAGATTCAAAAACACGCGCATACTGCGCAGAAGAGGATTTCATTTCGCTCGCTAAAGGTTAGGCCCGACCTTTGATGTCACTTCCAAAACGATCTACAATCTCTTGATAGAGTACGCGCGAGCTTCAACCGATCTTGTCGCCGCGTTACCAGGACGCTGGGAGATTTCGGATTACGGAGAGGAGAGGCCAGCCCTGTTCGCTCCGCCGCGTTGAGCCATGTGCGTGCCTTGTTTGACTTGCTCTGGCTGCATGCTCGTTTGCTCCGTCCGTGGAACTCGAACGCTCCGGACAAACCAGAGCTTCCAGACCGGATTAGCAATAGGGGGTCTCCTTTTTTCGGATCTCCTGGCTTTGGCTAAAATCTCATAATCCGCGGCGCCATGCTTGACGCGCTCGCAACCATTCCCCAAAACCGAAAGCCGAAATTGGCTCATCCGAAAGTCGACTGATCCATCTGCAAAGCATTTGCAACACGACGAAGCCTCGTAGTATCGGCATCCGCACCGACTTCGATCTTTCCGATCTCTTCTGCAGTCAAACCGCAGGTTTCAGCGAGATCATCCACCGAGTAGCCGAGCGCTTCTCGAGCCCGTCTCACAGTTTGACCAATGTCTTCCGGCAACAGGCTTGCCGCTGCGGAGGCTTTGAAATTTGCCATCGAAAGGGTCATAGGATTTCCTTCGTTTGGGTGTTAAGTCTGAGGCGCAAAGCGAACGACGCTTCAAGAGATGGCTTACCCCCGGACGAAAGATCAGAACTCCATCACGAGCTCGTCAGGGTCAAATCAAACCTTCGAATGCCGTTCAGTGAAACAGGTTCCGTTCCAAAGCCTGGGCTTCATGCGCCTGTATAAATTGCATTCCCTGCTCTATCAGCAAGCTTGCGGCTTCGACATGTTTGTCCGACCGCTCTGTCGCACATCCGACGATAGAATATGCGATTGACACCGCGTTCGCCGCCAAACGGGCATTGCCGTTCGCGAAGGCGTCGTCCGCCATCGAACGAAGGGCCTGCACGACCACAGTCACTAAGCCGGACCGCTCCGTCGAGGACATCTCGCTCAAACTTTTCGGTATCGTATGCATCAGCCACTCCTCAGCGCGCGACATCGCTCAACAGGTTGCTGATTGGCGCGCCAACATTTCGTGAATGTGTTTAGTGAAGTGGATATGGGGACAAATATGACGTTGTGCAATTGGCTGTCCATGCCCCAAGCGCAGGGCTGCTGACCACCAAACGCAAGAGTGCACAGATTTGTGACGATTCCCGGCCAGCAAAACCTTCGTCGAGACTTGCCAACGTGCCGCTCAAACCATAGTCTGCCAAGAGGGTCTTTCGGCACCCATAAGGGATATATCATGGCGACTGGTACGGTAAAGTTCTTTAACAACGACAAGGGGTTTGGTTTCATCACACCTGAAAACGGAGGTCAGGACGTATTCGTCCACGTGTCAGCCCTTCAAGGTGGCGGTTCCCTGCGGGAGGGACAGAAGGTGAGCTATGAACTGGGCCAGGATCGAAAGACTGGAAAAGCGAAAGCTGAAAACGTTCGCGAGGCTTGATATCGCGCCGGCTTCAGTCGCAATCTGTCGCTCCGCGTGCGACGCCGTAGATGACGGCGAAATAGTGGGCCGTTTAATCCGGGACGTGTCATGGCTTTGACGGCAGGTGGTTCCCATGCCCGCTCTGTTTGTCGCAGTCGATGGGAACGACGATCCAGCGCAGCGTCTCGCTACGGCCAGACACAAAAACGCCCGCGTCATCAGCGGGCGTACTGGCGTTCAGGATGGCCAGAAAAAGGGTCGCTTAACGAGCGACCGACTGGCGAGCAACGCTGTGGATATCGGCACGGTTGATACCGAGGTCCTGCAGTTCGCGCGCACTCATGCGGCCAAGTTCGGTAACGGTCTGACGGTACTTGCGCCAGTTGTTGAAGGAGCGTGCTACGTTCATGATGGTCCCCTTTCGTGAGGTCTTTTGACGCCAGCAACCCTGCTTCGGTTCCAACGTCGTTTCGATGATTTGAATATAGGCCCTTGACGCGCGTCGATAAGGCACAAGGTCTCAGGTCGGCCATGCGCTCAAAGCATGGGTCCAATCAGATATAAGCTGAAGAGGCGATCAGGCCCGGAACCGGTCGAAGGCGGAAAGGCGTTTAACTGGAGGATCGGCGTCTGGATAACGGTAGATTTCGGCCCTGAGATAGCGGAGCTCATCGTTTAGCGCTTCTTCCCCCACCTCGATCCACCAGGATTTGGGACGGCCGTCGCTTCCGTCAGACCAGCGATAGCCTCGCGCCTTCAGGTGATCCTTCATATCGAAGGGACTATTTTCCGCAAAGATTCGCACACGCGACAGTTGGCTTGCCTCATAAAGTTCGGCGAAAGCGGTGGAAGCGTAACCGTCCACCTCACGAGCCAAAACCTCCAAAAGCGCGAAACAATCATCGACAGCCCGATGACCATCATGGAAGTAGCCCGCCTGCCCGACCAGGTATCCGAGTTTGGTGCCTTCATATCCCCGTGACGACCAGTCGATTTCGGAGTTGGAGCAAGCCCAGGCCTTACCGGAAAATAGGTGAGAAAACGCCTCGCAGAATGGCCGGTCGAAACCGGCATTGTGGGCGATCAGCAGATCCGCCGGTTCAATCAGTTCCCACAACGCAGCCATATCGATTGAATGCCCGGAGACCATCTCATCGGTGATACCGGTAAGTCTGGTGATATCGGAAGGAATTGAAACGCTCGGCTTTTGAAGCCCACCATAGACCCCGGTCACGTCACCGATGTTTCCTTTGGCATCGAAGGTGAAAGCGATCACACCAATTTCGATAATCTCGTCCTTGCGAGCATTGAGGCCCGTGGTCTCGGTGTCGAGGATGATGCCCTTGAGTGGGAATTGCAGACGCGGGTTTGGCGCGACCGCGCGCGGCACCATTTTCGTGAGGATGCGGTAGCGGCCCGTCTCGCAGAGATGCCGAACCATGTCCTCCTCCCTCATGGGGATGGCAGGCTGCTGGGGCTTAGCGTGTTTGGAGATGTGACGCTTGTCCACCCGGTCACACGAAACCTCTTCTAGAAACATATCGAACTGTTCTGCAATTCTTGTTATCATCATCCTGCCGTCAGTTCCCACCCTTCAAAACACGGCAG
>Ga0247813_10000693_pt1 | contig 28992 bp, 29 predicted proteins | sample UWRJL169409C1_FD_180719 | JGI IMG/M metagenome (GOLD analysis project Ga0247813, IMG submission 180719) | Plant litter microbial communities from Arlington Agricultural Research Station in Wisconsin, United States - UWRJ-L169-409C-1 | ecosystem: Environmental > Terrestrial > Plant litter >...
CTGGCAAATGATCCTTACTGGACTCCGCCACGTGGTACGAATACAGATTGGTATGTGTTCAGAGCAGCAGAAACTTATTTATTGAGGGCAGAAGCTTATTACTGGAAAGGTGATCTTGGGCTGGCTATGGCAGATATCAATACCGTGAGAGCGCGTGCCAATGCTACCTTGTTGACAGATGTGAGTCAGATCACTATCGGAACTATCCTTGATGAGCGTGCCAGAGAATTGTATTGGGAAGAACCCCGCAAAACTGAGCTGACACGCATCGCTTATATCTTTGCATTGACAGGTAAATCAGCCTATAATGGCAAAAGTTATAACCTGGCTAACTTCTCTGATCATAACTTTTTCTATGACAGGATTATGGAGAAAAATGACTTTTATAAAAATCAGGTGCCTACCTTACAAGGAGTGAATTACCGGATTGCACCTTATCATGTATTATGGCCGGTGCCGATCAGTGCGCAACGTTTTAACGTAAACGGAAGGATCAATCAGAATAAGGGTTATGCCGGATTTGAGGCCAATGTACCTGCTCTGGATAAACTTCCTTAATCCAAAATTTATGTTAATTTTACTATTGAGGATAAAAATTGTCCTGCCGGCATTACACGACAGGACAATGCTCAATCGTTTTAAAATCGTAATCACCCAAATATGACCTACGCAAAAAAAGTATTCTTCTTGTTTTTATATAGCTTAATTGTTGTGCCTTTTATAGCAGAGGCACAACAAATGAGTGTGCAGAGGCAAAAAATGGGTTTTAATGAAGGTTGGTCTTTTAGTAAAGATGAAAAGCAATGGGCACCTGTTGTTGTTCCGCATACCTGGAATATCGCAGATGTAATGGACGATGAGCCCGGTTATTATCGCGGTTACGGATGGTACCGGAAGACCTTCATCGCTGGTGCGGAGTTAAAGAACAGTAAGATTTCATTGTCTTTTGACGGTGTAAACCAAGAGGCTGAAATCTTTGTAAACGGGATTAAGGCGGGATCACATGCGGGAGGTTATACAGGTTTTACCATACCCATCACTGACTTATTAAAGTTCGAAGGACAATTTAAGAATGAAATACTTGTCAAAGTGACTAACCGTTTCAATGCGGACATTGCACCTCTTACGGCTGATTTTACTTTTTATGGTGGCATTTACAGGAACATCAATTTACTCATTAAGGCTCCTGTTCATTTTTATGGTGATGATTATGGTGCTGGTGGTGTGTATATTTCTACACCACAGGTATCAGCAGCACGGGCAGAGATCAGGCTAAAAAGTGTACTGGAAAATTCTGCTGCTGCAACACGTAAATTACGTCTGAAAACGGTGATTTATGATCCGGAAGGACAAATCGTTTCCTCATTGATCAGCTCGCTGGACCTCAAAGCAGGGCAGAAAAAAAACTTAGTGCAAAATCTGCCTGAATTGCTTAAACCAAAATTATGGTCGCCCTCAAACCCTGATTTGTACCGCGTGGTGACACAGATTCTTGATAGCCGGACAAATGCTGTACTTGATGAAGTGGTTAATCCTTTAGGCCTTCGTTGGTTTAGGTTTGACGCGGATAAAGGATTCTTTCTGAACGGAAAACCCCTGAAACTGATCGGCGCTAGTCGCCACCAGGATTATGAAGGATTAGGCAATGCCGTCCCGGAAGCCCTGCAAATCAGGGACGTAGAATTGTTAAAAGAGATGGGTGGCAATTTCCTGCGAGTTGCCCACTACCCGCAGGATCCTGTGATCCTGCAAACATGTGACAGGCTCGGTATCCTCGCTTCGGTAGAAATTCCTGTTGTCAATTCCATTACTGAAACTGCTGAATTCACAAAGAACTGTGAAAATATGCAGATCGAAATGATCAGACAGAACTTTAACCATCCCAGTGTGATTATCTGGGCCTATATGAACGAAATCCTGCTTAAACCTCAGTTTAATGATGATAAAGCGCGACAAAAGATTTATTTTGATCATGTCAGAGCGCTGGCACAGTCGCTGGATAACCTGACCAGAGCTGAAGATCCTTCAAGATATACCATGCTGGCCTGTCATGGTGATTTCAACCGTTACAACCAGGTTGGGCTCACCAAAATCCCTATGGTTCTGGGTTGGAATTTATACCAGGGATGGTACGGTGGCGACCTGAATGGCTTCGGTGATTTTCTGGACAAACACCATCGGGAATTACCAGGAATGCCTTTGCTGGTCACGGAATATGGTGCAGATGCAGATCCGCGGATCCGCTCATTTGCACCGGTAAGATTTGATAAAAGTGTTGAATATGCACTAAAGTTTCATCAGGTTTATCTCAATGCGATATTGGAAAGGCCATTTGTAAGCGGTGCGATGGCATGGAACCTGGCTGATTTCAATTCGGAAACAAGGGATGAAACTATGCCCCATATCAATAATAAGGGGCTGCTCACTTTTGACAGAAAACCTAAAGATACCTATTATCTCTATCAAGCTTATTTGTCGGACAAGCCTTTTTTGAAGATTGCGGCCGATTGGAAACAGAGAAGTGGTGTGGCTGATTCCGGACATGTCTTTTCTGTACAAATGATTCAGGTGGCTACCAATCTCGATAGTACAGAGTTGTTCTTAAACGGAAAAAGTCTGGGCGTTAAAACTGCAAAAGACCATCTGTGTGAGTGGCAGGTGCCATTTACTGATGGGGCGAACCAGCTGGTTGCTGTAAATCCTTCCAATCCTGTGCTGGCAGACCGGATCGACATCAGGTTTAGTTTAATCCCTTATGTTTTTGATTCGGGTCATGCATTTCGGCCATTGCGTATTTTGCTCGGTGCTTCACGTTATTTTATTGATGATGAAAATTCCTTGTGGATGCCTGATCAGCCTTATAGAAAAGGTGCCTGGGGATTTATCGGAGGACAGCCATATAAGGTCAGTAATGGTCGTACAGCCTACGGAACGGATAAAAATATAAGAAATACAGCCAATGATCCTATTTATCAGACGCAGCAGGTAGATTTAAAACAATATAAACTAGATGTTCCGGATGGTGTTTATGAGGTCACGTTATATTTCGCTGAATTGATTGGTGGTGAAAAAAAGGAAGCTTTAGCTTATAATCTGGATAACAGACAAGTCAAAGAACAGGAGGAACAACGGGTGTTTAATCTTAAAATAAATGAATCGATGTATCCGGAAACTATCAATCTCGCTGCAGATAGTGGTTATGCCACGGCTGTGCAGAAGAAGATACAGGTAATGGTGACCAATGGCAAAGGGATAGTGATCGACCTGGTTCCGCTAAAGGGCAAGCCAGTATTAAATGCTTTAAAAGTTATACAAACCTCATTTTAAATGATGAATCAGCTCAAATATTCCCTTATTATCGCACTGTTAATACCCCTCGGCCTGTCCGCACAGCAAGCCCGTTGGGAGTCTGCATTTGTTAAAATGAAGAAAGACAGCAGCCTGATTTATATACCCGATGCGAAAGGAAATATCTTTCCTGATTTTAGCAGGGTAGGTTATCACGCTAATGAAAAAGCAATTCCGCAGGTAAAAGTTGTTAAAGAATTGTCCCCTGCAAGTGATGATGACCAGCAAAAAATACAGGACGCTATAGATCAGCTTTCGGCACTGCCTGCAGATAAAAATGGTATCCGTGGTGCCTTACTGCTTAAAGCGGGGGACTATAAAATACCCGGTAGCCTCAGGATAACTGTAGGAGGGATCGTGTTGAGAGGTGAAGGCGCACATACAAAATTGATCGCTACCGGTAAGGGACAGCGAAAGCTGCTGGTCGCTTCGGGAAAAGGAGAACTGGAAGAACTGGCCGGAACAAGAATCGCAATCACGACTGCTTATGTTCCTGTCGGTGCAAAGTCTTTTGAACTAAGCACTACTGAGCATTTAAAAACGGGAGATAAGATTGTGGTATTCAGACCTGGTACAGCAAATTGGATAGCTGATCTGAAGATGGATCAGATTCCCAATGGAACAGGAACCAGACAATGGTCGGCGCGCGATTATAACCTTCAATTCGAAAGGGTAATTACCGCGATAAAGGGAAAAACAATATATATTGACCAGCCTGTTGTTATGGCTATGGAAACTAAATATGGGGGAGGCGAGATTTTTCGCTGTGCATTTAGCGGAAGAATTGCCGAGGTTGGTATTGAAAATTTATGTTTGGAGTCCGAATATACCTCAGAAACAGATGAAGACCATGGCTGGGACGCTATTTCATTTGATAAAATAGAGAACAGCTGGGTATCCAATGTGACCAGTCGTTATTTCGGTTATTCCTGCGTAAACCTGGGGCAGGGTAGTAAAAATATTACCGTTACCAACAGTAAATGCCTTACTCCCAAATCACAGGTGATCGGCGGACGGAGATATTCGTTCAACAACGATGGGCAGTTAAACCTGGTGATCAACTGTTACGCTTCCGAAGGACGACATGACTACGTTACCGGGGCCAAAGTATGCGGACCCAATGTGTTTTTCAATTGCATTGCTGAAAATTCCAAAGGAGATATTGGTCCGCATCACCGTTGGGCTATGGGGACGCTGTACGACAATATAACTACAGATGGAGAAATCAATATCCAGGACCGCGGAAATTGGGGAACAGGTCATGGCTGGTCGGGAGTAAATCAGATTTTGTGGAACTGTAAAGTACGTAAAGCCGCGGTGCAAAGCCCTTATGTATCAGGTCAGAATTATAGTATTGGTTTGATCGGCGAAAAGATACAAGGTCGTTTAGGCGGAAGGCCGGACGGCATTTGGGAAGGACAAAACAAAGCTGGTTTAACACCAGTCTCACTTTACCTGTTACAGGTAAAAAACACGCAAAAACATAAACGATGATGGCAAGAAAAATAATTCTGATGCTGCTGGTCTTAACCATGGTATCCGGCACTTTGAGTGCCCAGAAAGTGAACATAGATAAGGCTTTTGCTGCTGCAGAAAAGCAGACCATGGTGCTGTTGAAAGAAATAGAAAAAGATACCGCTGCCAGCAGGAAAAATCAGGTATCCCCGCGGACGGTGGAAAATGGAAAACTGACGATGGTGAGTTCCAGGGACTGGACAAGCGGCTTTTTTCCTGCCGAACTTTGGTTCCTTTACGCGAATAGTAAAGACCAGAAATGGCTTGATCTCGCAAGAAAATATACAGAGAAAATAAAAAGAGAGCAATTCAATACCGCTACACATGACCTTGGTTTTATGATCTACTGCCCGTTTGGCAATGGCTACCGTATAACAGGTGATACAGCTTACCGGAGTGTCATCATACAAGCTGCAAAATCACTTTCCACCAGATTTAACCCTGTGGCAGGCGTGATTAAATCTTGGGACCACAATACCAGCAAGTGGAAGTATCCAGTGATTATTGACAATATGATGAACCTGGAGCTGCTCTTTGAGGCGACTAAACTAAGCGGTGACAGTTCTTTTTATAAAATTGCTGTAGCCCACGCAAACACCACAATGAAAAATCATTTTCGCCCTGACTTTAGCAGCTGGCATGTACTGGATTATGATACGGCCACCGGAAAAGTGCTGCAAAAACTAACCGCCCAAGGATATAACAATGAATCTTCATGGGCCAGGGGACAAGCATGGGCGCTTTACGGTTACACCATGTGTTACAGGGAAACAAAAAATCCGGTATATCTGGCGCAGGCCAGAGGGATTGCCAACCTTATTTTGACACATCCTTCCATTCCAAAAGATGGTATTCCTTATTGGGATTATAACGACCCGAAAATCCCCAATGTTTCCAGAGACGCTTCCGCAGCAGCAATTACTGCATCAGCATTATATGAATTAAATACCTATGTTCCTGGCGCAAGATATAAAAACAAAGCTGACAAGATCTTGTACAGTTTGAATAGTGCCTACACCAGTAAACCCGGTGCAAATAAGGGTTTCATTTTGGAACACAGCACGGGACACAGACCTGCGCATTCAGAAATAGATGTGCCAATAAATTATGCAGATTATTACTACCTCGAAGCATTGCTAAGAAGTAAGTAACACAATAGCCGGCAACAAATGAACCCTCAATTTTTTGCCGGCTTTCTCACCCTTTACAGGTGAAAGGTTAGTATACATTTATTGTAGCAGAGTTACGCAAAACTGATGATGTCAGGAATTGCAGCCAGCTTTTCATTCAGCTCCACCAGATACTTTTTTCTTCCTGATACCTGCCAGACAACCGTTAGCGTGTCCTTATCTTTACTAACTTCCAGGGGATCTATTCGTAAATGTTTGGTGTTCAATTCAGCTTCCAGCGATTTGATCAGACTGAAATCAGGCGTTCTGAAAGTGACACTAATGATTTTTTGTTTCTGCATGGTGCTGATCAATTGCTCTATCCTGGTAGATAGGAGTAAAATGATTAGTGTGATGATGGTAAATACAAAAGCCAGTGCATGGTAACCTATACCGGTTGTCATGCCTATGGCCGCAGAGGTCCAGATTACCGCCGCTGTTGTTAATCCTCTTACCGAAAACTGGTCTTTAAAAATGACACCCGCACCGATAAAACCGATACCCGTAATGATATTTGCAGATACACGGTCGTCACTTCCTGCACCGTGACCCGATACAATAGTAAAAATAGTAGAGCCCAGAGAAATCAGAATGATTGTTCTAAAGCCCGCTGCTTTACTTTTATATTCCCTTTCAAAGCCTATAATCCCTCCGCAGAGGATAGACATGAACATACTGATAATATCTTCCGTTTCTAAAGTGAAGTCCATTGATTTAAATATTTTATACTTAAAATATCCATAGCAATTATCCTGCTAAAACTCCGGAAACCTACACCAATTGAAATCTTAAAGGTGCATTACACCATTTTTTTTACTCTTTTTTTTACCTCGAAAGTGTGTATACATTTACAACCTTAGAAAGGCCCGAAGCCAAATCTCCGCCCGCGAATAACAATTTGTTACCCGTTGATGCTGCCGCCAGATCACTCGTTAGTTCACTAAACTGCAGGGTCGAAAAGGTATTGAGTTCTACATCATAAATGTCGACAGTAGCTGAAGAGCCACCCCCGCCGAATACAATTTTTGACCCGCCTGCCGCTGCACTGACATATTTACGATCTTCCGGTACAGGTAAAGTCGTCCACAGACCTGTAACCACATTATAAATATCTGCAGTTTTTGCACTGCCACCGCCAGAAAATACAACTTTACCACCTGCACCTGCTCCGGCCAGATCATACCTTGTCTCACTAAGTTGAGAAGTGGTCCATGTATTGGTACTGATATCATAAATGTCTACCACTTTAGAGTCGCCCGTATTGGATTGACCACCAGCAAAAACTATTTTATTTCCTGCTGCCGCACCAGCCAGCCTTCTGCGTCCCTGACTCAATTGTGCGGTTGTCCATACATTGGTAGAAACATCATAAATATCCACCGTGCTCACATAATTTAGACCGGTATCACCTCCTGCAAATACAATCTTATTCCCTGCCGCCGCCGCTGTTAAACGCCCTCTCGCCTGGCTCAATTGAGCGGTCGACCATGTATTGGTGGAAACATCATAAATATCAACAACCTTAGAATAGCCAGTTGCATTTAAGCCACCAGCAAATACAATCTTCGTACCCGCTGCCGCTGCTGCCAGGTGGTAACGCGCTTCGCTGAGTCTTGTTGTGGTCCATGCGTTAGTAGAGACATCATAGATGTCGACCGCCGAAGAGTAAGTAGCACCACCAGCTGTTCCGCCCCCGGCAAAAACTATTTTGTTTCCTGCGGCAGCTGCTGCCAATCCGACCCTTGCCTCAGAGAGGCTGGCTACACCACTATATTCTATTTTACGATAGATTAAGTTATCCATTGGTGGATCTTTGATTATTATATCTTCTTCACTGCTTTTACTGCAGGAGGAGATTTCTAATAGAGCTATAGCTAAAAATGTGATAGTCAGTAGTTTTTTCATTCCGAGGAGCATTGATTTATAAGACTAATTTAAGCGTTTAAATTTAATACGCGTAAAAAAATAGGATATAAAAGCTATTATTTCTTAAGATAATTCATGCGGGTTGTACTCCCATTATTCATTTCAGCTGATTTGGAAATGCAATGTTAAACTAGTTGTATATTGGGATTATATATTTCTGGTTGTATTCTTCCTATCCTTTTTGGCATTCAACTTGTAGCTTTCGGTTGATTATTATTCAGAGGGCTAAATCAATCATTATGCAGACAGATTACAGGATTTCTATGAACCTAAAAACTGCGAATGGCCATACCACAGTAGGCTGTTTTTATATGGGTAATGACAGTGCGTTCGCAGAAAAGACTTTTCATATGTTAAGTGGCGATGATAACATTTCAGAAAGTACGGTTCTATGCATAGAACTGACCAGTTTGATAGATGAGATCTCTTTACCGATCACCATCAAACATTGCACACTCGACGAGTTGGCCACAAACATACAGGTCCTTGCCAAGGAATTATTTAAGCAGTTGAACCTTACTAATCCAGGCTAAACACTCGTATTTATGCATGGATTAGATATAAAGGGCTATAAGTATATCCTGTTAAAATTTAACAGATAATTTTTCGCTGACCAACTGGTCATTCTTGTAATAATCGAAAAACCAGTTCTCATTCTTTTTGAAGACTATTCCATTCACATTGCCATTGGTTGCGATAAAATAATCCGGCACTGAAGTTTTCAGTAGCGTGAATACTATTTTTGGAGAAGTATCAATTAACTGATAGCCATTAGCTGTTGCCTGTGCATATAATGTGCCGTTGATTTCAACCTTTTCCGTTGTCACCGTTTTTACAGGAGTTTGGATTGGTGGCGGTGGAGGTGTCACTGTAACTGTGACAGTTTTCACTTCCTCCTGTACATTTGTTGTCGGTGTGTACGAATATGGAAGGTCATTCAATGAAGTGAATGCCTCTCTTAATGCGTTGGTATAAGAAATATCATATTCTTTTTCTCTGCTTTTACCTTCCTTTCCTTTGAAAAGAACAGCCCCTTTGCAGTCCTTTAACAACAAGGTAAGATTGGTGCTGAACATTGTACTTTTTCCCAGTATGTCTAGCGTAAGGGCTTTACATTTATTATTTGCAATTTCTTCAGGTAAGTCTGTATTATCATAATAAACAGTAAAACCTTTGTCCTCAACCAATTTTTTAGTCAGGGCATTTAAATTGTACTGGTTTTCCTGTTTCAGAAAGCTGAATTTTTCAGGTACCAATACATATTTATAATTATTGATGGTATTCTGGGCATAGCCAGAAAAGGATATCAGTAAAAGGGATAATAGAAAGTATTTTTTTATAGTAGACATAGTATTTAAGCTTCTTTGGAGCTAATATACAAAATAAACAAATTGAGCTGCTTTTCTTTTCAAATTCACATTAGTCGGGTAAGGTCACCCAGATGCTTATCGTTACGATATTTGACGTTAAAGTTTTTTTAAAATATGCCCGGATACATTATTAAACGAAGAAACGCAGATCAGCAAAGAGGGAGGAATGTGCTACAGGGTTTTCCTACTATTATCATCCTGATAGCTCGCTATAAATCTGGTTATTTTATCATAACCGAGGATACGTTAACTTCGTGTAAAAAAACAAATCATGAAGAAAATCTTATTTTTATTGACCGCATGTCTGCTCTTCACTCAATCATATGCACAGGAAAAAAAGTCGGAGGTTAAACGTTTTGTAAAAACTTCGACTGGGTACCTGATGGTATTGAGAGAGGGAGATGATGTTTTTAAGGCTATTACGCAACTAGCGAAAACAGAAAATATTCCCTCTGCCAATTTTTACGGGATGGGTTTCGCTGGGAGTGTAACTTTTGGCTTTTACGATTTCAACAAGAAAGTTTTTAATCCAAAGGAATTTAAACGTGTCGAAATGGGTAGTGTGACAGGATCTATCGCCTGGAGCAAAGGACAACCATCACTTCATATTCATGGTATTGCCACTGATGAGGAATTTAAAGCTTATGGCGGTCACGTGTTAGCCATGGTTGTAGGAACCGGTTCACTTGAAATTACCATTACTGTGCATCAGCAGAAACTGGAAAGAAAGGTTGAACAGCCTTTGAATGCTAACGTGTTACAGTTAGAATAGGTGGGAAAATTTTATGTTTATATCCTGACCTATATTCACAAGATAATATTGGTTTTCAGATTAGGGAAAATAAAATTTGTTGAAATTTTATAAATGATAGTTGTGATGGGGTAAAAGGTAGAAATCGAATTATCTTTATGGAGTACAAGACTATAAACAAGATACTAAGAATATTTTATGCTTAAAAAGGAACTTTACACAACAAGATCTATATTAATGTTTTTAATCTTGGGATGTGCTTTAAATTCCTGTAGCTATAATAATGAAAATCTGCCAGATAAGTTTGAAAAAGAGATGGTTAAAGTCTTAGATCTTAAGCTAGTTAGCCACAACCCTGATTATAGATATTCCAGAATTGAAATTATTCACGATACCATCACTGGGTTTTATCAGAATAGATTAAACGGGAATATTACTGAACACTTTTTCATTCAAAGCGTCAGCAATCCAACAAAAATCTCAAAATTTCATAATGATAAATTAAGAAATTCGTCTATTTCTCATATTGATGATTATAGAAACGGTTGCTTGTTCTTTGGAGCATTTGGACTTAGTTTCATGCAGTCGATCTGTTCAGATGGTACATTGTCTGATTATTTTTTGGAATATAATGATACACTATTCTATGCTACGAAAGTAATGTTATATAAAAATAAGGCTGTTTTAACAAGTAAGAATGGGCTATATGTATTTGATATGGGAACACATCGGTTATTATGGAAATATAGTTTTGACTATAGTCCTATGGATGGCTTAAGTGTTATCATTGAGGACAAACTTGTCTTCACAGAATCTAAGTCAAATGATGGAAAAAGATTTACCTATGTTGGCTGTTTGGATCTAAATACATTACAGATTAAATGGGAAAGTATTATACCACGTGATGCAGACTATCTATATAATCAGGAATATCGATCCCATTATACCTTATCTCAGGATGGGAATAATATAATTATTCCTCAAATAAAAGCATGTTACGCCCTTGATTTAAGTACGGGTTTTCTTAAGGAAAGAGTAACATGGAAAGGGTTTTTTACCTTATTTAACCATGAGCCAAGGTTTAATGTTGAGAATCACATGCTCTATGTAAATAATTATAATGATCATACAACTTTACTATGTATGGATATGCGTACTGATAAAGTAAAGTGGAAGATGAAGAACGTATACTATCACGGACTGTATAAGAAATATGTTGTAGCCTGTACAGCAGACCTTGAATTTTACTTGATTATTGATAAACTAAATGGGAAAGTAAAACACAAAATATTGAAACCTAAAAGCAATGAAATGGATTTTGATTTTATTGATAAGTATATCTTGATCAATCAAGAAACAATTTACAAATAAGCAGTGAAGCCATGTTAATCCATCAATATGGATTAATATTACTATACTTATTGCTGATGCGCATACAAATTTTTGGAATTGCTACTGGATAGATAATTTAGGCTAAGATGGCTAATGACACGAGAATAGAATATAAACAAAGAGGATTTTGGATTCCTGAAGGATTCATGGTGATTTTGTGTGAATATATATGTAAAGCTTTTGAAAGAAACGATTTAAAAAGTTATTCACAAAGTCTACAGTCAATTTACGTGGATTGTCATGCGAATAGAGGTGGTGGTAGGACTGGAAGTGTTGAAATATTATTGGATGATATTATAACGGAGGAATCTGATAGGATTGAACTATTTAATGTTTTTAAAATAGCCAAATATATAATTCTCTCCAAAGGTTCTGAGCTAAGGATTATAACTCTTGATGAGATTGAAGATAATAAAATTCATAATGATCTTACATGTTATTGGTCTTTACCGATTAAAACTCAAAGTTTGGTTGCTACATTGGAATTAATTGAGCAGTTGCTGGACGAGACATTTACGCATACTAATAATTTTGGCGTTTATTATATAGGTTTTCCTAATCCAACTGGACAAGACGAGATTTAATAATTATCATTTTAATATGGATAATACAGTACTTAAAAAGTATGAGATAAGCTTTGTGAATACAATATTCACTTATCAAACAGGAGAAAAAGAAATACACAAAATGCCGGGAACTACCATTGAAGCGCTGAGTGGGTTTCTATTGGATTAGCCTCGCGCAAACAAAATAGAAGAATCACTATTACCTGATATTATTGAGGCATTAAATGGATCGAAAGAGGAAATAGAAAATGGAAGTGAAAATGTCAATATATTCCTTAATAAGGAAACGGTGGAGTTTTACCCAAGTCATTATCCAGATTTTAAAATCTCTACTTATGATTTTAAAGAAATAGTTGAAGGCTGGAGAGATTTCCTAAAAACACCCCCATTTAACGGTTCAAAAATTCATAAATCTTTTGTGGTCGCCTCTCTTTTGAATAAAATTTCTGAATTGCTTTATATTCAGAAATTTTATAATTTACAGCATTCTGTCAAATTCATTTTGGTTTCTACAGAGATCAATCTTAACCCTTTACAGCTATGTCTACTATTAAAACAACGGTTACCATTGCAAGTGTTGAAGAGTTTATCAACTCCTTTACTGATACAGAACAAAAGCGAAAAGATAGCTTTGAACTACTGAGCATTATGCAGGATTATACTGGTTATGAAGCCAGGATGTGGGGACCTAGTATTATTGGATTTGGGTCTTACCATTATAAGTCCGAACGGAGTCGGCAGGAAGGGGACATGCCTTTGGTAGGTTTTTCTCCACGCAAAGCCGCTATCTCACTTTATGTATATATGGATACACCGGAACATGAAGCGTTGTTAGCAGAGCTAGGTAAATTTAAAATTGGTAAAGCATGTATCTATGTTAAAAAGCTGTCCGACATCAACATTGAAGTGCTTCAAAAAATGATGGCTGTTACTATTAATCGCTTACAGGAAAAGTTTCCCGGATAATACTGGAACCATAGAGGATATGAAAACAAAATTTAAGATAATGCTAAGCATCGGCATGCTGCTGACTTCACTGCAAGTTGCCACAGCAGCTGATATTGTGATCAAAATAAATAAACGCTACCTTAATCTGCCTATAGCGCAGACACAGTCGAGGGCCAACATGAAGTTTGTCATTAGTGGTAAAGAGGAACGTGCGTTCAAGATCAGGCTTGCTAAAGACGAGCCAGAGTATTGGGTATACTGTGATGTGACCGCTTTGAAAGGAAAAACAGTGACCATCAGTTATGACGGTGATGAGGCTGGACTCAAGAAGATCTATCAAAATGATGAGATCGAAGGGCAAAAGCTGCTGTACAAAGAAAAGAACAGGCCACAGTTTCATTTCACTGCCAAGAGAGGCTGGATTAATGATCCCAATGGACTTATCTTTTATGAAGGAGAGTACCATCTTTTCTTTCAGCATAACCCTTATGAAAAGGAATGGGAAAACATGTCGTGGGGCCATGCGGTCAGTAAAGATATGATCCATTGGGAGGAGCTGCCTACTGCTTTGAGTCCTGATAATTTGGGTACTATGTTTTCCGGTTCAACAGTGATCGATTATGCGAATACCGCTGGTTTTAATAAAGGAAAGACTCCTGCGATGGTTGCTACCTATACGGTTGCTTCGGCCGATAAACAAGTACAGTGTGTAGCTTATAGTCTGGATAAAGGGCGTAGCTGGACAAAATACAGTAAGAATCCGATTATTGATTCAAAAGCAAAATGGAAAAGCGTTGATACCCGGGATCCGCGTGTTTTCTGGTACAAACCAGGCAAACATTGGGTGATGGTACTCAATGAACGGGACGGACATTCTATCTATAATTCCGCCAACTTAAAAGACTGGACGTTTCAAACCCATGCTACAGTTTTCTGGGAATGTCCTGATCTTTTCGAACTGCCTGTCGATGGTGATCCCTCCAAAACCAAATGGGTCATGTATGGTGCTTCCAATACCTATATGACCGGTACTTTCGACGGTAAGAAATTTACGCCTGAATCTGGTAAACACTATTTTGTAAATGGAACCATCTATGCCGCACAAACCTTCACCAATATTCCGGAAGCAGACGGAAGGAGAATCCAGATTGGATGGGGAAGGGTTGGACACCCGGGAATGCCTTTCAATGGCATGATGTTGCTGCCAACGGAATTGAAGCTTAAAACCACAAAAGATGGTATACGATTATTCAGCGAACCAATCAAAGAAGCAGATCAGCTTTTTGAGTCTGCAGGCAAATGGACTAATTTGAATGCCAATGATGCAAATGAAAAGCTGAAGACCTATAGTAAAAATGACGGAATCCGCCTCAAAACGAAGCTTAAACTCTCTCATGCAACCAGTGCAGGTTTAAATCTATTTGGCCAGCGCGTACTGGATTACGACATGAATTATAATCTGGTTAACGGCGTTTTTTACTCTCCAGAAGATATGACCAGCATGGAAATTTCGGCAGATATCTATATAGACCGAACTTCCATTGAGGTATTTATTGACGGAGGAGCATATTCTTATTCTGCGGAACGTAAACCTGATGCTAAGAATACGGAGGGCTTACATTTCTGGGGGAATAATATTGAGGTAAAAGACCTGGAGGTGTATACTGTAAAATCTATTTGGTAGGGAAGATTAAAATTTTGGGATGTTGGATCCGATCATCTTGATAAAGTTCAGCTTTCTGATCCATTTAAAACCACACCCATAGTAAATCTTTATAGTATGTTAATGAGAGAAAAATACGGCTTACTATTTAATAAGATAAAGTCAGATAATAATAAGATGACAACATCTTTAGTTACTCAGAAAATCCCTGGAGGGAATAATAGCGTTCTTGTTTTTATGTATTCCATTGATGAACATGAATGCAAGTCGTTTATATATGATCTAAATTATTGTCTAAATAATAAAGAAAATATCGATGACGGTTTTGTTTCTGATGGGGTAGAGTATATGAAAATCTTATATGAATATCCTAACGTAAATCTTGATGATATACTACTTATTCCGATGATAGATATGAAAGTCCTTCTAGAAGAATGGCTTGCATTTTTAAACACTTAGTTCGAGATATTATAAATTTAGATTACAAGCTACTAATTGACTAGTTTTCTATTAAAAGAATTAAAACTGAATACTATGCCAACTACGAATATCATCACTAAGAGATATTACCCTCCCTTATAGGAAGTAATATCTCTTAATGATCGACTAGAGTTTTTGCATTTTGCAGAAGAAGGCTTAAATTTATGCTGGATAAGATATTAATGAATTCTCGTGTTTTTGCAAGAGGACGAAGAAGTCTAATATATATGACAAAAAGAGAAGAATACCATATTTCATTTCAAAAGAAAACAATTTCGGTTATTTATATTTATCCATTTGCTACATCTACTAATTCTGAAAATTCAGAAATCGCTGGTCATATATCAGATTCTGTTGAATCTAGTACGAGATCACAGATTGGTAGTTTACAAGATGCGATCGATGGTAAACGAATTCAGGAAGACTGGGGAGAGGTTATGGGATCTCAATTAGACATCTTCCAACAAGAAGGAACTGTTCAAGTGGGTTATGCAAACAGGCGCATCCCTATTCAGGATTTTAAGCAACTTTTAGAAGAATGGTTGCAATTTATTACAACTTAAAAGGTCGAATTAATAAAAGCAATTTTAGGTTACTAAACGATATTAATGAATTTTGTTTTTTTACATACATTATTTATACGGAAGTAAAAAAAATATGACAAAAAGAGAAGAATACGATATTACATTTCAAATAAAGACAAATGCTTCTGGCAATATTGTCGAAACTGTGACATCTACTAATTCTGACAATTTAGATATCGCTTTTCATATAGCAGTTTCTAATCAGGATAATACTGAAATACAAATTGATAGTTTACAAGATGCTATCGATGGTAAACGAATTCAGGAACACTGGGGAGAAGTTATGGGGTCCCAATTAGAAATCTTCCAACAAGAAGGAACTGTTCAAGTAGGTTATACAAACAGGCGCATACCTATTGAGGACTTTAAGCAACTTTTAGAAGAATGGCTGCAATTCATTACAACTTAAAAGGCCCTCTTGCATAAAAGCAATTTTAGGTTACTAAAAGATATTAATGAATACTTCCATTGAGGTATTTATTGATGGAGTGGCATATTCTTATGCTATGGAACGTAAACTTGATACTAAAAACACGGAGGGTATACATTTCTGGCGGAATAGTAATATTGTACAAGATATAGTAGAGGTTTTATGCTGTAAAATCGATCTGTTAAGGAAAAACTAATACTTATAAAATGGGAGATACTAGAGTTAAGTTTTACGAATTGAAAATGTTTCCAGGAATTTTCAATTGGTAGTTATAGTGTGCTGATGTTTTATGCGTCACAAATTGATGATGCAAAAAGTGAAAAGATGTTTAATGCTACATGTACGGAATATCAGTTTAGATATAATTATGGTTTAAGCACTAATTGTATTGAAAGGTGGAATGATACAGTACATTTTGATAGTTCAGAGATAAATGAAGTTGTTGATTTTATTGATCAACAGTTAATTCCTCCTTTAAATGCAGAGACTGAAGATCTAGAAATCAAGTATGGTGGACTGGATAAATTTATTGATGTATTTTACGAACAAACTAATTTTCTTACTCGAATTGGAGTTCACGACAAAGAGTATTTTGATTTTGATCCCCGCTCGATAATTTTTGATTTAAATAATTTTAGAGAAGTGTTATTAGAGGCCCATTCTCTGAATAAAGCACATAGAGCTTATTTTGATTAATTTTGGAATATAGTACATGAATCCAAGATAATTTATTCTGTATTCAGAATTTATCAAAAGATTAAGTGAGTATCTTTACACAAGATTCGAGGACGCAAGGTTGATCAATTGTCGGACAAATCTCAAAACATTATGAGGTGTGTGATTACAAAAGTAAGGCCATGAAAGTACGAAACAGGTATTAAGGTGGTTGCGGGTGAACATGCGCTTGATACCTCCGAATAAAGCATAAATTTAAATATATCGGATCATGACCTTTTCATATGAAAATTATTTAGGTGAGTCCATCACTTTTCAGCAAGTTGATCTTCTGGATGACTACAATAAGAACTATTATGATGACAACAGTTTGTTAAGAAAGATAGAACATTACGAAAAAAAACTGATTACTTCTTATACGTATTATTTGAATTCAAACGAGATACTATCTATGGTTTTGGAAGAATATAAGAATGAGAATATTGATATTATTACTAGATCTTATTTCGGGTCATACAGGATTGAAGAATCAAAAGATTATGAAAAAAGTGTTTTGAAATTCTATTCCAGAAAGCTATATGCTAGTAATAATAATTTAATATGTGAGCAAGAATTTAATATTAGTGACCTGACGGTAGTGCCAGCAAAAACTGAAAAATATCTGTATGTAGCTGATGAAGAATTATGTGCACTTGGTTTTGAGTATACTGAAGACGGGCTCGTAAATTATATTTGGGGCCAATGGGTCGAGAATACTGATAAAAGGTGGACTGGAGGAATTTACACTGCAGAGATTTTTAGATATTTTCCTACCCTTTTTACTGATTATCCTTATTATTCAGATTTTGAATTTTTGCCTGGTAAAAGTGTGTGAAATCATTTATATTAATGCCTTGAAATACCGTAGTGTTGCAGTGAATGGTAAAGATCCAAGCCTATGAATTTAAGAGTAGAATATGAAGATTTAGATGTAGTAGGATATGATGCAGGTGGAGGAGAAATTATAGAATATCAAGGACAATTATTTACCGGGACGATAGTACAATTTAGTGATAGTATCTTAATAGGTGAGGAGGCATTTACAAATGGACATAAAGGAGGAATACAAAGAAATTACTTCTCAAATGGAGCACTTCAAGATGAATATTCGGTATATTTCAATAGGTTAGAGGGTACTTTTATGTCTTGGGATGAAAATGGTATTTTGATTAGTGAGACAATCTGGAAAGATGGAGAGTCTATTAAAGTAATTGTATAATGACCTCTATGCATTGATAAGACAGAGGGAAATGAAGTGGTGATATTTTTACGTGAACATTATTTATCACGAAATATGTAATCGAATAATTGCGAGGTTTGCCGCTGTCTATCTTTCTGCCAAGGATATCATTAATTGCAACATCTAAACAATTAGATAGCGAGTTTCCTCGCTATTGTAATAGGAAAATTGTATGTTAGAATAGCAATTTACCAAATATGAACTTGAAAAAACTTTTACTGCTGGCCTTAATGGCAACAGTTATCACGCAGACGCAGGCACAACTGAAACTAAATACTAAACTTTTCAAAGCAAATGGCGAAGCTAGCATTGCTGTGCTTCACCAGCTGGTAGAAATTACCTGGCCTGCTGGTGAAGCACAATTCGGAAAGGTACAGTTTGATTTATCAGCTGCAGCTCCATTATTTAAACGCATTTCAGTGGGTGCAAAAGCAAACCCAATTACGGTCTCTGAAGAACTTGATCCAGTGTTCTTGCTCAGTATAGGCAAACGCGATTTGCTGTCACAGAACGGATGGAATATATTTTTTGATAAAGTTCCCTTAAGACCTTTTAAAACATACCCGGTTATCCTCAGCAAAAATACGATTGCCGTCGAAACAGTAGGTAGTCGTACTATAGTAAGGATCGGTAAGCTCACAGCCGACAGTTTCACAGGGGTATTGGAAATTACCTTTTATAATGGAAGTCCGCTATTTAATATTGCAGCCGTAATGTCAACCAAAGCCGATGCAACGGCTATTGTATATGATGCAGGACTGGTCTCTAAAATGCAAAAATGGAATAAACTTTCCTGGATCAACACAGCAGAACAGTTGGATTCGGCCAAAGTAAATTATAGTGCTGCTGCCAGCAACCTCGCCGTAAAATACCGGAGCATTGCGGTGCAGGGTGATGGCGGAAGTCTGGCAGTTTTTCCGGCGCCACATCAGTATTTTTATCCGCTGGATGAAGCCTTTAACCTCAAATTTATCTGGCACGGGAAGCAGTACAGGAATAAGGTTGATGGTTATGGGATCGGTATCCGTCAGGAGCTGGAAGGCGACCATCGCTATGTGCCCTGGTTTAATGCACCACCAGATAGCAAACAACGCCTGAACTTTTTCTGCCTGATTACTAATACAAATAATGCTTATGCCTTAAATGCAGTAAAGAAATTTACCAATGCAGACCGATATGTGCCTATTCCGGGTTTCAAAACCATGTCCAGTCACTTTCATAATGAGTTTATCATGAATGTAGTATTGGCGGGGAAACCTGTTCCGGAAAAACCAGAGTTTGTAGACGTGTTTAAGCGAATGGGCGTGGATATTGTGCATCTTGGTGAATTTCATTATACTGCCCACCCTAAAGGCCCGGATTCACTCCGGTTGAAAGAGTTAAAGACGCTGTTTGAACAATGTCAGCGTTTGTCTGACTCCAGCTTCCTGTTGTTGCCGGGAGAAGAACCCAATGAGTTTTTTGGTGGTCATTGGATGAACATTTTTCCGAAGCCTGTATACTGGGTGATGTCACGCAATAATGGGCAGTCCTTTGTTGAAAATAGACCCGGATTTGGGAAAGTATACCATATTGGCGACAAAAACGATATGCTCAAGCTGCTGGAGGAGGAGCGGGGGCTGGCCTGGACGGCACATGCCCGTACAAAAGGTTCAGTGAATGCCCCGGATATTTATGCACACGAAGATTTCTTCAAATCAGATCGTTTTATGGGGGCTGCATGGAAAGCCATGCCGGCCGACCTTTCACAAGCCCGCCTCGGGAATAGAGTGCTTGACTTACTGGATGACATGAACAACTGGGGAGAAAAGAAGACCATAATCGCGGAGGCCGACTTGTTTTCCATCACCAAGGAAAACGAGATGTACGCACATATGAACGTGAATTATATGATGCTGGACCGACTGCCTGATTTTAAGGATGGTTGGAAGCCTGTGGTAGAGGAGATGCAACAGGGTAAGTTTTTTAGTACCACAGGAGAGGTGCTGATGCATGAATTAAAGGTAAATGGAAAATTGTCAGGGGAAACACTACAACTCAACAGCGGAGGTACAGCCAACGTGAGCTTAAAGCTCAGCTGGACTTTTCCTTTAAATTTCGTGGAAATTATATCAGGTGACGGCAAAAAGGTTTACCGTGAAAAAATAGACCTTAGTGATACTAAAGCCTATGGAACGCGGCAATTTCAGTTTCATCCTAATTTGAAAGGAAGAAAATGGATGCGTATAGAAGTATGGGACTGCGCAGTTAACGGTGCTTTCAGCCAGACTTTTTATCTGAGATAAACCCTCTGGTTTTTTAGGTGGGGAGCTTCATTTTGGTTACAACCTCATCCAATTCAGTTACAACAGGAAATTCAGGTAGCTGCATCTTTGTAATGTAAATAACAACCGAAATTATGAAAACTATTTTTATCACCGGTGCATCAGCCGGACTAGGCAAATCAACTGCTAAATTATTTCAGTCTAAAGGATGGAAAGTAATTGCCACCATGCGCAGACCTGAAGAGGAGAAGGAATTAAGCCAGATGGAAAATGTTACCTTGTTGCCAATGGATATCACCAATCCTGAACAAATCAAAGAAACTGTACAGCAAGCAATCAGTTTGGGCGACATTAATCTGGTTTTTAATAATGCAGGGTATGGACTGATTGGTCCTGTAGAGTCCAATACCAAAGAGCAGATCAGGGCACAATTTGAAACCAACTTTTTTGGAACGGTTTGGGTTATTCAGGAATTTATACCTTACTTTAAAAATAGACGCAGTGGCCTGTTTATCAATACCACCTCGCTGTGCGGATTAACGTCCAACCCGCAATCTGCTATTTACAACGCTTCAAAATGGGCATTACAGGGCTTGGCGGAGAGCATGTCTTATGACTTGGCACAATTTGGTATAGGTATTAAAAATGTAGCTCCGGGCGGGATAAAAACGGAATTTACCAAAGCTATGCAAGTAACAGAAGATAAAGATTACGCAGACACGATGGCGAAAATGATGGAAGGGTTTCAGGATGGTACATTAATGGAATTTACTGAACCGGATGTGATTGCAGAAGTAGTGTACCTCGCCGCAACGGATGAAAAAGATCAGTTAACTTATCCCGCAGGAAACGATGCAGTGCGGATCTATGGCAAAAGACTTGCACAAGGCCCTGAAGCATTTCGTAAGGATTTAACAACCTACCTGAACCTGAAAAGTCCATATAAATCGGTTACAGTTTAAAACGATCAAAGAGGATGGATAATACATTCTATTCATCCCTTTTTAACTCATTCAAATGAAAATAGCACCAAAACAGCCTTTGTTTTTCAATTCGATCTCAGCATTACATAAGGCGCTGGGATTACCGAAACCACTGCATCCATTGATCAGTTTGGTAGATTACAGTGATGTCAAAGCTGATACGGCGGACTTACAAAAAGGAATGGTATTTAACTTTTATAAAATTTCGTATAAAAAGGATTTTACTGGAAAAATTAAGTACGGGCAAAGTCATTATGATTTCGATGAAGGTGGGTTATCATTTTTTTCGCCTAACCAGGTGATTACTGCATTGGAAAACGAAGCAGACTATGGAGGTTATACTCTACTGATACATCCGGATTTTATTTTGGGTCATCCCCTGGGGCAAAATATCAGGAATTATGGCTTTTTTGAGTATGGAGTGACAGAAGCTTTATACCTTTCTGATAAGGAAAAAAAGGTGATCATCGGGATCTTTGAAAATATAGGAGCAGAACTCGAATCTGCTATTGATCAGATCAGCCAGGATGTTCTTGTCTCACAGGTCGAACTACTCCTGAATTACAGCAAGCGTTTTTATACCAGACAATTTATCACACGTAAAACGAGCAGTAACGATTTGCTGGTTCGTTTTGAAGCCATGCTCTCTGAATACATTGATAGTGATCAGCCATCCTTGACTGGTTTACCAACGGTTGTCCAGTTGGCAAGCCCGTTAAACGTATCTCCCCATTATCTAAGTGATATGCTGAGGACCGTTACCGGGCAAAATACGCAGCAGCATATTCACGAAAAGCTGATTGAAAAAGCTAAGGAGTTATTGACGGTCACTACCTTAACAGTTAGCGAGATTGCCTACAAATTAGGTTTTGAACATCCACAATCCTTTAATAGGATGTTTAAGAAAAAAACCAAACTTTCACCGCTTGATTTTCGGCAGTCATTTAATTAATTCGGGTCTATTGGTAGATAGAAAATACGGGTAAAGATCGCAAATACTGATAGCGCTTAGATAACAAATATATAAACTAATGGAAATGAATATAGAAAGATTAATTGATGATTGGATTGAAGTGAGCAACAGTTATGATATAGAAAAATACCTTTCGTTTTTCGGAGAAAAAGCCATTTTAGATGATCCTTCGGTTGGTAGAAAATTTAGCGGAAAAAAGGGTATTGGGGAATATTTCGAAAGCTATTTCATCGGTTATAAAACGCAGACTAAAAAAGTTAGTCTATGGGTAAAAGACGAAAATCAGGCTCATTTGGAAGTAGAATTTACGGGTGATTTTCCTGAAGGTAAGATTGGTGGAATGTTTGATTTTACATTCAAAGATGGAAAAATTGAATTTGTTGCAGCCGATCTAACTTAAAATTACATTAATCTAAAACAGACATTTCAGATTTGTGCTATCTTTGGAAAAAGAGATATGGCAAGGAACGTTGAGTTTGATGAAGAAAGGGCAATTCAAAAAGCAATGGAGGTTTTTTGGAAGAAAGGATATAATGGGGCTTCTATGCGCGACCTCACAGAGGCCATGCAGATTAACAGCAGCAGTCTGTACAATACAATAGGTGATAAACATCAGCTTTTTGTCAGGTGTATCACTAATTATGTACATGGCCGTATGGAGGAAGCTTCGGCACATTCATCAAAAATTAAGTCTCCGCTAAAAGCAATCATTGGTATGATCAATGATTGTGTCAATACCATTCTTTATAGCGATAACCACTGTCTGGCCATAAAAACTACGTTTGAGCTCGCAGGGACCGATCCGGATATAATGGCACTGCTTAAAGAAGACAGTGACTTTACACAGGTTTTTTTATCGAATTTAATTCAAAAGGCTATTGATCAAAAAGAGATCGTCACTGAGGCTGATGCCGAGACCATTGCCAACTTCATTCTCAGCACCTTTACCGGCTGGCACGAATCCTATATTATTTATAAGGACCCTGTCAGAATAAAAAAGATGGCCAGGTATCTGATATCCCAATTTACGCGATAAACCTCTTTATTCCTGAAATAATCAGCATAGTTCGGGAGCATTCTAATATGACATTAATCTGAAACGTTTGTTTTATAAATGATTTACGTTTGTACGGCAAGAGAAGGTTGTTATGTGCGCTGTGAAAGAGATTCAATATATCATTTGCTATTATTTTGAAACATATGTTACATAATTGGACTGCTTTACGTACAGAATACTATTCAGGCTATCCAAAATATTGCCTGATAATTCAATAAAAACCAATACAAATAAAAACTTAAATCAAATTATATGAAAGACTCGAAAAGTAACCTGCAGGGGAAATTGTTGATCTACGGCGCTACTGGATTTACCGGCACCTTGATTGTTCAGGAAGCAGCCCGAAGAGGTCTGACCTTTGAAATTGCTGGCAGAAGTGAAGAAAAGTTAGCCGCATTGGCTGCAGAATTTAATGTTCCTTACCATGTATTTCCGGTTGGAGATAGTGACGGCTGGAAAAAAGGACTGGAAGGAAAAACTGCCTTACTGAATATTGCAGGGCCATTCAGCGAAACAGCTGAGCAAGCAATGGAAGCTTGCATTCAATTTAAAGTGCATTATTTCGATATTACTGCTGAAGTAGATATTTACCGTCTTGCCGAATCAAAAGATGCAGCCGCAAAAGCAGCAGGAATTATGTTGTTATCTGGAGCAGGTTTGTTTGCTACTTACGATCCCTTAGTTGTACACACCGCTCAACGTGTAAAAAATCCTGTTGCAATCAGGGCAGCTTTTAAATATTCAGGAGGCTTTACACCTGGTTCTGTTGCTAGTAGCACCAATATCATTAATGCGGGTTTATTAGTCAGAAAAAATGGGGAGATAAAGAAATTGAATGAGGCTCCGTCTGCTGATTTTGATTTAGGTGAGGGACCTGAAGATTTTTCTCTGATGCCGCTGGGTGGGATAGTGCTGAGTTTCAAATCAACAGGCATCCCTGATATTGAAGAGTATTTTAAAATGGCACTTCCGGCAGATGCAACTGAAGACGGAGCTATCCAATTTAAGGAAGGACATCCTATCGAGGCGGGTACTGAGCGCAGTAAAATTCTTGTGGAAGTTACCAGTAAAGATGGAACAGTTGTCCGGTCAATGGCAGATACTGCCGATGGTTATGTACCGACGGTTACATCAGCAATTGAGGTAGTTAGTCGCGGCCTGAATGGCGAATACAAGTCTGGATATCAGTCTCCGGCTTCTGCGTATGGTGTGGAGCTACTCGCCTCTTTAGAAAATGTAAACATAACTGATTTCTAAGATCAACTGAGTTTTTCTAGATTAACTATGTCACTAATGAATGCTCTAGCAGCATCATGCCAGATTTTCTTATGAAACGCCTGGATTTTTCAAACGGTTTAAAGCTTGCAAAATCCAGGCGTTTAATAGATGGTCCGGATTTCGTGTGAATAGCTATCGCTTTCCAAAAACAGAAAATGGATTGAATGAGATCCCAATATTAAAATAGAATGCCGGATCGGGACTTATTTTGTAAACCGGATCTGCAAAAGATTCTTCCTTTTTAAATATTCTGCCGGAAGGCGTCAATTTAATCCCGGATTTTGCTGTAAGCAAAAAGTATTTGGCAATTACATGTTCATAGGTAATGCCCGAGTTGATATCTAGCTGCCTGTATTCATATCTTTGATTGGTACCATCAAGGTTGTACAGGTAGAACGAAGTTTGGTCCAACTGTATACCCAGGGATACCCTTCCATTACGATCGAACACAAATTTTCTCATATAAATACTCCTGGGCAATACAATATCAGCAATCAGCCCATTGTCAAATTTATGCTCGTAAGAAAATGTTGGCAAGATCAGGCTTTGTGAACTAGGGTCAATGTTCAGCACTATTCCGGCAGTCATCTTAGTTTTTTTATTTGCCTTCAATACCATTGTGGCAGCGGCAATTCCCTTGATTCTTTCCACGTGTTTTTCACTGCCATCCACCAGGAAACTAGTCGTATATACCATTCGTTTTCCAAGCAACATAGCAAAATAGCTCAGATTCAGAGATGAAAACAGGTAATGGAAATTATTAGCCAGTTGAAAATCAGTTGCCACAGATTCATTTACAGCTGTCTCTGCTGCGGTAAATTTGTAGCCAATCGTTGTACCTAATATCCATGTTTGTTTTTTTATAAAGTTAATATTCGCGCTTGCTTTAACCTGTTGGAAGCTGCTTACCCTGCCATCGGCAAGAGGAGTTTCACCCCGCTTTGATTTGAAACGGTAGGCTCCGGTATTGTTATATTCAATATTTAGGGGACGGGAAACGGCAAACTGGTCGGCCACAAATGCGACGGCCCTTTTTTGAAAGTTAGCACTATCAGGTTTTAACTGGCTACTGTTATCTTTATTTTGGGCGATAGCAGACATACATAGTGTTACCATGGCAATTGCCAATCCTGTTTTTTTAATTATGATCATTACTTTTTTCAACTTTTGCTTGTTTTGCCAGCAAAGAAATGTATAATCATCCTGTGCATTTTTCATTTTATACCAAACCTGCTATTTTTTAGACTAAACTGTTCTGTTTTTTATTTTGTAGCCGAAAACGCCCGTTTGGTATAATTTCAATGGCATGCCACTGCTATACTTATATATTTGCTATGTATACCGAAACATGAAAACAGAACTCGACATAAAGAACACCAGAATCCTTCAAATAATGGTTGACAACCGTTATCGTGTGTTTAGGCATGCTGTTCTTTTACTCGCCTCATTGTTTGTGATCTGCTTTACCAATTGGCAGGCAGATTATCACGGAGCTTATAAGTACTACCGTATTACATGTGTTTATGGAATTTTGCTGCTGATGTGTTATATGAACATGGCTGTATTGGTACCGCTCTTTTTTTTTAAAGACCGGTATTTGCTATATATGGGGTTGCTGGCACTACAGGTCTTTTTATGTCTTCATTTATTAGATGCGCTCTTGCATAATTATGTAAGTATTGGTCCTTTTTTGCACGGTTCAGAACCGGATACAGATAAGCGTGGTTTTTATGAAGGATTTGTTACTGTAGTACCTATTATACTGGTCACTACTATGATCAAACTATTTCAACGCTGGACCAGAGATAATGGACGGATTGCGGAACTCACCACTATTGCACTGCGTACCGAGCTGAACGACTTAAAGAATCAGATCAACCCGCATTTTTTATTTAATATGCTAAACGGGATTAAATCCTTAATCCGTACAGATCCTGAAAAAGCTACATTGATTATCGTGAAGCTGTCAGAATTTTTGCGCTACCAGATTTATGAAAATAATGACGAAAAGACATCGCTCAGGGCTGAACTTACTTTTTTATCCAATTTCCTGAGCCTGGAGATGACCAGAAGGGATAACCTGTCGGTAGAAATCAACATACCCACTGAACCTCAGGTATTAAATGGTGTGTATGTACCGCCAAATCTTTTTACAACCTTTGTGGAGAATGCAGTAAAACATAGTGTTGATATCAGCGAAGGGAAAGCATGTATCAAGATAGAACTAAGCTTAAAGGAAGATCACCTTTATTTTTCCTGTGCAAATTCTAAAGATCCATCCTTTACTCCTTCCGACTATAAACATAGCGGATTAGGACTCGCTAATATTAAAAGGAGGTTGACGCTCTTATACGATAATACTTATACGTTAGACGTATTGAATACAACTGATCAATTTTCAATTACCTTACAACTGCCTTTATGAATTGTATCATCGTAGATGACGAACCTCTGGCCAGGGCCGAAATGAAGGCCTTAATCCTGGAAGTGTCTACACTAGAAGTATTGGGTAGTTTCTCTAACACACGTGTAGCATTTGAGTTTCTGGCAAATAATCCGGTTGATGTGGTATTTCTGGATATCGAAATGCCTATGCTTAGCGGAATTGAGTTTGCCGCTCAGCTTCCTGCCTCTACAATGGTCATCTTTACCACTGCATATCCCCAATATGCTCTAAAAAGTTATGAGTTGGATGCAATTGATTACTTATTGAAACCAGTAGATATAACAAGGTTGGATAAAGCCATCCAAAAAGCTGAGGCTTATCAGCAGCTATTATCCTCAAACCCACAGCAAAATACAGTGGAAGGTAATACAGAGGAATTCATACTGATCAAGTCAGATCGAAAGTTTCATAAGATCAGCTTTCAAGCCATCCGGTTTGTGGAAGGTTTGAAAGATTATGTCGTAATTTATTTGGCCGATAAAAAGCTGATTACAGCCATGAATTTAAAAACCTTTCATCAAAAGCTCCCGCAGGAACTTTTCCTGCGGGTCAGTAAATCATATATTATTAATATAAATAGTATTGCCGCTTTTGACCATCATACTATTTATATGATGGATCAGGAGATTCCTTTAGGGGAGATCTACAAGCAAGATTTTTTTAAAGCTTACGGCAGAGGTCTCATTTCACCTGACGCTTAAAATTCCAGATCTATCCCCACCGAACATAAATAGTATTACCGAAGAATGTTTCACGGAAATGCAAAGCTTAAAAAACCGATTTGATCACTCCTCCATCAACCCGAACTGAAGATCCATTGGTAGAGGATGACAGCAGACTCGATATGTAGGCGACCATATTGGCAATTTCTCCTACCATTAGAAAACCGCTTGTATTAAATATCAGATTGTGACCTGCGTCAGATAGTGTACAAACTCTGTTCCTGCAAATGAGGGTGTTTTGTTTTTAAGATTGATATCATTAAGTCTGTTTTCTTGATTTCCATTTTGCGATGAGTTCTTTTTATATTTTATAATGATTAATTTTTTTTTCGTAAAATTGGCGGTGTCAGGTCAGGGCTTGAGCTGATTTTTAAATTAATAAGTTAGCAGTTGAAACGTCAGCAAACAGATATTATTAAGTTTCCTATATCGCCATTGGCCAAAGCAGGTATGCTGATCAAGAATATGGCAGATGAGAACAGCGTGTCTGAACATGACCATTCGAAACCCCACCGTGATGATCATTATCTGTTAATGATTGCTACTGGTGGTCATTTCGTGATCGAAATAGATTTTGATAAAAATATAATCACGGCACCAGCTATGGTGCTCATCTTTCCGGGCGAGATCCACCATATTGTTTCCGTCGGCAATCCATCAGGCTGGGGAATCAGCATAGATCCTTCCCTGATCGATGAGGAATTTCAGGTAATGATGGAAAAAGGTTTTTCGCAGTCCATATTGCTGGATAAAGATGCCGCATTTTTTAGTCATGCCTGCACTTTGATGGAGCAGATGGAGAAATTGCAGAAAGCCACAGCTAGTCTTTATACTGTACGCGCCATCCACTCTATACTGGATGCACTGCTCGCCTTAATTGCCGGTGAAATCTCAATGGTAACTCAAAGTGGTAAAACAAAAGAGAGTAAGGCAGCAATAATTGATCGGGATTTTAAACGACTACTTAAATTACATTATAAGGAATGGAAGCAGCCGGCAAGGTATGCTGCGGAGCTCCATATCTCGCCTGCACATTTGTATGATACCATTAAAAAGACAAATGGCGATTCAGTGTCAGCCTATATTCAGCATTATTGTATGCTGGAAGCCAAGCGTATGCTTTATTTTACGCAATTGACAGTTAGGGAAATCAGTTATCAGCTTGGTTACGAA
>Ga0247813_10000695_pt1 | contig 28925 bp, 28 predicted proteins | sample UWRJL169409C1_FD_180719 | JGI IMG/M metagenome (GOLD analysis project Ga0247813, IMG submission 180719) | Plant litter microbial communities from Arlington Agricultural Research Station in Wisconsin, United States - UWRJ-L169-409C-1 | ecosystem: Environmental > Terrestrial > Plant litter >...
TCCCTGCCGTGGGGGGAGGTGAACCCGCCCCGATCGCGATCCCCGTCGAGACCACGGCGAGCCCGGCGACCGCTGCGACGACGAGGCCGACAGGGCGGGCGACGACGCCCGTCCTCGGTGCCCCGGCACCCCAGAGCCCGCGTCGGGCGGTGCGCGGGCTCGCGTCGTCGACCGACGTGCCGTTGCGCAGTGCCTGCGCGGATCTCTCCGCCGGTCCCGGCGTCGACTCGGGCGTCGGTCTCTGTGCCGCTGTGTGCGTCGAGCTGTCCGTCGATCTGTGCGTCGAACCCTGAGGGTCGGTGCTCACGTCGTCTCTTCTCTGCGTCTGATGTCGCCTCTTGCCTACCACAGGGCGGGTGAGAGGCACAGGCCCTCGCCTGTGAACAGGGCGTGGAGGAGCCCTCCTGCTGTGCTGAGTCCCACACTCTGGACGCCCTCGCGGCGCGGTCCGGAGCGGCAGAATGGTGGGATGACGACGAGCACCAGCCCCGCGCCGGGCGACGCGGGCAGCACCGCGACGCCGAGCCCCCGCGATCTCTGGGTCGCGTGGCGCGCCGAGCGCGACGCAGGCCTGGCCGAGCACCACGGCTGGCTGACGCTCACCGCGCTCCACCAGCTCACCGACGTCCCGACGTCCTACGACCAGCTCCCGGGTCGCTGGTGGGCCGACCGCCACGGCATCCACGTCGAGGTCACCGTCGCCGACGGTCTGCGCGCGGGCGACACGAGCGCCGGGCGCGCTGTCGAGGACGAGCCCTTCGAGGGTGTCCACTCCGTCGACGTGTCCACGGCCGGCTCGACCATCGCCGCGATCGTCCCCGGTGACGTCGCCGTCGAGGCGGGCATCCGCAGCGGTCGACCGATCCTGCGGGTCCGCGACCCCCGTGCTCCCATGGCCACAGGCTTCACAGGCGTGCCGACCTTCGACTACGACCCGTCCTGGGTGCTCGAGGCCCCGGTCCGCTGGTACGCGCAGGCCGAGCCCGCCGTCGTCGGCGCGGCCCAGCCCGGCTTCAGCCACGAGGTCACCGTCACCGGCGAGGTCGACCTCGTCCGCGACGGCCAGAGCGTCACCCTGCGCCTCGTCGGCGACGCACCCGGCAGCGCCTCGCTGCTGTTCACCGACACGTCGGAGGAGACCCCCGCCTGGCGCTCGCTGACCGTCGGCACCGCGGGCGAGACCGAGGGCACCGTCGTGCTCGACCTCAACCGTGCCTACGACATGCCGTGCGCCTTCAGCGACTTCGGCACCTGCCCGCAGCCCGTCGAGGGCAACGACGTGCCCTTCGCCGTCACCGCCGGGGAGTGTCGCGTCCGATGAGCACCGACAGCGCGGTCGTCCCCACCCTCACCCGCAGCACCTCCGAGCACGGTTTCGAGGTCCGGTCGGTCCACATGGACGACCCGCTGGTCCGTCCGCTCCTCGACGACCTGGAGCGCACCTATCTGCGCCTGTACGCCTCGCTGCTCGGCGAGGACGTGCTGCGCGAGGAGATGGCGCACTACTCGCCCGAAGAGTTCGTGGCCCCCGAGGGCGACTTCGTCCTCGTGCTCGACGACGGCGTGCCCGTCGCCGGCGGGGCCTTCCGCCTCTGCACCGAGACCGAGCTCGGCGACGTGTCCTTCTCCGCCCACCCCGGTGCGCAGCGTGACGCCGACGGCCGCCCGGCTGTCGCCACCGCAGAGCTCAAGCGCATCTGGACCCACGGCGACCACCGCCGCCGGGGCCTCGCGCGCATCGTGCTGAGCGAGCTCGAGCAGCGTGCTGCCGAGGCGGGCTACGGCCGCGTCTACCTCACGACGGGTTCGCGCCAGCCCGAGGCTGCCGCGCTGTACCTGCGCACGGGGTACACGGCGCTCTACGACACGACCGCCGAGCGCACGGACGCCGACGGACCTCTCGCCTTCGAGAAGTGGCTGCTCCCACCGGTCTGACCGAGCGCCGCCGGACACCGCGACACCGGATGCCGAGATACCGGACGCCGCGACACGGCGACGTCGTGACACGGTGACGCCGCGACACCCAGGCGCAGCCGGCTCCCTCAGCCGACGGTCTTGCGGAGGATCTCCATGCGCAGGTCGTCGCGCTGCGGCAGCCCGAAGCGCTCGTCGCCGTAGGGGAAGGCCTTGTGCTCGCCGGTGCGGGTGTAGCCGCGGCGCTCGTAGAAGGCGAGCAGCTCGGTACGCGCGTCCAGGACCGTCATCTCGACCGTCGTGACGCCCCACTCGGCGGCCATGAACCTCTCGGCCTCCGCGATGATCTCCTTGCCGAGGCCCTGACTTTGGCCGCTCGGGCGCACGCAGAACATCCCGAGGTACCCGGTCGTCGGACCGGTGCGGCGCACGTGCACGCACCCGTCGACCACGTGGTCCGAGCCGTCGAGGTGAGCTGCCAGCACGACGCTGTCGGGCGCGCGCAGGTCGGCGAGCAGCAGCACGGCGTCGATCCGCTGCCCCTCGAGGAGGTCGGCCTCGCTGGTCCACCCCTGTCGGCTCGAGTCGCCTCGGTAGGCGGAGGTGACGAGGTCTACGAGGTCCGCGACGTCGTCTTCGGTCGCGCGGCGGAAGGTCAGCGAAGGCACGCGATCGACCCTACCCGCGAGGTCGGTCCGTAGGCAGACACCTGGGCCAACGCGTGGGCAGGGCCGTCCGTCCGTGCTCCAGCGGGCCTCTCCGGGGTGTCTGTCCACCGGCCGAAAGGCCCCCCTGAGCACTCCCGCGCCGGGGGTACTCTGGCGACGCCAACTGGCACCCGCGTCCCAGATCCGCCGTCCGCGGCGCTCGACGAAGGAGAACCACCTGATGGAAGGCCAGCTCGCGCCCGTGTTCGACGAGGTCCTGCGACGCAACCCCGGCGAGGTCGAGTTCCACCAGGCGGTCCGTGAGGTCTTCGACTCTCTCGCCCCGGTCCTCGCGAAGAACCCGCAGTACGCCGACGCCGCCGTGCTCGAGCGGATCTGCGAGCCCGAGCGTCAGATCATCTTCCGGGTGCCGTGGGTCGACGACTCGAACCGTGTGCAGATCAACCGCGGCTTCCGCGTCGAGTTCAACTCGGCCCTCGGCCCGTTCAAGGGCGGTCTGCGCTTCCACCCGTCGGTCTACCTGGGCATCGTGAAGTTCCTCGGCTTCGAGCAGGTGTTCAAGAACTCCCTCACCGGCATGCCGATCGGCGGCGGCAAGGGCGGTTCCGACTTCGACCCGCGCGGGCGTTCCGACGGTGAGGTCATGAGGTTCTGCCAGTCCTTCATGACCGAGCTGTACAGGCACATCGGGGAGTACACCGACGTGCCGGCCGGTGACATCGGTGTCGGCGGTCGCGAGATCGGCTACCTCTTCGGCCAGTACAAGCGGATCACCAACCGCTACGAGTCCGGTGTCCTCACCGGCAAGGGCATCAGCTGGGGCGGGTCGCTCGTGCGCACCGAGGCCACGGGCTACGGCACCGTGATGTTCGCCCGCGAGATGCTCAAGACCAGGGGCCTCGAGCTCGAGGGCCAGCGCGTCGTCGTCTCGGGCTCGGGCAACGTCGCGATCTACGCGATCCAGAAGGCCCAGCAGCTCGGGGCCAAGGTCGTCGCCTTCTCGGACTCGACCGGCTACGTGCTCGACGAGGCCGGGGTCGACCTCGACCTGCTCCGCCAGATCAAGGAGGTCGAGCGCGGACGCGTCGACCTCTACGTCGAGCGCCGCGGCTCCGCGAAGCTCGTCACCGGCGGCAGCATCTGGGACGTCCCGGCGACCGTCGCCCTCCCGTGCGCCACGCAGAACGAGCTCGACGGCGACGCCGCGCGCACCCTGCTGGCCAACGGTGTCCTCGCCGTGGCCGAGGGCGCCAACATGCCCACGACCCCTGACGCGGTCGCGGCCTTCCAGGAGGCAGGCGTGCTCTTCGCGCCCGGCAAGGCCGCCAACGCCGGCGGCGTGGCGACCTCGGCCCTCGAGATGCAGCAGAACGCCAGCCGTGACTCCTGGACCTTCGAGCACACGGAAGACCGCCTCGAGGCCATCATGACCGGCATCCACGACCGCTGCGCCGCGACGGCCGACACCTACGACCGTCCGGGCAACTACGTCGCCGGCGCGAACATCGCCGGCTTCACCAAGGTCGCCGACGCGATGATCGCCCTCGGCGTGGTCTGAGCCTGCGCGCTGCGCAGGACGAGGACGGGCTGGTGCCCGCGGACGGGGAGACCGCTCCCGCCCGCGGGCACCGCTCGTCCCGGCGGGTCTCCCGGTCGCTCTGAGCGCGACGGCCCCGGGTGCACTTTCTGCAGGTCGTCGTACAGTCGGTGGGTGCCGTCACGTCATCTCCGGCTGGACCTCCCGGCGTCGACCGTCCCCGAGCGGGTGCGGGTCGCCTTCGCGCGGCTGCGCTCTGAGCTCTCGATCCCCGAGGGCTTCCCGCCCGAGGTGCTCGACGAGGCCCGGGCCAGCGCCCTCCGCGACGACTACGCGGCCGAGCGCCTCGACCTGCGGGACCTCCCCTTCGTGACCATCGACCCGCCGGGCTCGAAGGACCTCGACCAGGCCGTGCACCTGAGCCGCTCCGGCGCGGGCGGGTATGTGGTCGACTACGCGATCGCCGACGTCGGCCGCATCGTCCAGGCCGGAGGTGCCGTCGACAGCGAGGCCCAGCTGCGCGGCGTCACCTTCTACGCCCCCGACGGCCGTACCCCGCTGCACCCGCCCGTCCTCTCCGAAGACTCCGCGAGCCTGCTGCCCGGCGTCGACAGGGCAGCCGCAGCCTGGCGGGTCGAGCTCGACGAGCGCGGAGAGATCCTCGACGTCTCCGTCCGGCGGGCGCTGGTCCGGTCCCGCGCACAGCTGACCTACACCGAGGTGCAGGACGCCCTCGACGCCGGGACGGCCGACGAGGTCCTCGTCCTGCTGCGCGAGGTCGGCGCGCTCCGCGAGGCGCGCGAGCGCGACCGCGGCGGTGTCTCGATCGACGTCCCCGAGCAGAACGTGACGCTCCACGACGACGGCACCTACAGCATCGAGCTGCGCTCGGTCCTGCCCGCAGAGGGCTGGAACGCCCAGATCTCGCTCCTCACCGGGATCGCTGCTGCCTCGCTCATGCGCGCGGGTGAGATCGGCATCTTGCGCACCCTCCCGGCGAGCGACCCGCGCGACGTCGAGAGGCTGCGTCGCACGGCGCTGGCCATCGGCATCAACTGGCCCGCCGAGGTCCCCTACGCGGAGCTGCTCGGCACCCTCGACTCCCGGATACCGCAGGACGCGGCCTTCCTCAACGAGGCGACGTCGCTGTTCCGGGGCGCCGGCTATCTCGCCTTTCAGGGGCCGGTCCCCGAAGGCTCCGAGCACGCCGCGATCGCGGCCGAGTACAGCCACGTCACGGCCCCGCTGCGGCGGCTCGTCGACAGGTACACGACCGAGATCTGCCTCGCGCTGTCCTCGGGTGGCGGCGCGGCCGCCGTGCCCTCGTGGGTCGTCGACGCCTTCGACGACCTCCCCAAGACCATGTCCCGCTCGGGTCAGCGCGCCTCGTCCTTCGAGCGGGCGAGCATCGACATCGTCGAGGCCGCGCTGCTGACGGGGGCGGTCGGGCAGACCTTCCGCGGGGTCGTGGTCGACGTCGACGCGAAGGACCCGCGCAAGGGGCTCGTCGTCGTCGACGACCCGGCCGTCCGGGGTACTGTCACGAGCGGCTCGCGCGACCTCCCCCTCGGGGAGTCTGTCGAGGTCGAGCTGACCGAGGTCTCGATCGAAGACCGCAAGATCAGGTTCTCCTACGAAGGGTGACGCATGGCAGTCCGACGCCGCACCGACCCCGCGGTGGGCCGCACCGCCTTGGCGTCGTGGCGATCAGGTGACGCAGCACGGGCGACCGTGACCACAGCTGTGAGGTTCACCCTCGAGGAGATCGCCGACGTGGCTCCCGGGCACGCCGTCGAGGTCCGGGTGCCGCCGTGGGGCGCCGTCCAGTGCGTCGAGGGGCCACGCCACACACGCGGCACACCGCCGAACGTCGTCGAGACCGACCCCGAGACGTGGCTCGGTCTCGTCTGCGGGCTGATCACCTGGCAGGACGCCGTCACCGACGGCCGCGTGAGCGCCTCCGGCGACCGGGCCGACATCTCCCACCTCCTCCCCCTCCAGGCGGTCCGCGACAGGTCGTGACGCGGTGCGACCGGTGAGGACGCCGCTCGGGGGCTACTCCCAGGCGGCGGACGCGGGATCGATCCCGTGCGCCTGAGCGTCGGCCTCGATCACCTGGCGCACCCACGCCGCGAGTCCGACCTCGAGCGAGTCGTAGTGCTCTCGGTAGCGCGGGTCGTCGGTGTACGAGCGGGCGAGGCACACCTGCATCTCCCGGGTGCAGGCGAAGTACGTACCGACCCAGGCGCGGTGCCGCTCGGCGAGAGCCCCGGCCTCCGGGGTGCCCGGTGCGACACCGGAGCGCATCGCGGCCGCGAGGTCGTCGGTGAGGCCCGTCGCCTCGCCGGCGACAGCCCTCCAGTCGTCGGCCGTCATGGACGCCGCTCGCTCGGCGTACTCCGCCCACTGGGTGGAGCCGCTCCAGCGCTCGCCAGCCTCGGTGACCCATGACGGCTGCCAGGAGGCACCGAAGATCTCCACCTGCTCTTCGTCGGTCAGCAGGATCCCGGTCTCCGCCGCCTCGACGAGCCGGTCGACGGCCGCCACCATCTGCCTCAGGTGGCTGGCGCGCGCGACGAGATCGGCACGTTGCGCCCGGAGCATCTGGGCCTGCTGTGCTGCCGGGCCGTCGAGGACCTGCCCGATGTCCTCGAGCGACATGCCCAGCCCGCGGTAAAACACGACCCTGTGGACCCGGGCCACGTCCGACGGGGCGTAGAGCCTGTACCCCGACGAGGTGCGCGCGGACGGGACCACGAGACCGACCGACTCCCAGTGGTGGAGGGTCCGGACCGTCACACCGGCGGACGACGCGACAGACCCGACGGTGCTCCCGTCCTGCACCTGTGGGAGGTCCGCCGTCGCGTGACGGTCGAGGTGCGTCCCCCCGGAGGTCGGGTCGGGACGGTCGTCGGCCGGGCTGGTCATGACGACCAGTCTGTCAGGGCCCGGCCGAGGCGCTGTCGAGGTCGTACGGCTCATCCGCGCGGGATGTCGAAGCCTGCGTCGGCGAGCGTCTGGGCCACCGGACCGTCCAGGTCGAGCACGCGGGCAGCAGTCATGACCACCCGGGCGTTCTCCGGGGTGGTGATCTCGAGGTCGACCGTGTTCCAGGGCGTGACTCTCGGGCCGGGGGTGCACCCGGGCACGAGGTCGGTGCACGCCTGGGCGATCTCGTCGATCTCGCTCAGCACACACGCGAAGCTCACTGATGCCGAGGGCGTCGTGCTCGGCCGTCCGGTCGGGACGAGGAGCGCGTCCTGGAAGGCCCAGCGGCGGACGTGCGTGAGCTGGCCGGGGATCGTGAAGAGGTCGACGAAGCCGAGGCCGCGCACCCAGAAGTCGAGCGAGGCGGCGAGGTCGGACGTCGGGAGGGTGACGAACATGGGCATGCCGTAGATGCCGCGGAAGACCCCGGGCGGGGTGGCGTCGGGTCCCGGAGCAGGGACGGGGCTGTGGTCGAAGGCGTCGAAGTTCGTGGTCATGGGACGAGCGTGGTCCCTCACGCCGCGTGAGGGTCAAGGGGCCCGGTGGAGCAGGTGCCGGCAGTCTGGTGGTGGGACCCCACCCGTGCGCTCCCGACGGTCCGGGCGACGAGAAGACGACCGTGACCTGCGTAGCGGGCCGGCGCCGTCCAGGGCATCATGGGCTCGACGACCCGACTGCCGGGGACGACCAGAGGGAGATCATGCGACTGTCGCGCGGCGCGAACACACCCCTGACCGGGGACGACCTTACCATCGCCGTCTCCGGCGCCCAGACCGGGACGGTCGACCTCATGGCCTTCCAGCTCGCCGACAGCGGGCGGGTGCGGGGCGACCACGACCTCGTGTTCTTCAACCAGCCCGCCTCGGTCGAGGGGGCGCTGCGCCTGGTCGCGGGAGACCGGCTGACGCTCTCGCTCGCCGGTGTGCCGCAGGACGTCGCGACCGTCGCCGTGGCCGTGGCGCTCGACGAGGGGACCGCTGGGTCGCTCGCCAGCATCCACGGGCTCGGGGTGAGCGTCCAGGCCGGTGCCGAGACGCTCGAGTGCCCGGTCGAGGGGCTCACCACCGAGCGCGCGGTCGTGCTGCTCGAGGTCTACCGCCGCCAGGGCGCGTGGAAGCTGCGCAACGTCAGCGCAGGCTGGGACGGCGGCCTCGCCGACCTCGTCCGCGAGCACGGCGTGAGCGTCGACGACGACGCACCAGCGGACCAGGCGAGCGCGCCGCAGGCAGCGGCCCCGCAGGCCACCGTGCCGCAGGCAGCGGCCCAGCCCGGGGCGCCCGCCCCGCAGGCGCCCCCGGCCGCTGCGCCTGTCGCACCCGTGCCGCCTGTCGCACCTGCACCGCCCGTCGCACCCGTGCCGCCCGCCCCCACGGCACCTCCCGCGCCGGCCGAGCCTGACGGCGTCCGCAGCGTGCCGGGGGAGCAGCGCCTCTCCTTCGAGAAGCGTCAGCGCCTCGACCTGCGCAAGCGCGAGGTGGCCAAGGTCTTGCTCACCAAGGGTGCCCCGACAGCCCGCGCCAGGGTCGTGATGGTCATCGACAAGACCGGCTCGATGCGTCGGCAGTACTCGACCCGTGTGGTGCACCGCGTGGTCGAGCGCATGATCCCGGTAGCCATCCAGCTCGACGACGACGGCAGCCTCGAGGCCTACCTCTACGGCAGCTCCTTCGCCAGGCTCCCCGACGTCACCGTCGAGCAGGCCGACGAGTGGTCCGACACCTTCCTGCACCTCGACGGCACCCACGGCGGCATCAGCTACCGCCGTATCGGCGGGTACAACGACGAGATCCCGATCATGTCCGAGGTGCTCTCGACCCTCCGGCAGCGCGACCCGATGCCGACCCTCGTGCTCTTCTTCACCGACGGCGGGTTCTCCCAGCGCGGTCCCATCACCGAGCTGGTCCGGCAGGCGTCGGGGCTGCCGGCCTTCTGGCAGTTCGTCGGGATCGGCCGGGCCAACTACGGGCTGCTCACGGCGCTCGACGAGCTCGAGGGCCGGGTGGTCGACAACGTCGGCTTCTTCGAGCTCGACGACATCGACGCCGTGGCGGACTTCGAGCTCTACGCCCGCCTGCTGGGCGAGTTCCCCGACTGGCTGCGCGCGGCCCGCGCGGCCGGGATCGTCGGTGGCTGAGCACGGCCGACGACGTACCCTGGGACTGTGAGCTCCACTCCCTCCCAGCCCGAGCCGTCCACCCCCGACGAGGTCTCTGCGACGCCGCAGGGCGCAGCGCCCCCGGCCGACGACCCGCTCGACGCCCCCGTGGCGATCCCGGCCGAGGGACCGCTCACCGACGAGCAGATCGCCGCGATCGCGGCGACGGCCCAGCCGGCGACCATCCGACGTGCGCCGCGCTACCGGGCCTTCTTCTGGACGGGTGCGCTGCTCGGCATCGTGCTGGGGGTCGCGCTCGGTCTCTGGGTGTCCTCGGAGAACCTCGTGAACCGGTGGATCTACGTCCTCGTCACGACCCTGGGCACCACGCTGGTCACCGTCCTGCTCGCCGGTGCCTGCGCGGTCTGGGTCGACCGCCGCGGGGCTGCGAAGGTCGCGAAGCAGCGCAGGGGATCTGCCGGAGCCTGACGTGCTGCGTCACCTGCGCGGTCGCCCAGCCGTCTCATCCGTCGGCGACCGACCTGTGTCGACCCCCGTCTCTGTGGGACACTAGAGCCGTGGCCCCCCGCGGAGATGGACTTCTGAACCACGACCTCATGCCTGGCGAGAAAGGCCCCCAGGACGCTTGCGGCGTCTTCGGTGTCTGGGCTCCCGGCGAAGAGGTCGCCAAGCTTGCCTACTTCGGTCTGTACGCGCTGCAGCACCGAGGGCAAGAATCGGCCGGCATCGCGACCAGCAACGGTCAGCAGATCCTGGTCTACAAGGACATGGGACTCGTCTCCCAGGTGTTCGACGAGACTGCGCTCAACGCGCTGACCGGTCACATCGCGGTCGGGCACTGCCGGTACTCGACCACCGGCGGCGTGACGTGGGAGAACGCCCAGCCGACCCTCGGTGCGACGGCCGCAGGCACTGTCGCCCTCGGGCACAACGGCAACCTCGTCAACAGCGCCGAGCTCGTCGACCTCGTGGCCGAGCGCTACGGCGCGCAGCGCCGCGGCGAGCTCGCCCGCGGCAACACGACCGATACCGCCCTGGTCACAGCGCTCCTGGCCGGCGACGCCGACCACACGCTCGAGCAGACGGCGATGGAGGTCCTCCCGCGGCTGCGCGGTGCCTTCAGCCTCGTGTTCATGGACGAGAAGACCCTCTACGCGGCGCGCGACCCCCAGGGTGTCCGCCCGCTCGTCCTCGGCCGCCTCGACCGCGGCTGGGTCGTCGCGAGCGAGACCCCCGCCCTCGACATCGTCGGGGCGAGCTTCGTCCGTGAGGTCGAGCCCGGCGAGCTCATCGCGATCGACGCCGACGGCCTCCGCTCGCAGAAGTTCGCCACGCCCGAGCGTGCCGGCTGCGTCTTCGAGTACGTGTACCTGGCTCGCCCGGACACGAGCATCAAGGGACGCTCCGTGCACGCAGCGCGGGTCGAGATGGGCCGTGAGCTCGCCCGCGAGCACCCCGTCGAGGCCGACCTCGTCATCCCCGTCCCGGAGTCTGGCACCCCGGCCGCGGTCGGGTACGCGCAGGAGTCCGGCATCCCCTTCGGCCAGGGCCTCATGAAGAACGCCTACGTCGGGCGCACCTTCATCCAGCCTTCCGACACGCTGCGCCAGCTGGGCATCCGGCTCAAGCTCAACCCGCTGCGCGACGTCATCAAGGGCAAGCGCCTCGTGGTCGTCGACGACTCGATCGTCCGCGGCAACACCCAGCGTGCGCTCATCCGGATGCTCCGCGAGGCCGGGGCAGCCGAGATCCACGTGCGCATCAGCTCCCCGCCCGTGAAGTGGCCGTGCTTCTACGGCATCGACTTCGCCTCGCGTGCCGAGCTCATCGCGAACGGCCTGAGCCCGGCCGAGGTCGGTCAGTCCCTCGGGGCGGACACCCTCGGGTACATCTCGGAAGAGGGCATGATCGCCGCGACCGAGCAGCCGAAGTCCCAGCTGTGCACAGCCTGCTTCTCGGGGACCTACCCGATCGAGCTCCCCGACGCCGCGCGTCTGGGCAAGAACCTCCTCGAGCAGGCCGAGCTGCCGCTCGGCGCGCCCGAGGACGGGCTGTCGAACCTCACGGTGTCGGCGGGAGGCGCAGGGGCGCTCCAGCACCCCTGACGCTGCAGCACTCCTGACCGGGGCTCCCGCAAGCAGCAGCTCGTGGGACCACGCAACCCGCACGCACGACGCACCATCCCGTACCAGCACCGCCAGACCCCCGCACCACGTAGCCGCCTGCTCGACCAGCACCAGGTCCGCCCAGCACCGCAGGGACCGTCAGCAGCGACCCGCGCCAACCACAGGAGTCATCGAAGTGTCTGAAGGCATCACCTACGCAGCCGCCGGCGTCGACACGGCGGCAGGTGACCGTGCCGTCGAGCTCATGAAGTCGGCCGTGGCCCGCACGCACGGCCCGCAGGTCCTCGGCGGGGTCGGCGGCTTCGCCGGGCTCTTCGACGTCTCGATGCTCAAGGCCTACGACCGCCCGCTGCTCGCCTCCTCGACCGACGGCGTCGGCACCAAGGTCGCGATCGCCCAGGCCCTCGACATCCACGACACGATCGGCTTCGACCTCGTCGGCATGGTCGTCGACGACATCGTCGTCTGCGGCGCCGAGCCGCTCGTCATGACCGACTACATCGCGACGGGCAAGGTCGTCCCCGAGCGGATCGCGGACATCGTGCGCGGCATCGCCGCAGCCTGCGAGGTCGCGGGGACCGCGCTCGTCGGCGGCGAGACCGCCGAGCACCCCGGGCTCCTCGGGCCGCACGAGTACGACGTCGCCGGCGCAGCCGTCGGTGTCGTAGAGGCTGCCGACCTGCTCGGCCCGGAGAAGGTCCAGACCGGTGACGTCGTCATCGCGCTGGCCTCGTCAGGCCTGCACTCCAACGGCTACTCCCTCGTGCGGGCCGTCATCAACCACGCGGGCTGGACGCTCGACCGCCACGTCGAAGAGTTCGGCCGCACCCTCGGTGAAGAGCTCCTCGAGCCGACCCGCGTCTACGCGAGCGACTGTCTCGCCCTGGCTCGCGACGCCGGCGCGCAGGTGCACGCGTACTCCCACGTCACCGGCGGTGGCCTCGCTGCGAACCTGGCGCGTGTCCTCCCGAAGGGCCTGTCCGCCTCGGTCGACCGTGCCAGCTGGACCGTCCCCGCGGTCTTCGACGTCGTGCGCGGCCTCGGTCAGGTGCCGTGGAGCGACCTCGAGAACACGCTCAACCTCGGTGTCGGCATGGTCGCCGTCGTCGGGGCCGACGGTGCTGACGCCGCACTGGCCCGCCTCTCAGCGCTCGGCGTCCCGGCGTGGACGCTCGGTGTCGTGACGGAGGACGACGGCGCGACGGGCGAGGGCATCGTCCGCGGTGCCAAGGGCGTCGACGGGGGAGCGGTCAGGCTCCACGGCGAGTACAGGGCCTGAGCAGGACGACGCAACGCTCGAAGAGCTCAGAGCGCCGCACGACCACCGTCGTGCGGCGCTCTCTGCTTGGGTGCCCCTGCGTGAGTGCCTCTGCACCGGGACAGACGACGAGCAGCGCACCCCGGTGCTGGACCAGGCTGCGCTGCTCGGGAGACGACGAGAGACGGCGCCGACGAGCCGACGCTCAGAGAGCGTCGAGTCGTACGGGGCGTCTGCTCAGACGAGGGGTGAGGCGACAGATGACGCCGAGGTCATCTGTCGTCGGACCAGTCCGCGTACGGTTCACGGTCCTCGAGATCGTCGGACCTGCTCGCGCTGTGGCGAGAGTCCGTAGCGAGATCGGTTCCGCCATGACCAGTGAGCTCTTGTTCGAGAGCCTTGTAGTTCGTGTCGGGAGAGTAGTACTTCAGCTCCCGAGCGACCTTGGTCTGCTTTGCCTTCTGACGGCCGCGGCCCATGGCTCCGACCCCCTCAACGTAGAAGCGGGGCGGCTGGCGTCAGAAGACGTGCGGCCCCGGGGTGTGTTTCGTCTGTTCGTGGGTTAACGGTACATGCTCGCGGGGCGGTTGGACCACTCAGAGCGCGGGCGGACGCCGCCACGACGGGCATCTGTGGCTACCGTCACCCTCTGTGCAGACGGGCCCAGTCCGAGCAACTCGGTCATCCGCTCCTTTTTCACCCCGGCTGGCGGCTGGCACGAATCGCCCGTAGGGTGATAATAGATGAAACGGCTAGGGCTGATCGATGAGTTCCCTCCCCCCGGGACCAGCCTTCGCCACAGAGAGGTGCATCATGTTGAGCAACCGTGGAGAGCAGGAAGTCCTCCTCACGCCGGCTGAGGTCGCGAGCCTGTTCCGTGTGGACCCGAAGACGGTCACCCGTTGGGCCAAGGCCGGAAAGCTCTCGTCGATCCGGACCCTCGGTGGTCACCGCCGCTACCGCGAGGCCGAGGTCAAGGGCCTGCTCGCGGACTCCGGCGTCAACATCGGCGAAGAGTCCTGACGCCCCGGCGAGCCGCCTGACACCAGATGTGCTGAGAGGCCCCGTCCGATCATCGGACGGGGCCTCTCGTGCGTCGTGGACGGGTCAGCGGCGGGCGCGCCGGACCACGGCCAGAGCGACCAGCGCGACGACCCCTGCGGCGACGCCCAGGGCGATCTTCGCGTTGCGGGCGCGGGACCCCGGCTGGGCAGGCAGGCCGGCCCCGGTGACGAAGGCGCCGGCGTCGGTCGCGGCCAGCTTTGCCGTCGTGGCGGCGTCGGCGGCGAGGTTCTTCGGGCTGAGCCGGGTCGAGAGCTCGTCGACAGTCGCGGCCAGCTCGGCGCGGGCGCGCAGCACCTCGGCGCTGAGCTCGGCGGCCGACATGCTCGAGGTGTCAGGGGTGCTCGGCTGCTCGCTCATGACTTCAGACCTTCCTTCACGGCGGCGACGTCGTCCTTGATGCTCTTGACGGTGATCTCGGGGGACGGAGGGCTGCCCTTCTTGAGCAGCTTGAGCCCGACGAGCGCGAGGAGGGCCGTGAGGAGGAGCAGCACGACGCCGACGATCAGCGCGGCGAGCCACACCGGGACGACGTTCGACAGCCCGGCGACACCCGCGTAGAGCAAGAAGCCGAGGGCGTAGAGCGCGAGGACCGCTCCGACCACCACGAGTGCGATCCCGATCCCGAGGCTCTTGGCCTTAGCCGACAGCTCGGCCTTGGCCGACGCGATCTCGGCCCGGACCAGTCGGCTGAGCTGTTCGCTCAACCGGCCGACGAGGGTCCCGATCGACGTCTGCTCGCTCGAGCTGCCTGGCAGCCCGGAGTCTTTCTGGCTCATCGCCGTCACACCTTCCTGTTGGTCCGCGCGTCGCCTGCCGCGCGTCGCCGCTGCTGCGCCCCTGTGACCAGGGGCCCTGCGCGGCTGATCTCCACCGATCGTACGGCGTGAGCACGTGCGCCGCAGGGCAACAGGCCCTGTCTGCTGGTGCGCGAGGAGGTGGGGGGACGACAGAAGAACGCCGCAGACGATGTCTGCGGCGTTCTCGGTGTACTGGTGGCTCCGACCGGCGTCGATCCGGTGACCTTTCGATTTTCAGTCGAACGCTCTACCAACTGAGCTACAGAGCCTTGACACGGAAGCCCGGCCATATCTCTATGACCGGGCGACCATCATCAAAGCGACCCCGACGGGACTTGAACCCGCGACCTCCGCCGTGACAGGGCGGCGCGCTAACCAACTGCGCTACGGGGCCTTGGATCACGCTGTGACACAAGGTCCTTGCTGCTTCACTACAGTTCGTTGTCCGAACCGTTGAGAATCCTACAGTACTTCTGAGCCCTTCGTGACCACCTCTCGGTGACCCTGTCCTGCTCGTACCCCCAACGGGATTCGAACCCGTGCTACCGCCGTGAAAGGGCAGCGTCCTAGGCCGCTAGACGATGGGGGCCTAGTCGTTGACGCTGCTGATGGCAGAACCACAGACGAACCGTCTAGGACCGTACGAAGCATAGATCGAGATCGGGCCCGGATGCAAAACACGAGGTCCAGAGGCGGATCTCTGCGGTTGACGGGGCTTCTCGACGGGTCGGGTGGGGGAGGATGGTCCGCATGGTCGACATGTCGCGAGAAGAGTTCGAAGAGGCCGTCTCGGACGCCCTCGACCAGGTGCCGCCCGAGCTCACGGCCCAGATGGACAACGTGGTGATCTTCGTCGAGGACGACGCCCCGCCCGACCAGCCCGACCTGCTCGGGGTCTACGACGGGGTCCCGCTGACCGAGCGCGACCTCGGGTGGGCCGCCGGGGCGCTGCCGGACCGCATCACGATCTTCCGCAACCCGACCCTGGCGATCTGCGACACGGTCGAGGAGGTGGTCGAGGAGGTCACCGTCACGGTGGTCCACGAGATCGCCCACCACTTCGGGATCGACGACGAGCGTCTGCACGAGCTCGGCTGGGCCTAGGCGCGGAGAGGCCCGGACGTCCCTGCCACGCGCAGCCCCGGAACGGTAACCTGCGGGTATGACGATTCTGGTGACTGGCGGGGCTGGGTACATCGGCGCACACGTGGTGCGTCTTCTGCAGGAGCGCGGGGACGAGGTCGTCGTCGTCGACGACCTGAGCACCGGAGCCCGCAGCCGTGTCGGTGACGCCACGGTCATCGAGCTCGACGTCGCCTCGGCCGGTGCGCAGGAGGTCCTCGTGGCCGCGCTGCGCGAGCACGAGGTCGACGCGGTCATCCACTTCGCGGCGCGCAAGCAGGTCGGCGAGTCTGTCGCCCGCCCGACGTACTACTACCAGCAGAACGTCGGCGGCCTCACGAACGTCCTCGCGGCGATGGAGGAGGCCGGCGTGCACAAGCTCGTCTTCTCGTCCTCTGCGGCGACCTACGGCATGCCCTCGGTCTCCGTCGTCGAGGAGAAGCTCCACGCCGAGCCCATCAACCCCTACGGCGAGACGAAGCTCGTGGGCGAGTGGATGGGGCGCGCGGCCTCGCGTGCCTGGGGTCTGAAGTTCGTCGCGCTGCGCTACTTCAACGTCGCCGGCTCCGGGTGGGACGACCTGGGGGACCCCGCGGTCCTCAACCTCGTGCCGATGGTCCTCGACCGCATCGAGCGCGGCGAGCAGCCGCGCCTCTTCGGCGACGACTACCCGACGCCCGACGGCACGTGCATCCGTGACTACATCCACGTCCTCGACCTCGCGAAGGCGCACATCGCCGCGCTCCAGTACCTCACGCACGACTCCCAGCCCTTCGACGTGTTCAACGTCGGCACGGGCACCGGCGCGTCCGTGCGCGAGGTCGTCGACGGTCTCGCGGCCGTGTCCGGGCTGACCATCGACCCGATCGTCGAGGCGCGCCGCGCGGGCGACCCGCCCCAGCTGGTCGGCTCGCCCGAGCGCATCAACGAGATCCTCGGCTGGCACGCCGAGGCCGGCCTCGAAGAGATCCTCTCGTCGGCGTGGAAGGCCTGGCAGGCCGGTCCGCGTCCGATCGACGTGTGACCGACCGGCACGCCCTGTGACCGAGACCGGCACCTGGGACGGTGCAGCGGCCGGCGGACCGAGGGTCTCGTCCGCGGGTGTCAGCCTGCTGCCGCCCGCCGGCTGGGTGGTCGTCGACGACGTCTCGGGGAGCGGGGCGAGGGCTCCCGTGGCCTCGCTCGCCGACGCCTCGGGCCGCCACGTCGCCGCACAGCTGAGCGTGCGCAGGCTCGCACCGCTCGTCTCGGGTGCGCTGAGCGCGTGGGGCGGGGGGCCGTCGGGGCTCCAGGAGCCGCTCGTGTCTCTCGGGACGCCTGGCGAGCCCAGGTCCACCGGGTCTGGTGGTACGCCGTCGCCGGCCGAGGTCGCACTGGCCACGGCCGCGCAGTCGCGCGTGACCGCGGCCTTCACCGACGACCCGTCAGCCGTGCTGCTCGACGCCAGCGGGCTGACCGTCCGCACAGTCCTCGGCCGGGACGTCCGGGCGGTGCGCCTCGACGTGGTCGAGCACGACATGTCGACCCCGGTCGTGCGCACCTCGGTCCTGGTCGCCTGCACCGACGTGGGCGGCGGCTCGCGCTCGGGGCACCTCGGCGTGGTCGAGGTCTCGGCGACAGTCCCCGTCGCCCATCACCGTGCCCTCGTCCATGCGGTCGAGGCCGCGCTCGCGACCCTCCGGGTGCAGGACGAGGTGGTCCCTGCGGACGGTGCGTCCCTGCACGGTGCGTCCGCGTACCCCGGAGGGCGCTCGCCCGACGCCTTCACCCATAGCGAGGGCGTCAGCGCCGCGTGGACGCGTGAGCTCGACCGTGGCCGCTGGTACGTGCCGCCCGCGGCCTGGCTCGGGGCCGACGAGCTCGACATCTTCGTGCGGGGCTCGCGCCGCCTGGCCCCCGCGCACAGACCTGGCCCGGCGCGGGCGGGGCTGGTCGACGACCGTGGGGTGAGCACCCCGACCGGTGAGCTGGTCCGCAGGGCTGTGCACAGGCCTGACGTCCGCCTGCACGTGCGCGCGGCCGACGTGGTCGACGCCTCGCTCGACGGCAGCGCGTCGATGATCGTCGACAGGGTCGGACCGTGGGCCGTCGTCCGCGCGACGCCACCACCTGTCGCGACCCGCCGCGGCGAGGCTGTCGCCCCGCACCGCTACCTCGAGGTGGTCGACCTCGCAGCGGCCCCTGCCCGGGTCGTGTCGTGGATGGGCACAGGGCCGGGTCGGTCGTCGAGGGTCCCGGACGGGCTGGTCCTGGCGCTCGTCGTCCACAGGTCGGGACAGCCGTGGGGGAGCCCCGCCGGGGAGTCTGTGCTCGTCGAGCGGGGAGCGTCACCGCGCGCGACGTGGCAGCGGGTCCTCGCGGCCCTCGTCTGAGGACTGGCACCTGGTCTGCCACCCGCCGCGCAGCGCAGCGGCGCGGGCGCTCGACCTACTTGACGAACTTGTTGACGGCCCAGCAGAGCACGACGCCCACGGCGAAGCCGATGCCGACGAACAGGGTGTCGGCCCGCGCCATCGTGATGGCGATGCCGATGCCCGTGCAGATCACCAGCAGCGCACCGCCCAAGAACCAGTTGGCCTGACGGTGGCGGATCTCTTCCTCGTTCACCCCACCAGGGTGCGCCCCCGGTGGGGCCCGGGTCAAAGCGGGCCGGGAGAGTTCTCCCCATCTGTCTCACCCGTCTTCCCAGGGAGATCCGGGGTCTGCGGGGATATAGTCGGGCCGTCGCCTCATGGTGACGCAGCACACCGATCGGCGGGGGTGAGTCCCTCGCCCTGAGCGTCTGGAGCACTCGTGGGAGTCAGTCTTAGCAAGGGCGGAAACGTCTCGCTCACCAAAGAGGCACCTGGTCTGACCGCCGTCACCGTCGGCCTCGGCTGGGACGCACGGTCGACCACCGGGACGGACTTCGACCTCGACGCCAGCGCCATCATGGCCGGCGCGAGCGGCAAGGTCCTCTCGGACGGCCACTTCGTCTTCTTCAACAACCTCAAGAGCGTCGACGGCTCCGTCGAGCACACCGGTGACAACCTCACCGGTGAGGGCGACGGCGACGACGAGCAGATCACGGTCAACCTCGCGGCCGTCCCGCCGGAGGTCGACAAGATCGTCTTCCCCGTCTCGATCTACGACGCCGCAGCGCGCTCGCAGAGCTTCGGCCAGGTCCGTAACGCGTTCATCCGCGTGATCAACCAGGCCGGCGGCACCGAGATCGCCCGCTACGACCTCAGCGAGGACGCCTCGACCGAGACCGCGATGGTCTTCGGCGAGCTGTACCGCAACGGTGCCGAGTGGAAGTTCCGCGCTGTGGGCCAGGGCTACGCCGAGGGTCTCGTGGGCATCGCCCGCGACTTCGGCGTCGGCGTCTGACGCACCACCTCGCACAAGGCGGCCCGGGACTCTCCCGGGCCGCCTTTTCTCAGCAGTTCGCAGACAGGACACGAGCATGATCCTCCGCACCTTCGGGTGGTCTTTTGTCGTCACGGCCCTCGCGCTCGTGACCGCCCTCTTCTACGGAGGGCCCGAGGCCCTCTTCCTCTGCCTCATCCTCGCGGTCCTCGAGGTCTCGCTGAGCTTCGACAACGCCGTGGTGAACGCCAAGGTCCTCGAGCGCATGAGCGAGGCCTGGCAGAAGATCTTCCTCACCGTCGGCGTGCTCATCGCCGTGTTCGGCATGCGCCTGGTGTTCCCGCTGCTCGTCGTGAGCGTCACCGCGGGACTCGGCCCGATCGAGGCCGTGCGGCTCGCCATGGAGAAGGGCGACGTGCACGAGCCCGGCAGCTACGGCTACATCCTGGCCGAGGCGCACCCGCAGATCGCCGCCTTCGGTGGCCTGTTCCTGCTGATGCTCTTCCTCGACTTCGTGCTCTCCGACCGTGAGATCACCTGGCTGTCCTGGATCGAGCGCCCGCTCGCGCGGGCCGGCAAGCTGGCCAACCTCTCGGTGGTCATCGCCGCGATCGCCCTCGTGCTCGCCTCCGAGCTGCTCGCCGAGGACTCCCACATCGTGCTGCTCTCCGGCGTCCTGGGCATGATCACCTATCTGGCGGTCAACGGCCTCGGCAGCCTCTTCGAGGACAGCGACATGCTCGACGACGACGTGAGCGACGAGGACGTCGGCGACGGCAGCGCCCCGCTCACCGGTCGGCCGAACGGTCCGACCACGCTCGCCAAGGCGACGGGCAAGGCCGGGTTCTTCCTCTTCCTGTACCTCGAGGTCCTCGACGCGTCGTTCTCCTTCGACGGGGTCATCGGCGCCTTCGCGATCACCGCAGACCCGATCATCATCGCTCTCGGGCTCGGGTTCATCGGCGCGATGTTCGTCCGCTCGATCACGATCTTCCTCGTCCGCAAGGGCACCCTCGCCGAGTACGTGTACCTCGAGCACGGTGCTCACTGGGCGATCGGCGCGCTCGCGACGATCTTGCTGCTGTCCATCAAGTGGCACATCAACGAGGTCGTCACAGGGCTCATCGGCGTGGTGTTCATCGGGACTGCGTTCTGGTCCTCGCTGCGGCACCGCCGCAGGCACGGGGTCGACGGCTCGGAGAGCACGGGAACCATCACGTCCAGCACCGATCACCCCACCGCAGTCTGACCCGCCTGGCCGTCCGGCCTGGTCGACGCACCACCGAAGGGACTCCACCGCATGTCTGTGAACCTGTCCAAGGGCCAGAAGCTCTCGCTCACCAAGAGCTCGGGAGGCACGCTCACCCGTGTCCGCATGGGGCTCGGCTGGGACGCCGCGAAGAAGAAGGGCTTCTTCGGCAAGCGTGACCAGGAGATCGACCTCGACGCCTCGGGTCTGCTCTTCGACGGCTCCGGCCAGCTGGTCGACGTCGTGTGGTTCAACCAGCTCGGCAGCAAGGACGGCTCGGTCGTGCACACCGGCGACAACCGCACGGGTGCGGGCGACGGGGACGACGAGTCGATCGTCGTCGAGCTCACCCAGGTGCCGGCGAACGTCTCGACGATCGTCTTCACGGTGAACTCCTTCACGGGGCAGGACTTCAGCCAGATCGAGAGCGCGTTCTGCCGCCTCGTCGACGAGACCGACGGCACGGAGATCGCCCGCTACGAGCTCACGGGCTCGGGCACGCACAACGCCCAGGTGATGGCCAAGGTCAGCCGCGACGGCGCCGGCTGGTCGATGACCGCGATCGGTGCCCCGACCTCGGGCCGCACCTTCGACCAGCTGCTCCCCGCGGTGGTCCCGTACCTCTGAGCCACGACGCAGCAGGCCCGGACCCCGGTCGAGAGACCAGGGTCCGGGCCTGCTGCTGTCTGCGGAGGCGGGTGGCCTGTGCGCGCGGTGTGCGCGCGGGGTGTCAGGCCGCGCGCACGGACCGTGCGGGTGTCAGCCAGCGTGCACGTACTGCGAGGCAGGCTTGCGCATCGCCTTGACCGACCGGCCGTCGTGGAAGTCGCCGAGCGCCTCCATCTCCCAGCCCTGCGCCGCGCGGCGCAAGACGCACATGAAGACCCCGGTGCTCGGCTTGGAGTCCGTGAGGTCGAAGCGCACGAGCTCGGCGCGGGTGGACGAGTCGAGCAGGCGGCAGTAGGCGTTCTTCACGTCGGTGAACAGGTGCTTGGAGAACGAGTTGATGGTGAACACCACAGCGGCGACCTCGGCAGGCAGCGCGTCGAGGTCGACCATGATCACCTCGTCGTCGCCGTCTCCCTGGCCCGTGAGGTTGTCGCCCTGGTGCGTCACAGCGCCCTTGCAGGCCTTCTTGGAGGCGAACCAGGCAGAGTCGATGTCCTTGCCGGAGGCGTCGAGCACGATGGCCGAGGCGTCGAGGTCGATCGACTTGCCCCCGAAGGCCGGGTCCCACCCGAGACCGAGCTGGACCTTGCTCAGGCGGGGCGCTCCGGTCTTGACGAGCGAGACGCGCTGATTCTTCGTCAGGCTGACCCGGCCCTTGTCGAGGTTCACTGTCGCGCCACCGGTCTGGGGCGCCGCAGGGTAGCCGCCGCTCGTCGCGTCCGGGCGTCCGTACGGGGACGGAGCCTGCGGTGCCGCGGGTGCTGGCTGGCCCCAGGGGGAGGGCGTCACGCCGTACCCTGTGGGCGCCCCGTAGCCGGGGGCTGCGGGTGCGGGCGGTGCCTGCGGGGCTGCCGGTGCCTGCGGAGCGGCGGGCGACCCGGGCGGCGCGTACTGGGGCGCCTGGGACAACGGTGTGCCGACGGGCGGCGGGGCGTACCCGGCGAGGGGACGGCCCGTGGGCGGCGGCATGCTCGGGAGCGCCGAGGTGGACTGGGGCGCAGGTGCGGCAGGTGCGGCGGGAGCCGAAGGTGCGGCAGGCTGGCTCGGCTGCGTGCGGCTCGGCCGCGTGTAGTCGATCGGTCCGCCGGCCGACGCCGCCGGGGCGCTGTGCTGGGGTGCGGGCGGCGGGGTGTACGCGGGCTGCACGGGTGCCGCCGGAGCGCGGTCCGGGCGGGTCGTGTCGATGCGCGGTGCAGTCCGACCGGCGTCCGTCGTGCCCGGTGCTGCGGGCTGCGACGCCGACGGGCCTGCGAGCGAGGTGCGTGCGGGACGCGTCGGTGCGGCCTGGGCGGCCGGGGCTGGAGGGGTGATCGGGGCTGCTGGTGCCGCGGCCACGGGAGGCGCGGCGGGCTCGTCGTCCACGGTGATGCCGAAGTCTGTCGCGAGGCCGGCCAGGCCCGAGGCATAGCCCTGGCCCACCGCACGGAACTTCCAGACACCGCCCCGGCGGTAGACCTCCCCCGACACGTAGGCGGTCTCGGTGCTCGCGTCCGTCATGTCGAAGCGCGCGACCTCCACGCCTGTCGCCCCGTCGGTCAGCACGAGGTGCAGCCCCCGGACCTGACCGAAGGTGCCGCCGTCGGCCGACGCCCCGAGGACGATCTTGTCGATCGCGGTCTCGACGCTGCCGAGGTCCACCTCGAGGCTGTCGCGGAGCTGGCCGGCGACAGGCACCTTGGCGAGCTTCTGCACGGCGCCCGAGGCGTGCTGCGGCTGGTTGAAGAACACGAAGTCGTCGTCCGAGCGCACCTTGCCGGACTCGGTCACGAGGAGGGCTGAGGCGTCGACGTCAGGGCCGCCACCGGTCGTGTCCCAGACGAGGTCTGCGCGCAGGCGCGTGGCGGTCAGGGGGATGTTCGAGCCCTTGGTCATCAGCGTCATAGGCACATCGTCGCAGAGCAGCCTGGGCGCGTCGCGGTGCGGGGGAGTTCTCCCCAGCGTGGTCGGTCGCTCTCGACCCGCGATTGTCATCCTGCTCGGCTATCTTGAACTGCGCTCGGCCTCGAGCGCGTGTCGGACCCCTGGTCACCCCGGGGGTCCCGGTCTGTTCAGAGAGCCAGGGCCATGCGTCATTTTGAATACCTGAGCGACGCTGAGATCCAGCGCCTCTTCCACCGCGCACCGCAGCCGTTCACGGTCGACACCGACCCCGGCATGCTCGCCATGGGCCTCGGCGCGACCCTCTACAGCCCGGGTACCCGGCCGCGGCTCGCGGCGGACATCGCCAAGCGCGCGGCCTACGGCGTCGTGTCGCTCGTGGTGTGCCTCGAAGACTCGATCGCCGACGAAGAGGTCCCCTTCGCGGAGCAGAACACCGTCGCGCAGCTGCGCGAGTACGCCCAGACCGGGGCCTCAGGTCCGCTGATCTTCGTGCGGGTGCGCTCCGCCTACCAGATCCGGCTGATCGTCGACGGGCTGGGCGAGCACCTGCCGGTCCTCGCGGGCTTCGTGATCCCCAAGTTCCTCGGCTCGACAGGTGTCGAGTTCCTCGAGGAGATCGAGGCCGCGAGCGAGCGGACCGGCCGTCGCCTCTACGCCATGCCCGTGCTCGAGTCGCCCGAGCTCGCCTACACCGAGACGCGGCGCGACGAGCTCGAGGGTGTGCGCCAGCTGCTCATGAAGCACCGCAGCACGATCCTCGCCGTCCGCACGGGCGCGACCGACCTCTCGTCCGCCTACGGGCTGCGCCGCAACCGCGAGCTGACGATCTACCACGTGCACGTCATCGCCTCGGTGATCTCCGACATCGTCAACGTCCTCGGGCGGGCGGGCGGCGACGGCTTCGTCATCACTGGTCCTGTGTGGGAGTACTTCTCCTACCAGGAGCGCATCTTCAAGCCACAGCTGCGCGAGAGCCCCTTCAAGGAGCACGACGAGCGCCCGCTGCGCGCCAAGATGATCGACGCCGACCTCGACGGCCTGATCCGCGAGGTCGTCCTGGACCAGGCGAACGGGCTCACCGGCAAGACCGTGATCCACCCCTCGCACGTCGCCGCCGTGCACGCCCTGTCCGTGGTCTCGCACGAGGAGTACAGCGACGCCTGCGAGATCCTCGCCGCGACCACCGGCGGCGTGAAGGCCTCGCAGTACAAGAACAAGATGAACGAGAGCAAGCCGCACAGGGCCTGGGCCGAGCAGCTGCTGCGCCGGGCGACCATGTTCGGCGTGATCAACGAAGACGTCAGCTACATCGACGTCATCTCCGCGAGCGACCAGCTGTGAGCGGTTGGACGGGCGACTGGGTCTCCGCGCGCCTCGGGGTCGAGCTGTCGACCGACAGGTCTGCGGTCGACCTGCCGCTCGACGCCCTCGTCGGCCTCGCCCTGCGGCGCAACCCGCGGCGTGCGCACCTGCTCGTCTCGACGGTGCTCGGCAAGCACGTGCCGACAGACCCGCGCATCGTCCAGGCCGCCGGCTCGCTGCTCGGTCTGCTGGTCACCGACGTGCTGGCGGACGTCACGAGCGTCGCCGACGCCGCGCGCGGGGCTGGCGTCACGCAGGCGCTGACCGCTGCGCTCGCGGGTGAGCCCGGTGCGGCAGAGCACCTGCTGCTCGTCGTCGACGGGCTGCACGACGCCGTCACCGAGGCGCCCGGGGCCGAGGGTGCGACCGTGGTGGTCGGCTACGCCGAGACCGCGACGGCTCTCGGTCACTGCGTCGGTGCCGCGCTCGGGGTGCCGTCCCTGCACTCGACCCGTCGGCCCGTCGCCGGGGTGACCCCCGCGGCCGGCTTCGCCGAAGAGCACTCGCACGCGACCGAGCACCTGCTGCTGCCTGCCGACCCGAGGTTCCTCGCGGACGCCAGCACGCTCGTCCTCGTCGACGACGAGATCTCGACTGGCACGACCGTCCTCAACACCGTGCGCGCGCTGCACGCCGACAGCCCCCGGGACAGGTACGTCGTCGCCGCGCTCATCGACCTCAGGTCGGCCGCCGACCAAGAGCGCTTCGAGGCGCTCGGGCGCGAGATCGGGGCGCGGGTCGACGTGGTCGCGCTCACGAGCGGGACCATCACGCTCCCGGAGGACGTGCTCGAGCGTGCTCCCGTCGTCGTGGCCGAGCAGAGCGCGCAGCAGGAGCTGCTGCGCGCGGACGGTACTGACGAGGTCGGTCGTGCTGACGGTGGCACGGCTGACGACGGTGCGCACGCCGCACCCTCGACGCGTGCGACCCCTCGCGCCGCGGTCACCCGTCGCGCCGCCTGGGACGACGGTGTCCGCGAGGGTGGCCGGCACGGGTTCTCGGTCGAGGACGAGACCGTGCTGCAGGCTCGTGCCGTGGCGCTCGCCGAGGACCTCTCCCGCGAGCTCGTGGGCCCTGACGTGCTGGTCCTCGGATTCGAAGAGCTCATGTACGCGCCGCTGCTCGTCGGGGTCGCGCTCACCGCGGCAGTCTCCGACGACGTCAGGGTGCGGTACTCGACGACCACCCGGTCGCCCGTGCTGTCCCTCGACGACCCCGGCTACGCGATCCGCACGACCGTGACCTTCCCCGCGCACGACGACCCCGACGACGGCCCGGGTCCGCGGTTCGCGCACAACGTCGCCCCGGGGGTCGACGCGTCCCGTCGGTTCACGGATATCGTCGTGGTCGTCGACGCACCCGCCGACACCCCGGGGCTCGCAGCCCCGGGCGGTCTGGTCGACGTCGTCGCCCAGCACTGCGACCACGTGCACGTCGTGGTCGTCCCCAGCACCACGCCGGGCGTCAGCCCGGCGACCGCGGCGCGCAGCACCGCAGGTCCGCACGCCACCAGCACCGAGGAGCCCACCCCGTGACAGCCCCCACCCCGCCGGCGCCCCTGCACGGTCCCGCCTTCGGCTCGTACGACTCGCACGAGGTGGCCTGGCTGCTGAGCGACCTCTCGGGCGTCGAGCTCGAGGCGCCGACCGAAGAGCGTGAAGAGGCCATCCAGTCGGGCGGCGCGCACTACGCGGAGTCGCTGCCCGTCGAGTACCAGCCGACCCCCGAGTACACCGAGCTGTTCCACGACGCGCTGCGCTCGAGCGCAGCGCGCCTCGCCCACGCCGTCGGTGTGGTGACCGAGCTCGTGCTCGCCGAGCGCGGCGACAAGGCAGTCCTCGTCTCGCTCGCCCGGGCAGGCACGCCGATCGGCGTGCTCATGCGCAGGTGGGCGAGCTATGCGCACGGCCTCGTGCTGCCGCACTACGCGGTGAGCATCGTCCGCGGTCGTGGGATCGACCAGCTCGCGCTGCGCTACCTCGCCGAGCACCACAGGCCGCAGGACGTCATGTTCGTCGACGGGTGGACGGGCAAGGGAGCGATCTCCCGCGAGCTCGCCGTAGCCGTCGAGGAGGCCAACGAGGCGCTCGGGCTGGTCGAGGGCTTCAGATCCGACCTCGCCGTGCTCGCCGACCCTGGGCACTGCGCCGAGCTCTTCGGGACCCGCGACGACTACCTCATCGCCTCGGCCTGCCTCAACTCGACGGTCTCCGGGCTCGTCTCGCGCACGGTCCTCAACGACGCGCTCATCGGTCCGGGCATGTACCACGGGGCGAAGTTCTACTCCGAGCTCGCCGGCGTCGACGTCTCGGGCGAGTTCCTCGACCGCGTGAGCATGCAGTTCTCGTCCGTGGCCGAGGCGGTCCGTGCCACCGTCGCGCAGCGCCGGGCCGAGCCTGCGCCCGAGCTCAGCTGGGCAGGCTGGAAGGCCGTCGAGGCGATCTCGCAGGAGTACGGCCTCGGCGACGTGAACCTCGTCAAGCCCGGGGTCGGGGAGACCACCCGGGTGCTCCTGCGGCGTGTGCCGTGGAAGATCCTCGTGCGCGCCGACGCCCGCCAGGAGCTCGGTCACGTCCTGCTGCTCGCCGAGCAGCGCGGGGTCGAGGTCGTCGAGGTCGACGACCTGCCCTACAGCTGTGTGGGGCTGATCCACCCGAAGTTCACACGCGGTGCGACAGGCGCCGACGGGACGGCGGCCCAGTGACGGCTGCGAACCAGACGAGCGCGGACCTCACGGGAGACACGCTCGACGACGCGGCCGCCGGGACCAGCGACGAGACCACGGTCGACCAGGCGGAGAACCTTCCCGTCGCGGTTGACAGACCTGTCGTCTCGGCAGGGCTGCGCCGACCCGTCCTCGCGGCGAGCGACCTCGACAGGACGCTCATCTACTCCGGCAAGGCCGCGAAGCTCGGTCTGCCGCCGGGCACCAAGCTGCGCGAGAGCCCCCTGTACGAAGACCTCGTGTGCGTCGAGATGTACGACCACAAGCCGCTCTCGCACGTGACCCGGACGGCTCTCGTGTCGATCACCCGGCTCGCCGAGCTCGGGGTCCTCGTCCCGGCGACGACCCGGACGCGCGCGCAGTACCGCCGGATCTCGCTGCCCGGTCCGCCCGTGCCCTACGCGATCACCGCGAACGGCGGGTTCTTGCTCGTCGACGGCGAGACCGACGACGACTGGACCCGGCAGGTGGAGCGTGAGCTCGCCGCGACCTCGCACCCCTTCGCGGAGGTGCAGCAGTACATGGCCGACACCTTCAGGCCCGAGTTCACCTCGAAGCTCCGTAACGCCGAAGAGCTGTTCTGCTACGCGGTCGTCGACCGCGACGCCCTGCCCGACGGGTTCGTCGCGGAGGTCTCCGCGTGGGCCGCCGAGCACGGCTGGCGGGCCTCGCTCCAGGGGCGCAAGCTCTACGTCGTCCCGGTCGGGCTGCGCAAGGGGGCCGCCGTGGCGGAGGTCGCGCGCCGGGTCGGTGCGGAGACCGTCCTGGCGGCAGGCGACTCGCTGCTGGACGCCGAGATGCTCGAGTCCGCGACGCGCGCTGTCCGGCCTGCTCACGGGGAGCTCCACGAGGTCGGCTGGCAGACCGAGGGACTGGTCGTCACGGCCACCGCGGGGGCGACCGGTGGGCAGGAGGTCGCGCAGTGGTTGCTCGACGAGGCTCTCGCGGTGCTCGGCAAGAGCTGAGACCGTGCTCGCGGCGACGCCGCGCTGTGAGTCCCCGCACAGTCTGACCGTCGTCGGCGAGTGTTCCCGCAGGTCGTCACAGGTCTGACACCTCTCTTCACAGGACAGTCCCGGGTGAGGTGCCTAGCCTGGGGTCGTGCCTACCGAAGAAGCCTCCAACATCGTGGTGACGCTCGTCGTCGCCGCAGCAGCGGTCGTCGTCGCCTACATCCTCGGGACGATCGTCTCGATCGTCGTGCGCAGGGCAGGTCGGCGGAGCGAGTTCGTCCGTGACGTCTCGCACCGCATGCGCCGTCCGCTGCGCGCCGTCCTCGTGGTCCTCGCCCTGCTGATCGCGCTGCGGTCCACGACCAACGACGCCGACCAGTGGACGGTCGGCACAGAGCACTGGCTGCTGATCATCGGCATCGGGGTGGGCGCCTGGTTCGTCGGCGCGCTCGCCTTCGTGGTCGAGGACAGCGTCCTCGCGCGGTTCCGCACCGACGTGGTCGACAACCGTCACGCACGGCGGGTGCGCACCCAGGTGGTCGTGGTCCGGCGGGTGACAGTCGCCCTCGTCGTCATCTGTGCGATCGCCGCGATGCTCTTCACCTTCCCGGCCGCACGGACCGCCGGGACCAGCCTGCTCGCCTCGGCGGGTCTCATCTCGATCGTCGCCGGTCTCGCCGCGCAGACCGCCCTCGGGAACGTGTTCGCCGGGATGCAGATCGCCTTCACCGACGCGATCCGCGTCGACGACGTCGTGGTCCTCGAGGGCGAGTGGGGCCGGATCGAGGAGATCACCATGACCTACGTGGTCGTGCACCTCTGGGACGACCGACGGCTCATCATGCCGTGCACGTACTTCACGACCACCCCGTTCCAGAACTGGACCCGACGCGCTGCCGAGCTGCTCGGGACCGTCGAGATCGACCTCGACTGGGACGTGCCGGTCCCGGCCATGCGCGCCGAGCTCAAGCGTCTGCTCGACGCGTCGCCGCTCTGGGACAAGCGCGTGGGCATCCTCCAGGTGACCGACGCGACCAACGGCTACGTGCGGATGCGTGCGCTCGCCAGCGCGGCCGACGCCGGGACGCTCTTCGACCTGCGCTGCTACGTCCGTGAGGGCCTCGTGGACTGGCTGCAGCGTGCCGCG
>Ga0247813_10000696_pt1 | contig 28883 bp, 31 predicted proteins | sample UWRJL169409C1_FD_180719 | JGI IMG/M metagenome (GOLD analysis project Ga0247813, IMG submission 180719) | Plant litter microbial communities from Arlington Agricultural Research Station in Wisconsin, United States - UWRJ-L169-409C-1 | ecosystem: Environmental > Terrestrial > Plant litter >...
TCTATGGCCTTGAGGCTGGCCAGCCATGCAGTCCGTGAGCGCATTCGCAGCAGCCGAAGACCTGCAAGCCATATCCCTCGACGAACTGCTGCAGGTGCATGCGCCTAACGTGTACCTGGTCAAGATCGACGGAGACAGCATGGAGGGTGCCGGGATCTTCGACGAGGACGTGGTGATCGTCGACAAGGCGATCGATGCGCGGGCCGGTCACATCGTCATCGCGGCGGTCAATGGCGAGCCAGTCTGCAAGCGGCTCGACTATGTCGGCCGGCAGATCGTGCTGCGCTCGGAGAATCCTCGGTACGCGCCGCGTTTCATCATGGAAGGTGACGAGTTCACCGTTTGGGGTGTGGTGACCTACAGCCTGCGCAGCCACGGGCCGATGTCATGTATTTCCTGATTGTACGGCGGCGCAAGCTAGGCGTGGCCATCCCGAGTGATCAGCTGGGGAAGATCCAGGCCCTGAAGGTAGACATCCACATTGGCGATCACCACAGCGCGCCGCTGGGCAGGGTGTCGACGCAGGCCTGGGTGTTCACTCATTCGCCCGGCGCCGATGTCATCCCGCGGCTACACGATGCGAAGGTTAATGGCATGGCCCAGCTCGGCATCAACATCAATGGCGTGGAGGAAGTCGACGGCGTGCTTTATGCGCAGTCGTGGTGGTGCAGAGCGGTGTAATTTTGGTTTGGGATTCGGTCGGCAGGACGCGGGAAGAAAGGCAAAAATCGATTCCAAAACTGAAACAGCGACCCTTGCGGTATGCGGCCTGTAGCCGTGCTATTTCGTGTTTGTTTTGGAATCGATTTAGGCGTCTAGACCGCGTGGGGCGGGCGTTTGTATCACGGTCTTGAAACCCGTTGACTTAGCACAACAGCGCTGTCATCAGGAGAGCTTGGAATGTGATCCAAGAATCGGCCAGCGGGGTCTGCTATCGACCCATAGCGGACATTGGAGATACTTAGGTGTGCGAGTATTAAGTAAGCGTCCGGAAACTCACTTTCCGAACGGTGAGTAGCAGTGGGTGGTTGCTAGCTGGCCCAGTTTTTGTTGCTGGCGCTTGCTGCAGCGTATGCCTACACTCCAAAACCTATAATACCAGTGCAGAACGGCGGACAAGCTCTTGGAAGGGCGTTCACAAGGATATGTCGAGTTGGATCGTGAGCAATTACCTACCAGCAGGAGCATTTTGAAAACAGAGCCGCGCTTGGGAGCGTTGCTTGCACTGGGAGGCTTGTTGGTGTTGGGCATGCCATGCGTGGAAGCACGTACGCTGTCCCAGATTCGGGAAAGCGGCGTCCTGCGCATATGCGTGGCTGGCTCAAGCGCTTCCTTCTACCGGACTAACGCGGAGGCGTTCGCGCGGTCACTCGGTTTACGCCCACAGGTAACGGAACTGCCGAGTTTCGATGCGCAGTTTCACGACGATCGGGGCGAGACCGTACGCGAGGCAAGCTACGACCCGAAGCTACTCGCCGACGGCCGCTGCGATCTTTATCCAAATGACTTGCAGATCGTCCCTTGGCGCGAAACGAAGATGTTGCTCGTGCCCTATTACCGGGTACGCAACCTGGTCATCGCCCATCGCTCCAACCAGTCCCTTGGCAACGAGGTGTCTGATCTGCTCGGTCTGACGGCGGCAGTGCAGAAGGGTACGGGCTACGAGCAGTGGATCGATGAAGCCAACCGCGGTCCTCTATCCAGTCAGCCGGTCAGAATCGTCTATGCGCCAACCGAGCAGGCTGTGAAACTGGTAGCCGATGCGAAGGTGGATTTCACGGTGTTGGGTAGTGAAAGCGCGCTGCGCTGGGCCCGTGAAGATCCCGAACGTCTCTCCATTGCGTTTCCGGTCAGCGAAGCGACCAGCGTTGGGTGGGGTGTTGCGCGCAACGCGCCGGATCTCGCACGAGCGCTGGAGCAGTTCTTCCAGTCCAGCAATCGCATTGATTCGCCGCTCGATGCGAGCTGGCGGCGGTACTATCGCGTATCGCTCATGGAATACCGGCTGTTCGAGGAGTCCCTCAACGAGGACGGCCTCGATATTAAAACCGTAATGAGATGGGCGATCCCGAGCTTGGTCGCGGTCCTGCTGTTGCTCGGCGCCATGCTGGCCTGGAACCGACGCCTCAACCGGGAAGTAGACGAGCGCAAGCGCGTTGCCGCAGAGCTAGCCGAGCGCGAGGCTTTCACCCGCGCGCTCATGGATACCAGCCCCGCCAGCCTGGTGCTGGCAGATCGGAACGGAGCTGTCAGGGAAGTAAGCCAACGCTTTTCACAGGCGACCGGTTATGTCAGCGAGGACCTGCTCGGGCGCAACGCCACGAGCCTGTATGTCGACCCTGAGGAGCGCGAGCGCTTCCTCGAACTGCTGACACGAAATGGCAAGGTCGAAAACTTCGAGACCCGCCTGCTGCACAAAAATGGATCAATTCTCTGGGTTCTGGTCGGTGCATCATTCGTGACAATCCACGGTGAGACCCTGGTCGCCAGTTGGGTGCGCGATGTCACGGATCATCATGCGGCAGCAGTGGCGCTTAGCGAAGAACGCGCGCGGCTGCAGGCAATCCTCGATACGAGTCCAATCAACATAGCCTTTTCTACCCAGGGCGTGATCCGCTTCGCCAACCCCCGCTTCTGTGAAACGTTCGGCGTAGGCGTCGGTGACGCTGCTTCGCAGATTTACGCGAATGAGCATGATCGCGAAGCCATCGTCGAACGCCTCACGGACGACGGCATCGCAAAGGACCAAGAAGTACCGATGCGTGACCGGCAGGGGCGCGAACGCACCATACTTGTCACCTACCTGCCAATCCAGATCCAGGGGGAGCAAGGGCTGCTCGGCTGGCTGCAGGACATCACCGAGCGCAAGGCAGCAGAGCACGCGCAGCAGCGGGCGAAGGAGATTGCTGAAGAGGCGACGCGGGCAAAAAGCGACTTCCTTGCAAACATGAGTCACGAAATCCGCACGCCCATGAATGCGATCATCGGCATGTCTTACCTTGCGCTGAAGACTTCGCTGGACCAGCGGCAGCGCGATTATGTCTCGAAAATCCACAACGCGGGCACTTCGCTGCTTGGCATCATCAACGACATCCTCGACTTCTCCAAGATCGAGGCCGGCAAGCTTAGCGTCGAGGTAGTGCCATTTGAGATAGACGCAGTGCTAGACAACGTGTCCTCGCTGATTGCGCAAAAGGCCTACGACAAGGCCATTGAGCTGCTGTTCGACCGGGCGTCGGACGTTCCCGAGACGCTGCTTGGAGATCCGCTGCGTCTGGGCCAGGTCATCCTGAACCTGGTAGGCAACGCAGTGAAATTCACCGAACAGGGGCAGGTTACGGTCGTGGTTCGCAACCTGGGCCGCACCGGCGACAAAGTTCAACTGCAGGTTCGTGTCCGCGATACCGGTATCGGCATGACTCCCGAGCAAACCGGGCGACTCTTTGAGGCCTTTGCCCAAGCCGATAGCTCCACCACGCGACAATTCGGTGGTACCGGCCTGGGCCTTGCCATCTCGAAGCGCATCGTCGAGTTGATGGGCGGAACGATCGCGGTTGACTCAGAACCGGGCAACGGCAGCACGTTCTCTTTCAGTGTCTGGCTTGGTCTTGACCAGCACATGCGTACGCAGCGCCAGATTGTCCCTGCGGAGCTCGCCGGAGCGCGCGTCCTGGTCGTCGATGACAATGCCGACGCGCGCCAGATCCTTTCCGACATGCTTCTCGTAGCGGGGCTTTCGCCGGTCGCGGTGGCGTCAGGCGAGGCTGCTCTGGAGAGCCTTCGCGGTGCTGCGGCCGACGACCCGTTCCGGGTGCTATTGGTGGATTGGCAAATGCCAGAGATGGATGGCATCGAGACGACGCGCCGGGCGCTTGGCCTGCAGCCTGCACTGTACGCCATCATGGTCAGTGCATTTGGGCATGACGAAATGCACGCCGCTGGGCAAGCGGCCGGCATTCGCGCGTTCCTGGTCAAGCCGGTCAACCAGTCCTCGCTGGTAGAGGTACTGGTCAACTTATTCGCGCCGCAAACGGGCGTGGTGGCGCTAACCGTACCCATTGCGCAGGCGAAGGTGCTCGCCGGAGTGCGCCTGCTCGTCGCGGAGGACAACGAAATCAACCAACAGATTGCCAGGGAGCTTCTCGAGGCTGCCGGTGCCCTGGTGGAAGTTGCCGGCAACGGCTGCGAGGCGCTGTCGATGTTGGCTGCAGCGCAATACGACGCGGTGCTGATGGACGTACAGATGCCGCAGATGGATGGTCTCGAGACGACCCGGCGTATTCGCGTCGGGCCTCACTGCGCACAGATCCCGGTGATTGCTATGACCGCACATGCCAGGGTCGAGGACCGGGAGCGCTGTATCGAGGCGGGCATGGTCGACCATGTGACCAAGCCCGTGGATCCGCAAGCACTCATCGCCACGGTTCTGCGCTGGGTCGTACCTCGGTCGGCGGCAGTGGAGCCGTCCAGCGCCGCATCGGGCGAGGAGCGCCTACCGGACATTCCAGGGCTAGATAGCGCCGACGGACTGAGGCGAGTGGCGGGCAATCGCCAGCTATACATCAAGCTGCTGGGTCAATTTGCCGACCGCAGGGCTATGGAAGGGCAAGCGCTGATGAACGCGCTACGTGCGGGTGATCGGGCGACGGCCGAGCGAATGGCCCACACCGTGAAAGGCGTTGCAGGCAACCTCGGTTTCAGCGGCCTGCAAGCCATGGCCGGTAAGCTGGAAACCGCGATCGGGGCACACGCTGAGTCGGACGCATTGGTGAATGAATTGATTGAGGCGCTCTCGCTGGCCGTGCATGCAATCCGTCAAGCGCTGGGTAGCGGCCAGGCAGCACCGGCGGTGGTATCGAGCGTCGACTGGGCACAGCATGCCATAGCGCTCATCCACCTGCTGGAGGCCAATGACGGAGCAGCGCCGGATTATATGGAACAGTATGCGGATTCGTTGCGCGGAGCACTCGGCCAGGACAGTTTCGAGCAGTTGATGAATGAGGTGAACAACTTTGACTTCGAGGCCGCACGGCTAACCCTCAAACGTGCATCGACGGCCCGCGATACCCCGTGCTGGAGGGAACATCATGAGTGAAACGCTAAACTATCCACTTCCCCCGATCATCCTCATTGTCGATGATACGCCGGAGAACATTACGCTGATCAATGGCCTGCTGAAGGACATCTACCGCATGCGGGTGGCCATCAGCGGTGAGCGCGCGCTGAAGGCAGCGGTGCAGGAGCCTCGCCCGGATCTGATTCTGCTCGACATCATGATGCCTGATCTGTCGGGGTATGAGGTGGCAGAGCAGCTCAAGCGCGATCCGCGCACCGCTCATATCCCGATCATCTTCATCACCGCCATGGCGACAATGGAAGACGAGATCCTGGGTTTGCAGATGGGCGCCGTGGACTACATCACCAAGCCGATCAACCCACCCATCGTGCTGGCACGGGTGGAAACCCAATTGAAGATCAAGGCGGCCGCCGACTTTTTGCGTGATCAGAAGGCTTACCTTGAGCAGGAAGTCCAGCGCCGCACCGCCGAGGTCATCGCTATCCAGGATGTGACCATTCAGGCCATGACCTCGCTGGCCGAAACCCGCGACAATGAGACGGGTAACCACATTCGACGAACTCAGCACTACGTCAGACTACTGGCCGAGCTGCTTCGCGAACATCCGAGGTTCCAGCAGTTTCTCAATGAGGAAAGTATCCGCCTGCTGTTTAAGTCAGCTCCGTTGCATGACATCGGCAAGATCGGCATACCCGATGACATACTGCTCAAGCCGGGGCGCCTCACGCCGGAAGAGTTCGAGACGATGAAGACCCATACGGTACTGGGACGCGATGCAATCCGGCATGCCGAAGAGCAGTTGGGCACCTCGGTGGGATTTCTGCGTCTGGCCAAGGAGATCGCCTACAGCCACCACGAGAAGTGGGACGGTACCGGTTATCCCGATGGGCTGAGTGCCGATGACATCCCCATCAGCGCCAGGCTCATGGCATTGGCGGATGTCTATGACGCGTTGATTAGCCGACGCGTATACAAGAAAGGCATGTCACACGATCAGGCGCTGGAGATAATCCGCCAGGGATGTGCTACGCATTTCGATCCAGATATTTGCGAGGTTTTCCTGGCCAACCATGAGCAATTCCAGGCTATCGCGGTGCGTTTTGCTGATCGCGGTCAGGATGGCTAATCAACGCATCGCCGTGAAATCAATGCCAAGGGCTTTTGGTCATTTTTTTGAGGTTTTGAAATGCCCCCTAGAGGCAATGCGAACTCCATCTATTATTTGGCATCACATCTGCCTGAACGTCCGTTATGGTTAGTGGTTATCCACGCCACGCGGCCCACCACCGTTTCGCGGATCGCGTGCTGGCTGACCAAAGCGCTCAAGGTGTCTGACTGGATCGCTTCACCATTCATGGCGCCAGATCCCGCCGCCGGCGTGCGGCGGCGTCTTCAACGGCGATAAACAACCCCTCAATCGAAGCGGGGGTTAGCGCATGTGCGGCTTCCACCCCCTCCACAAAACCTTCTGCGCGCTCTTCGGCCAGTGCAAAGGCAGGCACATCTGCTGGGCGGCCGAGGCGTGCCAGGTGATTGGCGAGTTTGGTGCGGACCAGATCGGGCATGCTGACACCATTGCGCGAGAATACGACGCTCATTCTTTCACCCATTATTGTTGAGGTGAGGGATAACGCCAGGAAGGCGCTTCCTGATCGAATTAGCGGTCACTGCGTAAAACCACCGCTGTGGGGGTTGGTCTACAAGCGCAGGGGGGGCTGGTTTTCACCGGCCCACAAAAAAGCCCCCACACTGGCTTCAAGTGTAGGGGCCTTTTGAACATAAGCGGCGTTATTGGTAACGCGAACTAGCCGACGCGCGCGGCATCCGGTTTGCCGAATTCCTCGGACGTCATCTCACCCAGGTAGGACAAGCTGCTCAGAATTGCATTGGGTTCAGCCCCGGCAATCTTTCGAGCTGCGACAATCGGGTAAGCAATGACTGCTATTGGCCGATTTCTGCCCGTCGCGAAGGGCAGCTGTGGGTCGATAGCGGACAGCCACGGTAGCGACCGAATGATACTAGGGTGTCGACGCAGGCCTGGGTATTCACTCATTCGCCCGGCGCCGATGTCATCCCGCGGCTACACGATGCGAAGGTCAATGGCATGGCCCAGCTCGGCATCAACATCAATGGTGTAGAGGAGGTCGACGGCGTGCTGTATGCGCAGTCGTGGTGGTGCCGGACGGTGTAGCCATATAAAGGAAGGGGGTTTCGGCAGAACGCCGGGGGAGGGGCATGACCAGTTTCGGCTGGATGGACGTACAGCTGCGTCGTACCAGTTTTTGTACCACTGGCCTCGTTTTCGAGTGTGTTGCAGGGTATCGGGGAGGGCTGGAAGGCCCGTAAACACGGGCTTTCCGCCCTTTCCAAAACGTGCCGAAACGCGAAAAACATCTGTGGAGTATGGCCGAAAGCGTGTCGAATGCCTTATGACTAAAGGGCGCAACGTGAACGAATTTTAATCCGGTATCCATTTTTTAACGCCATCTGCGGCGAAGCTGTGGGAGTGGGGCGTAGCGCGAGCGGGCTACTTTGTAGCTCGTGGTTGCCGAAGACGATGGGCACTTTGTCGATTCATGATTAAATACCGCACTTCAAGGAGGATCATCATGAGCAAGCACAGCACTACCCCTTTTTACGCCGCAGGCGGGTCCATGCTGATTATCGGTGTTGTTTTCGCCGCCGTAGGCGCTTCTGGTCAGCCTGCGTTTGGCTGGACCGCGGTCGGCCTGTTGATTCCCAGCGCTGTATTGTTGCTGCAGGCGGTTCGGCGCAAACGTCGTTTTAATGACGATGGAGCGTCGAATTGATCAGCACCGGGAAAAAACGATCGGCTTAGCCAATACCCACTGTTAAGAGTTGCTTCTCGAGAGTTAGCGCCGTTGGTCTCGTCGCGGGCACTTGCGTCAATCCCGCGGCTCTCACGCTAAGGCACGGATCATCCGTGCATTGACGAGGGTAGCGCTATGGATATCGACGAAAAAGCACCTGGCAACATCTCTCAGCAGGGCGTGGGCGGTACGACCGACAACGAGACGGCTCATGACCCAATGCCTCCGCTGCCTGAAGATGAAGATGCCGGCCTGGACGAAGAAATGTCTGACGTAGAGACCAACAACACAGTCTCCAGCGAGCATCCAGATCCAGCCTGAGGCGTGCCCCAGCGCGCAAAAAAAAGCCCGCCAAAAATGGCGGGCAACAAGGGCACAAGGAGCAACACACAACAGATTCGTTCAAGCCATCAAGCTGCCGCTCTGCAGCTGATCGGCCATCGCTACTGCACAGGCTTTGGACGCCAGCGGGCCGCTCACCGGCTCGCCATTGCGCATCAGATACCAGCAGGCCAGCAGCCCCTGCTCACGCAAGCGAGTGGGAACTGCGCTACCAACAACCGACATGATCTGGATAGTGGCCATGCTGACCTCCTGTAAGACGTGCGCCAACCTTACCCGGCTGCTGACGGCGTTTGAAATCAACTTCCTCAATAGTGGTCATCAGCTCTATCAACAGTAGTGTCGAGACCACGCTGCGCGATGGCTCCTACTATGGCCGTTGTTACTGTCAACTGAGCGCCGGGAAAGGGTAAAGGTTGTGTAAGCAATGCCCTCTGGTACGCTGGAGCAACGATTCAGCTCAGGCAAACGGAGCAGTAGATGAGCCACATTCCCAGCAGAAACACGCAGTTGTGCATCTCTCTGGCCGGCCGTCCCGGCACCTTTGGCGTGCGCTTTCACAATCATCTCTATGAACAGCTGGGCCTGGATTACTACTACAAGGCCATGACCACAGATGATCTGCCCGCCGCCGTGGCTGGTATTCGAGCATTGGGGATTCGCGGTTGCGGTGTATCGATGCCGTTCAAGGAAGCTTGCCTGGCGTTGGTCGACGAGGTTGATGCGTCTGCGGCTGCCATCGAGTCGGTTAATACGCTGGTCAACAGCGACGGCTACTTGAAGGCTTACAACACCGATTATCTGGCCGTGCAGCAGTTGCTGGCCAAACATGAGGTAGACCCGGCTACAGCGTTCGCGCTGCGTGGCAGCGGCGGGATGGCCAAGGCAGTAGCCTGTGCGTTGAGTGACGCCGGCTTTCGTGAAGGGCTGATTATTGCCCGTAATGAACAAGCTGGGCGGCAACTGGCCGAGATGCTGGGTTATCGCTGGCAGGCAGAACTGGGCGACTTGGCGCCGCCGATGCTGATCAACGTCACGCCGATTGGTATGGCCGGCGGCCCTGAGGCGGAGCAACTGGCGTTCCCCGAAACCGCGATTGCAGTGGCAGAACGGGTATTCGACGTGGTGGCGATGCCGGCGCGCACGCCACTGATCTGCCGCGCCGAAGCGCTCGGCAAACCGGTCATCACAGGGCTTGAGGTGATTGCCCTGCAAGCGCTGGAGCAGTTTGTGCTGTATACCGGCGTGCGCCCCACGGCAACGCAGATCGATGCTGCAATCGCCTATGCGCGGAGCGCCTAGTCAGCTGTACTTACAAGGGCGTCGGCTGAATCACTTCGACCCAGTAACCGTCGGGGTCTTTGATGAAGGCCAGATGATTCATGCGGCCGTCGCTCAGGCGCTTCTGGAACGGCACCTGCAAAGCTTCAAAGCGTTCGCACGCTGCAACTACATCAGGCACCGAAATGCAGATATGACCAAAACCGCGTGGGTCAGTGTTGCCATCGTGATAGGCAAACGCTGCATCACTTTCAGTGCCGTGGTTATGAGTCAGCTCCAGCACGCCCGGGATCGACTTCATCCACTGGTGACGAGCATCGTCATCAGCCGGAATTTGCGCGGGGTCAACCAGTGCCAGGAAGTACAGGCTGAACTTGGCTTCGACGAAGTCGCGCTTGTCCACCAGTTTGAAACCGAGCACGCGGGTGTAGAAGTCCAGCGACTTCTCGATGTCCTTGACGCGCAGCATGGTGTGGTTGAAAACGAATTGCGCAGTGGCAGCGTCCGTTTGAGCGGTAACGCCAGGCAAGGTGTTGAGATCGTTCAGGCTCATGAAGGCTCCAGAGACGAGGCCGGGCCCGCAGGCACCAGCGATAAGACAGGCCGTCCATGATACGGGACGTGAGCGGGGAGGCAAAATGAAAGCGCCCTGCACGAGGGCAGGGCGCTGAAATTAGAGGCCCGCGTGTGCGGGCGCAGATGGGGTCGCTAATCCGTTAGCTGGAATTGATCATGGCCCACAAACTGTGAAAAAAGTGTGAAGTGTATGTCCATGTTTCATGGACGCAACCAGCCGTCGACAGTGCTGGCGCCGTGTTCTTCTTTCCAGGCTTTCAGACCGCGGTGGTTACCGCCCTTGGTTTCGATCAGTTCGCCGGTGTGCGGGTTCTCGTAAACCTTGACCACGCGGGCGCGGCGCTGCTGTTTTGGGGTCGCCCCGGACGCCTTGGTGGCGGGTTTGCTGCTGCCTTTTGGATCAAGGATGGCGACGATATCGCGCAGGCCCTTTTCGTAAGTTTTCATAAGGCCCAGCAGTTTCTGCTCGAACTCGATTTCGCGTTTGAGACCGGCATCCTGCTTGAGCGCCTCGAGTTGGGCGATCTGTTCCTGAAGCGCTTTTTCGGCAGCGCGAAACTCTGCAAGTCTGGACACTTTCATCACTCCTTAAATACGACTGCGTCAAAACGTGACGAACATTGTAAGAAGATTTAACGTCGGTCACGCAGGGATAGTGCTGTTCGCTAGTCCCGAGTGTAGTTGCCGACGGCGTCACGGTAAACCATAAACTTTGCAAGTAGTCAGGGAACTTTACTAGTTTTATGTGCGTTAATTTATTTGCTGTTCACCCACAGCCTTAACTGCTCGACATAGTGTCGGCTCAAGCCGACACTCAGGGTCTGGCAATCACAGCAAACCCGAGCGGGAGTGGCTAATGAAGCAGTTGTTATTGATCGGCATCGGCCCTGGTGATCCGCGGCAGGTGACGTTCGAGGCAGTCGATGCGCTCAAACGGGCCACGGTATTCTTCGTCCTCGACAAGGGCGCCCGCTCTGATGAGCTGGTGCGCATGCGCCGGGCAATTCTCGAGCGCTACCTGCCCACTGGCGACTACCGGGTGCTGCAAGTCGATGATCCGCAGCGTGATGCATTGGCCAGCGATTACATTGAGGCAGTACAGGACTGGCACCAGCAACGCGCAGCGCTCTACGCAAGATTGATCGATGAAGAACTCGGCCCGGACGACGTGGGTGCTTTCTTGCTGTGGGGCGAACCAAGCCTGTATGACAGCACGCTGCGGATTCTCCAGTTGGTACGCCAGCACGGTACACAACTGCAACTCGAAGTCATCCCCGGCATCAGCAGCATTCAGGCCCTGGCAGCTCGTCATCAGATCCCGCTGAACCGCATTGGCGAGCCGCTGACCGTACTTCCCGGGCGGCAGCTCGGCGCAGTGAAGCAGATCGACAATGTGCTGGTCATGCTTGATGGCCAGTGCGCGTTCGCCGATATCGACGACCCACAACTGCATATTTACTGGGGCGCCTATCTCGGCACGGCGGACGAGCTGCTGCTTGCCGGGCCTTTGTTGCAGATGAAGGCGCAGATTGTGGCCGCGCGTGAACAAGCGCGGCAACGCAAGGGCTGGATCATGGACACATACCTGTTGCGCCGGGAGCTTTAGCGCATCGGTGCTGTCGTACCTGCTGTGAAAAAGTGTTCGATCAGCGAACGCTAAAGCGGCCGGTAGACACGGCAATCCATTACCGGCTATCGCAATTGCGCGCATCTCTTCTAGAATTCGCCCATATCCAGGCCGCCTTTGATGGCAGCCGGATCTTGGCGGAGTAGCTGCCAAGTCCCTATTTGAGTACGCCATGAGTTCGAGTACACCGCTGTCCGGAGTCAATCAGCCGCTGCGAGGCATCGCCCTGGTAGTGGTCGCCACTTTCCTGTTTGCCAGCCATGATGCGCTGTCCAAGTTCCTCGGTGGTCTGTACCCGATCATCATGGTGGTGTGGGTCCGCTATCTGGTGCATACATTGCTGATGGCTGGGATCTTTCTGCCCAAGTCGGGCATGGCGGTGCTGCGTACCCGCAAGCCTGTGTTGCAGACGCTGCGTGCACTGAGCCTGCTGAGTACCAGTCTGCTGTTTACCGCGGGCTTGCAGTATCTGCCATTGGCCGAGGCCACTTCGGTCAACTTTCTCGCACCGGTGTTGGTGACGGCATTGTCGGTACCGCTGCTCAAAGAGCATGTCACCACTGGCCAGTGGGTCGCGGTAGTAATGGGCTTCATTGGCGTGTTGGTAGTGGTACACCCAGGCGGCTCGATGTTCACCCCGGCGATTCTTTTCCCGTTCGGCTCTGCATTGGGTTTCTGCTTTTATCAGCTACTCACCCGCAAAGTGGCTGCCTACGACAGCCCGACCACCAGCAACTTCTTCGCCGGGCTGTGCAATACCCTGGTGATGACGGCATTGGTGCCGTTTTTCTGGAAGATGCCCGAGTGGGACCACCTGCTGCTGATGCTGGCGCTGGGTGGTTTCGGGATGTCTGCGCACCTGCTGCTGACCCAGGCCTTCCGCTTTGCCGCACCGGCCATGCTGGCGCCGTTCAGCTACTGCCAGATCGTGTTTGCCGGGCTGTTGGGCTTTGTGGTCTTCGGCCAGGTGCCAGACCACCTGAGCATGGTGGGCATCGCGATCATTTGCCTCAGTGGCCTGGGCGCTGCGTGGATGCAACGGCGCAAGTAATCTGCTGGCGCGCACGCTGGCTTCGGGGTGCTGACAGACTCACGCTATTGGTGGGGAATACTTGCTCTATTAGACCTCTGCCCGCGCTCAGCTAGTCTTGGTCAAGGGACAAGCCTGCGGCTGCGCAGCGCCTGCTGCACAGCACGCCGTACCCAGGCACCCCCTTTGCACGCTTGTGGCGGCCTGACCGCTCCACCTGATGAGCAGACGGCCGAGCCTATGTGCTCGGCTGATCAAGCTGGCCTAGACCGGAACTCTGACAGAACCCGACCCGAAGGTACCCGCAGATGTCGAACGAATCGAAATGCCCGTTCCATCAAACCGCAGGTGGTGGCACCAGCAATCGTGACTGGTGGCCTGACCAACTCAACCTGAACATTCTGCACCAGCATTCAGACAAGTCCGATCCAATGGACCCCGATTTTGACTACGCCAAAGCCTATGCCAGCCTTGATTTTCAAGCGCTCAAACAGGACCTGACCGCGCTGATGACCGATTCGCAGGAGTGGTGGCCAGCCGACTTTGGCCATTACGGGCCGTTGTTCGTACGCATGGCCTGGCATAGCGCCGGCACCTATCGCATTGGCGACGGGCGCGGTGGTGCAGGCTCCGGACAACAACGCTTCGCGCCGCTCAACAGCTGGCCAGACAACGTCAGCCTGGACAAGGCGAGGCGTCTGCTGTGGCCGATCAAGCAGAAATACGGCAAGGCTATCTCCTGGGCTGACTTGATCGTACTGACCGGCAACGTCGCCCTCGAATCGATGGGCTTCAAGACCTTTGGCTATTCCGGCGGCCGAGCCGATGTGTGGGAACCTGACGAAGACGTCTACTGGGGTTCGGAAAAGGTCTGGCTGGGCGGTGACACCCGCTACGGCAAGGCCCAGGCGCCGGGCCAGGGTGACTTGGTTGCCGAGCCCGCCAAGCATGGTGAGGAACAAAGCCGCACCGATGCCGGGCGCAACCTGGAGAATCCGCTGGCGGCGGTGCAGATGGGCCTGATCTACGTCAACCCGGAAGGCCCCGAAGGCAATCCGGACCCAGTCGCATCGGCCAAGGATATCCGCGAGACTTTCGGCCGCATGGCCATGAATGATGAAGAAACCGTGGCCCTGATCGCTGGCGGGCACGCCTTTGGCAAGACCCACGGCGCCGGTCCGGCCGACAACGTTGGCGCCGAGCCCGAGGCTGCCGGCCTGGAACAGCAAGGTCTGGGTTGGCACAACAAGTTTGGCACCGGCAAAGGCCCCGACACCATTACCAGTGGCCTCGAAGTGACCTGGACCTCGACGCCGACGCGCTGGAGCAACGAGTATCTGGAAAATCTGTTCCGCTTCGACTGGGAACTGAGCAAAAGTCCTGCTGGCGCCCATCAGTGGCAGCCAAAGAACGGTGATGGGGCAGGGCAGATCCCCGACGCGCACGACCCAAGCAAGCGCCATGCGCCGTCAATGCTGACCTCCGACCTGGCGTTGCGCTTTGACCCCATCTATGAGCCGATAGCGCGTCGCTTCAAGGATCACCCCGAGCAATTGGCGGATGCCTTTGCGCGCGCCTGGTACAAGCTGATCCATCGCGACATGGGCCCGCTGGCGCGCTATTTGGGGCCGGAGCTGCCGCAGGAAGAGCTGCTCTGGCAAGACCCTCTGCCCAAAGCCACCCCCTCGGCACTGAGCGAGCAAGACATCGCCTCGCTCAAGAGCAAAGTGCTCGCCTCGGGCCTGAGCGTAGGCGAGCTGGTCAATACCGCCTGGGCTTCGGCCTCGACCTTCCGTGGCTCGGACAAACGTGGCGGTGCCAACGGCGCGCGCATACGCCTCGCGCCGCAGAAGTTCTGGGCCGCCAATCAGCCGCAGCAGCTGGATAAAGTGCTGGGTGTGCTGGAAGGCATTCGCAGCGGTTTCGCCACTGGCGGCCAGCAGATGTCGATGGCCGACTTGATTGTGCTGGCTGGCAGTGCTGCCGTCGAAAAAGCGGCGCGTGATGCCGGCCATGCCCTGACTGTGCCGTTCCGCCCGGGTCGTGTCGACGCTTCGCAGGAGCAGACCGATGTCGAATCGTTCGGTGCGCTGGAACCGTTGGCTGACGGTTTCCGAAACTTCGCCAAGGGCAGTTACAACGTCAAGGCAGAGCGGCTGTTGCTGGACAAGGCGCAACTGCTGACCTTGACCGCGCCAGAGCTGACCGTGCTGATCGGTGGTCTGCGTGTGCTGGGCGCGAACAACGATGCGAGCAAGCACGGCGTGTTCACCGACAAACCTGGGCAGTTGAGCAATGACTTCTTCCGCAACTTGCTGGATATGAGCGTTGAATGGAAGGCGACCGGTGCGGACAACAATGCGTTCGAAGGCCGTGACCGCAAAACTGGCCAGCCGAAGTGGACGGGTACCCGGGTAGATCTGGTGTTCGGCTCCCATGCGCAGTTACGCGCATTGAGCGAGGTTTACGCCAGCAGTGATGCCAGTGAGAAGTTTGCCAAGGACTTCATCGCGGCCTGGGTGAAGGTGATGGAGTTGGACCGTTTCGATCTGAAGTAGCCGTTAGCGCCCCGGGCAGCCCCAGGCAATCTGGGCTGCTCTGGTGGCGGCGACATCTGATCCCTTCATTTTTTTGTAATGATCGCGATGGTCGGGCGTGCTGGCGTTATTGCTATGATGGGCGCCACGCAATGCACGGGTGAACCTTGCATTTCACTCGAGACCGGAGGTGATCCGCTTGATCCGCACGTCCATGCCTGTTCCCCAGCTTGGTTTTGCCATCGACCCGCAAGCCATCAGCGCTCTGCCTGATGCTGCAGCTTATCGCACGGTGTTGCTCGAACGCATTGCCAGCGCGCAGCGGCGCATCGTCATCGTGGCGCTGTACCTGCAGGAAGACGAAGCCGGTCAAGAGGTGCTGGACGCGCTTTACCAGGCCAAGGCGGCGCGGCCTGAACTGCAGATTGTCATCGTGGTTGACTGGTTCCGCGCGCGTCGTGGCTTGCTTGGCGCTGGCCGCCAGCCCGGCAACGCCGCCTGGTATCAGGCCCAGCGCGAACAGCGCGGTCTGGACGTCGTCATCCACGGCGTACCGGTACAAACCCGTGAGCTGTTTGGCGTGCTGCACCTCAAAGGCAGCGTCATCGATGATTGCGTGATCTACACCGGTGCCAGCCTCAACAACGTTTACCTGCATCGCTTCGATCGGTATCGCCTCGACCGTTATCATCTGTTCGAGTGCCCAAGCCTTGCCGATGCCATGGTCAGCCTGGTCCACGAGGTGCTGGCCAGCGTTGCCACGCCGCGCCTGGACCAGCCCGCGCCGCCGGCCACGCGCACCATGCGCGCTGCTATCCGTCGCTTGCGCGCACGCTTGCGGCGCATGACCTATGCATTGCCGGCTGAACCGGCCAGTCACGGCCTGCGGGTCATCCCGCTGCTCGGCATTGGCCGTGGCAACCCGCTCAACCGTGCGATCTGCGCGTTACTCGCGGCAGCGGACGAGCAGATCATCATCAGTACGCCCTATTTCAATCCGCCGCGCCTGGTCATGACTGAGATCGATCGGGCACTTGCGCGTGGTGTGGCGCTGGAAATCATTGTCGGCGACCGTACTGCCAATGATTTTTACGTCGCGCCTGGTGAGCCATTCAGCGCCAGTGGTGTATTGCCGTACCTGTACGAAGACACCCTGCGCGCCTTTGCCAAACGCCGCCAGGCGGCGATCGACGCGGGTCAGTTGACCTTGCGCATCTGGAATGACCCCGGCCACACCTTTCACGCCAAAGGCGTATGGATCGATCAGCGCTACAGCCTGCTCACCGGCAACAATCTCAACCCGCGCGGCTTCAACCTCGACCTTGAAAACGGGTTGCTCATCGATGACCCGCTGGGCCAGTGGTTGGCGCCGCGCGAGAAAGAGTTGCAAGCGCTCAGGCGCCATGCGCCGGCGCTGCGCTCGGCCAGTGAGCTGGGCGAGCCGGGCGAGCATCCGCAGCAGGTGCGCAAATTCCTCAAACGCTTGCGTTTCAGTCGGCTGGAGCCGCTGATCAAGCGGGTACTGTAGGGCAGGGCGCTGCTTCGACCACCTCAGGCAGCGGCGAGCGTGGCCAGCCGCGGCCTGAATCCACCCAGAAATTCACCGACAACGATGTCGACAGCGACTCGACTTGATGAAACCAGCCTTCGGGCAGGAACAGCAAGTCGCCAGCCTGCAGCACAACTTCCAGGAACCGCACCTCGCGGCAATGCGGGAATTGCGCGTAATCGGGCGCTCTGGGGTCAACGTCACAGCCTTCCAGTCCCCCGTCTGGCGATGTCGCCCAGCAGCCTAGGGCCTCGCGGTGATGGGGCGCGGCGAGTATGAACGACTTTTCTCCCCAGACCTGAGCGAACAGGTTGTCGCTGTCGTCGCGATGCAGGGGCGTCAGCGTGCCTTTGGGGCCGATCCAGATGCGCGGCGGGATGAATTGCTCGGCTTCGAAATAGCCTGGGTAGCGGATGTGTTCGAGCAGTTGTGCCGGCAGGATGTTGTTACCCATGTATGCGGGCGGCTTGCCGTCAGTGCCTGCCGCTATGGGGTTGTCCAGGCTGGAGACAAAATCAGCCATGGACGTCGAGCGGAAGTCGCGCTCGGTGGAGAAGGTTTTCTCGACATAGTCGCCGTGGCGGGTGATGCCTTGCAGGTTGGCGAACAGCTCGAGCGAGGCCTTATGACCATTGCTGAACAACGGCCAGTCGTGCAGCGCCTCGCTGATCACCAGCGGAATGCCGTGCAGCATGTAGTGTTGGCGGAACTCGTCTACGGACAAGCCGTCGCGTGGCCGCCGTTCGATTCGAGTTAACGGCGGCTGCGCTGCAGACAGCGCATCGCTTGGTCGGGCGCTTGGCGGATAGCGGCGATTGGCTTCGACCGCAGGCGCCTGGTTACCGCGCAGCGCCATGTCGATCGCCTGCGGCAGCAGAGTAGCCAGGCCCAGGTTGCCGTCGATGATCAGGCGGCCGCTGGCGAATAGTTCTTCGACATTGGCCTGCCCGGCCATGATCGCCATGAAATCTGCGCTGGCAACGGCAATGCTGACATCTGCCGAGCCGTGCTGGCCGCTGCCGCTTTCGGCATGGCCGCCGGCCTCGTACCAGTACGCAGTATGGCCATCGAAGACGAACTGAAACACGCCCTTGAGGCCAACGCTGGCGGCGTTGGCGAACAAATTGCCCAGAATGCTCTGCAGGTCCACGGCTTACTCGCTTGGTTGGCTCATTTGTACAAATGACGAGGGCCGTGGGCGGAAATTTATCACGCGGTTTTGGTGGTAATCGGGCGTCGCTGCCAGAGCCAATGATCCAGGCTCAATCGGCCGGCGCCCCTCAGCAGCAGGGCCAGCAAGACCACCAGGTAAATCAGGGGTAGTTTGAAGTTGCCATAGCCTTGGTCGGTAATCGCATAACCTTTGGCCAGCTCAGCCAGGCTCGACCAGTCGGCAGGCCAGTGAACTGCGGCAATGGCCACCACGGTCAGGATAATCAGTGTCGCCGAGGCCAGCCGGGTGCCCAGACCCAGCAACAGCAGCAGCGGGGCGACCAGCTCGACCCACATCGACAGCTGCCAGTTGAATTGTGCAGGCACCAGGTTGAAAGGGAACGGGAAACTCGCTTGCAGGTCGCCAAACCAGTTGCCGCCGTTGAATTTTTCCCAGCCTGATTCAAAAAACTCCCAGGCCAGGAACAAGCGCAGCGGTATGTCGGCAGTCCAGCCCGCGAAATTGTCGAAACTGCTGAAGGCGCGGTTCATAGCGTTCATGGTCAGACTCCGCTGCATGAAGAGGGGGAGAGCAGAGTCTGCGACGCTGAGGTATCGGCAATGTGTCGACCAAACAGCGTTGTGTATCGCTGTGTATTGCAAGCCCCGGTACGCCTTCAAGGCACCTCGATTTGGGCGCAGAGTCCGCCGCCCGAGCGGTTGCTCAACGTCAGCCTGGCGCCCATCGCAAGCGTCAGTTGCTGGGCAATCGCCAATCCCAGGCCGGTGCCACCGGTCTGACGATTGCGTGAACCTTCAACCCGGTAAAACGGCTTGAGTACTTCGTCGAGCTCTTCCTGAGGTATGCCCGGGCCGTCATCGAGCACGCGGATGATCGTCAGGTCGTTATGCCGGGATACATCCAGCTGCGCAGCCCCGGCAAACTTCAGCGCATTATCGAGCAGGTTGACCAGCACCCGGCGCAAGGCATGCGGCCGGGTCTGCACGGTACCGCCGGTATGGCCCAGCCGCTCGACCTGGGCTCCGCTGTCCTGGTAATCGAAGACGATACTGTCGATGAAGGCGTCAACATCAACGCGGCACGGCGCTTCGGTGCCGCCGTCCATGCTGCGGGCATAGGCCACGCCCTCGCGAACCAGATGCTCCATGGCGCTCAGGTCGCTCGATAATTTGTCCTTTTCCTGCCCATCATCCATCACTTCCACGCGCAGTTTCATGCGGGTAATGGGCGTCTGCAAATCATGGGAAATCGCCGCGAGGATTTGCATGCGCTCTTTCAGGTAGGCAGCGATACGTGCTTGCAGGGCGTTGAAGGCCACTGCCGCATACCTGACCTCACGTGGGCCGCTTTCATCCAGTTGCGGCCCGGGGGCGTTGGGGTCGAGGTTGTCCACCGCCTGCGATAGCCTCGTCAATGGGCCGATCGCCAAGTGCACGGCGAGCCAGGTACAGATCAGCAGCAGCACCAGTTGTATCAGCAGCACAACCGGCAGCCAGCTGGCTACCGGTGCCAGGGCTGGCGTTACATCGATGGTCAGCGGGGCGCCGTCGGCCAGGCGCAGATGGACCTGGAAGTGCGCGTCCTGACCGGGGATCTCCAGGAACGTCAGGTGATGGTCCTTGCCAATTGCCTTGACCACCGACTCGGCCGCCATCGGCGGGTTCTCGCTGGGCATGGCCTGGCCGCTCTGGCCGTTGTCGAGCCGGTAGCGGTAGGTGCTGCGCTCCAGCCGCGGCAGCCAGGCGGCGCGCTCTGCTGCGGGCAGGCGGTCGAGAATTGCCACCGAGGTGGCTACATCCTGTTCGAGATTGGTGAGCATCATCGAGCGGCTGCTGACAAAGCGCTCATAGGCCTGCAGGCTGAACGACAGCCCGTAGGCCAGCACCAGCCCGCTGAAGAAGATCAAGGCCAGCCGCGAAGCCAGCGTGTGCGGCCATTTCATAGTGTTGGCTCGAGCAGTTGAACCGCCAGCGAGAACACGTAACCTTCGCTGCGTACGGTTTTGATGCAGGTCGGCTCACGAGCATCGTCGCCCAGACGCTGACGCAGGCGGCTGACCAGCAGGTCGATCGAGCGATCGAAGATATCCGCCTCACGGCCCTGGGTAAGGTTGAGCAACTGCTCGCGGCTGAGCACCCGCTGCGGGTGGTCGAGGAACACCCGCAGCAGCCGGTACTCGGCGCCGCTCAGGGCCACCAGCGTGCCTTGCTGGTCAAGCAGGTGGCGTGCGCTGGTATCCAGCCGCCACTGGCCGAAGGCCAATAATCGGCTGCTTTCACTGATGGTCAGATTCGGCGGCAGCATCCGGGTGCGGCGCAGCACTGCGTTGATCCGCGCCAGTAGCTCACGGGCGGAAAACGGTTTGGTCAGGTAATCATCGGCGCCCATCTCCAGACCGACAATGCGATCGGTCTCGTCATTGCGCGCGGTAAGCATCAGAACCGGCGTAGTACGCTGGCGACCGGCGCGCAACTCACGGCACAGCAGCAGGCCGTCGTCGCCGGGCATCATGATGTCGAGGACGATCAGATCGACCGTGTTCGATTCCAGAAAGCTGCGCATCTGCCGGCCATCGGCGACAATGCTGGTGCGCAGGCCGTTCTTCTTCAGGTAATTGCCGACCAGCTCGCGGATTTCGCGATCGTCGTCGACGATTAGGATGTGGTCGATGTGATCCATCAGGCAAGTCCGTCTCAGCGAGAATGGGCGCAGTGTACCGAGCGCCAAGGCGCTTGCCTGCGCGGCTTTGTATTGCAGTGTATCTCGCAGTGCTGCAGATACACGGGCTCGCAATAACGCCGCTTCGGCGACACAGGGCAGATACCTGTCGGGGGTGAAATGGCACTCAACGGGAAGCGTGGTCTTCCCCACCTAGCCAGGAGCGTTGCCATGAACTTCAAGACTATTGCCCGTGCAGCCTTGTTCGCCGTTGCGAGCAGCGCCACCATCGCTGCGCAAGCCAGCAGCGTATCGATGGAAAGCAGCAGCGCCATGCACTATCGCTATGGCGATCGGCTGGACGTGAAGAAAGTACTGTCGGTAGAAGATGACCGCAGCAATGCGTGCGGGGTAGTCAACTCGCGCATCGAGTATCTCGATTCGCACGGCCAGCGCCAGAGCGTTGAATACCGCAGCTATGCCACCAGTGGCTGCCATGAAAGCTGAGGCAAGCGGGCTGCAACCTCGGCAGCCCGTCGCCCGGCATTTCAATCCATGCTGGCGAAATGCGCCTGCATCCTGCTGGCGTCTGCGACTCTGCCGCTGATCAGCTCGAATGCCTTGACCGCTTGAAACACCGCCATGTTGCCACCGTCGAGGGTGCGGCAGCCGAGCGCACGGGCGTGGCGCAGCAGTGCTGTCTCAAGCGGGAAGTAGATGATCTCGGCAACCCATAGCCGCGCGTGCAGCAGTTCCACTGGCAAGGGTGTGCCTGGCAGCTTGGCCATGCCCACCGGTGTGGTGTTGACCAGGCCATCGGCATCGGCCAGGGTGGCAGCGAGATCACCGCCTAGGGCAGCTCGGCCTGCGCCGAAGCGCTGGTTCAGGTTGTCGACCAGGGCTTGCCCGCGCGCAACATCGACTTCGAACAGCACCAGCTGTTCGACTCCTTCAGCGAGCAGGGCATGGGCCACTGCAGCACCGGCGCCACCGGCGCCCATCTGCACCACCAAGCGCTTGCTGACGTCGCCCAGCCCGCGTCGGAAACCCTCGGCGAAGCCCAGGCAATCAGTGTTATGACCAATGCGCTTGCCGTCCTTGAACACCACTGTGTTCACCGCGCCAATGCCACGCGCTTCATCCGACAGCTCATCGAGCAACGGCAGGATCGCCTGCTTGAACGGGAAGGTGATGTTGAGGCCGGTAAAGCCGGTGCGTTGCGCGGCCTCAAGCAGCTCGGGCAGGGCGCTGTCTTCCAACCCCAGCTGGTCGGCATCGATCAGCCGATACAGGTAACGCAGCGATTGCGCGTCGCCCTCGTGCTCATGCAGGGCAGGGGTGCGGGATGCCTGGATGCCACGGCCAATCAGGCCGGCCAGAATGCTTGGTTGGCTCATGCTGCTTGCTCCGCGAACATCTGCCCAAAGTGCGCCAGCGCCATGCGATAGCCATGGCTACCCAGGCCGCAGATCACCCCAACGGCAATCGACGAGACGAACGAGATATGCCGGAACGGCTCACGCTTGTGCACATTGGACAGGTGTACTTCGATCACTGGCAGCTCGCTGGCGACCAGCGCATCACGGATGGCCACCGAGGTGTGGGTCCACGCACCAGGGTTGATCACGATGCCGGCGCAACGACCGCGGGCGGCGTGGATCCAGTCGATCAGTTCGCCTTCGTGGTTGGTCTGGCGGAATTCGATATCCAGGCCCAGATCGCGGGCGCTGTCGGCGCAGCTGTTGGCGAGGTCGGCGAGCGTCTCGCGGCCATACTGTTCAGGTTCGCGGGTGCCGAGCAGATTGAGATTGGGGCCGTTGAGCACGAGAATTCGGGGCGTCATGGCAGATCACTTTGTTGTTTTTGATTGCCCCGATATTTGTACTATCTGGTTAATTCGTCAATCGGCTAGCACGTTTGCTGGTTGAAAATGGGCGATTACCGAACCAGGATGCTTTATAGCGCTACCACTGTGACCCAATAGCGTGTGGTTTGTACTACACGCACGGGCAGGGTCGTGCTCAGTGCGCGCAAGGTCTGGTCGCTGTCGTCGATGGCGAAGGCGCCGCTGATGCGCAGCCCTGCGACCGCGGGGTCGCAGCGTAACCAGCCGGGGCGATAGCGGCTCAGTTCAGCGAGAAACGCATCCAGACGCTGATCATTGGCCACCAGCATGCCCTCGCTCCAGGCGTCCTGACCGGCATTGATCGGTTGCACCGCGCCAAGCTGGCTGGCGTTGAAGCGGCACTGGGTGCCTGCATCGAGCACCACTGGCGCAGCGCCGTTTGGGGTGACACGCACCTGATGTTGAAAAACGCTGACCAGCGTGCTCGCGCCGTCGGCCCTGACGGCGAAGCGCGTGCCCAGCGCCTGAATGCTGCCCTGTGCGGTCCGCACCTGCAGCGGCCGACGAGCAGGGTCGGCGGCGCTGGTAAGCAGCAGCTCGCCTCTGTGCAGTTGTATTCGGCGTTGAGTTGCGCTGTAGAGCACGTCGACCGCACTGGCGGTGTTCAGTTGCAGGCGCGATCCGTCGGCGAGCATCGTATTGAGCCGCTCGCCGGTGCGTGTGTGGTAGTCAGCCATCCAGCCTGCGCGTTGGCCTTGGCGATAACCTGCGTAGCCAAGCGCGCCGGTACCCATCATCAAGGCGAAACCTTTGAGCACGGCGCGTCTGCTATCCAGCGCGGGCTGATCGGCTAGGCGCAGCGCTCGCCCGGTAACGTTCGTGGGCATGCCATGCAGACGTTGTTGCAGTTGTTCGATCTGAGCCCAGGCCCAGCGATTGTATTCATCGCGGTCGAGCCATGCTTGCCAGCCAGCCTGGTCTGCAACCGAGGCTTCCTCGCATTGCAAAAGCCCAAACCATCCTGCGGCTTGTTCCAGGGCTGCGCGTTGTCGAGCGTGGAGGACGGTCATCAGCGTTCGGCGCCCAGGCTGAACAGCACGCAATGCTGGGTGGCCTTGGCTACATAGCGGGTAACCGTCACCACCGAAACCTGCAATTGCTCTGCAATCAGCTTGTAGCTCATGCCGTCGAGTTGCGACAGCAAAAACGCCTGGCGCACGTTTGGGCCCAGGCCGGCGAGCATCGCATCCAGTTCGCACAGGCTTTCGAGCAAAATCGCGCGGGTTTCTTCGCTGATGCTGACCGCCTCGGGTTGCTCGGCCAGGGCCTGCAGCCAGGCGCGTTCGAGTCGAGCCCGGCGAAAATGGTCGATCATCAGGCGGCGGGCGATGGTGGCCAGGTAACTCTTGGGTTCGCGCACTGCCTCAAGCTGATTCTGTGCATCCTTGGCACTGAGCACCCGAATGAACACATCCTGCACCAGGTCTGCGGCAAGCTCACGGCAGTCGACGCGGGGGCGCAGCCAGCTCAACAGCCAACGCTGATGTTCCTGGTAAAGGCACTGCACCTGACGGTTCAGCGGGCGTTGGCTGGAGGTCATAAAAGGCTCGAAGCGCAATTGGGAGTCATTATCATTTTATGAGCGGCCTTGACGCTAAGCAAGCACGCCAGCGGCTGCAACGTGTACGCCGCGCTGATCGGCAAAGACTTGCGCGGCAAAAATCCGGATAATGGCGGCCATTTCGTTTCGCTTTATCATGGTAATCCTGCATGGAAATCAAGGTTAACTTTCTCGACAACCTCCGACTTGAAGCCAAGTTCGATGATTTCACGGTGGTCGCCGATCAGCCCATTCGCTACAAGGGCGATGGCTCGGCGCCGGGTCCGTTCGACTACTTCCTGGCTTCGTCGGCATTGTGTGCGGCTTACTTCGTGAAGTTGTATTGCGAAACGCGCAACATTCCCACCGACAACATTCGCCTGTCGCAAAACAATATCGTCGACCCGGAAAACCGCTACAACCAGATCTTCAAGATCCAGGTCGAACTGCCGGCGGATATCTCCGACAAGGACCGCCAGGGCATCCTGCGTTCGATCGACCGTTGCACGGTGAAGAAGGTGGTACAGGCCGGCCCAGAGTTCGTCATCGAACAGGTGGCTAACCTGGATGCTGATGCGCAAGCCTTGTTGATGCTCGACAGCGATCCGCAGGCAAGCACGTACATCGCTGGCAAGGATCTGCCACTGGAGCAGACCATTGCCAACATGTCGGGCATTCTCGCGGGCCTTGGGATGAAGATCGAAATCGCCTCGTGGCGCAATATCGTGCCCAACGTCTGGTCATTGCACGTGCGCGATGCGCATTCGCCCATGTGCTTTACCAACGGCAAGGGCGCCACCAAGGAAGGAGCCCTGGCTTCGGCGCTGGGCGAGTTCATCGAACGCCTCAACTGCAACTTCTTCTACAACGATCAGTTCTGGGGCGAAGACATCGCCAACGCCGAGTTTGTGCATTACCCGGACGAGCGCTGGTTCAAACCCGGCAGCATGGACGCCTTGCCTGCCGAGATCCTCGATGAGTACTGCCTCGAGATCTACAACCCCGACGGCGAACTGCGCGGCTCGCACCTGTACGACACCAACTCGGGCAATGTGAAGCGCGGCATTTGTTCGCTGCCGTTCGTTCGTCAGTCCGACGGTGAAGTGGTGTACTTCCCCTCCAACCTGATCGAAAACCTGTACCTGAGCAACGGCATGAGCGCCGGCAACACTCTGGCCGAGGCGCAGGTGCAGTGCCTGTCAGAGATTTTCGAACGTGCGGTAAAACGGGAAATTCTTGAGGGTGAACTGGCCCTGCCAGATGTTCCTGAGGACGTGCTGGCCAAATACCCGGGCATCCTCGCCGGGATCAAGGGGCTGGAAGAGCAGGGCTTCCCGGTGCTGGTCAAGGATGCCTCGCTGGGCGGCGAATTCCCGGTCATGTGTGTGACCTTGATGAATCCGCGCACAGGCGGCGTGTTCGCCTCGTTCGGCGCGCACCCAAGCCTGGAAGTCGCGCTTGAGCGCAGCCTCACCGAGTTGCTTCAGGGACGCAGCTTCGAAGGTCTCAATGACCTGCCGCAGCCGACGTTCGAGAGCCACGCAGTGACCGAGCCGAACAACTTCGTCGAGCACTTCATCGACTCCAGCGGTGTCGTCTCATGGCGCTTCTTCAGTGCCAAGGCCGACTTCGAATTCGTTGAGTGGGACTTCTCTGGCAAAGGGGAAAACTCCAACGAGGAAGAGGCTGCAACCCTGTTCGGCATCCTCGAATCGCTGGGCAAGGAAGTGTACATGGCCGTGTACGAGCACCTTGGCGCCAAGGCCTGCCGTATCCTGGTGCCGGACTATTCCGAGATCTATCCGGTTGAAGACCTGATCTGGGATAACACCAACAAGGCGCTGCTGTTCCGCGAAGACATCCTCAACCTGCACCGCCTGGACGATCGCAGCCTGAAGGCGCTGGTCAAGCGTCTGGATAACTGCGAAGTGGACGAATACACCGACATCACCACCTTGATCGGTGTGGAATTCGACGACAACACGGTGTGGGGCCAGTTGACCATTCTGGAATTGAAGCTGCTGATCAAGCTCGCCTTGAAGCGCTTCGACGAAGCCAAGGAACTGGTAGAAGCGTTCCTGCAGTTCAACGACAACACCGTGGAGCGCGGCCTGTTCTATCAGGCGCTCAACGTGGTGCTGGAAGTGGTGCTCGATGATGAACTGGAACTGGCCGACTACGAGGTCAACTTGCGCCGCATGTTCGGCAATGCGCGGATGGATGCGGTCGTGGGCTCGGTCGAGGGCAACGTGCGCTTCCATGGCTTGACGCCGACCAGTATGAAGCTGGAGGGGCTCGATCGGCACCTGCGCTTGGTCGACAGCTACAAGAAGCTGCACGCAGCGCGGGCCAAGTTCGCGGGCTAAGCGGTTACCACGTGGGGCTGCTCTGCGGCCCCCCTTATTTTTTGCCTTTCTTGATAGCCTTCAAGCGCGCCTTGGCCTTTTGCACAGCCTCGATGCGCTCGCTCTTCTTCATCTTTTTCCACTTGCGAATATCGTCTTTGCTGCGCCCGCAGCCCAGGCAAACTTCGTCGCGGATCTGGCATTTGGATATGCACGGGTTGTCAGCGTCTTTGCCCAAAACTCTAGTCCTCAGCCGGTGCCGCTCAGCAAACGGGTAGCCGCCAGATTACAGCCCTGTCTGCGATTGCGCTGAACTATCGCTTTGGCCGAGCGATCTTCCATTAGGCCTCCAGGCGCAGTCTGTGCAGGGAGGGACCTCTGGATCGATGAAAGGAGCCACCGTGAACGACTCAACCCTCTATCGCTGCCGGCCAGGAGCGCTGCACGCGACTCTGTTGGCCGGTACCGTGCCGCTGTTTCTCGGCGCCTTGCTCAGTGACATAGCCTATTACCAAAGCTACCAGATTCAATGGGCCAACTTTGCTGCCTGGCTGATTGCCGGTGGCTTGCTGTTCTGCGGATTGGCATTGCTGTTTGCCCTGGTCAATCTGATCCGCGCCGAGCACAAGGGCGGGCGCCCAGTGGTGTACTTCGTGCTGCTGCTGGCTACCTGGCTGCTGGGCCTGATGAACGCCTTTGAGCATGCCAAGGATGCCTGGGCCGTGATGCCGTCGGGGCTGGTGTTGTCGGTCATCGTCAGTGCGTTGGCGTGCATCGCAACCGGCCTCGGTCTGACCAATCTGCGCTCCGGAGGTGTGCGATGAACCGCGTACATGCACTGACAGCCTTGAGCATGGCGCTGCTGCTCAGCGCCTGCGGTGGCGAGGGCGACGCCACGCAAACCTACGGCGCCAACCCGAAACTGCCTGATCAGCAGCGCGGCCTGTTGCCGAGCATGAAAATCGCCGAGCCGACCGCCTGGGGCGATCTCAAGCCAACCGTACCGCAGGGCTTCAACGTCACTGCGATTGCCACTGACCTGAAGATCCCGCGGCAGACGCTGGTGCTGCCCAACGGCGATATTCTGGTAGCGGAAGGGCGCGGCGGCAGTGCGGCCAAACTCAAGCCCAAGGACGTCATCGCCAGCTCTATCAAGGCCAAGGGCAATACCCAGGTCAAGGGCGGTAACCGCCTGACCTTGCTGCGTGACGCTGATGGTGACGGCAAGTACGAAGTGAAAACGGTGTTCGCCGAAGGCCTCAACGCACCCTATGGCCTGGCCTACTTCGAGGGCAGCGTGTACGTGGCCAATCAGGATGCGCTGGTGCGCTTTGACTACGCGGATGGCCAGACCAAGGCCAGTGGCCCGCCCAGTAAGGTCAGCGACCTGCCGGCCGAGATCAACCACCACTGGACCAAGGCGCTGACGATCAGCCCCGACGGGCGCTACCTGTACGTCGGCATCGGCTCCAACAGCAATATCACCGAGCGCGGCATGGAGGTCGAAATAGATCGGGCCATGGTCTGGCAGATCGACGCCCAGACCGGCGCGCACAAGCCGTATGCGACTGGCCTGCGTAACCCGACTGCGCTGAGCATCGAACCCACCAGCGGTGAACTGTGGGCTGTGGTCAACGAGCGCGATGAGCTTGGCCCTGACCTGGTGCCTGACTACCTGACCTCAGTCAAACCGGGGGGCTTCTACGGCTGGCCCTATAGCTACTGGGGGCAGAACGTCGACCCACGTGCGCAGCCGCAGAACCCCGAAAAAGTCGCTGCGGCGATCAAGCCGGATTACAGCCTTGGCTCCCACGTAGCTGCTCTGGGCGTTGATTTCTCGGTGGCGGCCATGGGCGCGCAGTTTGCCGAGGGTGCGTTCGTCGGTGAGCACGGTAGCTGGAACCGCCCCAACCCCGTGGGCTACAAGGTGATCTTCGTGCCGTTCAGCAATGGCAAGCCGGCCGGCGAGCCGATCGACTTTGCCACCGGCTTCCGTGGTGAAGATGGCAAGACCCGCGGTCGCCCGGTGGGTGTGACGGTGGATCCGCGTGGTGCGCTGATCATCGCCGACGACCTCGCCAACACCATTTGGCGGGTAACGCGCAGTCAGTAATGCTGCGCTGAGCACCAATACCAGGCCATCTGCGTGAAGCCTCAGCGCAGATGGCCTGTTTGTTAGCGTGAAAAATGTTGGCACTCAGTGAATTTTTTCGTAACCCTTTGTATCTGATGCCTTAGAGCCTGGCCATTAAAACAATGGCAACCGGTAATGGACACGTCAGTAACAGAGTGGCAGATATGAAATCACGCAAAAAAAGCGTCAAGCCGATCGGCTTGAAAGACATCACCATTGTTGACGACGCCAAGATGCGCAAGGCGATCACCGCCGCAGCGCTTGGCAACGCCATGG
>Ga0247813_10000697_pt1 | contig 28779 bp, 27 predicted proteins | sample UWRJL169409C1_FD_180719 | JGI IMG/M metagenome (GOLD analysis project Ga0247813, IMG submission 180719) | Plant litter microbial communities from Arlington Agricultural Research Station in Wisconsin, United States - UWRJ-L169-409C-1 | ecosystem: Environmental > Terrestrial > Plant litter >...
CAGCCATCAGCAACTATTGCAACGGCATGATGTCGCGCATCAAGGGCCAGCAGATCGATTCGGAAACGTTGCTCGCCGCGCTGGAGAAGACGTCCAAGCAGGCCCAGCGTGCGGGCCAGATCATCCAGCGCATCCGCTCCTTCGTGAAGCGCAGCGAGCCCAACCGCACGCCATCGGACGTGGCGTTGATGGTGAGCGAAGCCGTGGAACTGGCCGGCATCGAACTGCGCCGGCGCAACGTGCGGCTCAACCATTACGTCGCCGCGCGGCTGCCGATCGTGCTGGTCGACCCCATCCTCATCGAGCAGGTGCTGGTCAACCTGCTGAAGAACGCGGCCGAGTCGATCGACCTGGCCGAACGTCCGCTGGCGCGCCGCAGCGTTGAGCTGCGTGTGCTGCCCAAGGTGATCGAAGGCCACAAGGCGGTCGAATTCTCGGTGCAGGACACGGGAATGGGCCTGGCGCCCGAGGTGATGGACCGGCTGTACGAGGCCTTCTTCTCCACCAAGCCCGAAGGCATGGGCATCGGCCTGAACCTGTGCCGCACGATCGTCGAGTCGCATCGAGGTCGCATGCAGGCGGAGAACATCTACAATGGTTCCGACGTGGTCGGCTGCCGTTTTTCCTTCTGGATTCCGGTGATGGACGCTATCAGTTCCGTAGCAAACGACGAGGCAAAGGTACCCGCATGAGTTTGATTCCGAAGAAGGGCACGGTCTATGTCGTCGACGATGACGAAGCCGTACGAGATTCGCTTCAATGGCTGCTGGAAGGCAAGGACTATCGCGTCCGCTGCTTCGACTCCGCAGAATCCTTTCTCTCGCGCTACGATCCGCGCGAAGTCGCCTGCCTGATCGTCGACATCCGCATGGGTGGCATGACCGGGCTGGAACTGCAGGATCGCCTGATCGAGCGCAAGTCGCCGCTGCCGATCGTGTTCATCACCGGGCACGGCGACGTGCCGATGGCCGTCGACAGCATGAAGAAGGGCGCCATGGATTTCATCCAGAAGCCCTTCGTCGAAGACGATCTGGTGAGCCTGGTCGAGCGCATGCTCGAACACGCGCGCGGCACCTTCACGCAGCACCAGCAGTCGGCCAGCCGCGATGCGCTGCTGTCCAAGCTGACCGGCCGGGAGGCTCAGGTGCTTGAGCGCATCGTCGCCGGCCGCCTGAACAAGCAGATCGCCGACGACCTTGGCATCAGCATCAAGACGGTGGAAGCCCACCGCGCCAACATCATGGAAAAGCTCAACGCCAACACGGTGGCCGATCTGCTGAAGATCGCGCTGGGACAGGCGCAGGCGCCGGTCAAGACGCCCTGAGCGCTATCGCCGCGATAGGCACAACCGTTCTCCACGCCTGCGCAAGCGGGCGTTTTTACTTGGAAAATCAAAACCGATGACTGCACAACTGATCGACGGCAACGCCCTCTCCCGAACGCTCCGCGCCGACGTCGCCACCCGCGCCGCGGCGCTCAAGGCCCGCGGCGTGACGCCCGGCCTGGCTGTCGTCCTGGTCGGCGACAGCGCTGCCAGCCAGGTGTACGTGCGCAACAAGGTCAAGGCCTGCGAGGACAACGGGCTGCATTCGGTGCTGGAGAAGTACCCTGCCGAACTGAGCGAAGCCGAACTGCTCGCGCGCGTCGACGCCCTGAACAACGACCCGGCCATCCACGGCATCCTGGTGCAGCTGCCGCTGCCCCCCCACATCGACGCGCAGAAGGTCATCGAAGCCATCGCGCCTGAAAAGGACGTCGATGGCTTCCACGTGGCCAGTGCCGGCGCATTGCTCACTGGCGCCTCCGGCTTCTGGCCCTGCACGCCCTACGGCTGCATGAAGATGATCGAATCGATCGGCTACGACCTGCGCGGCAAGCATGCCGTGGTCATCGGCCGCAGCAACATCGTGGGCAAGCCCATGGCGCTGATGCTCCTGAACAAGAACGCGACCGTCACCATCTGCCACAGTGCCACACCCGACCTGGGCGCCATGACGCGGCAGGCCGACGTGATCGTCGCGGCCGTCGGCAAGCGCAATGTGCTGACCGCCGACATGGTCAAACCGGGCGCCGTCGTCATCGACGTCGGCATGAACCGCAACGATGAAGGCAAACTCTGCGGCGACGTCGACTTTGCCGGCGTGCGCGAAGTGGCCAGCTGGATCACACCCGTGCCCGGCGGCGTCGGCCCGATGACCATCACGATGCTGCTCGTCAACACCCTCGAAGCCGCAGAACGCGCGCCCCTCTGACTTGAACTCGTGGCGCCCGTCGCCAGATGCCCTCCATGACCAATCCGCTCCTCGACTTCACCGACCTTCCGCTGTTCGACCAGATCAAGCCCGAGCACGTCGCCCCTGCCGTCGACCTGCTGCTGGCGCAGGCCGATGCTGCATTGCAGACCGTGACCGCGCCCGAATTTCCGGCCGACTGGCTGGCGATCTCGCGGGTGCTGGACGTGGCGTCCGAGCGCTTCAGCCGCGCCTGGGGCGCCGTGGGCCACCTGAATGCCGTTGCCGACACGCCCGAGTTGCGTGCGGCCTACAACGAAGCCATGCCCCGCGTCACGGCATTCTGGACGCGCCTGGGTTCCGATGAGCGCCTGTACGCCAAGTACAAGGCCATCGACGTCGCCACCTTGAACCCCGAGCAACGCCAGGCCCACAAGAACGCCGTGCGCAACTTCGTGCTCGGCGGCGCCGAGCTGCAGGGCGCGGCCAAGGAACGCTTTGCCGCGATCCAGGAACGCCAGGCCGAGCTGAGCCAGAAGTTCAGCGAAAACGCGCTGGACGCGACCGATGCCTTTGCCCACTACGCCGAGCTCAACGCCTTGGAAGGCGTGCCTGCCGATGTGGTGAGCGCAGCCCGCGCCGCCGCCGAGGCCGAAGGCAAGACCGGCTACAAGCTTACGCTCAAGATGCCGTGCTACCTGCCCGTCATGCAGTTTGCCAAAAGCAGCGCGCTGCGCGAAACGCTGTACCGCGCGTACGCCACGCGTGCCAGTGAATTCGGCAACCCCGACTTCGACAACACCGCGCTGATCGCCGAGATCCTGGCGCTGCGCGAAGAAGAAGCCAGGCTCCTGGGCTACCGCAACTTCGGTGAACTGTCCGTGGTGCCGAAGATGGCCGACACGCCCGAGCAGGTGGTGAAGTTCCTGCGCGACCTGGGCACCAAGGCCAAACCCTTCGGCGAACGCGACCTGGCCGACCTGCGCGCCTTCGCGGCCTCCGAGCTCGGCCTGCAGGACCCGCAGCCCTGGGACTGGACCTACGTCGGCGAGAAGCTCAAGGAAGCGCGCTACGCCTTCAGCGAGCAGGAGGTCAAGCAGTACTTTCCGGCGCCCAAGGTGATGGCGGGCCTGTTCAAGATCGTCGAGACGCTGTTCGAAGTGTCGATCCGCCGCGACAGCGCGCCGGTGTGGCATCCGACCGTCGAGTTCTACCGCATCGAACGCGCGGGTCAAAAAGTCGGCCAGTTCTACCTCGACCCGTCCGCACGCGCCGCCAAGCGCGGTGGTGCATGGATGGACGATGTGCGCGCACGCTGGCTGCGCCCGGACACCGGCACGCTGCAGACGCCGATCGCCCAGCTCGTCTGCAATTTCGCCGAAGGCGTCGACGGCAACCCGCCACTGCTCACGCATGACGACGTCACCACGCTCTTCCACGAGTTCGGCCACGGCCTGCACCACATGCTCACCCAGATCAACGAGCGCGACGTGTCGGGTATCAGCGGCGTCGAATGGGACGCGGTCGAGCTGCCCAGCCAGTTCATGGAGAACTTCTGCTGGGAGTGGGACGTGCTGCAGAACATGACGGCCCACGTCGCCACCGGCGAGCCGCTGCCGCGCGCCCTCTTCGACAAGATGACGGCTGCCAAGAACTTCCAGAGCGGCCTGCAGACGCTGCGCCAGATCGAGTTCTCGCTCTTCGACATGCTGCTGCACACCGACTACCAGGCGGCCGACGCACAGCCCGGCGGCGTGATGGCGCTGCTCGGCCAGGTGCGCAAGGAATTCGCAGTGATGCCGTCGCCGCCCTTCAGCCGCACGCCCAATACCTTCAGCCACATCTTCTCGGGCGGCTACGCGGCGGGCTACTACAGCTACAAGTGGGCTGAAGTGCTGAGTGCCGACGCCTACGCGGCCTTCGAGGAAACGGCCGGCCTGAACGGCGAACCGAACATCGAGACCGGCCGCAAGTACCGCCAGGCCATCCTGGAAGCCGGGGGCAGCCGCAGCGCGATGGAATCGTTCAAGGCCTTCCGAGGCCGCGAGCCGCAGCTCGACGCGCTGCTGCGCCACCAGGGCATGGGCGAGCCGGTCGCCGCCTGACGGTCGTTCTTCAGTCGAAGCGCAGCGTTTCGACGCCGTGGGGCGTGCCGAGCAGGCACACGTTCGCGCGCTGGTGCGCGAACACCCCCACCGTCACGACACCGGGCCACTGGCTCACCTCGGACTCGAAGCCCAGTGGATCCGTGATCTTCAAACCGGTCACATCGACAATGTGCTGGCCGTTGTCGGTGACCAGCGCCACACCGTCGCGTTCACGCACCTGGGCCACGCCGCCCATGCGTGCGAACTGGCGCATCACACGCTGCGCCGCCATCGGAATCACTTCGACCGGCAGCGGGAAAGCGCCCAGGGTCTGCACCCGCTTGGACGCATCGGCAATGCACACGAAGCTGCGCGATTGCGCTGCAATGATCTTCTCGCGCGTGAGCGCAGCGCCGCCGCCCTTGATCATGAAGCCGTGTCCGTCGATCTCGTCGGCGCCGTCGATGTACACCCCCAGTTCCTCGACCTCGTTGCTGTCGAAGACCTCGATACCGAGCGCGCGCAGTCGTTCGGTCGATGCGACCGAACTCGAGACCGCGCCGCGGATGTCGTTCTTGATGGTCGCCAGTGCCTCGATGAACTTGTTCACGGTCGACCCGGTGCCGACGCCGACGATCGCGCCCTTGACCACGTAATCGAGCGCGGCACGACCGACCTGTGCCTTGAGTTCGTCCTGGGTGAATGCGGGTGTGCTCATGCGCGAGAATCCTTGGCTCTGTTCGTTCGAAGTCCGGAATTATCCGATGCCCATGCCGCTGCCCTCGTCCCTCTACGGCCTTGCCCGTCCCTTTTTGTTCGGCCTCGACGCCGAGCACGCCCACGAGGTCACGCTCGGCGCGCTGGCCCGCACGCAGAACACGCCGCTGGCCTGCCTGTATGCAGCACCGCGCGTGGACGATCCCGTCACGCTTGCCGGCCTGACATTCCCCAATCGCGTCGGCCTGGCGGCGGGCCTGGACAAGAATGCACTTTGCATCGACGCCTTCTCTGCGATGGGCTTCGGCTTCGTCGAGGTCGGCACGGTCACGCCGAAGGCGCAACCAGGCAACGTGCGCCCGCGCATCTTTCGGCTGCCGGCACGCGAGGCGCTCATCAACCGCCTGGGATTCAACAACGAGGGGCTCGACGCCTTCGTGGCCAACGTGAAACGCGCGCGCTTTCGTACGGCCAGCGCCAGCAAGGCACCGATGCTGCTGGGCCTGAACATCGGCAAGAATGCGACCACGCCGATCGAACGCGCGGTCGATGACTATCTGCTGTGCCTGGACGGCGTCTACCCGCACGCAGACTATGTGACGGTCAACATTTCCAGCCCGAACACCGCCAACCTGCGCTCGCTGCAAAGCGACGAGGCACTCGATGCGCTGCTCGGCGCCGTCGCGGAGCGCCGCGAGGCACTGGCGTCTCAACACGGCAAACGTGTGCCCTTGTTCGTGAAAATCGCACCCGACCTGGACGCAGCCCAGGTGGGGGTCATCGCAGCCACACTGCAGCGGCACGCCATGGACGGCGTGATCGCCACCAACACCACGCTGTCGCGCGACGCCGTCGCAGGCTTGCCACACGCCGAGGAAACAGGTGGCCTGTCGGGCGCGCCCGTGCGCGAAGCCAGCAACCGCGTGATCGCCCAACTGCGTACAGCACTGGGCACGGCTTTTCCGATCATCGGCGTGGGCGGCATCCTGAGTGGTGCCGATGCGAAGGAGAAAATCGCCGCGGGCGCCGATGTCGTGCAGATCTACACGGGGCTGATCTACAAGGGCCCGGCCGTGGTCCGCGAGGCGGCCCAGGCCTTACGCAGCACCGGCCGATAGCCGGTCGATCTCAGCGCATGCGCCAGAGCACGGGCGCAACGAACGCGGCCCAGCGCAGCAGGCGACGCGGACCGAGCGCCACGACAACAGCGGTTGCGGCGACACCGGCCGCCACAGGATGTGCGCGTGCCGTGCGAAGCGCCGTGGCGCTCAAAGGCTCGTCGTCTGGAATTTCCGCTTCCGGCACAACCGGCGCCGGTGCCTGCAGCACGGCGATCCGCTGACGCTGGACAGCGATGCGCGCAAGCAATTCATCGCGCGTCTCCGGACGGGCGCTTCGACGCGGCGCTTCGTCATCCGGCGCAGCACGCGTTTCGTCGTCGTCCTGCCCGACGTTGAACTGCGCCTGCGCCCATGCCCAATCCTGGGCCAATGCTTCGCGCAACGGGTCGAAGGCCCCCGTGGGTCGGCGAAGCAATTGCAACAAGGTCAGCGCGCTCACCACCCACAGCGCAAGCCAGGCGCCAGCCACCGACCATGCTGCCGTGATGCGGTACGGCGTTTCCCAGTAGTGGACGACGACGGCGACCGATGTCAGCGCCACCGTGACCGTCGTGAGGCCCAGTACCGCGATGACGAGCACCAGCATCAACTTGAGCCGTTGCTTTTCCTCGTCCCACGCCATGCGCAGCAACTGGACACGGTCTTCTGCCGCAATACTTCCTTCGCCGATGGCGATCTTGGCGCGGCGGATGCGCGCATCCAGCCCAAACAAGGACAACAGTTTCATGGGCTTCTTCCTGCGTGACTCATTTCAAATCTGCGGGCATTCCCGCCCGCCCTGCCGCACCGCTGGTGGGCGCGACATGCCGTGGCTCAGCGGCGGCGGCCCAGCACCAGGCCGACCAGCACGCCCACGGCGAGCGCGCCTGCGGCGATCTGCCAGGGTTCGTCATGCGCATAGGCGTTGGCGGTGTTGGCGGCTTCCTTGGCCTTCTTGGTCGCCAGTTTGCTCTTTTCGGCAGCCAACTCGCGGGCAATCGCCAGCTTGGTTTCGACGCGCTGACGCAGCGCCTTGATCTGCGGCAGCGATTCCAGATCCTTGCCGCCCAGAACGCCCTTGACGTCGCTGGCAAGTTCTTCGACCACCGCATTGGCGGCTGCTTCGAGGTTTTTGGATGCACTCATTGGAATCGTTCCTCCGTCATTCAACCGGCAACGCGCCGGCAACTTCACGCCAGCAAGCGGCGTGCCGTTCCATGTTACATGCTGCTTGGCGCGCTGCCTGCCAGCAACTGCGCAACATACCGACCTATTGCAAGGCTGCTCGTGAGACCCGGCGATTCGATACCGAACAGATTGACTAGGCCAGCCACCCCATGGGCTTCAGGGCCTTCGATCAGAAAATCGCGCGCCGCCTCTCCAGGCCCCGAAATCTTCGGGCGAATGCCCGCATAGCCGGGGATCAAGGCGCCATCTGCAAGCCCCGGCCAGTAGCGTCGTACCTCGGCATAGAAGCCCTCGCCGCGCGACGGATCGACGACCAGATCGTCGGGTGAATCGACCCACTGCACGTCGGGCCCGAACTTCGCCTGTCCACCGAGGTCGAGGGTCAGATGCACACCCAGCCCCGCCGCTTCGGGCACTGGATAAACAAGGCGGCTGAAGGGTGCGCGACCGGCCAGCGTGAAATAGCTGCCTTTGGCGAAGTAGTCCGCAGGCACGGCGCTCGCGGGCAGTCCTTCGAAGCGCCGCGCCAACGCCGGTGCGCCCAGCCCTGCCGCGTTCACCACGCTGGCACAGCGCAGCACCGTTCCATCCGTTGCGGTCAGCACGATGCCGTCGGGTGCGCATTGCGCATGGCTCACGCCCGACTTCAAGGCCAGCATGCCGCCGGCGTTTTCCAGGTCACCCTGATAGGCAAGCATCAGCGCGTGGCTGTCGACGATGCCGGTGCTCGGTGAATGCACGGCGGCCAGGCATTCGAGCTGCGGCTCCATGGCGCGCGCCTCTTCGCGCGTGAGCATGACCAGATCGTCGACCCCGTTGGCACGGGCCTTGGCGACGATTGCCTCCAGTTGCGCCACCTGGGGGGGTGCGGTTGCAACGATCAGCTTGCCGCAACGCCGGTGCGGCACGCCGCGAGCCTGGGCGTAGGCGTAGAGCGCCTCGCGCCCTTCCACGCAGAGCAACGCTTTCAAGGAACCTTGGGGGTAGTAAATGCCGGCGTGGATCACCTCGCTGTTGCGTGAACTGGTGCCTGTGCCAATGGCGCCTTCGGCCTCCAGCACGATCACTTCGCGGCCCTGCAGCGCGAGTGCGCGCGCCACGGCCAGACCCACCACCCCGGCGCCGATCACGGCGCAATCGAAATCTTCCATGGGGCTAGCTTAGCGCGACAAAGCGGGCGCCAGCGACAAAAAGTCCCCGGTAGAAAACCGGAGACCAAAACGATGGGGATGGAATTTGGTGGGCGGTGGAGGTTTCGAACCTCCGACCCCAGCAGTGTGAATGCTGTGCTCTACCCCTGAGCTAACCGCCCTTCGCGGCAGCATGTGCATGCTGCTGCTTGAAGTGTTTCGCGTTATCTGCGAAGCCTCGAATTATGCCATAGGTTTTCAGGGCGTCGCTTCGAGCTGTCGAAAAATCGTACGGCCACCACTCGATTTGTCGATCTGCTGAAGCAGGACGTCGTGCGCCACCGTTTCGTGCTCGACGGCCCGCAGTACCGGCAGATCGAAGCTGCGCAGGTCGACCGCCACCACCTTGCCGAAAGCCGGCTCGTCGCTGGCCACGTCGATCAACAGCGCGTCCTGGCCGCGCGTGAGGTTGATGTAGACGTCGGCGAGCAGTTGTGCATCGAGCTTCGCGCCGTGGAAGGTCCGGTTGGAGCGGTCCACGCCAAAGCGATCGCACAGCGCGTCCAGCGAATTGCGCTTGCCCGGATAGACCTGCTTGGCCATGGCCAGCGTGTCGGTGACCTCCGCCACGAAGGTCCGAAGCGGCGGCAGCCCGACCCGCTCGAACTCCTTGTTCAGGAAGCCGACGTCGAAAGCGGCGTTGTGGATGATGAGTTCCGCATCGCGCAGGTAGTCGATCACATCCTGCGCCAGTGTGGCGAACTTGGGTTTGTCGCGCAGGAAATCGGTCGTCAGACCGTGCACCTTGAGCGCATCTTCGTGGCTCTCGCGCTCCGGGTTGAAATACATGTGCAGGTCATTGCCGGTCAACTTGCGGTTGAACAGCTCGACGCAACCGAGTTCGATCACGCGGTCGCCGTTCTCCGCCGACAGGCCCGTCGTTTCGGTGTCCAGGACGATCTGGCGCGACATCAGTGATTTTCCTTGGCGTGGTTGATCGAATACTTGGGAATCTCGATGGTCACGTCGGCCTGCGCCAGGATGGCCTGGCAGCTCAGGCGGGACTGTGGCTCCAGGCCCCAGGCGCGATCCAGCAGGTCGTCTTCGGTCTCGTCGGACGCGTTGAGCGAACCGAAGCCCTGGCGCACCACCACGTGGCAGGTGGTGCAGGCCGCGCTCATCTCGCACGCGTGCTCGATGTTGATGTGGTTCTCGAGCAGGGCCTCGCAGATCGACGTGCCGGCCGGCGCGCTGAGTTCGGCGCCTTGCGGGCAGTATTCGGGATGGGGAAGGATCTTGATCGTGGGCATGTTCTGGTTCTACAGCGATTCGATTTGGCGGCCCGACAACGCGCGGGCGATGCCCTGGTTCATGCGTTGCGCGGCAAAGGCTTCGGTGCCGTCGGCCAGTGCCTTGGTGGCGGCCTCGACCACGGCAGCCTCGGTCGATGCCATGGCCTCGCGCAAGGCGAGCCGCAGTGCCTCGATGGCGGCGTGCTCCTCGGGCGACAGCAGGCCGCCGTCGGCGTCGAGCGCACTTTGCGTGGCCATCAGCATGCGGTCGGCATCGACGCGCGCTTCCACCAGCGCGCGCGCCTGCATGTCCTGCTGTGCGGTGGAGAAGCTTTCCTGGAGCATGGTCGCGATCTGGTCGTCCGACAAACCGTACGACGGCTTGACGGTGACGCTGGCTTCGACGCCACTGCCCTGCTCCCGCGCCGCCACGCTCAGCAGGCCATCGGCGTCGACCGTGAACGTCACACGAATGCGCGCGGCACCGGCGGTCATCGGCGGAATGCCACGCAGTTCGAAGCGCGCGAGGCTGCGGCAGTCGGCGACGAGGTCGCGTTCGCCCTGCACCACGTGCAGCGCCAGCGCGGTCTGGCCGTCCTGGTAGGTGGTGAAGTCCTGCGCCATCGCCGTCGGAATGGTCTGGTTGCGCGGGACGATGCGCTCGACCAGCCCGCCCATCGTCTCGATGCCGAGCGACAGCGGAATCACGTCGAGCAGCAGCAGATCGTCGGCACCGCCGTTGCCTGCCAGTTGGTTGGCCTGAATGGCTGCGCCCAGCGCTACCACCTCATCGGGGTTCAGGTTGGTCAACGGTGCGCGGCCGAAGAAGGCCGCCACCGCGTCGCGAATCTGCGGCATGCGCGTGGCGCCACCGACCAGCACGATGCCTTCGAGCGCCTCGGGCTTGAGCCGCGCATCGCGCAGCGCCTTGCGCACGGCCGCGATGGTTCGTGCGGTGAGTGATTCGGTGGCTGCTTCGAAGTGCGCACGCGTCAGCGGCACATCGACCCTCCGGCCCTGGAGTTCGAGCGACACCGTCACGGCATCGGCTGTCGTCAGCGCTTCCTTGGCACGGCGCGACGCGATCATCAGCGCCGCACGATCGACGTCGTCCTGGACGGTCAGGCCACTTTCGGCCAGCACCAGATCGGCCAGCGCGTGGTCGTAGTCGTCGCCGCCCAGGGCCGAATCGCCACCGGTCGCGACCACTTCGAACACGCCCTGCGTGAGCCGCAGAATCGAAATGTCGAACGTACCGCCACCCAGGTCATAGATGGCGTAGACGCCTTCGCTGGCGTTGTCCAGACCGTAGGCGATGGCCGCGGCCGTGGGCTCGCTGATGAGTCGCAGCACGTGGATGCCGGCCAGTTCGGCCGCATCCTTGGTGGCCTGTCGCTGGCCTTCGTCGAAATACGCCGGGACGGTGATGACCGCGCCATGCAGTTCGTCGTCGAAGGTGTCTTCGGCGCGGTAACGAAGCGTCGCCAGGATCTCGGCGCTGATCTCGACCGGCGATTTTTCACCTGCCGCCGTATGCACCCTGAGCATGCCGGCCTCACCACCGATGCGATAGGACAATGCATCGCGATTGGCGATGTCGGCCAGGCCGCGACCCATCAAACGCTTGACCGATGTGATCGTGTTGGCGGGGTCGGTGGCACGCGCATCGAGCGCGTCGAAACCGATCTGCCTGCGTTCGCTGTCGATGTAACGCACGGCCGACGGCAGCACGACACGCCCCTCGCTGTCGGGCAGGCATTCGGCCACGCCATTGCGCACGGAGGCAACCAGCGAATGCGTGGTGCCCAGGTCGATGCCTACGGCGACACGACGCTGATGCGGATCGGGCGCCTGGCCGGGTTCTGAAATCTGAAGAAGAGCCATGCGTCTATTGTCCCCATTGGTCGGACTTGTTTTCGATGTCCTGTGCAAAGCGCTCGATGAACATGAGGGCTCTGACCTGTTGAACCGCCGCAAGATAGTCGCCCTTGCGATCGATCAATGCTTCGAGTGCCGCCAGTGCCTGCTCGCGCGCTGCCTCGACTTCGACCTGCAGGCGGTCGAGTGCTTCGGAGGTGGCGACGTCGTCCAGCGCCTCGCGCCATTCCATCTGCTGCATCAGGAACGCGCCCGGCATGGCCGTGTTGACCTCGGCATTGACCGGTGCGCCGTGCAGCTCGCACAGGTAGCTCGCGCGCTGCACCGGATCCTTCAAGCGCTGGTACGCCTCGTTGATGCGCACCGACCACTGCATCGCGATGCGCTGCGCGGCGGCACCCTGGGAGGCGAAACGATCGGGATGCGCCTCGCGCTGGAGTTCCTTCCAGCGGGCATCGAGCGCCTTGCGTTCCTGGGCGAAGGTGGCGGGGACTGCGAACAGTTCGAAGTCGGTGTCTTGGAGGTTCATGTAAAAAAAATGCCGCCTGCGAATGCGGCGGCAGCGTTCCGTGCGGATCGGTCAGATCCGGAAACTCTCTCCACAACCGCAGCGGTCACGCTCGTTCGGATTGATGAACTTGAAGCCCTCGTTGAGGCCTTCGCGCACGAAGTCGAGCTGCGTGCCGTCGATGTAGGCCAGGCTCTTGGGGTCGACCAGCACCTTGACGCCGCGGTCCTCGAAGACCACGTCTTCAGGCGCGAATTCGTCCACGTACTCCAGCTTGTAGGCCAGGCCCGAGCAGCCGGTGGTCTTGACGCCCAGCCGCACGCCCACGCCCTTGCCCCGTTTGCCGAGGTACCGGTTGACGTGGCGCGCAGCAGCGTCGGTGAGCGTCACTGCCATGTCAGTGGACCGCTTCGGCAGCAGCCGGCGCATCGACGATGCCACCGTGCTTCTGCTTGTAGTCGTTGACCGCCGCCTTGATCGCGTCTTCGGCCAGGATCGAGCAATGGATCTTGACCGGCGGCAGCGCCAGCTCTTCGGCGATTTGCGCATTCTTCAGTGCAGCCGCTTCGTCCAGCGTCTTGCCCTTGACCCATTCGGTCACGAGCGACGACGACGCAATGGCCGAGCCGCAGCCGTAGGTCTTGAAGCGTGCGTCTTCGATCACGCCCGTTTCCGGATTGACCTTGATCTGGAGCTTCATCACGTCGCCGCAAGCCGGTGCGCCGACCATGCCGGTGCCTACCGAGTCGTCACCCTTTTCGAAGGAGCCGACGTTGCGGGGATTTTCGTAGTGGTCGATGACCTTGGGAGAGTAAGCCATGGGATACCTCTTTTCTGATGATGTGGATCAGGCGGCCGACCTCAGTGGGCGGCCCACTGGATGGTGCTGATGTCGATGCCGTCCTTGAACATCTCCCACAGCGGGCTGAGCTCGCGGAGCTTGGCCACGTTGTGCTTGATGGTGGAAATCGCGTAATCGATTTCCTCTTCGGTCGTGAAGCGGCCGATGGTCATGCGCAGGCTGCTGTGGGCCAGTTCGTCGCTGCGGCCCAAGGCGCGCAGCACGTAGCTGGGTTCCAGGCTGGCCGACGTGCATGCCGAACCGCTGGACACGGCCAGGCCCTTGATGCCCATGATCAGCGACTCGCCTTCGACGTAGTTGAAACTGATGTTCAGGTTGTGCGGCACGCGGTGTTCGAGGTCGCCGTTGACGAAGACCTGCTCGACGTCCTTGAGACCGTCGAGCAGGCGCTTCTGCAGCGCAGCCGCCTTGGCGAGGTCCTGCTTCATTTCCAGGCGCGCGATACGAAACGCTTCGCCCATGCCGACGATCTGGTGCGTAGGCAGCGTGCCCGAACGCATGCCACGTTCGTGGCCGCCGCCGTGCATCTGCGCTTCGAGGCGCACGCGCGGCTTGCGGCGCACGTACAGCGCGCCGATGCCCTTGGGGCCGTAGGTCTTGTGCGAAGCGAGGCTCATCAGGTCGATGGGCAGCACCTTGACGTCGATCTCGACCTTGCCGGTGGCCTGCGCCGCATCGACGTGGAAGATGACGCCATGTTCGCGGCACAGGTTGCCCAGCGCGACCACGTCCTGGATGACGCCGATCTCGTTGTTCACGAACATCACGCTCGCCAGGATGGTGTCCGGGCGGATGGCCGCCTTGAACTTTTCCAGGTCGAGCATGCCGTTTTCCTGGACGTCCAGGTAAGTGACCTCGAAACCCTGGCGCTCGAGCTCACGCATGGTGTCGAGCACGGCCTTGTGCTCGGTCTTCACGGTGATCAGGTGCTTGCCCTTGCCCTTGTAGAACTGTGCGGCACCCTTGATGGCGAGGTTGTTGGACTCGGTCGCGCCCGAGGTCCACACGATTTCACGCGGGTCGGCGCCGATCAGGTCGGCCACGTCGACACGCGCCTTCTCGACCGCCTCTTCGGCTTCCCAGCCCCAGGCGTGGCTGCGGGATGCGGGGTTGCCGAAATGCTCGCGCAACCAGGGGATCATTGCGTCGACGACGCGCGGATCGACTGGCGTGGTGGCGCCGTAATCAAGATAGATCGGAAAATGAGGAGTGACGTCCATGGCTGGCTCGGTCTGCTGGTGGTTTTGTATATCGTGGAGTCGGGTCGGGTCGATGCCACGGCGCCCGAGAAGCTCGGATGCCGCGGTGTCGCTCAGGACTTGGCGAAGGCGTTGCCCAGCGCGAACACCGAATTCGGCGCATTCACACGGATGGGCTTGACAACCGGCTGCGCGGAAATGGCACGCTTGACCGCCGGCTTGTTCTCGATCTGCACGCCCTTGGCGATCTGGTCATCGACCAGCTTTTGCAGCGTCACGGAGTCCAGGAACTCGACCATGCGCTGGTTCAGCGAGGCCCACAGTTCATGCGTCATGCAGCGGCCTGCCTCGCCCAGACAGTTTTCCTTGCCCCCGCAATGCGTGGCGTCGATCGGCTCGTCGACCGACACGATGATGTCGGCCACGGTGATGTCGGCGGCCTTGCGGCCCAGGCTGTAGCCGCCGCCGGGCCCGCGGGTGGATTCCACCAGTTCGTGGCGACGCAGCTTGCCAAAAAGCTGTTCGAGATAGGACAGCGAAATCTGCTGGCGCTGGCTGATTGCCGCCAGGGTGACCGGGCCCGTGTTCTGGCGCAGTGCCAGATCGATCATGGCGGTGACCGCAAAACGGCCTTTGGTTGTGAGACGCATCGCAAGCTCCTTGTGTGCTTCGTTACTTTGACACCTCGGCCGAAGCCTGGTGGCGTGCTCTCCGCCCTTGTCCGGTCACCCCCGCGGGTGTGTATACCGGCCCTTCATCGCGAAGTTGTTTTTGTTGTTGAGTGTTTCGGTCAAGTATAACAGAAAGCCCCTCGGCGTGCTCGGGTAAACCCGGCGGCGCAACGAGGGGCCTGATCACGGACTTGCGGGCTCGGGGACCGCGCCGGACACATCAACGAGGGGCCTCAGCCGCGCGCATCTCCTGCCGGCAGCACGGCGATGTTGTCGCCGCCCGCGCCGCCGAAAGCCTGCTCGCGCAGCAATGCAAGCTGGTCGCGCACGCGCCCGGCCTTCTCGAACTCCAGATTGCGCGCATGTTCCAGCATGAGCTTTTCCAGGCGCTTGATTTCTCGCGAGATGTCCTTCTCGCTCATGTCCTCGACCTTGGCGCGCTCCAGTTCGAGCTTGGCCATTTCCTTGCCGGTCTTCTCGCTGTAGACGCCGTCGATCAGGTCGCGCACCTTCTTCACGATGCTGCGCGGCGTGATGCCGTTCGCCTCGTTGTGCGCGATCTGCTTGACGCGGCGGCGCTCGGTCTCGCCGATGGCCTTCTTCATCGAGTCGGTCATGCGATCGGCATAGAGGATCGCGCGCCCATTGAGGTTTCGCGCGGCGCGTCCGATCGTCTGGATCAGCGAGCGCTCCGCGCGCAGGAAGCCTTCCTTGTCGGCGTCCAGGATGGCGACCAGCGACACCTCGGGAATGTCCAGTCCTTCGCGCAACAGGTTGATGCCCACCAGCACGTCGAAGGTGCCCAGGCGCAGGTCGCGCAGGATTTCGACACGCTCGACGGTATCGACGTCGCTGTGCAGGTAGCGCACCTTCACGCCGTTGTCGCCCAGGTAGTCGGTCAGCTGCTCGGCCATGCGCTTGGTCAGCGTGGTGATCAGCACGCGCTCGTTCTTGTCGACCCGGATGCGGATTTCCTGCAGCACGTCGTCCACCTGGTGCGTGGCCGGCCGCACCTCGACCACTGGATCGACCAGCCCGGTCGGCCGCACCAGCTGCTCGACGACATTGCCCGCATGTTCGATTTCGTACTGCGCCGGCGTAGCCGACACGAAGATGCACTGGCGCATGCGGCGCTCGAATTCCTCGAACTTGAGCGGCCGGTTGTCCATGGCCGAAGGAAGCCGGAAGCCGTATTCGACCAGCGTGGTCTTGCGCGCACGGTCGCCGCTGTACATGCCGTTGAGCTGGCCGATCATCTGGTGGCTCTCGTCGAGGAACATGATCGCGTCCTTCGGCAGGTAGTCGGTCAACGTGGCTGGTGGGTCGCCCGGTGCGGCGCCCGACAGATGGCGCGAGTAGTTCTCGATGCCCTTGCAGTGGCCGATCTCGGCCAACATTTCGAGGTCGAAGCGCGTGCGCTGTTCCAGCCGCTGAGCCTCCACCAGCTTGCCCTGGCCGACGAACTCCTTCAGACGGTCGGCCAGTTCGAGCTTGATGGTATCGACGGCTGTCAGCACCTTGTCGCGTGGCGTCACGTAGTGGCTCGACGGGTACACCGTGAAGCGCGGAATCTTCTGGCGGATGCGCCCGGTGAGCGGGTCGAACAGCTGCAGCGTCTCGATCTCGTCGTCGAACAGCTCGATGCGGATGGCCAGTTCGCTGTGCTCGGCCGGGAACACGTCGATGGTGTCGCCCCGCACGCGAAACGTGCCGCGCGAGAAGTCCTGTTCGTTGCGCGTGTACTGCATGCGGATCAGCCGGCCGATCACGTCGCGCTGGCCAATCTTGTCGCCCACCCGCATGATGAAACGCATCTGCGTGTAGTCCTCGGGCGTGCCGATGCCGTAGATGGCGCTCACCGTGGCGACGATCACCGTGTCGCGCCGCTCCAGCACGCTCTTGGTGGCCGACAGCCGCATCTGCTCGATGTGCTCGTTGATCGAGCTGTCCTTCTCGATGAACAGGTCGCGCTGCGGCACGTAGGCCTCGGGCTGGTAGTAGTCGTAGTAGCTGACGAAGTACTCGACCGCGTTCTTGGGGAAGAATTCGCGGAATTCGCTGTACAGCTGTGCGGCCAGCGTCTTGTTAGGCGCAAAGACGATGGCCGGACGGCCCAGGCGCGCAATGACGTTCGCCATGGTGTAGGTCTTGCCCGAGCCCGTCACGCCCAGCAACGTCTGGAAGACTTCGCCGTCCTCCACGCCTGCCACCAGGCCCTCGATGGCCGTGGGCTGGTCGCCAGCCGGCGAATAAGGCTGGTACAGCTCGAACGGAGAACCGGGGTACTTGACGAAGTTGCCCTCCTTGGAGGGGCCGTCGGCGTCGGCGGGCAGGGTGCCGGGAATGACTTCAGAGATATCGGGCATAGACTGTTGCGTACCAGTTGGCGTGCCGTCGGTAAAATTCAAGGCAGCCTTAAAGCCTAATACAGCTTTCGGGCCAGAGCCAGAGGCGGGGTTCTCTTTCTCCGCCGGCGATCCGATTCATCCTGAGGACTTTTTCATGTCTATGTTCACCGCCGTCGAGATGGCGCCGCGCGACCCCATTCTTGGTCTCAACGAGCAATATGCCGCCGACGGCAACCCCAACAAGGTCAACCTCGGCGTGGGCGTTTACTACGACGACAACGGCAAGCTGCCGTTGCTGGCGTGCGTGAAAGCAGCCGAAGAGGACATGATGAAGACGCCCAGCGCGCGCGGCTACCTGCCGATCGACGGCATCGCCGCCTATGACAGTGCCGTCAAGGGCCTGGTGTTCGGCGCCGACAGCGAACCTGTCACCTCCGGTCGCGTGGCCACCATCCAGGCCATCGGCGGCACCGGCGGACTGAAGGTCGGCGCCGACTTCCTGAAGAAGCTGAGCCCCGAAGCCACCGTGCTGATCAGCGATCCGAGCTGGGAAAACCACCGTGCGCTGTTCACCAACGCCGGCTTCAAGGTCGAAAGCTACCCCTACTACGACGCAGAGCGCCGCGGCGTGAAGTTCGACGGCATGCTGGCTGCATTGAACGCGGCCGCCGCGGGCACCATCGTCGTGCTGCACGCCTGCTGCCACAACCCGACCGGCTACGACATCACCGCAGCCCAGTGGGACCAGGTGGTCGACGTCGTCAAGGCCAAGCAGCTCACCGCCTTCCTCGACATGGCCTACCAGGGCTTCGGCCACGGCATCGCCGAAGACGGCGCGGTCATCGGCAAGTTCGTCGACGCTGGCCTCACCTTCTTCGTCTCGACCTCATTTTCGAAGAGCTTCAGCCTGTACGGCGAGCGCGTGGGCGCCCTGTCGGTGCTGTGCGCCAGCAAGGAAGAAGCCGCGCGTGTGCTCTCGCAACTGAAGATCGCCATCCGCACCAACTACAGCAACCCGCCGATCCATGGCGGCGCCGTGGTGGCCGCCGTGCTCAACGATCCAGCCCGCCGCGCGGTCTGGGAAAAGGAACTGGGCGAAATGCGCGTGCGCATCAAGGCCATGCGCCAGAAATTCGTCGATGGCCTGAAGGCGGCTGGCGTGAAGGAAGACATGAGCTTCATCACGACGCAGATCGGCATGTTCAGCTACTCGGGCCTCAGCAAGGACCAGATGGTGCGCCTGCGCAACGAGTTCGGCGTCTATGGCACCGACACCGGCCGCATGTGCGTGGCTGCACTGAACAGCAAGAACATCGACTACGTCTGCCAAAGTGTCGCCAAGGTGATGTAAGTCTGAGCGGATGTAGGGATGAGCCCCTACATCCGCAATGCAATCTGCCGATATATTGCAGCGCAGCAATCCAACCCAACGCGCGAACGGAAATCCGATGCTCTATCAGCTCTACGAAACCCAGCGGTCTCTCATGGAGCCGTTCACCGACTTCGCACAGGCCGCCTCCAAGCTCTACAGCAATGGCGTGTCACCCCTGTCGCAGACCCCGCTGGCCCAGCGCATGGCCGCGGGCTACGATCTGCTCTATCGCCTGGGCAAGGACTACGAGAAGCCGGAGTTCGGCATCCAGACCGTGCAGGTTGGCGACACCGAGGTGGTCATCCACGAAGCCATCGCGATCGACAAGCCGTTCTGCCAGCTGCGCCGCTTCAAGCGTTTCACCGACGAGCCTGCCACGCTGGAACTGCTCAAGAAGCAGCCCGTGGTGCTGATCGTCGCCCCGCTTTCCGGCCATTACGCCACCCTGCTGCGCGACACCGTGCGCACCATGTTGCGCGATCACAAGGTCTACATCACCGACTGGAAGAATGCGCGCATCGTGCCCGTGGCCGATGGCAAGTTCCACCTTGACGACTACATCCACTACGTCGAGGACTTCATTCGGCACCTGCAGAACGAATACGGCAACTGCCACGTCATCAGCGTGTGCCAGCCGACCGTTCCCGTGCTGGCAGCCGTCTCGCTGATGGCCAGCCGCGGCGAGCAGACGCCGCTCTCGATGACCATGATGGGTGGCCCGATCGACGCACGCAAGTCGCCGACCGCGGTGAACAACCTGGCCACGACCAAGGGCTACGAGTGGTTCGAGAACAACGTGATCTACCCCGTGCCGTCGAATTTTCCGGGCGTGGGCCGCCGCGTCTACCCGGGCTTCCTGCAGCACACGGGCTTCGTCGCCATGAACCCCGACCGGCACGCGACCAGCCACTACGACTACTTCAAGGACCTGATCAAGGGCGACGATGCCAGCGTCGAGGCCCACCGCAAGTTCTATGACGAGTACAACGCTGTGCTCGACATGGACGCGGACTACTACCTGGACACCATCCGCGCCGTATTCCAGGACTTCCTGCTGGTCAACGGCACGTGGGACGTCAAGAGCGCCGATGGCACGATCGAACGCGTCAAGCCCGAAGACATCCGCGACACCGCCCTGCTGACGGTTGAAGGCGAACTCGACGACATTTCCGGCTCAGGCCAGACCGAGGCCGCGCATGGACTGTGCGCAGGCATCCCTGCCGCCAGCCGCGAGCATCTCGAAGCCAAGGGCGCCGGCCACTATGGCATCTTCAGCGGCCGACGCTGGCGCGACGTGGTGTACCCGAAGGTGCGCGACTTCATCGCAGCACACGACGCCGTGCAGACGCGCGCACTCGCTGCGTCGCCCGCCGTCGCCGCAGAGGACCAGGCGACGGCTGCCGACGCGGTTCCCGAGCCAAAGGCCGAGACGCCGAAGGCAGCTGCAACCGTCAAGACCGCTGCCAAGCCGGCGACACGCCGTGCGCAGCCTGCGGGCAAACCGGCTGCCAGGTCGGCACGTGCGACGAAGACGCCAGCCGTCAAGCGGAGTGCCGGCTAAAACCCTTGCGCCGCATCGTGCGGCGCTGGCCGCACGCCTGGACAACGCCCTGCCGCAGACGCAGTGCACGCGTTGCGGCTATCCCGACTGCCGGAGCTATGCCGAGGCCATCGCCGACGAGGGTGCGGCCATCAACCGCTGCCCGCCCGGCGGTGCCGAGGGCATCGCGCGCCTGGCACGCCTCACGGGGCAAGCCCTCGCGCCGCTCGACCCCGACTGCGGCGCGGAGGGACCACGCGCTCTGGCGGTGATCGATGAAGCCTGGTGCATTGGCTGCACGCTCTGCCTGGACGCATGCCCGACCGATGCCATCCTGGGCATGACCAAGCGTATGCACACCGTCATCGAGCCGCATTGCACAGGCTGCGAGCTGTGCATCCCGGTGTGTCCGGTCGACTGTATTTCGCTGGAAGACGTGACGCCTGGCCGCAGTGGCTGGCAAGCCTGGTCGGCGCCCCAGGCCGATGCTGCGCGCAACCGCTACAGCGCGCATCGCGCACGTGCGAGCGCCACGGAAACCGCGCCGCAGGTGGCGCTGCCTGCCGCGCCCGCCGAAGCCGAAGGCCGCAAGCGCTCCATCGTCGAAGCGGCCTTGGCACGCGCCCGGGCGAGTGCGGCGGCCCGGTCGCCGACCAAGCCCTGAACGTTCTGCGCGCCTGCTAGGCGGGGTGTGTGGCCAACGCCGCGAACGCGCCCACCACTTCCGGCGGCGCCTGGACCAGTTCGATCAGCACGCCCTCCCCTGCGATCGGGAATTCGTCGTTTGCCTTCGGGTGCAGAAAGCAGATGTCGAAGCCGGCCGCGCCCTGGCGGATGCCACCCGGCGCGAAGCGCACGCCTTGCGCCGTGAGCCAATCGACGGCGGCAGGCAAGTCGTCGATCCACAGGCCGACGTGGTTGAGTGGCGTGGTGTGCACCGCCGGCTTCTTGTCCGGGTCGAGCGGCTGCATCAGGTCGACCTCGACCTTGAACGGTCCGACGCCCATCGCGCAGATGTCCTCGTCGACGTTCTCACGCTCGCTCCTGAACGTTCCGGTGACCTCGAGCCCGAGCATGTCGACCCACAACTTCTGCAGGCGCAGCTTGTCGGCGCCGCCGATGGCGATCTGCTGGATGCCCAGGACCTTGAACGGGCGTGCCGTGGTCGCCGCGGTCACGCAGAGACTCCCGTCGCCGCATGCGCGTGCAGGTCGTGCGCATCGGTGCTGGTCGTGCGATGGCCATTCAGCCCCAGCTTGGCCAGCAGTTGCACGTCGGCCTCCACGTCGGGGTTGCCCGTGACAAGCAGCTTGTCGCCGTAGAAGATCGAGTTGGCACCGGCCATGAAGCACAGCGCCTGCACCGCGTCGCCCATCTGCTGACGGCCAGCCGACAGCCGCACCCGTGCCTTGGGCATCGTGATGCGTGCGACCGCGATCACGCGCACGAAGTCGAAGGGGTCGATCGGCTCGCTGTCGGCCAGCGGCGTGCCGGGCACGCGCACCAGGCTGTTGATCGGCACCGACTCGGGGTACGGCTGCAGGTTGGCCAGTTGCGCGATGAGCCCGGCGCGGTGCACCGGCGCCTCGCCCATGCCCACGATGCCGCCGCAGCACACGCTGATGCCGGCACTGCGCACGTGCTGCAGCGTGTCGAGGCGGTCCTGGTAAGCACGCGTGCTCACCACGTCGGTGTAGTACTCGGGCGCGGTGTCGAGGTTGTGGTTGTAGTAGTCGAGCCCGGCATCCTTCAGCGCCGTGGCCTGGTGCGACTCGAGCATGCCCAGCGTCGCGCAGGTCTGCAGCCCCAGGCCTTTCACCGCGCCGATCAGTTCAGCCACCTTCTCGATATCGCGGTCCTTGGGCGCGCGCCATGCCGCGCCCATGCAGAAGCGCGTGGCGCCCGCGTCCTTGGCGGCTTGCGCGGCGCGCACCACCTCGTCGACCGCCATCAGCTTCTCGGCCTTCACGCCCGTGTCGAACTCCGCCGCCTGCGGGCAGTAGCCGCAGTTCTCGGGGCAGCCGCCGGTCTTGACTGACAGCAGCGTCGCCAGTTCGATCGTGCCTTCGGGCCAGTGCTGGCGATGCACGGTCTGCGCCTCGAAGAGCAGGTCCATCAACGGTTTGTCGAGCAGCGCCTGGATGGCGTCGACCGTCCAGTCGCCTTGCGGCGCGGCCACCTTCGTCGGCCGGTGAATCGTCACGGCCTGCATGTCGTTGGCACCCATCAGTTGAACTCCAGAATGATTTGATCGACGGCGAGCGACTCTCCCTTGCTCGCTGAAACTTTGCCCACCACGCCGTCCTGCGTGGCGAACAGCACGTTCTCCATTTTCATCGCTTCGATGACCGCGAGCTTCTCGCCGGCCTGCACCTGCTGCCCCGGCTGTACCGACACCTCGACCAGCAGGCCCGGCATCGGCGACATGAGGAACTTGCTCAGGTCCGGCGGCGCCTTGTAGGGCATCAGCGTCTGCAGCCGCGCGCCCAGCGGCGACAGCACCATGGCTTCGATCTGCGTGCCGTTGTGCGACACGCGCAATGCCAGCGGGTTCTTGCCGGCGCCACGTTCGACCTGGGCGACGAAGGGCTTGTCGTTGACGACGCCTTCGACACGCACCGCGCCGAGCGAGACGCTGCTGCCGATCTTGTACGTCTTGTCGCCGACCTGCACGGCGCTCGAACCGGTCGCGCCCTTGAAATCCGTCACCGACACCGGCGTGTGCACATGCTCGCCCTGGGCATCGAGCGTGACCACGACGAACTGCTCGGCGATCTTCACGCCATGGCCTTCGAGCTGGCCGCTGATGCCCGAGGCGCGCGCGCGATAGCGGCGATGCATGAATGCCGCGAGCGCGACCAGGAAACTCGGGTCGTCGTGCGGCACGTCCTCGGCATGGAAGCCCTGGCTGTAGTGCTCCGCGATGAAGCCGGTGTTGAAGTCGCCAGCGACGAACTTCGGGTGTGCCAGCAGCGCCGCCTGGAACGGGATGTTGCTGCTCACGCCGCGGATCACGAAGCCGTTGAGTGCCTCGCGCATCAGCCCGATCGCATGCGCCCGGTCCTTGCCGTGCACGATCAGCTTGGCGATCATCGAGTCGTAGAACATCGGGATCTCGCCGCCGTCGTACACGCCGGTGTCGACGCGAACGCCATACAGGTGCTCGGTGTCGGCCGAGAACATCGTCTCCGTGGGCGGCTGAAACTTCACCAGACGGCCGGTCGACGGCAGGAAGTTGCGGAACGGGTCCTCGGCATTGATGCGGCACTCGATCGCCCAGCCGTTGCGCTTCACTTCGGCCTGCTTCAGCGGCAGCGGCTCTCCCGCGGCGACACGGATCATCAGCTCGACCAGGTCGAGGCCGGTGATGCATTCGGTCACCGGGTGCTCCACCTGCAGGCGCGTGTTCATCTCAAGGAAGTAGAAGTCCTGGTTCTTGCCGACCACGAACTCGACCGTGCCTGCGCTCTGATATTGCACGGCCTTGGCCAACTGCACCGCCTGCTCCCCCATCGCGCGTCGCGTTTCGTCACTGATGAAGGGCGACGGCGCCTCCTCGATGACCTTCTGGTGCCGGCGCTGGATGGAGCACTCGCGCTCGTTCAGGTAGATCACGTTGCCCTGCGAGTCGCCCAGTACCTGGATCTCGATGTGGCGGGGCTGCTCGACGAACTTCTCGATGAAGATGCGGTCGTCGCCGAAGGAGTTGCGCGCTTCGTTCTGGCAGGCCGTGAATCCTTCGAGCGCTTCCTTGTCGTTGAAGGCCACACGCAGGCCCTTGCCGCCGCCGCCGGCCGAGGCCTTGATCATCACCGGATAACCGATGTCCTTGGCGATCTGCACCGCCCGCTCGGCCGATTCGATGGCCTCGTTCCAGCCGGGAATCGTGTTGACCTTGGCCTCGTTCGCGAGCTTCTTGGACGCGATCTTGTCACCCATCGCCGCGATCGAATGGTGCTTCGGCCCGATGAAGACGATGCCCTCTTCCTCGACCTTTCGCGCGAAGGCCTCGTTCTCCGACAGGAAACCGTAGCCGGGGTGCACCGCTTCGGCGCCCGTCTTCTTGCACGCCGCGATGATGCGGTCGGCCTGGAGGTAGCTGTCGCGGCTGGCCGAGCCGCCGATGTGCACTGCCTCGTCGGCCAGTTCGACATGACGGGCGTCCTTGTCGGCGTCGGAATAGACGGCCACCGTGAGGATGCCCATCTTCTTGGCGGTCTTGATGACGCGGCAGGCGATCTCGCCGCGATTCGCAATCAGTATCTTCTTGAACATGTCACGGCTCCATGGACTGGTGTGGGGACGACAGGGCATGCAGTGGGATCGGCATCAGTATTCACCCAGCAACCAGCCACTGAAAAAAGCAAAGTACTCGCGCAGCCACGCGTTGTAGCGCACGTACAAAGGGGTGGGCGCACCGGCGGTATCGACGTCTGCGTAGCCGACGCGCTGGGCAACCCAGCGGGTGCGCAGCGTGTGGAAGTCGCTCGTGATGACGCGCACCGAGGCATTGGAAGGCACGCCGATCTTCTGCAGCAGCGCCGCGCTGAAGACCAGGTTCTCATGCGTGCTGGTGCTTTTCTCTTCCTGCACGATGCGCGACGCGGGCAAGCCGCTTTGGCGCAGGTAGTCGCCCATGATCTGCGCCTCGGCGCGGGACGCGGCGAAATCCGTTCCGCCGCTGACGACCACGCGTGCGTCGGGGTAGCGGTCGGCCTGCACCAGCGCCAGGTCGAGCCGGGCTTTCAGCACGGCGGACGGCGTACCGCCCGGCGTGCCGGAGCCCAGCACCACCAAAGCCTGCGGCGCCCGCGCGGTCGTGACCGCACCTTGCGATGCATGCCAGAGCGCCACCCAGAATGCGACGAGCGACAACAGCCACACGCCGAATGCCAACCAGCCCCAGCGCCAGATTTTCCGCATGTTGGCGCTGCGCTGCAGCCGGCTTGTCAAGGCAGCCCAGCGCCACGCCACCCCGACTAAAACTACGCCGATCAGGAATGGCAACACCACGCCCAGGTTGAACAAACCCCTGCCCATCAGCCACACCGCGTCCGTCACCAGGACGACGCCGGACGCGGCCAATGCGAAGCGCCGCCACGGGGCACCCTTCGACTGGACGGGGAGCGCGAGCGCCAGGCTCACAGCGGAATGTTCCCGTGCTTGCGCCACGGGTTCTCGAGCTTCTTCTCGCGCAGCATGACGAGCGAGCGGCAGATGCGCTTGCGCGTCTCGCTCGGCAGGATCACGTCGTCGATGTAGCCGCGCGTGCTGGCCACGTAGGGGTTGGCGAAGCGGGCCTTGTATTCGGCTTCGCGCGCGGCGAGCTTCTCGGGGTCGTTCTTGTCTTCGCGGAAGATGATCTCGACCGCGCCCTTGGCGCCCATCACCGCGATCTCGGCGCGCGGCCAGGCCAGGTTGACGTCGCCACGCAGGTGCTTGGACGCCATCACGTCGTACGCACCGCCGTAGGCCTTGCGCGTGATGACGGTGATCTTCGGCACGGTGCATTCGGCATACGCGTAGAGCAGCTTGGCGCCGTGCTTGATGATGCCGCCGTACTCCTGGCTGGTGCCGGGCATGAAGCCGGGCACGTCGACGAAGGTGACGACCGGGATGTTGAACGCGTCGCAGAAGCGCACGAAGCGCGCGGCCTTGATCGAGCTCTTGATGTCCAGGCAACCCGCCAGCACCAGCGGCTGGTTGGCGACGATGCCGACGCTCTGGCCTTCCATCCGCGCGAAGCCGATCACGATGTTCTTCGCGTAGTCGGGCTGCAGCTCGAAGAAGTCGCCGTCGTCGACCACCTTGGTGATCAGCTCCTTCATGTCGTAGGGCTTGTTGGCGTTCTCGGGCACCAGCGTGTCGAGCGACAGGTCGGCGCGGTCGGCCGGGTCGCCGCTCGGGCGCACGGGTGGCTTCTCGCGGTTGTTGAGCGGCAGGTAGTTGTAGAGGCGGCGCAGCATCATCAGCGCCTCGACATCGTTCTCGAAGGCCATGTCCGCCACGCCGCTCTTGGTGGTGTGCGTTAGCGCACCGCCCAGCTCCTCGGCCGTCACGTCCTCGTGCGTCACCGTCTTCACCACCTCGGGGCCGGTGACGAACATGTAGCTCGAATCACGCACCATGAAGATGAAGTCGGTCATGGCCGGCGAATACACCGCGCCGCCGGCGCACGGGCCCATGATCATGCTGATCTGCGGCACCACGCCGCTGGCCATCACGTTGCGCTGGAACACATCGGCATAGCCGCCGAGCGAGGCCACGCCTTCCTGGATGCGGGCGCCGCCCGAGTCGTTGAGGCCGATGACCGGTGCGCCGACCTTCATGGCCTGGTCCATCACCTTGCAGATCTTCTCGGCATGCGCTTCGCTCAGCGCACCGCCGAACACGGTGAAGTCCTGGCTGAAAATGAAGACCAGGCGGCCGTTGATCATCCCGTAGCCGGTGACCACGCCGTCGCCCGGGATCTTGTTGTCGGCCATGCCGAAGTCGACCGAGCGGTGCTCGACGAACATGTCCCACTCCTCGAAGGTGCCGTCGTCGAGCAGCAGTTCGATGCGCTCGCGCGCCGTCAGCTTTCCCTTCTTGTGTTGCGCGTCGATGCGCTTCTGCCCGCCGCCGAGGCGCGCCTGGGCGCGTCGTTGTTCGAGTTGTTCGAGGATTTCTTTCATGGCGTTCAGTCTGGAAGATGAATCGGAAGATGTCGTGAATCAGGAAGCCCGCGACGCTTGCGCGGCGAGCAGTTGGCGTGCGGCGGTCGATGCGGGGAGACGGCCCGCTGCCACCTGCGCAATGGTGTCGGGCAGCAGTTCGCGCACGGCCGGGTGCTGGCGGAAGGCCTGCTTCAGGCCGGCGTCGACGCGTTCCCACATCCACGACAGCGCCTGCTTCTCACGCCGCGTGGCGCGCTTGCCGTTGGCGTCCTGCAGTTGCTTGAAGCGCATCACTGATGTCCAGAAGGCGTCGACGCCGGTGCCGAGCAGCGCGCTCAGTTGCATCACCTGCGGCTGCCAGAAGCGCATTTCGGCCTCTGGTGATCCGGGTGCCGCGTGCGCGGCCTTCAGCATCTCGGCATGCGCCGGATTGCCGTGGTGACCGAAGAGGCGCAGCGCCGACGTGATCTGCGCCTGCGCGCGCGTGGCGGCGTCGCGGTCCAGGTCGGCCTTGTTGATGACCACCAGGTCGGCGATCTCCATCACGCCCTTCTTGATGGCCTGCAGGTCGTCGCCTGCGTTGGGCAACTGCATCAGAACGAACATGTCGGTCATGCCCGCCACCGCAGTCTCGCTCTGGCCGACGCCCACGGTCTCGACGATGACGACGTCGTAGCCGGCCGCCTCGCACACCAGCATCGCCTCGCGCGTCTTCTCTGCGACGCCACCGAGCGTGCCGCTCGACGGGCTGGGGCGGATGTAGGCCTTCTCGTGCACCGACAGCCGCTCCATGCGCGTCTTGTCGCCGAGGATGGAGCCGCCGGACACGGTCGACGACGGGTCGATGGTGAGCACGGCGACGCGATTCCCCTGCTCGATCAGGTACAGACCGAGCGTCTCGATGAAGGTCGACTTGCCAACACCGGGCACGCCCGAGATGCCGAGCCGGAAGGATCGGCCCGTGTGCGGCAGCAGCGCCGTCAGCAGTTCGTCCGCCTGCGTGCGGTGATCGGCACGCGTCGATTCGAGCAGCGTGATCGCCTTGGCGATGGCGCGGCGCTGGGCCATGCCGCTCGAGTCGACGATCGCTGCTTCGATCGCAGTCGCCGCATTCAGCACGTGGCCTCCGCCGAGACGTACCAGCGGTAGTGCAGGTCCACGCCCTCCTCGCCTTCGAGCACGAAGCCGTGTCGGAGATAGAAGCGGTTGGCGTCGCTCTGCACGAGCGCGGTGAGCGTGATGTCGCGTTTCTGGTCGCGCGCTTGCGCTTTCGCCCAGTGCATGACCCACTCGCCGATGCCACGATCCTGGAAACCGGTGCGCAAGTACAGGTGATCGAGACGCAAGGCATCCGGGCCTTCGGGCTTGAGCGTGACGAAGCCGACCCGCTGTTCGCCATCGATGACGATGTGATGCATGAACGGCACCACGAAGCCGGCGCTCAGGCGCTCGCGCGAGCGCGCCAGGTCGAAACGCCCGACGCGCTCCAGGCTCGGGCGCATCGCATCGACGCGCAGCGCCAGCATGTCTTCGAAATCGCCGGAATCCACCGGCTGCAGCGACAGCCGCGACAGGAGATCGCTCACGCTGCGTCTTTGGCTTCGATCGACGCGCGAATCTGTTCGAGCACGTCCTTGGCGCTGGCCGGGATCGGGGTGCCCGGGCCGTAGATGCCCTTCACGCCGGCCTCGTACAGCATCTCGTAGTCGCCGCGCGGTATCACGCCGCCGACGAAGACGATGATGTCGTCCGCGCCCTGCTTCTTCAGCTCCGCGATGATCGCGGGCACGAGTGTCTTGTGGCCGGCGGCCAGCGTGCTTACGCCCACGGCATGCACGTCGTTCTCGATGGCCTGGCGCGCACATTCTTCAGGCGTCTGGAACAGCGGCCCCATGTCGACGTCGAAGCCCAGGTCGGCGAAGGCGGTCGCGACGACCTTCGCGCCACGGTCGTGCCCGTCCTGCCCCAGCTTCGAGATCATCACGCGCGGGCGACGGCCC
>Ga0247813_10000698_pt1 | contig 28759 bp, 24 predicted proteins | sample UWRJL169409C1_FD_180719 | JGI IMG/M metagenome (GOLD analysis project Ga0247813, IMG submission 180719) | Plant litter microbial communities from Arlington Agricultural Research Station in Wisconsin, United States - UWRJ-L169-409C-1 | ecosystem: Environmental > Terrestrial > Plant litter >...
TGTCGGCACTCGAAAAGCTCGGAACAAGGACTTTGAAGCCGGGAGATGACGAGGAAGGCCCAGGCCCCGTCTCCAAACTTCCGGTCATCGGACCGAAGATCGCAAAAGCGATTTGCCAGCTAGAGCCAAAGGAACTTCCGGCTGTTGTACGTGCATCCTTTTGCATCGATGCGGGCCCCGTCGATGTCGAGGCCTTGAAGCTGGAACTAGAGGAGACACTGAGGCGAGATCAGTCCAAGGAGAGAAAACCATTCTTCGCTGTGCCCGACTGGCGACTCCTGAAATTGCTCGATAAACCCGAGCACCAGAAACTTCGCACGTTGGCGAAAGGCGTATTCTCGCCTGGGGATGTCGGGTCCTTCGAAGAACGAAAACTTTCGGCGCGGGAAAAGAAATTCCTCAAGCAGCCACGCGACTTTGACACTTACAGTCAGCAGACGACATTCAACGCCCAGCTTGATGATCGATACTCCGATGATTTCGATGCGGTGTTACTTTCCACAGCGTTGTACGACGCAGGCAAGGTCGACATGGCCAGATCGTGGGCCAAGGCGGCGATCGAGCGCTACGAGTCCGCGAGCGCGCCTCAAACTCTGACCAGCCTATGGCTTTCCGAAGTCTATGAGGAAGAGACCTATCTCGATGGATGGCGTTGGCTGATCATGGAAAAACCGCTTCTGGCGAACGCGGCTTTCAGCAAGCACATACCCACGGGCCTCTCATACAGCAGAGGCGGGATAGGGTTCGAAACCCAGTCGAGCCTGGATTGGGAGCGGGCGATCGGTGCTTATTACGGACGCATGATCGCAAACCAACGCCTTCGCGATGACCTGGCCGCACGGCAAGACGCGAGGGCTCTGGTGTCCTACATCCGATTTGTACTCGGCCTGCAAAGCTTCTCCCGGAACGAAACGAGAGAGGTGATCGTCCGTGTCGCCCGTCCCGCCCTGAAGGAGGCGCTGGACGTGCTCGTCGATGGACGGGAGCTCCCGCCCGATGATCTGGAAGCTGTTTTTCAGATCGTTCAGATGATGAAGCGGAGTGGGACCGGGGCGACGATCGCACGCCTGGGTGCAAGACTGTCGGCCGTCTCGCCCGAGCTTGCAAATCTGGCCAAGCAACGCGAAGAGCTGCGCCAGCAATGGTTTACGGTGTCAGCGGAACAGCCCGAGGAGCGGAAGGCACTGGCAGCCGAGGTTGATCAACTCGACACCAAGCTGGCCACGCAGTTTCCGCGGTACGTCGAAATCTCCGGGACCGTGGCCGTGTCCGTAGGACAAGCCTCACAGGTGCTGACAGAGAAGGAGGCGATGATCGCGTTCCTCAACACGGGAGAAAACTATTTGGTCGTGGCTACGACCCCGACAAAGACGACCGTTACCAAAACCTCTTTGTCATCGGCGGAGATTGATGGACTGATCCGCGAGCTAAGACGCGGCCTTGAACTCAGAGGTGGGCGTGTTCCCACATTTCGAAGCGCAGCGGCATACCAGCTTCATCGCCAGTTGTTTGCGCCGATCGAGAAGAAATGGCTGACGCTGCCCGAACACCTCATTTTGGTTCCAGACGGTGCGCTCGAGAGTATACCCTTTGCGGTGTTGCTAACAGACGTGCTGCAGCGCGAAGATCTGGTAAACGCAAAATGGTTCTCGGACAGATACACGGTCACCCGTGTACCCTCGGTCGCTTCCGTGATGATGCTCAGAGCCGGTTCTAACGCAGAGGCGGGTCGAGAGCCGTTTTTCGGAATTGGCGACCCTCTGCTTGACGGCGACCCGGACACCGAGCGTGGTGGCGTCGACGCGGCGGTGATCGCCACCCTGCGCGGAGGCGCGAACGTGAACGATATCCGCGCGCTGCCGAGGCTTCCGGAAACCGCGGACGAACTGCGAGCGCTTCAAAAGAGCTTGAAGGGCTCTGATGGTTCCTTGTTGCTGGCAGGAAAGGCGACCGAGACAGCGGTAAAAAGGGAAAACCTAACGCGGTTCCAGACCTTAGCATTCGCCACACACGGACTGCTTGCCGGTGAGATCAGTGGTCTTCAGGAGGCCGGGCTCATCATGACGCCGCCGGTCACTGCAACGCGAACAGATGACGGATACCTTTCGGCCAGCGACATCGCTGCACTGACCCTAAATGCCGATCTCGTCCTTTTGTCGGCATGCAATACCGCAGCCCCAGAGCAGGTGGGTGCCGAGGGTCTCTCCGGTCTTGCCAAAGCGTTCTTCTTCGCGGGTGCCCGAAACCTGGTGGTATCTCACTGGGCGGTCGATTCGGCGGCAACGGCCACGTTGACCAGCAGGATGTTCGAGAACAAGGCGAACGGGAAAGACAAATCCTATGCATCCGCGCTCGGCGACGCGATGCGCGAACTGAGGGCGGCAGATGCGGGAAAATATGCACATCCCATCTATTGGGGGCCGTTTGAGGTTGTTGGGGCTGACTGAGATAACGAGTTGGCCCGCTACAGATCGATATCGATCGGTGGTGTGCCATGCTCCTAAAATAGATTATTGCGGTAATTCTTCAAACCGAAGTTCTTTCACTGGGGTAGCGGAACGAGACCGTTCCTATCTTTCATTGAACATTCGGCTGGCATTATCCATTGCATGAATGGGCAAGCGTCGCGGGTGAACAAGACCGACGAAAGTCACGCCTTGCCCCGACGCGCGGAAGCAATGCTACTGTCAGGACGGTCCCCGCACACTGCAAGCAGCATGGTCAACAGAATCACAAAGTTTTGCTGATCTCTATTTGGCAGGATTTGGCGAGTTCCACATTTGGTTTGTCGGTGCCAAGTGGGGTCACCCAACCGGCCTTTTCGACAATCCCGCCTCGTGCGTAACGACCGGCGGCCTTCAGTTCGGTCATGACTCCGCGGCGAGTGGGTCGGCCTTTGATTTTTCGATGAAAGCCATAGCGATAGCACCGACAACCGCACCCTTTACAGCCGGCTTTGTCCAGATGGGAATATTCAAGGTGGATCCGGTTCAAGGATGACCGGCGGCCGCAATATTGCTTGCCGCGATACAATCGATACCACCAAGTTTTGGTTTCGGCAGGGACGGCGGTACATGAATATAACCGCAAGGATATGGGTCCCCTTTTTATCCATTTCCCCTTTCCTTCGCACTTCTATGAATGGTGTTCCTTCTTTTTTATTTCAAACATATTCTCGAAAATGACCAAATTAATGCTGGATTGCATTCATCTTCAATGCAAAAGTCCGAATACATGACGAAATAGTTTCGACGCCTTGTTTTATTATTGAAAATCTATGGCAAGAGGTCGTAAGGGTCCAATAAACCAGGAGCAAAAGATTGAAAATAGACGTTCGTGACAACAATGTTGAGCAAGCTCTCCGCGTTCTGAAAAAGAGGCTGCAACGCGAGGGCGTTTTCCGCGAGATGCGGCTTCGGGAGCATTACGAAAAGCCATCCGTCAAACGGGCTCGGAAAAAGGCCGAGGGTATTCGGCGCGTAAGAAAATTGGCCCGGAAGAAGCTGGAGCGCGAAAGCGGCATCTCAGCGCCTAGAAAAATAGCGCCTGCGAGTTAGTCTTTTTGCCGGCGGGCGCGTTACGAAAAGCGGAGGCTCGGAATTCTGGCCATTGATAGCCTCGGTTCCAGTGCAGATTTGAGTTTTTCAGATGCTGAAACTCCTTGCAAAGATGGCCTGCCGCCACATGTTTCTTGTTCAAGTCGTAGCCCTTCTGGGAACGGGGCTTGCGACCGTTGCCCTTGACCTCAGGCCGTGGAAGGGCACGAAGAGTTTCTCTGAAAAAAAATGCCCACGAGTTTAAGCGACCAGCACCATCTGGCGACGCCCACCCTTTGCCCGGTCGAGGATGCGATGATTGACCTAACCAGGCATGATAACGAGATTGGCGTCATCGGTTGAGACGTGACACGACGTATCTAGCGAGGGAATTTTGTACGTCAGCCTGAGCGCCGAAATATTCATAGCAATCCGCCTAGCTGTCGTAGCGATCGTGGAGATGTGGTCTTCATCGTCTAAAGCCAACGCACCCCTGCGGACCAGATGCACGCAACAGCAACCTGTCTTGAAATGCGCCCGCCACCAAAGGCGCAACGCGTTACCGTCTATTCGGAGGGCACCTTAGACGTCGGAAATAAGCAGCGATCCAGGCCAGCGCGAGTTGCGAGTATGGCGCGTGAGCGCTCTGCTCTACGTTTTGGATGTAGAAGAGCTTCTTCTTTTCAATTCAAATCCTCTTTCGACGCCACTCGTTGACCCGATCGGCCCATGCCATCAATTTACAACTGACATGTTCGGGTCCGTTACCGATACGGATGGCGAACGGTTTGCCGCGCCATTCGATGTCTGGTCCACATTGAGGATGACGCGCTCGACAGGAAGCAATCCGCCTCGACGCCTCGTGGATTCTGCTTTTTAATCTCGCTTAATTACGAAATAAATATCCGGATAGCAGAATAGATTACAGTATACACATAGGATGAACGTGTAGATTAGACATTAATCTCCCGGAAGCGAGTTTTTATTCGATATTGTAATATATCAGAACATTTTAGATCTTAGAAGCGAAATTTAGTAAACCACCTTTTCTAACACGTTATTGACATTCTGACTCCCGATGCGAGAATTAGTCGGGGCTAATTTAGGCAAATTGGAGGATGAAAATGTCGATTATATTTCAATCTCATGGCGGCAAAGAAAAGGTTAAAGACGCTGACGGGGTCGTATTCGAAGCCACATCTCCCGCGGGAACGGACATTGCGGTGGATGAACAGGCGGATTTTGGCTATCTGCTTCCTCCGCTTGATGCGCCCGAAAATTATTTACCTTTAAGCGGCGAGATAATCGGTGAATTGGACGAACTTGGAAATTTGATGATTGCAGCCACTCCGATACCAGAAACGTCGGGTGACGATTCCACTTTGCCGCCTGTCCTCACCTACTGGGGCCAGTTTCTAGACCACGAGCTCACGGCTCGCACCGACCGCGAAAGCTTAATCAGCAGCGTTGTGACCCCTCACCCCCCGGCCTCATCATCAACTGTCGAGAGCCAGTTCCGAAATGCACGAAGCCCCCGCTTTGACTTGGATAGCGTTTACGGTGGATCACCAATTGGACCTGGAATAACCGCTGATGTGGCAACCGTCATCTCTGGCATGCGCCATCCCACACTTCGAAATAAAATGCGCGTCGGTACGTCAATTGAACCAGGTCCGCTGCCTGATGGTCTTGACGAGCATCGCGATCTGCCGCGCTACGTACAAGTCCAAGCGTCAGTGCGCGATGCCGCCATCCGCGTTGCTCAAGCGTCTATGAACCCAGAAGAGCTCGGTAAGTTCACCGAAACACTCCCGCAGCGGGCTCTTATTGGAGATACCCGTAACGACGAAAACCTTATTGTGGCGCAGTTTCACGTCAGTTTTCTAAGATTTCATAACAAGGCGGTCGACTTTCTTTCTAACCAACCCACAGGTTGGATACCCGATTTCAATTCCGCCCAGATGTTGACCCGTTTGCATTATCAATGGCTGATAGTGGAAGGTTATCTAAAGGGCGTGTGCGATCCCGCTGTCGTAGAGCGAGTTGTCCAAGAGCGTGCTTCGCACTTCTTTAGGTTCAGGGCAGAGTTTGATTCACGGAGGCAAAATTCCAGACTCGGAAACGCACTGCCGCTCGAATTTTCGGTTGCCGCCTATAGGTTCGGGCATTCAATGGTTCGGGCATCCTACGATTATAATAAAAATTTCGGGCGGCCACCTGAAGATGGCCTGCCCGACGCCAGCTTGAAGCTGCTTTTTGACTTTACAGGCGGCGGTCCTCGCCTCGTTGATAACAAGAAGCTGCCGAAAAATTGGGTTATCGATTGGTCGCGTTTTGTCGGAATTGCGCCTCTCGATTCGTCGGATGGGCATCCCTCACGCTTCGCGCGCAAAATTGATACCGATCTCGCGCCACCGTTACGTATCATGGAAAAAGAGGGGAATGATCCGAGCGGACTGCCGCAGATCAATGAAATGCTCAAGAGTCTGGCGCGTCGCAACCTTCGACGCGGATACAATCTACGGCTCCCAACGGGGCAAGCGCTTCATAAATATTTGAAGCAACATGGCGCCGTTCAGACAAGCCCGATCGGCGACGTCTCAACAATTTTCACTGCCAAGACCGAGCTTCGTGATTTCCTCAAGAACAGTTCCTCAAGAATGTTTGAGCGGACGCCACTGTGGTTTTATATCCTTGCCGAAGCGGAGCAAGCGGGTGGCGATCGTCTCGGCGAGTTGGGCAGCTGTCTTGTTGCGTCGACCTTCGTCGGCGTGCTCCTTGCAGATCCTGATTCCGCGCTTTCACGCGGCTTTACCCCGGACCAGAGCCCGTTGCGTATGCCCGATAACAGCCCCATAGACAGTATTGCAAAATGGATGAAATTTGCCGGAGTGATGGTTTGAGGTCCGACAGGCCGAGATGAACCACTTTGTTTTTCCTCGCCGCCACCTCAGCGGCGGGGGCTCGTACATTGTCGATGCGGTCCACGTCGTTTAGATGAAGCCCCTCTCAGACTGCGCCGCGGCAAATCGGATGCATTTAAGGAGAAAATGATGGCATTTGATCCGGCGGTGATTACAAAGATTGTGCTGGAAATCCTGGAAAGGGAAGAAATCCGGAACGGCAACGATCGCCGCCCCGCAGGTGGTTTTCAGGACGATACGCGCAATCGGCCAGATGAGCGCCCCAAGCCGTTGACGGACATACCATTCGTCGAAAACGTCGTCCCTGCTGATCGCCCGTTTTCGGACGTGGGTACAAAAGGTGGTGTCGACAATCCATCCAAGATGCTGAACGGATGGACCGGTGCAACGGACACTGGCCTACTGCTTGAAACTGCAGTCGGACGATATCTAACTTCCCCGGCCGCACTACTGTCCATTCTTGCAGAAAGGCGGCGCGCGGTCGCGATCGTCTCCGTCAGTGGTACTGACCACCGGGGCATTGTCGGACGGTGGAGCGGCACGGGCTTTCTGGTTGCCCCGAACCTGTTTCTCACAAACCACCATGTACTGAATTCAGCGCAAGTTGCCCGAACTGCCAAGGTCGAGTTTAACTACGAAATCTCTCCGGATAACCTCCTTGTCGGCAACGGGACGCCGCCCCGAGCGACGCAATTGTTCTCTCTTGATCCGACCCGTCTTTTCGTCACCAGCCCCACAACTGATGGACTGGACTACACGTTCGTCTGGATCGAAACCGCCGCTCAATCGACATTTGGCTCGATTCCGATGGAACGCTCCTCTTTCACTGTTGAGGAGGGGGCTCAGGCGTTTATCATTCATCATCCCGATGGGAAGCCGAAAGAGGTCAGCCTTGATGATACTGATATCATCGGCATCAAAACCACTATCATTCACTATTCCTCCGACACGATGGGTGGCTCATCGGGTGCTCCGGTTTTTGATCATCGCGGGCGTCTAATTGCGCTCCACCATGCGAGCCGCCGCCAGACGGTGGCACTACCTGACGGTGGTCAAACTGACGTCGTGAATGAAGGGATCAAAATTGCGGCTATCGCTATTGATCTCGAAAACAAAATGCGCTCACCAGGGGCAGATGCGTCCCATGCAGGGTCCATCTTGAAGCAGATAGGCGGCTCCGACACGATGTCGGGATTCTTCGGTGGACTTGGACGGGAGATCGCTGCCGATCGCATCTCGCCGGAAGCGGTCGTGGACACTTATCGTGGCACGGATCAGGATATTGACATCGGTTTCTGGAATATCGAGTGGCTGGCGACCCGCTGGAAAGACGACCAGAAACTCAATGGCGCGGCGCGGGTCATCGCTGATCTGAACCTGGACGCCTGGGGCTTATCCGAGATATCACCATCCGCCGTCAAGGCTCTCGTCGCACGTATCGAAGAAATTTACGGTGATCGTTACGAATGTGATTTCTCTGAGCCAGAGGCCTCTGATGGCAGGCAATCAACCGCAATGATATGGAAGAAGTCGTCACTGTTAGGAGAGGTCGTCGCTTGGCCAAGCAATGTCGAGCCGCTCTTCCACGCGCGAAGTGACGACCCTGAAATTGGTCCCGAGGCCGTACACGGGCGTGTGTTTGATCGGTACCCAGGCCTATTTCGTTTTCGCACGAGCGGGGAAATGCCGCCCTATGCTTTTTACGTTGTTCCTCTTCATCTTAAAGCCATGGACGAAGGAAGCCTAAGGCGTCGGCTCGCTGCACGTATCCTGACGCGAGCAGTCGAAGATTTAAGCGGCGAAACTGGCTACGATATTATCCTTGGGGGCGACATGAACGCGCCGTTGGCCACGAACGATTTCAAGCGCATAGAGCAAGCTGGTTTCACGATCCTGGGTGCCCAAGATGAAAATGAGGGTGCATTCACTTACCTGAAGAGCCCTAACTCAGCGATCGACAATATTTTCCTTTCGCCAGGCATGAAGCAGAGCGTCGGTTCAGCCGATTATTTCATTATTGCCAAGGATAGGAGCATGTCTGACTTCATTGACAATGTCTCTGATCATCGACCAATCGCCATGCGACTTTCGCTGGCCAAGTCTGGATTGCCGACGATGCCGGCAACCGCTGACCTCGACGGGCTCATTGACGCGATGCTGGTGAATCAGAAATCGAAAGAAACACGCAAACGCGTTGCAAGGAGGCGCGCCTCCTGACCCCTCTTTGGCAATGTGCTCGGACCGAGCTAAGGATGACAAGGTTCCCCAACTCTCAACCACTGTTGGCCCAAGGAGACCGAGACAGGTTAAACTGCCAGCGAGACACCGAAACTTTTCGCCCCTGAGGAGACAGCAGGTTTGCAAGGGAGGATACGACGATGGCGAGAGCTTGTTTGGTTGCACCGGCGTTCATGGGCTGCGCCGCGCTTGCCAGCTGTGAGACCTTGGCGGCCATATCAGGTCCGGCCTCAAAGCCGGTTTCCGTCACCGACTGTTTTGACCTTGTCGGTCGTGCCGCGGACGCGCCGTCCGACAATCGTGGCGTCCGCTCCATCGAGGCGATCTGGCCCGCTGAAGTTGTGATGGGAGACGTTTTTCTGCTGACCGCGGGCGTGTCTTCGAACACACGCCTCGATGCCAGGGCCCTTGAGGCCGATAGGGCTGCAAGCGCTCGTGATCTCAGCAAATGCAATCTTGATTCCGTCTTCGCGCGAAGTGCCTCTCGGCCTGAGGATGATGCCGCAAGACAGCTATATCTGCAGGCTGTGAGCGACGACCAGGCGGCGCTCGAGGCAGTTGCGCCCCCCGGCGCTCATCAAGTTCGACATCGGAATTGTGGGTACTGACAGCGAGAACGACCTTTGCCTTTGTATCCAGCCCACGCCATGTTTCATCCAACTCGTTGCCGGCCACAGCAAACTCACCCAATGCGGCGGCCACAAAACAAAATACAGATTGCGTGCATTTCGTCTCTATCGAACGTCGCTATGGTGAGAAATCAATCATCAATCGATAAAATGACTTTGTAACTGAATAAATGCCAAGAGGTAACGCGGAAATCACCTAGTTTGTCTTGAGACTCGCCGGTTGATGCGTTGCGATACTGTGTCCGTCGCAAGGAGTGGCGACCTGAGGGGGTGGTATGCCGAAAAACATCATTCTTCTTGCCGACGGTACCGGCAACAGCGCCGCAAAGGCGTTCAAGACCAATGTTTGGCGTCTCTACGAGGCCCTCGACCTGAATGGGCAGGATCAAATGGCGACGTTCAGTGACGGGGTCGGCACCTCCTCTTTCAGGCCGTTGCAGTTCATTGGCCTGGCGCTCGGCTTCGGCGTCAAGAAACGGGTGATCACCCTCTACACGTTCCTGTGCCTGAACTATCAAGAGAACGACCGGATCTATATATTCGGCTTCAGCCGCGGCGCGTTCATCGCAAGGCTTCTGGTCGGCCTCGTCGCCAGAGAGGGACTGGTCGATTTCCAGTCGCACGAGGAACTCGACCGCAATGCCGCCGCCGCTTACCGGGCCTTCCGCGCCAAAGCGTTCCCGGCCACTCGGCCTTGGACCCGTTGGGGCCGAGGCATTCGAAACACTGTCGTCAACAGCTGGAACCGGATCACTGGTAGCCGGCAATACGAAATGGTGAGCCCGAAGGATGGCGCGCGCTCCGGCGACGAGATGCGCATCGCATTTCTCGGCGTGTGGGATACGGTCTCCGCCTATGGCTTGCCGATCGACGAGCTGACGCTCGCTGTCCACAAATGGATATGGCCCCTGACCTTCGAAAAGAAGGATCTTCTGCCCTGCGTCGAACAGGCGCGTCAGGCGCTCAGTCTCGACGACGAACGCCGAACTTTCTTCCCGATCGCTTGGGATCCCTTGATACCGTCTGATCCGAGGCGGCTGAGGCAAGTCTGGTTCGCCGGGGTCCACGCCAATGTCGGCGGAGGCTATCCCGACGACCGGCTCGCCTATATTCCGCTGCTTTGGATGATGTCCGAGGCGGGGCTTGCCGGGCTGAAATTCAAACCCGCCTTGCTCAGCCAATACGAGGCCGTGGCCTCGGAAGACGGGCGCATCTACGACAGCCGGGCCAATTTCGGTTTCTTCTATCGCTATCACCCACGCAACGCGCATGAGTTGATGGAGACGAAGGATACGCCGCTGGTCGATTCCAGTGTGATTTTGCGCATCGCCGAAGGGCCAGACGGCTATGCGCCGATATCCCTGACCCGGAATTTCGACGTGCTGATGCCCGACAGCAGCATCGTGCCCTTCTTCGACGCCAAGCATCCGGGGCAGGATGGGATACCGCTGGCGGATGGCGATACGCTCCAAGGCAAGGCTGAAAGGGCCCTCGACATCTTGCGGCGGCAGCGCACGGACGCCGATGGCATGCGCGGGCACTCGCTGGGCATCATGCTCGATACAGTCTGGTGGCGCAGGTCAGTCTACTACCTCCTGCTCCTGCTCGTCCTTGTCGCCGCCGCCTGGCCGTTGCTGGCGGAATATATCGCGACGGATGCGCTGAGCACCCTGCGGGACGGGGCGCGACCGATCTTCAATAGTGTCGCGGGATTGTTGGACCTCGTAGTGCCGGGCTTTGCCCGGCCCTGGATAACTGCTATCGCCCGCAATCCACCAATCGCCCTCATCCTGCTTGGGGCGATCGGCGGGCTGATGTGGTTCAGCGCATTCCTCCGCGTGCGGATCGCCGACCGATCGCGTATTGCTTGGGGCGGTGGCCGTTGGCGGCGTGACCTGAAAATTCTGGAGCAAGAACGCGCTGAAGACCGTCGGCGAATTGGCGCGACCGGTGCAACCCTAGCCGGCGCTGGGGTGATCTTAGTCCTACTAGCCTGGCTGACGGCAAGACAGGGCACCGGCGGGGCAAATCTCGCGGAACATCATGCACCCTATTTTGCCCTGCTCTTCGGAACTCTCCTGTTCGTGGCTTTCACGCTGCTGTGGAGACGCAACCGATATGGAAATAAGGCATCGGGATCGGTATTTTTGCGTTTCGCGCGATATATGCGAACCAACTCAATGACGGTGGCAATCTATCAAAAGCTGCGCAACACTATACTCCCGGCGGCGGCGCTGATCGCCTCGGGTCTGTTCATCCTGGTGCTCGTCAACAAGACCTCCGTCGAGATCGCCAGCGCCTCCGGCCAGTTCTGCGCGGAGACGTCCGAGCCTCAGCGCATGGCTCAATACGACGGCACCGCCCAAAGCCGCTTTCCGTCGAATGACATGTGCTGGGATACCGGCCTCAGTGTCATCAGCGGTGAGCGTTACAGGATCACGCTCACTATCCCATCTGGAGAGGTCTGGACGGACAAGGAAACCCCGTCCGGGGTAGCCGGTTTCAAGTGGACCACAAGCGCGCAAGATTTTGTCAGCAAATTCGCTTTTGCGGCAGGGTTGCCGTTACGGCGCTGGTGGGGACAACCCTACTTCCAACCCATTGCCCGCGTGGGATTCAACGGCGCCGACGAGCAGCCGTTGGCGCCGATTAGGCTCGTGACAGAGGGCGAAGAGGACCCGACTAAAATCGCCACTGCCAGCTTCCTCTTCGTTCCCAGGGAGACCGGCCGTCTCTATCTCTATGTCAACGACGCCGCAATCGGCCTACCTTACCTCTACAGTTCTTTCTATGACAACAACCGCGGTAAAACCGAAGTGACGGTGGAAATCGTTAGCGGTTACTAACGCGACTAAAGGTGTCGTTTGGACGTGATGGCCGATGCGAGACACGACAGCATATCATGTTGGCGATGAACAGCTGAAGGTTCTTGCAAAGTAGATCCACAATCAACCGGAGAGGCTGAAGTGAAGCGGTTTATTCGACTGTCGCTGTCGATTGCAATCCTTCTTCGATCGCTCTCTCAGTCAATCTCTTTTTGAATGAAAATACCGTCATACAAAGCGTTGCCAGGGGGATTACGCCCCACAATCTCCTGATTGAGAAGTCAGCAACGACTGCGGACATGCCATTCAACGATTGCGCTCAACGCGACGAGTCCTTTGGTCGACGCCTTGTCTGCTCGAGAGACTTCCGCCACAGTTTGAAAACCGACGACGACGCGTTTTCAGCCAACTCGCAACACTGCGTTGATCCGCATCCGTCCCTGGATTGACCTGGCTGGGGTTACATGTTCATTTGCTCCGTCCGCAGAATTCAAACGCTGCGGACATAAGAGGGCTCCCGTATCGGATTTGCAACGGGGGCTCTCTTTTTGGCTGAAACCGGACGAATGATTGGCCGTGGCAGTCAAAGCGGCCGCAAGGACCTTCAGCATGTCACAGTCAGCGCAGCTTTGCGACTATCTGCGCGTACTTGATCGGCCCGGCGCAGCATCGCCGAGTTCGTGACTGGATGCGCGAGTTTCTGACGAAGACTGTTCAGGAGAAAAGCCGCCACGGGTCGGTTTGTGACAAGTTAGAAGCGCTTTAATCCCCACTCCTGTTCAAAAGCGGCGTCGGCGTCGGCATCGGCATCGGTGGGACCACCTGCGGAACGAGGAGCCGATTTTGCCATTTCCTCTTTCAAGACGTTCATGGACAGATTTTCGGCGTATGCCTTTCCGTGGCGGTGTCCCAAGGAATATTGAATCGCCGCCCCGGTTTCCAAGGTCGGAAGATTCGATTCCTGCACCTTGCTGAGGTGGAGGAAAACATCTGGCCCACCCGTATCAGGGACGATGAAACCAAACCCTTTTGTAACATCGAACCATTTTACCTTTCCTGTCTGCATTTCGTGCATCCCCTGAGGACCTTAAGTTCCGACAAACTAAACGTTTTTCATTGTTCGGTTCAACCGGTCTGCACATTATTTCGCTACGCCATGGATTAATCTGGGATTTTGCGTCCTCGGCTTGAAACGTTCTGCGCATCTCGATCGTGGACGCCAGTCCTATGGCGCATTTCCGTTTCAGCAGGCTTGGTATCCAGCGGTTGTCAAATGTCGGGTCGTACGGCTCAACGGGATGTCGCCCTGTCTCTGCATCATGGTCCCATGCGTAACCGATCCCATGATCACATCAACCCGCCCACGCCACCTATGCGCTTCAAATGGTCAACTGATGTCGCGGGAACCGTAGGATTCGTTGAAAGTGCGCCTTCTCGCGCCCTGAACGGAATCACGCCGGAGACCCTCTATCTCGGCGACGGGGGACGAATTTTAATTTCTAGATCCTCTGCCAGGCGTCGTTTTTCAGCTTCTGCGCGCCTTCTCACGGCAAAATTCTGCGACCCAAATCACCGAACCCAGCTCAGACGGGCAATGCCCCACTGCTGTTCCGATGTCCGCGGAAATGGCTGGGCGACGCGCCAATGATGCGTTTGAATGCGCGGCTGAAGGAAGCTTCGGATTCATAACCGAGGCGTTCGGCGATGACCGCGACACGTTGCCCATCCCTCAGCCACTGGTGGGCTTGGTGCATGCGCATCCGGGCGACGTATCGAGCCGGCGTCTCACCGACCACAGTCGCAAACCGCTGGGCAAACCCTGAGCGGGAAGCACCCATGTAGCGCGCGAGTTCGCCAACGCTCCAGTCATGGGAGGGGTCGAGGTGGATGGCCGCGAGCACGCGACCGACTTCCGGATTGCGAACGGCCGCAAGCCAGCCGGTCGAATCGCCGCAGCCATGCTCCACCCAGGTGCGGATAAGCGTCGCGGTCAGGACATCGGCCAGGCGCGAGAGAATACCGCCTGCCCCGACACGCTTCATGTCGACCTCACGCATCATCGCATCGAGCAAGGGCGGGATCGTCGGTTCGCTGGCGGCCAGATCGCTGGTGCGCATCACGTCCGGCATCAGTTCCAAGAGCGGATGCCGCTTGTCAACATTAAACCGCATCACCGCAAAGAACAGCAGGTTGCGGGTATCAGGGCATGCACATTGTAGATCGATGATACCATCGCAAAGAGGCTTTCGAGCGATGCATTCGACCGATATGGGCGGCAGGCCCGGTTCACTTGCCAGGACATGGGCATCACCGCGCGGCAATAGGACGGCGTCGCCTGCATGCAGTTCGGTCCATTCGCCGGAAGGTGACTGCAGGAAGGCTTGACTGGCTGCCAGGAAGTGGAACTGCGCCTCCACTTGGGTCGGATATGCGGTCGCCCAAGGGGCGGAAGGCTGGCAACGGCCATATTCCACACCGTCGAGGCGCAAGCCCCGCAGCATCTCTGTCAATGGGTCGTTCATCGATTGCGTTCCGAATTTTGGACGAACAGTCATACCTTCTGGCTTTTCCAGCATAGAAACACCAAGGCATCCCGTCTAGCCTTCCGTCAACAATTATGGAGACGGCAGTTGAATACCAATCAACAGACAAACGGCTTTCGCGCCGACGACGGCCACACCAAGCCTGCCTGGGCGGGGGTGATTTCCCTCTCGCTCGGCGTCTTTGGCCTGGTCACCGCAGAGTTTCTGCCGGCCAGCCTGCTAACGCCGATGTCGCACGACCTTGGCGTCAGCATTGGCGCGGCCGGACAATCGGTGACAATGACGGCGGTCGTCGGCGCTATTGCCGGACCGGCTATCGTGGTAGGCACCAGCCGCTTCGATCGTCGCTATACGCTTCTCGGCCTCACCGCGCTGCTGATCATTTCCAGCCTTATTGCAGCCATGTCCAGCGGGCTGCCAATGCTGCTCGTGTCGCGCGCCCTGCTTGGCATCGGCCTTGGCGGCTTCTGGGCCATGTCACTTGCCTTGGCGATGCGGCTCGTGCCGGAGCGCCTGATGCCACGGGCGATGGCCATCATCATGGGCGGCGTGTCTGCCGCTACCGTCTGCGCAGCGCCGGTCGGCGCTTGGGTCGGCGAAATGATGGGCTGGCGGTTCGCATTTGTCATCACGGCAGTTCTGGGTGTACTGGCACTTCTGGCACAGGCGCTCACCCTGCCTGCCATGCCGTCCACGGGCCAGGCCAATCTCGGCACGATGGCCACCGTGCTGCGTCGCCCCGCTATCCGCCTTGGGCTCCTGACCATCCTTCTGGTCGTCGCCGGCCACTTTGCTGGATTCACCTTCATTCGCCCGTTCCTGGAAGAGGTACCGCATTTTGGCGTCGAAGGCGTCTCGGGAGTTCTGTTGGCGTTCGGCATTGGTGGATTCTTTGGAAATTTTGCTGGCGGATTCATCGCCGAACGAAACACCGCCCTGTCAATGACACTTGCAGCAGCCGGTATTGCCGTTACGGCGTTCGTGCTCAGCTTTGCTGGGGCTTCTCCCATCATCGCCACGGTCGCCACGACCCTCTGGGGCTTCGCCTTCGGCGCGCTCCCGGTCAGCGTCCAGAGCTTCGTTACCCAGGCGGCGTCTGATGAACCGGAAAGTGCCGGGGCGTTGACGCTCACGACTTTCCAAATCGCGATTTCCAGCGGTGCGGTCTTCGGCGGCTTGATCGTCGGAACCCATGGCCCAGCCGGTGTTTTTGCCTTTGCCGGCTTGTCCGCGCTGCTTGGTGCCGCGCTGATCGGCTTTGCAAATCGCACGCGACTTGCCGCAGCCGCCGAATAGATGGACCCACTGGACCTGACCGTCAGGGTGTCAACTGTTTCCGGCAAGACGCTTCCGTTGAGGTGGAAGGTTGCGAAAGGTTGCTTGGTCATGCCGAAGCGAGGCGAAACATCACGGCTTGGCTTGACCAGCCGACCTGATGCATGACATCGATCCTGCGTAGCGATCATTGATCGACACCCTTGCTAGCTTCAATCGCAAGCCTTTGACTGCTGGCGTGGGATTTACATCGTCGAATATTGAGACCGTCTACACCTTCGTGACAGACATGGCGGTGCCGTGTTGGCGGTCTCCACGAAAGTCCGGCCCACAACGGCACGGTCGATCTGACGACCGAAAACCTCACCTCGTTGACCGCTGCTTCGGAGTGAGAAGGCCCTCCATCGCCGATCTTATGCTCTCGACGGAAATGAGCAGTATCCGTATTGTCGATGCAGCGAGCGGCAAGCTGACCGGGCTAATTTCCCGCAAGGATCTCCTCAGGCTTCGGCATTCTCAATGGAGGATGGAAACCGACAGGTGACCTCTTTTCGGCGCAAGGCACCTGTTTAACGCATCGGTTCCATGACTCTGATTCAGCGTTGTGAGGTGCCAGCGTAGACCTTCGCATCTTCGGGTCGCGAATGATCAAGTCTAGCCTTGCCGCGATGGGAGAAGTTAACATCGCCTATCACCGGACTGGCCTCGTTCAACAGATGAGCGCTCCAATGGCGCAGATCGAAGCCGGTTCTCCAATCGACACGTGAGTTGGAGTACGAGTATGAGGTTAACCCAGAAGGGAAGTTGCCACTGCGGCAAAGTCAAGATTTCGATTGCCTATGCTCCCTTGGCAGTAACCGAGTGCCACTGCACGATCTGCCGCCGTTACGCCCCGCTTTGGGCTTACTATCCCGTTGAAGATGCCTCGTTTACGGGCGATACCGAAGTCTATGTTTGGGGACGCAAGCACATTGCTTTCCATCGCTGCGGAAACTGCGGCTGCGTTGTTGGATGGACTCCCCGTGGCGATTATCCCGAACGGGCGATCAACGCCCGGATGCTCGATGGCTTCGATAGTTGTAAGGTGACGCTTTACATAGAAGAAGACGCGTCGGTCTAAAGCGCGTTGCAGTGTTGCGGCTTCCTTGGAAAGTGCCTCCATTGACGTCGCGCGCAACTGCTGCCGATACTGAGCCGGCGGAATGACCTCGTCGGCTTCAAATTGTTCGCGATTGTGTTGGTGACGCTCTTGGCGGCGGTGATGATAGCTCGAATAAACAGGTTATGAACCCGAAGTGCCCCACCTTTCCGCCATCAGAGCGAAACTATCGCGCGCCCTCGTAGCGATAGCCTCAATAGCATTCGTTACGCGGGAGGATGCTTACTCTGAATCCTGGAGCATCGGGCTTCACCGCTGGGAAAGCCACACGATGCCGTGCAGCATTGGACGCATACCCCCATCGACTGGTTTCGCGCGCTTCCCTGTCTTTTGATGTTCGAGCGGCCAGTCATGCGAACGCTTTGAAGCTTTGTACTGCTCTCGAAAAGGAACAGCGCAAACAAGAGCAAGCCGAACCGCAAAAGAAACGGTAGATTGGTGAGGCAAGTCACCAATCTACCATGAAAAAGGCTCAAGTGACTTAAGTGGAGAGGAACCACTTAGGGCACTGCTAAACTATGACACATCTTGTCTCGTTTGCAATTCGCCGCTTCACCAAAGGCTCAAGAAAAACAGCAATAACTTATACTACGAAAACGATTAGTGAACCATTCATGAACAATCACTGACTGCTTATAATTCTCATACCACTTTTGGTGGAGTTGGTTTTGGCTACATCGTTGTCACTGTTCCGCGCGGGCTTTTAACTCTTCGGTTTGTGGACGTTGAACACCATAAAGCGCAAGCACTTCATCAAGAAGACCGTTGGCGCTGTCTTCATCAAGTTCGATACGATTCTGACCTTGATCAGTCTCTAGTGTCAATAAACCGCGTAACGGGTCCGTTGACAGCAACATCATATTCGTCTTTAGCAACTTAGGGTTATTGACATCGATAATCATTATTGGGCTTCCTTTAAAAGAAATTCAGTAATACATTTTCGTCGTCTTAGTTCGCAATATTATGAAGAATATCTATTTCATCGTTCGCGCATCAGTCAAGAGTTACATTTGAATGTTCACATGATCCTACGCCACGCAGGGACTAATCGTTTTGCTGCCTTCGTGTTCGGTATAATCCTAATGAACACGACACATCGGGAAACAGAGAGGCATCTGCGAGATGCCCGCACGGAAATCGCCGATCTTCGTCACAAGGTGGGATCGGCGCATTTCGAATAGGGTCAGCAGCAATTCGAAAGCGTGAAGAATTACGCCTTCAGAAACGACGACTTGCCTGACTTGCACGGAAACGACAAGCCGGGACCCAAGACCGACGATTAGATCGCCTCCGGATTATGTTTCGGCAGGCCATTAACGACATCGCCCCCTTACGGCATCAATTGTCCGCCGTTCACCTCGATGACCTGCCCGGTGATGTATCCGGACATAGCCTCCGAGGCGAGGAAAAGGAACGCGCCGACGCACTCCTCCGGCGTCCCCTCCCGTCCCATGGGAATTGTCGTTCGCTGGGCGGCCATGACTTCCGCCGACGTATATCGGTCGTGGAATGGTGTCTGGATCAGTCCAGGAGCAACAGCATTCACCCGGATTTTGTCCTTGACGAATTCCTTGGCCTGCCCTCGGGTCAGACTGCTGACGAAGGCTTTGGCCGCTGCGTAAAGGACGGCTCCGCCGCCACCGCCGTTTCTTGCTGCGATCGACGTCGTGTTGATAATGAACCCACCCCCAGACGCAACGATATGGCTATGGGCCGCAACGCTTGCCTCCCAGAGTGCCTTCGCATTCAGATCGAATACGCGGTCGAAATGCTCGGAAGTGGCTTCCGTGGTCGGCACTCTTCCCAACATTCCGCCCGCATTGTTGATGATGCCGTCGAGCCCCCCGAGGAGACGGGACGCCTCCTCGACGACCTGAACGCCAATACCCGGAGCACCCAGATCCCCCTGAACAAGCACCGTATTCTCAGGATGCTGAGCATGAAGATTTGCGGCGGCGTTGCGACTTTCGTTAAAGTGAATGGCGACGCGAGCGCCCTGCCCGGCAAATGCGGACACGACCGCGGCACCGATTCCCGTCGAACCTCCCGTTATGAGGACACGCTTGCCCTTGAGGTCATCAAACACAAAGCCCTTGAACATCTTGTTTTCTCCTCATCGCTTTCGTGCCTTGTAATAGCAATTATTAGCTTCCAAGCCGCATTTTTTTATGAACACGAATTTGACAAGGATTCGCTTCGTTTGGCGGCGGTCGAATCCCACACGCGTTTCAAAGACCTTCTTCACATCTGGCCTGGCTCGACGGAGGTCCATGCCTTCGAGCGTGGCGCAGGGAAGAATCCAGCCATCTCCACACTGAAATCCAAACATTCTGCTTTACCCAATGTTTGCCAATGCACACTCCCCAAGGAAAAAAGTCTAACCCATTCTAGCGTTCGGTGGGTTCGCAGGATTTGTCGCGGGCGATCGTACGCAAGCTTCTTTTCAGAAGGTCTTCAACGATTGTTGTAAATAGTCGGCGAAAGCCCGGGCAGCGGGTTTTGCGGCCTGTCCGCTAGGAAAGAGAGCGTGTCTCTCGATCCCAGCCATTTTCCAGTCCGGCAGAAGGCGAACGAGTACTGCCGACGCGATGTCCGCAATTACTGACCTCGGCGCAAGGTTATGAGCCCTTCGAACAGAGAGCACCTCGTTGATCATAACTTCACGTTCTTCGAACGGTCGTAGCGGCGTTTCGATATCCCAATCAGAAAAAAAAGCACTTAGAACAGCTGGAAGCGCGCTCGCGAACTCGATTGATTGTTGCACCGAAAAACGCCGGCGAAATACATTACTGTTCTTAATCCCTATCTCGCCGCCGCACTTGTTGCACGTTCGTCTTAGTACTTCAAATCCACCAAAACCGCACCGCCCGCCGCTATGACATAACGACCGATAATGTTGCATTATCGGTCGTCTTGATTCAGCAAGTCGGAATGGCTGTATCATCTCGCAGAATCATAAGAATTTCGTTTTCCGATACGCCGCGCCGTCTTCTATCAAGCGATTTTCAGAACGATCTTGCCCCTCGTACGACCGCTTTCCGACAGCGTCAGCGCCTCTTGGACGCCCGTGAAAGGCAGGATGGTAGCGAGATGAGGCTTGACCTTGCCGGTTTCGATCAGCTCGCGGATCTCGGTAAGTTCCACGGCGTTTGGTACGCACTGAACCCGTGCGACGCCGATACCGTGCTGCTTGTCAGCCTCGGAGGGAAACGCAACAGCCGTCACAAGGAAGCCACCCGGCTTCAGCACGGCAAACGCCCGCTTGAATGTGTCGCCTCCCACGGTGTCGAAGACGACATCCATTCCGTGAACCACGTCTTCGAAAGGCTGTCTGGTGTAATCGACGAAATCGTCTGCGCCGAGACTGCGAACGTATTCCTCATTCCGCCCGGATGCCATTGCAGTGACATGGACGCCTCGCGCCTTGGCGAGCTGGACCGCCAGGGAGCCGACCCCGCCCGAGCTATTCGTAATGAGCAAGTGTTGGCCCCTCGAAACCTTGGCGACGTCGAACATCGCTTGCCAGGCGGTCAATGCTCCGAGCGCAACTGCAGCCGCTTCGACAAAGTCCAAATTGAAAGGCTTTCGTGCGACATCCGTGGTCTTGGCGACAGCATATTCAGCAAACGCGCCAGACTTGATAATACCATAGACGCTGTCGCCGGGATTAAATTCCGTTACGCCTGTTCCGAGCCTCTCGACAACGCCCGCAAGCTCTCCGCCCAGATGGATCGGCAAGGTCATCCCCATACGCTGGCCAGCGCCACTGCGTATCTTCCAGTCCACAGGGTTCACTCCTGCTGCGTGGACTTTGATCAGGACTTCGCCGGCGTTCGGCATCGGGTGATTGACCTCGGCGTAGGTGAGCACACCGTTGTCGCCGTATTCGTTGATGACGACTGCTTTCATAATCCTCGCTCCTGCTGTTTCGACGTGATGGGTCGGCTCGACCTTCGATTGGCATCATGATAGACGAACGCTTCGTCGATGTTCTGCCAATCTTCATCGCTGAGAGGCCAATCATGCCAAAACGACCGTTCACGTTCCAACGGGGCTTCAAGCAACGCGGCGGAGGGCTGCCAATGCATGCACACGAAGAAGCACAACTCACCTTTGCCGCATCTGGGATGGTACAGGTCCACACCGAAGAAGGTCGGTGGCTTGTGCCGTCGCAACTCGCGGTCTGGATTCCGGCGCGTGTACCGCATCGTGTCGATGTTTTGGCGGATGCCGATCTATGGATGGTTCATTGGGAACCCTCAAAGGCGCGAGAATGGGCACCTCCGATGCCCCTTGATCGAACGTTCGCCTTGCGGGTCACCCCGCTCATGCGCTCCCTACTCGATGAAGCCTTCATGGGCAGTGTCATTGACGAGAAAGCGGAACTGGTTGCAAAACTCATGCTTCATGAATTGACGTCCACGGCCCATGCGCCGACGTTCTTGCCCCTGCCAACGAGTGCCATTGGAATCCGCGTCGCAGACATGGTGCTGGATGATCACCAGAGCCGCCTGGCTATCAACGAGCTAGCGTCGCGAGCCGCAACATCCGTTCGAACGTTGAGCCGCTTGTTCCCCTCAGAGACCGGATTGACCTTCAAAGCCTGGAGGCAGCGGGCTCGAATCGTCCAGTCCATGGATCAGCTCGCTAGAGGCAACCAGATTGCCCGCGTGGCGGCAGAGCTCGGCTTTGCAAGCACCGCGTCGTTTTCCCATGCTTTTCGGCAAGTTACGGCAATGACACCGAGCGGTTTCCTTGATGTCGAGGAACAGCCAGCTTAACGGCGTGCTTGAAAGAATTTTTTGAGATCGAGCTATGAGACTGAGCCTCAAGCAAGCAACCCTCGGAAACACGGCAGGGTCCATCACGTCGGAACACACCCTTTGATCGAATCCAGTTTGATCAAAACTAAAAGTTGACATATCGCATCAGACCGCCTACCACTTGCCTTGTCGATATTTTCTTGCTGAGCTTTGGTTGTTGCGCGATTAGCACCGCGCCTGAACGAACCCTCCCTTTAAAACAATCGCTATCACCATCCGCAGCGCATTCGCGCTGTGGTCGTTCTTTTGCTATGAGAGGGTTCATTATGACCACTGGCACAGTTAAATGGTTCAATTCCACCAAGGGCTTCGGCTTTATCCAGCCTGACAACGGCGGCGCTGACGCCTTCGTCCACATCTCTGCCGTCGAGCGTGCCGGAATGCGCGAAATCGTCGAAGGCCAGAAGATCGGTTTTGACCTGGAGCGCGACAACAAGTCGGGCAAGATGTCTGCTTGCAACCTGCAGGCCGTATAATCGGTGACTGCTTTCCTTTGACCACGGATGTACTGGCACTGTCGAAAGCAAATTTACCAATCGAGGTCAGGCGGATTGCCTGGCCTTTTTTGTACCTGATGGCGATGGCGCTTGGCGGGCTGGCGTTGCAACAACAGGACGATCCGATGACCAATCAAACCAGTGAACTTCAGGCGATCAACACGGCCTGGCAGATTGCCATCCAGGAAATCCTCAGAATGGTCGTCCGCGACGTCTATAAATCCGGGGACGAAACCTCGTTCAACGCCCATATCAAGCGCATCGAAGAGGCGGCGGTCGACAGTATCTATACCGGGCTCATGCTGCGCGGGACCGATGAATGGACCGAAGTTCTTGTCAAGGAAAAGGCAAGCAATTTCGTAACGACACTTCTGACGTCGTTCACCTACGACAAGATCTGATATTTTCCAGGGGATACGCCGCCGGCGTCTGCGACCACCGCTTAAAGCGATAGCAGATTCCGATATAGCCGAGCCAGGCTACTTTGCTGATCAGCGTCTCAGCGACGCGATAGTGATATCTCGGCTTTCCAAGCACATCAATGCGTGATGGATAAGAGACATTTCATCCTGAAAGCCTCTTCACCCCTCAATGCGCGTTCCAGAACTCACAATCCAACTGTGACGCGATGCTCTGGCCGCAGATCGTGCGCGGCGTTGCCATGTTCAATTATATGCCGCCAACGCGCCTGGCGCCCGGCACGTTTCGGCGGACAAGGTGCCGGATGCAAGCGGGCTGTTCAATTTAATGCGGAAGCTGGGTGGCGCCAATCGGCAGCGCACTGATCGATACGATCATCTACACCCGCTCTGAGCCATTGGAAAAACGCTTGTGGAACGCGTCAAGGCTGGCGATACGGATGCGGCAATGTTTATTGGCGTCCCGCTTGAAACTTTGTCCGAGCACGAGACCGTTGGACGAGGCGACGATGGCCATGCTCGACCCTCTGTTTAGACAACGGCGCCCTGTGCAAAACGCTGATTGCCGAATTCACCCATCACTGCTCAAGGCTGAGGTCGACAGCGGACATGCAAATCGACCCGCGGCATGATCCCGACCCCGCGCGACAATTCACAGGCATCGAAACGACCGGGCTGTCTTGGTGATGAGGTCCTGTAGGAAGCCGGATCGTGGATTGCTTAATTCGACGCCTTGACGGATACAAGCCACCGAACTGTCGTTGCGTATTTATCGAACTGAGGTCCGTCAGGTAGAATTAGAGAGCATATATCAGTTCGTAGAAATTCCTATTCAACTCTCAAAAATGATCTTCCCCGCTACTACGAAATAGGTTGTCCCATTTTCAACCGGCTTGCAGCCAACGCATATCCGCCGCTTGCACCATCCACAAAATGCACGTGGTCCTTTGCGTTAAGCGAGGGTACAAAACAGGTCATCAGTGCTTCTGACTGTCTGTGAATGCCATATTGACAGATACCAGCCGAAGCTGCCTTTTCCAGCCGCTGCTCCAATCTTCGACTCCGTTCAAAATCCAGGTCAACAGTCATCTTCAGGCTGTCGTCGAATTTACGAAAGTCGGAATTTTCGGCGACCTCGACCTTGTATCGCTTGGGATCAAATGAGCCGATGGATAATCCAAGATAGTCGATCCCGACGGCGAGCATGGTTTCGGCAAAAATACCTAGTTTCCGAACCAGCAGACGCCCCTCAACCGCAGTTGCACGTGCCTCCGGATCGATCCCATTGGTGGTCAACGTGAGCGGAGGCCCATCGGCAGGAAGGGGGTGACCGTCTCTTTCCTGTTCGGCGACCATCGATATGATCTCAGACAAAAGCGATTTGAACTCCGTATCTGGCCCATGAACACTGGGTGCGACAATCAGGGAAACGATCTCGCCATTCCGTGATGGAATCGGATCCCATCGACAAGAAAGACCCGTCAAGTCCGGCCTAGAACCCGGTGTCGCAGCGTCAACGGAATATCGCCCACTCTTCATCTGGACTTCCGCCCAGGTGGATCCCCCGCCGGAGAACATCGCATACGTCGCGTTTTCGCTAGCCCTGTGCCGGGCGACAAGCACATCTAGTCCAACATCGCGGATGTCTCTGACTGGAACGATCGCCGCGCGCATTGTCAGCTGAAGTGCTTCGGATACCCAGACAATAAGGGTGGAGAGAACGTTTTCCGCAGCAGGTTTTCTGTGACCGGGCAAGGCCAGCATCGCACCGTCCCCTCCAAAAACAAACGGATAGGCGTGACTGCCAAGACCATTGAGCAGCGCGGTTATGACGCTTGCCCCGGCGGTGTTAACCGCTTTGTATTTTCCCTTCTCGATCGCGCTCGTGGAGTCGACAACATCGGCAACGGCCAGCACCCATCCGTCTGGGAGTGGTCTATAACTTGCGAAGTTCGTGAGATCGGCAAAATCCTCGACGATCGGAACGTGGTTGAAAAAATCGGTATCAGAGGTGTCATTCATCGTCAGCCTAAATGTTTGATCGGCATCAAGTATACACCGAAAGAACCATCACTGGCACAGATGTTCTTGGTAAAGATCGTGACCTGGTTTCGGGACTGCTCCCACCGTCGCGGTTGAGCAGCCCTAGTTGGTTAGAGTTTTGCGCCTTATCGAACCTGGCCTCTCAAATGAAAGAGAGGTTCTCACCCTAGCTCGCGGCCAATTCCAGCAGTGCCTTAGCGGCGCTTTCCTCGGTGATCAGCGTGTTGCAGCCTATGCGATTTATCGTGGCGCGGATCGCCACGGCGCGATGCGCACCCCCCGAGGAAAGCACGATGTGCCTTGCCTTCTTCAGGGTATCCAGATCAACCGACATCACGCGACTGTTAATCGAGTGATCGACGCTGTTGCCGTCCTTGTCGAGGAAATTGAACATAGTGTCGCAAACGCAGCCGGCATCGATCAGCTGCTGCAATTCCAACTTTGAGATCCAACCTTCGGAAAGCGAAGTCGAATGCGGGCCAATGTCGCCACAGCTGACGATTGCGAGATCGAGGTTTTCCGCTAGGCGATAGATCGTATCCAATCCGCATTTGTCGATCAGATTGCGCTTGGTCTCGATTGAGTCCACGAGCAGCGGCGACAGGAACATGTAGCACTCGGCGCCGAGCTGATTTGCTAATCGCCACGTGTAGTCGATCGGGTTCGTCTGATGGACCGCGACGATACCGCCGAGCAGGGAGACCACCTTGCAATTGGTGCGCCGCGGCGGGCGGAAGCTCGACAACGACGCCGTCATCGTGCGGCCCCACCCGACCCCGATCGTATAGTCATCGGGAATAGCTTCCGACAGAAACTGGCCAAGGGCAAGGCCAACGCTCCGTGCCAGACTATCGACATCGAACTTAACGGGCGCTGGGACAACAATAGCCTCGTCAAGCCCGTAGGCGCGTTCCAATTTCACCGAGAGCTCGACACAGTCTCCGATCGAATCGTTAATCCAGATCTGTACTTCGCTGCGCTTCATCGCCTCGTCGAGCAAGCGAATGACGGTGGTGCGGCTGATGCCAAGCTGCTCTGCGACATCCTTCTGCGTCAAGCCCTGATTGTAATAGAGCCACGCCGCCCGCAGCCTCAGCGACGAGGCTTCGGAGTAAGCTGTGTGCGTGCCGCGTCTCAGCTTGGCCATGACGTCTCCCAATTGTATTTCACCCTGCTTGCACCAGAAGTCCAAATTCGGCAACTGTCCCGTTTAAGTTCGAGGGTGACGGACATAGAACTTTTGTCAAGCTAGATACACAAATGTCCTTGACTTTCGCTTCATGAACCAGCGATAGTCGCCCGACACTACCGTTCTTGTGGTTGGGAGAGCACAACTCTGGTGCACAATGAAGCCGAGCCGTGGGCAGCATCGGCGGTGCCGGTGCGATGTGAGTAATGTTCCGTTGCGTCACCGAAATGCGCCTTTTCGCCCAAATAAGCACACCTGTTTGCAGATTGCTTCGTCAGTGGGCCGATGCGCACCGATCAGTAGCTCAAGATAAGTTCGAGTTTACAAGGGATTTTGACCATGACATCCAAGCTTGACCAACTCCGCAACATGACGACGGTTGTTGCCGATACCGGTGACATCGAGGCCGTCGCACGCCTGAAACCGGTGGATTGTACGACGAACCCGAGCATCGTACTTAAGGCTCTCGGCACGCCGATGTTCGCCGACACCATCAAGGAGGCGGTCGCTTGGGGCAAGAAGCAGGGCGGCGATCCCCAAGCCGTTTCATCAGCTGTCGCCGACCGTCTCGCCATCTCCGTCGGCGCAGCCCTGGTGAAGCTCGTCCCGGGCCGCGTCTCGACCGAAGTCGACGCTGACCTTTCCTTCGATACCGAGGCTTCGCTTGCCAAGGCGCGCGCAATCGTCGCCGCCTACAAGGAGCGCGGCATTGACCAGGACCGTATCCTCATCAAGCTCGCCTCCACCTGGGAAGGTATCCGCGCCGCCGAAATCCTGCAGAAAGAGGGCGTCGACTGCAATCTGACGCTTCTTTTCAGCAAAGCCCAGGCGATCGCTTGCGCCGACGCCAAAGTGTTTCTGATTTCGCCGTTCGTTGGCCGCATCCTCGACTGGTACAAGAAGTCGACCGGCAAGGACTACGCTGCCGACGAAGATCCCGGCGTCATCTCCGTCCGTGAAATCTACAACTACTACAAGGCGAACGACATCAAGACGATCGTCATGGGCGCCTCCTTCCGCAGCGCCGGCGAAATCGCAGCGCTGGCCGGTTGCGATCGCCTGACTATCAGCCCGAACCTGCTTGACGAACTCGCCAAAGACCAAGGCAAGCTGAAGCGCGAGCTTTCCCCGGACTACCCCGTGCCGGATCCGAAGCTTTCGATCGACGAAAAGACCTTCCGCTGGATGATGAACGAGGACGCGATGGCGACGGAAAAACTCGCCGAAGGCATCCGCGCCTTCGCTCAGGATCTCGGGACGTTGCGCACCATGGTGCAGAAGGAACTGCAACTCGCCGCCGCCTGATACAGTACTCGGGCTGCGTCATAAACTTCTCGGACTATAGCCGCCCATCCATCCGAAACGCAGCCCTCATGGGCATTGGCGTCATCAATGTCCTGGCACACGGTTCGATCGGCGTTGGCGAAGATTGCCCGACGCATGAGCCGGTCGAACCCATGGCCGCTGTGCGTGCCATTCCGAACCTGTTGCTAACCGCCTCAATCCTTTTGACAGCGAAGCGCGGCACCGTCTGGAAGCGGCGAAATCACCAATGGCGAGCTTGACCGCATGAAGACCGATCTTTCCGCCGACATGCCGGAGCTGTTCGCCAATAGTCAGCCTCACAAACAACAGAACGAAGGCCAGCAGATCGCGGGTAAATCCAAATCTCCGATGCCACTTATACAATTTGACCGCTTCATGGCTATCGGAAGGGAGCTTCACTAGACCGCGCTTTGCGCAGGTTTGATCCCGCCTCCGGCAAAGGTCGACAGGGAACAGCATTGTTCAGGGCAGAAGAATTCACAAAAATGCTCAAGCAGGATATCATCACGTTTTCCTAAGGAAACTTGTAGAGGCGCGCACTTGGCACACTCTGGGAAGCCGACTCCAAGGCCGAACTTGTTCACGAACGAGGACGCGGATGCATGGGAGGAACAATTTCACCTATTTTTTTATGTCCTGCGCATGTCACCGCAGCAGATTGCGGAGATTGACTACGGTTTCGACCCTGACGACCCTGACCGATGGCTGGTATTTTCGTGGCGGCATGAAATCGAGCACCTGTTTCCTCGTTTTATTGTTCAGCTTCATCTTCAAAAGGGAAGCAATGGATGAACCGCCGAGATTTTCAGGACAGTTGCCGCCGTTTCGGCCGTGGCGTTGCCCGCGCCGTTACGGACGCGGCCTTGCACACATCTGTCACCGCCGCGCCGGACCTCGATCCCGGCCGCCGGTTTCATTCAGACCGATGGCCGGTATTTCCGTGACGGCACCGGATCGAGCGCGTGCGATCATCCAGCAAAGCCCCGGTTCATCTAAGGAGAGACGCTATGGCCGACGTCGTGACGATGGAATTTCCGCCACATAACCCCACCGAGCAGGGACTTTCGTTTGAACTCAACCTGCTCCGGCGACTGGCCGAGAGCATCGAGACGAAACACAGGCACGAGCCACGCGACCGCCTCCATTATCGATACACTGAACTGGAACGGGCCTTGATGCTGGTGGCATCGACGGCGCAGGATTGCTTGCAGATTATCAAGGCGCTGGATTTCCCGCCGTCCGACCATCGCGCGACATGACCAGACCGCCGCCAAAATCCGAGGAGGATTTTACACACTGGATGCTCATGGCATGGGTCCGTCGTCATAATCTC
>Ga0247813_10000699_pt1 | contig 28752 bp, 29 predicted proteins | sample UWRJL169409C1_FD_180719 | JGI IMG/M metagenome (GOLD analysis project Ga0247813, IMG submission 180719) | Plant litter microbial communities from Arlington Agricultural Research Station in Wisconsin, United States - UWRJ-L169-409C-1 | ecosystem: Environmental > Terrestrial > Plant litter >...
CGCGGCCAACTGGGATCGCTCCGCTGACGGCCTGCAATGGTCGGCCGACGGGAACATGCTCTACACCACGGCGGGCGACGTTGGTCAGACGCGGCTGTTCTCGGTCGATGTGCGCAACGGCGCGGTCGCGCCCCTGACGGGACCGGGCCACGTCTCGGCCTTCGTCCAGACGCCGTCGGGCTTCGTCTTCGCCCGTGACGACCTGCAGCGCCCGAGCGAGCTGTATGTGCGCACCTTCATGGGGCGCGAGATGCCGCGACGGATCACCGATGTGAACCCGTCGCTGGACGGCAAGCTGTTCGGCGAGGCCGAGCAGTTCACCTTCGAGGGCTGGAACAACGAAGAGGTCCATGGCTACGTCATCAAGCCGGCGGGCTATGTCGAGGGTCGCAAATACCCGGTCGCCTTTCTGATCCACGGCGGGCCGCAGGGGTCGTTCGGTAATGGCTGGTCGTATCGCTGGAACCCCGAAACCTATGCCGGCGCCGGCTATGCGGTGGTGATGATCGATTTCCACGGCTCGACCGGATACGGCCAGGCCTTCACCGATGCGATCTCCCAGCACTGGGGCGACCGGCCGCTGGAGGACTTGCAGAAGGGCTGGGCCGCGGCGCAGCGGCAGTATTCCTTCCTGGACGGCGACAACGCCTGTGCGTTGGGCGCGTCCTATGGCGGCTATATGATCAACTGGATCGCCGGGAAATGGTCCGACGAATTCAAGTGCCTGGTCAATCACGACGGGGTCTTCGACGTCCAGGGCATGGGCTATTCGACCGAGGAGCTGTGGTTCAGCGAGTGGGAGTACGGCGGGACGCCGTGGGAAAACCCGCGCGGCTATACGCAGTTCAATCCGGTCAACCACGTCCAGGACTGGAAGACGCCGATGCTGGTGGTTCAGGGCGATCGCGACTTCCGCATCCCGACGGCCCAGGGACTGTCGACCTTCACGGCGTTGCAGCGTCGTGGCATCGAGAGCCGGCTGGTCGTCTTCCCCGACGAGAACCACTGGGTGCTGAAGCCGGCCAACAGCCTTCAATGGCATAACGAGGTGTTCGGTTGGCTGGACCAACACCTGAAGCCCGCGCAGTAGGCGGGCATTGGATACGACAAAGGGCGCTGCCGCGAGGCAGCGCCCTTTTCACGTCCGGCTCTGGACGAGTTTTCTTCAGAGGCGCGTACGCACGCCCAGTTGTTCCGTCAGCCGGCGATGCTCGCTGGCGGTCATGCAGCGCGGGGCGGACCACCGCTCGCCGGACGCCCGGGCGTTCATGACCTGGTCAGCCGTAACGTAGACGGCGCGTGAACCATGGTCGCGTCGGAAGGCGGCCTGGGTCAGGGGATCGCGCTCGCACTGAAACACCACGATGCGCGGTTGGGCTTCGGACACACGGGCGGTGCGCGGCGCTTCTCCGGCCAAGGCGGGCGCGGCGGCGCCCAAAAGGGTCGCGGCGGCGACGGCGATGGATGCGAAACGGGTCATGCAGGGCTCCTCCAAGGCCTGAAATACGTCAGGGTTCGGACGAAGAATGCGCTCTTTTCGAGGTTTGTAAAGATTGTGCGACAGTCGAGCGACGTCAAAATGACAAACCGTCTCGAAACGGATTGAAAATCAATGCGTCGGCCTATGCGAATTTCGGAATTGGCGCCAACCGGGCGTTGATGCGTTTTCTCCGCTCATGCGGGATATGACCTTTTGCCCAACCGACTGACTTCCAGCCTGAACTGGCCGACGATGCGTGACCGGGTGCTGGCCCCGGCCGGCGCTCGCGCGGGCGAATGGCGTGACTGGGTTCGGTCGAACGATCCCGTTTATCAGTCCTTCCGGCGGCCGGGCCGGACCGAAAAGATCGCGGCCTCGGTCACCCTGCTTCTGATCGCGGCGGTGGTGATCTTCCTGTTGCTATTCGACTGGAACTGGCTGCGTGGTCCCATCGGTCGCTGGGCCTCGATCAAATACGACCGGGAGATCGCGTTGCAGGGCGATCTGGACGTCCATCTGTTCAGCTGGACGCCGTCGGTCATCGTGCGGGACCTCAAGTTCGGCGGTCCGCGGTGGGCGAAAGAGCAGGATACCGCCGATGTCGCCCGCATCGAGGCGTCGGTGCGGTTGCGCAAGCTGTTCGCCGGCCAGATCGAGATGCCCCTGTTGTCCTTCACGCGTCCGAACGTGGTTTTGATCGCGACCGAGGACGGAAAGGCCAGCTGGGAGCTGAACCCCGGCAAGCCGGATACCGGCGAGGGGATGAAGCTGCCTCTGATCCAGCAGTTGATCATCACCGACGGCCACATCTCGCTGGACGAGCAGAAGCGCGGCTTGACGCTGAACGCCAACGTCACGGCGCGGGAATCGGCCAATGACGGCGACGCGGGCTTCCTGCTGGACGGGCAGGGGTCTCTGAACGGCTCGCCCCTGACACTGAGGATCGAGGGCGGTCCTTTCATCAATATCCGGCGCAACCGGCCCTATCATTTCGGGGCGACGCTGGCGGGCGCCCGGTCGCGGCTGACCGCCGACGGCTCGATCACCCGGCCTTTCGATCTGGGTCAGTTCCAGTCGACCCTGAGCCTGCAGGGACAGGATCTGAACGATCTTTATCTGCTGACCGGAATCACCCTGCCGAACACGCCGCCGTATCGCCTGTCGGGCGCACTGCGTCGCGACGACAGCACCTGGACCTTCAATGATTTCACAGGCCGCGTCGGCTCGTCCGACCTGTCGGGCGATGTCCGGGTGGAGGCGGCGGAACGTCTCCGGGTCGAGGCGCAACTGGCGTCGCAGCGTCTGGACATCAACGACCTGACAGCCATTCTGGGTGCGAAGACGCGGACGAACGCGGCCGGCACCGATACGACCACCGTCAGTGCGGGCAAGCCCGGCAGGCTGCTGCCCGACGCCACCCTGCAAGTCGACCGGCTGCGGACCATGGACGGATCCCTGACCTATCGCGCGGTCTCGGTGAAGGCCAATGAGATGGACATCCGGGCGGTGCGGCTGGGCGCCGATCTGGAAGCGGGCATCCTGAACCTGAATCCGGTCGCCTTCACCTTCAACCGCGGTACGCTGAACGGCACGGCGAAGATCAACGCCACCAAGGATATGCCGTACAGCGCCATCGATTTCCGTCTGGCGGGCTATCCGCTGGAATCGATCGTGCCCGTGACCAACGGCTCCACGCCGATCAGCGGCCGGGCCCTGGGTCGGGCGCGGCTGGAGGGACCGGGCAATTCGATCGCCTCCTTCGCGGGATCGTCGAAGGGCTCCGTCAGTCTGGTGGTCCCGCAGGGCGAGATGCGGGCGGCTTTCGCGGAACTGCTGGGGATCAACGCGTCCGCCGGCCTGCTGAAGCTGTTGCGCGGCGACCAGTCCAAGGCCGACATCCGTTGCGCCGTGGCCGATTTCAACGTGACGAACGGCATCGCCCGCGCGCAGACCTTCGTCATCGACACCGACGTGGTCCTGGCCAAGGGCTCTGGCTCGATCAACCTGCGGGACGAGACCCTCACTCTGAAGATCGACGGGGAATCGAAGAAGCCGCGCCTGTTGCGGCTGTGGACGCCGATCAACATCAGCGGGCCGCTGACCGCGCCGCGCATCGGCGTCGACACGGGGGCCCTTGTGGCCCAGGGGGGTCTGGCCGCCATCGTGGGAGCGGTCGCCGCGCCGATCGCCGCCCTGTTCGCCTTCGTCGAGCCGGGTCTGGCCGAGGACGCCAACTGCGGGGCCCTGATCGCCGGGGCGCGCTGAGGCGACGGGTTGAGCCAAAACGCCCGAACGTGCGTATCTGATCGCGACACCCATTTGTTCGACGAGACTCCATGACCCGACGCGGTATTTTCGGCGCCCTGACCGCAGGTGCGCTGGGCGGACTGGCCGCCGCCTGTTCTCCGCTGGGGATGCTGAACAGTCTCGGGCCGCGTGACCGGGGCGTCAGCCGGATCGCCCGCGACATCGCCTATGGCCAGGATCCCCGCCAGAGGTTCGACCTGTACGGTCCCGCCTGGAGCCCGGGTCAGCCGACCCTGCCGGTCATCGTCTTCTTCTATGGCGGCGGCTGGGATTCGGGGTCGCGCGCCCTTTATGGGTGGGCGGCGCAGGCGCTGGCGGCGCGGGGCTTCGTGGTGGCCCTGCCGGATTATCGCATCGTGCCGCAGGTGGTCTTTCCGGTCTTCATCGAGGACGCGGCGGCGGCGACGGCGAAGGTCGCCGAGGTCGTCGGCCGGTATGGCGGCGATCCGGCGCGGCTGGGCGTCGCGGGCCATTCGGCGGGCGCGCATCTGGCGATGATGATCACCCTGGACCGGCGCTATATGGCGGCGACGGGTCAGCCGGGGCTTATCAAGGCGGCGGCCGGCCTGTCAGGACCCTATGAGTTCCTGCCGCTGGATGTGTCCTCATCGATCAATGCGTTTGGCCGGGCGCCGGACCCGACCCTGACCCAGCCGGTGACCTTCGTGCGGGCGGACGCTCCGCCGCTTTGGCTGGGGCACGGGACCGACGACACGGTGGTTCACGACGAGGACACAATCATCCTGAACGACCGGATGCATGCGGTGGGCGGGCGCTGCGAGGCGAAGCTTTATCCGGGGCTGAACCATGCGGACACGATCGCGACCTTCTCGCCCCTGTTCCGCAAGAAGGCGCCGGTGCTGGACGATGTCGCGCGGTTCTTCCACCGCGAGCTAGGCTGAGGTCTAGGCGAGAACGTCGGCGTAGTCGGCGTGGCGCTTGAACCAGACCACGGCGTAGCTGCAGCGGGGCGCCAGCTTCAGGCCCTCGGCCCGGGCATGGTCGGCGAGGCTCTGCATGAACTGGCCGGCGGCGCCGGAACCGCGCAATTCCGACTCGGCCTCGACGTGGAGGATCGCCCGGACGCCGCCCTGGACCGCATAGTCCGCCCAGACGGCGCGCAGTGCGCCGTCGGCGTCGGTGAAGCCCTGCTCGAACCGCTGTTCGCCGGTCACGTCGCGAAAATCACTCATACGGGGCGTCCAATCCGATCGTCTTGTGTTCGGCAACAGACACAAGGACGGATCGGTTCCCGAGCTTTCGCGGTCAGGTCCGGAATCGAAACGGACCGATGCGCGGCGAACACAGCCGCCGCGCCGGTCGCCGCCTCAGGCCGGGCGGTCCTGCAGCAGGTTGATCAGGCCCAGCACGCTCTTGACCGTGAACCAGACGCTGAGCAGGAACCAGGCAGCGAGGAAGAGCAGCAGGAACGGGATGCCGATCAGGATCACCGAGGCGACGCTGCTGATGGCGATCAGGACCCACAGGGCGATGGTCCACCAGAAGACCGACCAGAACAGGACGATCTGGGCCTCGACATGCTCGCGGGCCAAGCCGGTGGCGCCGCCGCGCGCCGCATAGGCGACGATCAGGCCGACGATGACCAGGATGTTGGCGCTGGGAATCGACAGGATGTACAGCGCCCAGGCGATCAGGGCGGCGGGCTTGCCTTCGGAGGCGTGGCCGCTGTCGAGGCGGGGCTGGGGCGTCTCGGTCATCGGGTCTCCTAGATCCAGAGGGTGCGGGGGTTGGCGATCGCCCGGCCGCTGGCGAGGGCCAGAAGGCCCGCGGCGCCGCGCACCACCACCCATACCGCCATGATGAACAACACAAAGACGCCGAGGTTCACCGCGATCAGCACGACGCCCAGCACGGCGGCGATGGCCGCGATCCAGAGGGTGCGTTGCTGGAAGACGAAATGGCTGCGCGCCAGCGCCTGTTCGGGCCCCGGCCGACCGGTGACGGCGACGAGGGCGATCAGGGCGGATACGCCCAGGGTGGGCACGGCGAACAGGATCAGGGCGTAGACCGTATAGAGGCTCATCGAGCCTTCGACGGGCCCCTTCGCGGTTGGGCCGCGACCGAAGGCGGCGGCCTCACGGACGGTCGGCCGGGAGGGCGCGGTCTCCTTCGCCCAGGCGGGAACGGCGCCGAGGTCGGGGACGGGGGCCTCCGCAGGGGGCGGCGTGGCGGCGGCCGGAGACGCCGCGGGGATCGGGGTCGCCGTTCGCGCCAGATGGTCGAAATCGAGGGGCGCGTCCGTCGAAGGGCGGGCCGGAGCCGGTTCCGTCACGGGCGGGATCGGCGCGGTGGCGGCCGGAACGTCACGGAGGGGCGGGGAGGGGCGCGGCGGCGGGGCGTCGAACAGGTCCGGCTCTGATTCCTCGATCTCCGCAGCAGGCGGGGGTGTTGGAACGGGCTCAGGTCGGGGCGCGGCTTCAGGCTCAGGCGCGGCTTTCGGCGGATCGAAGCTGGACCGGTCGCGGCCGGTCAGCGAGGCCGGAGAGGTGAAACCGATCAGGTCGTCGTGGGAATGGTCGTCGGACCCGTGACCCCGAGGTGTGGGGGCGGGGGCGCGGTCGTCGGGTGCGTTGGGATCGCCGGGTTCGGCCATCGGGTCCTCCGGGCGGGCGCAGCGATCGCCCTTGCATGAGGCCACTGACGCGGCCTCTCGTTCGCGGCGACAATGGCGGTCCGGCCGCCTCAGCGCAACCGTGACGCGGTCCTCATTCAGCGACCGTAGACGACTTCGCAGCCGGCGGCCTCGGCGCCGTCCAGAGCGCCTGGCTTGTCGATGCGGACCGTGGCGCGCCGGACGCGAGGGTCCTTGAGGCAATCGAGGGCCAGCCGTTCGGCGAAGGTTTCGACCAGACCGACATGACCCTCGGCGACGATGGCGCGGGCCGCCTCGGCCACCCGCTCGTAGTTGACTGTGTCGGCCAGCCGCTCGACGGCCTGGGTTCCCAGATCGAGGGTGACGTCGATGACCAGGGTCTGGAGCCGGCCATGCTCGTGGTCATAGACGCCGATGCCGGCCTGAACCGTCAGCCCGCGCACGAACACCGTCAGGCCCTCGCGGCGGGCCGGGGCGTCGGTCGGGAAGGCGGCGACGGGCGTCAGGGGCATCGGGGTCATCTCACTCGAGGATGTCGGGGGTGCGCCAGGCCAGATGCTGGCCGCCGTCGACGGCGATCATCTGGCCCGTGGTCAGTTCGGCGTCGACCAGCCACAGGACGGCGGCGGCCACGGCCTCGGGGCTGCCGGGCCGCTGCAGCAGGGTGCCGTCGGCCTCGGCCGCGAAATCGGCGTCGGTCTGGTGGATCGAGGGCAGGGTGGGGCCGGGGCCGACGCCATTGACCCGGATGCGCGGGGCCAGGGCCTGGGCCAGGGTGCGCGTGGCCCACCAAAGGCCGTTGCGCGACAGGGCGTAGGAGAAGAAGCGCGGATCGGGCTTCAGCACCCGCTGGTCCAGCAGGTTGACGATGGCGGAGCCGTCGGGCGCCTGGGCGGCGAAGACTTCGGCCAGGACGACGGGGGCCCGCAGATTGGTGTCGAGATGCCGGTCCCAGACCTCGCGCGACAGGTCGCCGACGCGGTCGTCCTCGAACACCGAGGCGTTGTTTATCAGGACGGACAGGGGGCCCAGGGCGGCGACGGCGGCGGGGATCAGGGCGCGGACCTCGGCCTCGTCGGTCAGGTCGGCGCGGACGATGGCGGCGCGACGGCCCAGGGCGCGAATCGCTTCCGCCAACCCTTCGGCCTCTTCAGGCGCGGCGCGGTAATGGATGGCGACATCGAAGCCGGCATGGGCCAGCGCCATGCAGATCGCACGGCCGATGCGTTTGCCGCCCCCGGTGACGAGGGCCGCGCCCGGCCGGTGACGAGGCCGGGCGGGGGTGTCAGTCAACGCTGCCGAACTCGAAATAGTTGATCGCGCCGATGATGACGACGAAAGCGATGATGACGCCGAGAGCCAGCATGGGAGTGTTCCTGTTTGGCGCTGCAATAAAGCGGACCGGGAGACTGTTCAAGCCGAACGCTCGGCAGGGGCGTGCGATCCGGCGAGCGGACAGGACGGGATGGCGGCAGCGGACGGGTTCGCTGGGGAGCCGGGCCGGACGCCTGCATCGAAAAAACACCGTCTACGTCGTCCACATCGTCCACTTCGCCCCTGCCGGGCTCGCCGCCGATGCGCCGCAAGCGGGACCCCGGAGCGACGGAATGGAGGAGTATAGGTCGGATCCAGACCCCCGCAGGCTCGGCGCGGTCAAATGGGCGTCGAACCCGGGAAATTCCCGGGATTGGGAGGTGGGCGGGACGCGGGCTGGAGCCTTGGCGCGATCGGTTTCGGGTTTTCCGGCTGTCAGAGAAGGCGGCTGTCGGCCGGATAAGCGCCGGGGTTGCGGGCGTAGGAGAAGGTGGAACCCTCGCCGGGTCAGGCCGAGAGATGATCCCAGGTCGTTGCAGGATCGGCTGGAGCGGTGAAACTCTCGACAAGTCCGCGATTTACGCCGGCCCACCGCGTTCGAGCCCAGCTTGACAGGCCGGGTGCACAAGCCCACCGACAGTGGCTCGGTCATCGCTGCCTTTCGGCGTGAAGGCCCTTCAAGGAAATGGTGATGACCCTGGATGCCTCTTCGTCAGTCGTCCTGGTCGTCGAAGACGAGCTGATGTTGCGCATGCGCGCTGTCGACATCGTTCAGGACGCCGGATTCACGTCCGTCGAGGCGATAAGCGCAGACGAGGCGATCGAAATTCTTGAATCGCGCGACGACATCTCCGTGCTTTTCACCGACATCCAGATGCCGGGAAGCATGGACGGGCTGAAACTGGCCCACCTGACCCATGCGCGTTGGCCGCATATCAAGATCATTCTCGTCTCGGGACAGATCGCGGTCACCGAGGCGGATGCGCCGAACGACAGCAAATTCTTTCCCAAGCCGCTCGAGATCGAACAGATGATTCTGGAGCTTCAGAAGATGGTGGGCGAGGGGGCGCTTAAAGTGCTGCCGTCCCTGTCCGCCGAGAATGGCTCGCTGACGAAGGAGAACAGGGAGCTGCGCTACCAGCTTCAACAGGCGGGCGCGCATGCCCAGGCCCTGCTTTTGAAGACCGTGCTGGATACCGAGAAGCAGCAGCTGATCATCGACGAGAACCAGCCGTTGCAAGACGCCCTGACCACCGAGAACGACAGTCTGAAACTGGCGCTCGAGCAGGCCGGCATCGATGCGAAGGCCTTGTTGATCCAGGCCGGCATCGACGCCGAGGAGCGCGATGCCGCCGACAAGCTTCAGAACCTGATCCATGCGGAGTTGCATCATCGGATCAAGAACATGCTCGCGACGGTGGGCGCGATCACCGACCAAAGCCTGCGTACCGCGACCAGCATGGCTCATGCGAGGTCCGCTATCGACGGCCGTCTCGCGGCCCTGGGGCGGGCTCACGATCTGCTGACCCGGTCGAGCTGGGAAAACGCCACGATCGACAGCACGGTCCGAAGCGCGGTCGAACCCTTCGACCAGGGGGGTGGTCGCTTCGTCATCTCGGGCGAGGACATCCGGATAACTTCGAGTTCGGTGATCGCTTTCGCGATGACCCTGAACGAGCTGTGCACCAACACGACGAAGTTCGGGGCGCTGTCGCTGCCGAATGGGCAGGTTCATCTGTCGTGGCGTGTCGAAAACGGACGCGTCCGTCTGGACTGGGTCGAGTCCGGCGGACCCGCCGTGGCGGAGCCGACGCGAAAGGGTTTCGGGACCCGGATGATCACGTCGCTGGGGCAGCAGCTGAAAGGTCAGGTCGTGCTCGACTATCCCGTCGGCGGATTCGTCTACACGCTGGACGTCCCGGTCGAGGCGTTGAGCAGCAAATAACCGCCGAGCGGAGGCAGCGCCCGTTGGCGTCAGACTTCGGAGCCCTGTGTTTCAAAGCCGCCTCATTCTTCGACGTCACGCTTGCGCGACAGGACGAGGCGGCGTCATCGGAGCACGGACCCATCCATGACCTGGCGCATCCTGATCGAGCCCTTCACCCGGCCGCTGTTCTTCGCCTGGTCGCGGGCGACGCGGGGGATGACGCTGGGCGTGCGGGCGGTGGCGGTCGATGGGCGGGGGCGGGTGCTGCTGGTGAAGCACACCTATCTGCGGGGCTGGTGGTTGCCGGGCGGCGGGGTGGATCGGGGCGAGACGACGCAGGACGCCGTGGCGCGCGAGCTGCGCGAGGAGGCGGGGCTGGTCGCGACCGGCGCGCCGCGTCTGGTCTCGGTCCATTCCAACGAGCGGTTCTTTCGCGGCGACCATGTGCTGGTCTTCGTCATCGACGCCTTCGAGGAGGGGGAACTGACCAGTCATGGCGAGATCGCCGAGGTCGGCTGGTTCGCGCCCGACGCCCTGCCGGCCGATACGCATCGGGCGACGCGCGACCGGCTGGCGGAAATCTTCGGCGGGGTTGTCGTGCGCGATGACTGGTAGACGGACGTCGGCCGTGCGCGCGGCCCCGACCGTGTGCTAGCGAGGCGGAATGAACGGATCCTGGATCACCCTGCTGGCCCTGATCGTCGCGGGCGGCGCCACCGCCCTGCAGGCGCCGACCAATGCCCGGTTGGCGGCGGGGGTCGGGTCGCCGGTCAATGCGGCCTTCATCTCGTTCGCGGTCGGGGCCACGGCCCTGGGCCTGCTGGCGGCGGCGCTGCACACCCGGCCGGACATGGCCTCGGTCAAGGGGCTGCCGGCCTGGGCGTGGCTTGGCGGGCTGTACGGCTGCGTCTTTGTGGTGGCGGCGGCGTGGGGCGTGCCGCGTTACGGGGCCGCGCTGGTCATCACCCTGATGGTGGCGGGCCAGTTGCTGGCCGGGCTGACGCTGGATCATTTCGGGGCGCTGGGCGTGCCGCGCCATCCGATGAGCATCGGCCGGATCGGCGGGGTGACCCTGGTCGTGCTGGGCGTGCTGATGGTTCGCCGTTTCTGATCGCGCGCCTCATCGCGAGCGGGCCGAGAAGCGCCTATATTGAGCGGGATGACCGAGGAGACGATTCTTGCGGACGATGAAGCGGGGGCGCTGAAGGCCGCCGACCTGATCCGCGACGAGGCGCGTCGGGCGCCCGACAAGCCCGGCGTCTATCGCATGTACGGCGAGGACGGGACCTGCCTGTATGTGGGCAAGGCGCGGTCGATCAAGAAGCGGATCCTGCAGTATGCGCAGGGGCGGTTCCACACCCAGCGCATCGGGTTGATGGTGTCGCTGACGCGGTCGATGGAGCTGGTGGTCACGGCGTCCGAGACCGAGGCCCTGCTGCTGGAATCCAACTTCATCAAGAAGCTGAAGCCGCGCTTCAACGTGGTGCTGAGGGACGACAAGTCGTTCGCCGAACTGATGATCCGCAAGGATCACCGGGCGCCGCAGGTGCGCAAGCATCGCGGGTCGCACACGACGCCGGGGGACTATTTCGGACCGTTCGCCTCGACCTGGGCGGTGAACCGGACGCTGAACACTTTGCAGAAGGCGTTCCTGCTGCGGTCGTGTTCGGACAGCGTGTACGAGACGCGGACGCGGCCCTGCATGCTGCATCAGATCAAGCGATGCTCGGCGCCCTGCACCGGACTGATCAGTCTGGAGGACTATGGCGAGCTGGTCGACGAGGCGTCGCAGTTCCTGAAGGGCAAGTCGCGCGCCGTCATCGCGCGCCTGTCCGGCGAGATGAGCGCCGCCGCCGAGGCCATGGACTATGAGCAGGCCGCGCGCGTCCGCGATCGCATCCGCGCCCTGTCGGCCATTTCGATGGAGAACTCGGTCAGCGCCGACAGCGTGGCCGAGGCCGACGTCTTCGCCCTGTTCAGCGAGGGCGGGCAGGCCTGCGTGCAGGTGTTCTTCTATCGCGCGGGCCAGAACTGGGGCGGGCGGGCCTATTTCCCGCGCGTGGACCGGACCGATACGGACCCGGAGATCCTGGCCGCCTTCCTGGGCCAGTTCTACGAGGACAAGCCGATCCCGCGCCTGATCCTGTCCAACGTCCGGCCGCACGAGCTGGAGCTGCTGGAGGAGGCGTTCAGCCTGAAATCGGAGCGAAAGGTCGAGATCGCCCGGCCGCAGCGGGGCGAGAAGCTGAGCCTCGTCGATCACGCCCTGACCAATGCCCGCGAGGCGCTGGGGCGCAAGATGGCCGAGGGGTCGGCGCAAGGGAAGATCCTGGACGAGGTCTGCGAGGCCTTCGGTCTGGAGACCCGGCCCGAGCGGATCGAGATCTATGACAACGCCCACATCCAAGGGACCAACGCCGTGGGCGGCATGGTGGTGGCGGGGCCCGAGGGCTTCCAGAAATCCCAGTACCGCAAGTTCAACATCCGGGGCGAGGACCTGACCCCGGGCGACGACTACGGGATGATGCGCGAGGTGATGCGCCGCCGCTTCGGCCGTCTGGTCAAGGACGAGGCGGCCGCGGAAGAGGGGGGTGGCGAGGAGGTCGTACGGCCGGACCTGCTGTTGATCGACGGCGGGGCGGGCCAGCTGGCCGAGGTGTTGTCGGTGCTGGCCGATCTGGGTCTGGACGACATCACCGCCGTGGGCGTGGCCAAGGGGCCAGACCGCGACGCGGGGCTGGAGCGGTTCTTCATGCCGGGCAAGGCGCCCTTCATGCTGCCGCTGAAATCGCCGGCCCTGTATTACATCCAGCGGCTGCGCGACGAGGCGCACCGGTTCGCCAACGGCGCCCACCGCACGCGCCGTTCGATGGACATCAAGAAGAATCCGCTGGACGAGATCGAGGGCGTCGGACCCGGCCGCAAGAAGGCGCTGCTGCACGCCTTCGGATCCGCCAAGGGGGTGGGCCGGGCCTCGGTCGTCGACCTGGTCAAGGTCGAGGGGATCAACCAGCCGCTGGCCGAACGCATCCATGGCTTCTTCCACAAGGCGTGACGTCCGCTTACAAGCGCTGGCATGACCGATGAGTCCGATGAACTGACCGACGGCTACCGCCGCTTTCGCCAGAACCACTGGCCGGAGGCGCGGGCCGAGTACGAGAAGCTGGCCGCCGACGGCCAGAGGCCGCACACCCTCGTGGTGGCCTGTTCCGACAGTCGGGCCGATCCGGCCCTGATCTTCGACACGGCGCCCGGTCAGCTGTTCGTGGTGCGCAACGTGGCGAATCTGGTGCCGCCCTATGAGCCCGACGGCCAGTTGCACGGGGTGTCGGCGGCGCTGGAGTTCGGGGTCAAGGTGCTGGGCGTGCGGCGGATCGTGGTCATGGGCCATGCCCACTGCGGCGGGGTCTCGGCCATGCTGAACGGCGCGCCTGAGGGCTGTGAGGACTTCGTGGCGCCCTGGGTCGAGCAGGGGACCCCGATCGTGCAACGTCTGATCCACGACTGCCCCGCCGATCAGGTGGAGAAGGCGGCGGAGGAGGCGGTGGTGCGGCTGTCGCTGGACAATCTGCGCACCTTCCCGTGGATCGCCGAGCGCGAAGCGGCGGGGGAGCTGACCCTGACCGGCCTGCATTTCGGCATCGCCGACGGGGTGTTGTCAGTCCTGCGCGACGGCGAACGGTTCACGCCCGCGTCGCTGGACTAGGGGAGGGCGGGCCGTGGACGTCTTCTACATCAACCTGGACAAGGCGGACGACCGGCGGGCCTTCATGGAGGCGCAAGGGGCGGCGCGGGGCGTGACCCTGCAGCGGCTGCGGGCGACCGAGCCCAAGGACCTGCGGCCCGGCGAGTACGACCGTTTCCAGGCCATGTGGGAGCGCAAGCTGACGGCCAACGAGATCGCCCTGCTGCGGTCGCACGGGGCGCTGTGGAAGATGGCGCTGGATCGGCCCGAGGGGCTGATCGTGCTGGAGGACGACGCGGTGCTGTCGCCCCGGTTCGCCTCGGTGATCGAACGTCTGCCGGCGGGCTATGACCTGATCAATCTGGAGGATTTCGGGCGGCGGAAATTCTTCGCCCGCCAGCCCGATCATCATGCCGACGACTTCAGCGTCACCCGGGTGATGCGGGACAAGACGGGGTCGGCCGCCTATCACGTCTCTCCGGCGGGGGCGGCGAAGCTGCTGGCTCTGGCCGAGCGCACGGCCGCGCCGTCGGACGCGTTCCTGTTCGGGGTGGCGCGCCTGAACATGGCGCAGGTCGAGCCGGCGCTGGCGCAGCAGGCGCATATCCTGACCGAGCGCGGGTTCGATCCCGGCATCGTCATCTCGACCTCGATCAACAAGGACCGGATCGGGGCGCCGAAGGAGCGCAAGAGCGCGGCCTTCCGCCAGCGTCGGATGATGACCCAGATCCGGCTGGCCGGGCTGCATCTGCGCCGGCTGACCGATATCGTCCTGCGTCCCGCGACCTTCGACGATGGCGAGTTCCGGTCGATCCTGCCGATTCGCTGGAAGGCCTAGGCGGCGTTCCACAGGGCGGCGTAGACGGCGTTGATGCCCTCGGCCTCGGCCTCCATCGAAAAGTGGGCGGCGACGCGGGCGCGGGCGGCGACGCCGGCCGCAGCGCGAGCCGGTTCGTCGTCCAGCCAGCGGCGGGTCGCGGAGACCATGGCCGCGATGTCGCCGGGCGGGATCAGGGAGCCGGTCTCTTCCTCGACCACCAGCGAGGCGAAGGCGCCGACCGTGGTGGCCACGACCGGCACGCCTGAGGCCATGGCCTCCAGCGGGGTCACGCCGAAGCCTTCCCAGCGCTGGGGGGCGATGAACAGGGACAGGGGGCGGTAGTATTCCGGCGTCTCCAGCGGCCCGACCTCGCCGGGAAACAGGATGCGGTCGGTCAGGCCGGCGGCGGCGACACGGGCCTTGAGTTCGCTCAGAAAGCCCGCCTGTTCGGTGGTCGCCCGGCCCAGGACGACCGCCGAGGCGTCGGGATAATGAGGCAGAACCGCGATCATGGCGTCGACGAAGACGTCGGTTCCCTTCTGCGCCCGGATGCGGCCGAAACAGCCGATGACCTGGCCGCGCGCGACGGCGTCGGTCAGAACGGCGGGCGGGGCCTCGTTCGCGACGGGCGGGCGGAAGACGGCGATGTCGATGCCGTGCGTGACCACGGTCGAGGACCGCTTCAGATACGCCGCGCCCATGGTCGAGGTGGCGATGATCGCGTCCATCCGGGCGATCAGGAAACGGCTCCAGGCCGAATGTTTGCGCTGGGACGCCGAGGTGAAAACCAGCTTCAGCGGAAAACCCAGCGAGCGCAGGATCAGGCCGGGCAGCATCTCGATGTTACGGCGGGCGTGCCAGATGCGGAAGGGCCGCCCCTGTGGCCGCCGGGCCAGTTTGGGCACGTCGCGGAACCGGATCTGGGGCGTCTGCTCCGGCAGTTCGGGCCCAAGGGCCGCGATCCGCAGGCTGCGCGCCTGGACCGGAACGACCCGCAGCAGGGTCGTGGTCACGCCCGACAGCCGCTTCTTGAAATTGGGCGCGACGACCTCGGGATCGGGGATCAGGTTCCTCATGTCCTCCGGAATAAACCAGAAGGCCGGAACCGGCCACCGGCGCCAAGCTTGGCTGACACGGCAACCGCCTTGGCCTAGAAGGATTGATCAATCAAAGGGCCCTGACCGCCCGATCATCGGATGTCCCCGTGTCCCAGCCTCCTCTGCCCCCCATGCCGTCGCCCGCCGTGGACAAGCCGCATCACGCCAATCCGATCCCGAACATCCTGACCGGCATCCGGCTGTTCGCCGGGGTGGTGATGTTCCTGATTCTGGCCGGCGCGACCGGGGGCGTGCCCCTGTTGTCGTCCTATCTGAGCCCGGACGACCAGTTCGCCCTGTACCGGACCGCCTTCTGGATCTTCGTCATCGCCGCCTCGACCGACTGGGTCGATGGCTATCTGGCGCGTCGCTGGAACGCCACGACCCGCTGGGGCGCGATCCTGGATCCGATCGCCGACAAGATTCTGGTCACCGGCGCCATTCTGGGCGTGCTGACCTCGGGCTCGGTGCCGCAGATCGCCATTCCCTGCGGCCTGATCCTGTTCCGCGAGTTCGCCGTCTCGGCCCTGCGCGAGACGACGGCCGGCAAGGTCAAGCTGGAGGTCACGACCCTGGCCAAGTGGAAGACCACCCTTCAGATGGTGGCCCTGGGCGCCCAGCTGCTGGCGCGCAACTGGGACGGTTTCGGCTGGGACTTCACCTACCTCGAGAACTTCCAGCTGTTCGCCGACACCCTGATCTGGGCGGCGGCGCTGGTGACCCTGTGGACCGGCTGGCAGTATTTCGACAAGGCGCGGCGGCAGATGGCCTGAGGGCCATCTGAATCTTCTTTGGGCGCTAACGCTCGCGACGCGGTCGCTCGCTGCCTGAGCGCATTCCTTGGGCGGCTAAGGCTCGCTGCCTGAGGGCGCTGAGGGTTGGCCCTGGAGGGCTTTGGCCAGCACCACGAACTGCAGATCGCGGCGTTTCGGCAGGCCGAAACGTTCGTCGTCCATGGGAAAGTCGGCCGTCGCTCCGGTCAGGGCGTAGCCGCGGCGTTCGTACCAGGCGATCAGTTCGGGCCTCTGGCGGATGACGGTCATCTCGATGCGGGCGGCGCCGAAGCGTGAGGCCGCCTCGCGCTCGGCGACGACCAGCAGGCGGCGGCCGAGGCCGCTGGACTGGCGCACGGGATCGACCGACAGCATGCCCAGATAGGCCGAGCCGTCGTCCTGTCGCGTCAGCATGACGCAGCCGATCAGGACGCCGCCGTGGTGTGCCATCAGGATGACCTTGTCGGCGGCCTCGACCACCTCGCGCAGAGCCTCGACGTCGGTCCGCTGGCCGTCCAGCAGGTCGGCCTCGTGGGTCCAGCCCAGCCGGGCCGCGTCGCCGCGATAGGCGCGTGTGATCAGGGCGTGTAGAGGCTCCAGATCCTCGACGGTGGCCGGCCGGAAGACGGGTTCGCTCACCGGGCTTCCAGTTCCGACACCAGCCCGTCCATGTCGTAGACGTCGCGCAGGGCGGTGGTCACCGCGCCGGTGGTGACGATGACGCTGCGGTTGACCTGACGGTCGTAGCCATAGGCGTTGCGCTGGGTCAGGACGGTGGAGTCGAAATTGGCGCCGACCATCTCGCCCTTCGCATTGACGACCGGCGAGCCCGAGGACCCGCCGATGGTGTCGGAGGACACGGTCATGTCCATGACGGTGTCGCCGTCGATCCGGTCCCGGGCCGCCAGCAGTTTCGGCGCGACGTCGAAAGGCGTGGCGCCGGTGGCGCGGTCCCACAGGCCGGCGAAGGTCGTGAACGGACCCCAGCGCTGGCCGGGGACATCCGAGCCCTCGATCAGGCCGTAGGTCAGACGCAAGGTCCCGGTCGCGTCGGGATAGACGGCGTCGCCATATGCGGCGAACCGGGCGGTGGCCAGGGCTTCGGACGCCCGGTCTGTCGGGGCCTGGACCTTTTCCTCCCACTCGGTGCGAATCGCGCGGGTCGGTTCCTGGATTTGCAGGAGATACTGGATCAACGGGTCGTCGGAGGCCTCGACGGCCGCGAGGCCGCCTTCCCACAGGGCGCGGCGCACCGCGGGATCGGCCAGTTTCGAGCCCGTGACCAGTCGCGCCGACAGCTGTTCGGGCGACTCCTTGCCCAGCAGGTTGCGGACGGCCGGATTGTCGACGGTCAGCCATTCACGGGTCTTGGACAGCCACCACTCCAGCCGAACCTGCTCCAGACCCGGATAGACGGGCCGCTCCGCGAACAGGGCGGTCTGGACGGCGGACAGGCGGGCGTCGCCGAACTCGGCCAGACGCTGGTCCGAAGGTTTGGCGCGCTCCTGCGCGCCGCGCACGATCGACCGGGCCCACAGGAAGAGTTGCGAGCCGCCGGCGACGGGGGTCGTGCCGATGCCCGTGCCGCCTTCCAGCAGGGCGTAGGGGGCGTAGAGTTCGCGCAGGACCGGCTGGATCGCTTCCAGTTCGCCCCACGGATCAGGGCCCATGTCGCCCGCCCGGGCCGCCATGTATTTCTGCATGAAATCGATCTCGGCGGCCGCGCGGCTGGCCATGAAATCCGCGTCTGTCAGGGCCCGCATCCGGCCCAGGCCGCGCTTGTAGGTGTTCTCGAGGCTGACGATCGGGTCCATGGCCTCGAAGGCCTGACGGTCGCCCTCCCCGGAATAGCGGATCAGGCGGCCGCGCAGTTCTGATGCGATCAACTGGTCCATGGGCAGGACGACGTCGCGGACCGACATCAACTGGTCTTGGGTCAGGAGCCGCTGGGTCGCGCCGGGGCTGCCGGACACGAAGACGGGGGCGCCCTCGACGGGTCTGGAGGCGTTCCAGGTGAAGTGGGTCGGGGTCTGCGCGGGAGCGTCGTTCTCATACAGGCGGATGAAGGCCGCATCGATGGCGAAACGCGGGAAGCTGAAGTTGTCGAGGTCGCCGCCGAAGGTCGCTGCCCGGTCCTCGGGCGCGAAGGCCAGGCGGACGTCGGAATATTTGCGGTAGGTGTAGAGCTTGAACTGGCCGCCCCGGTACAGGCTGACGACCTGACAGCGTTTGTCGGTCGCGGCCCCGCAGGCCTCGCTCTCGATACGTCCGGCCTCGGCGTCGCGGGCGCGGGTGAAGGCCGAGCCCGTCAATTCTTCGCCATTGGGGCCGGCGCCGACCGCATGCATGCGCGCGGTGACGTCGGCGATGTCGGTCAGGATCTCGGCCGTCGCGCCCGGGCATTTGCGCTCTTCCTCGCGGGTGCGCGGGGTGAAGCCGGTCCCGGCGTAGTTCACGGCCTGCGTCGACAGGTTGGCGACACAGGTGGCGACGCAGTGGTTGTTGGTCATCACCAGACCCTGGCCCGACACCAGTCCGGCCGAGCAGCCGCCGAACTTCACCGAGGACAGCCGGGTCCGGTCGAGGAAGGCTTGGTCGATGGTCGTGCCCAGGGTCGTGTTGGCGCGGGCGATGGGGAAGTTGTCGAAGGTCCACATGCCTTCCTCGGCCGAGGAAGGAGCCGCGCCGGCCAGCAAGGCCGCCGCGATCAGGGCGGCGCCCGCCAGGGTCGCGCCGTTAGGGGTCGATGGAAAGGTCATGTGGAACGCCCCTTTTACTATCGTCGGCCGACGCCTCCGGATTACAACGCGGTAACTAATCCCGAACACGGACAGGCGTCCATGGCGCAGACACGGGGTTCTGGCCGCTGTTTGTCGAAAAGTCGCGCCGCCTTACCCCGATTTAACTTGGCCGGAAGACCGGTGGTCGTCAGATAGCGCCACAACCGGGGTTCGATACGTCCTTCATGTCTCTCGCGCTTTCCACGCTGCTGTTCGAGTGGCGCCGCTATATGGCGGCCGTCATGGCGCTGGCCCTTTCGGGCCTGCTGGTTCTGGCCATGACCGGCGTCTTCATCGGCATCGGCAAGGGCTTCACCGCCACCATCGAACGCTCCAGCGCCGACATCATCGTGATGCAGCCGGGGGCCAAGAGCCTGATCGGCGGACCGTCGGGCGTGCCGCGCCGCTTCATCCCGCTGGTTTACAACCATCCCGACGTGGTCGAGGTCCAGCCGCTGGACGGCGCCGGTGGCTCGTTCCAGTCGATCAAGAACGTCGATCCGACGATGTCGCAGGCCGACCGCGCCAAACAGGGCGCGCCGCGTCAGCAGTTCGTCCAGACCTCGATCATCGACACCACGCCCGGCGCGGTCACGATCCCCACCGACTATTCGCAGGAGCTGATCGACGCGCTGCGCCAGCCCTATACGGTCGCCATCGATGAGACGGCCCTGCCGAAACTGGGCGTCAAACTGGGCGACAAGGCACTGTACAACGGCCAGACGGTGACCGTCGCCGCCGTGATGCGCGGCTATCCGAACATGATGCAATCGACCATCGTCATGTCGCGCGACACCCTGCGCATGGTCGGTCAGGCCGACACCGGACCGCGCGTCGGTCCCCTGATGGTCAAGCTGAAGGACCCGTCCCGCGCCGCCATCGTCTCGGCCCAGATCAACGCCATGGGCAACGGCCAATGGAAGGCGTGGACGCGTCAGGAACTGGCCGACGCCAACGCCGGCGCCATGTTCGAGGAAGGCATCCTGGTCATCATCATCGGCGGCTGCGTCGTGCTGGGGACCATCATCGGGGTGGCCATCACCTGGCAGACCCTGCGCGGCGCCATCATGGCCAACATCAAGGAGTTCGCCTCGCTGCGGGCGCTGGGCGTCGGCATGGGATCGCTGCGCCGCATCGTGCTGGAGCTGAGCTTCTGGGTCGGCATCGTCGGGGTCTTCGCCGCGATCGGCCTGACCTGGCTGGTGTCGCTGCTGGCCGCCGCCAACGCCGTGATCATCGCCCTGCCGTTCATGCTGGTGGTCGTGGTCGGGGGGGGGCTGATCATCATCGCCATGCTGTCGGGCCTGCTGTCCCTCGGCATCCTCAAGAACAGCCAGCCGGCGGACCTGCTGCGATGACCGATTTCAAGCAGCACACCAAGGTTCACGGCAAGCACGGCGACTATGCCATCGAGGCCAAGGCGCTGGTCAAGCGGTTCAAGTCCGGCAAGAATTTCGTCGAGGTTCTGAAGGGCGTCGATTTCGATGCGCGCCACGGCGACCTGACCATGGTCATGGGGCCGTCGGGCTCGGGCAAGTCGACCCTGATCGCCGCCCTGTCCGGCCTGCTGCGCCCCGAGGAGGGCCGGGTCGATGCGCTGGACGTCGACGATCTGTGGAAGCTGTCGTCGGGCCGGATCGACAAGTTCCGGCTGGATCACTGCGGCTTCATCTTCCAGGGCTTCAACCTGTTTCCGGCCCTGTCGGCCCTGCAGCAGGTGACCACGGTGCTGAAGTTCCAGGGCCTGACCCCGCATCAGGCGAAGGTGCGCGCCACCGAGGCCCTGACCGAGGTCGGACTCGGCCACCGCCTGCACCAGCGCCCGGCCGCCCTGTCGGGCGGTGAAAAGCAGCGCGTCGCCATCGCCCGCGCCCTGGCCAAGGACCCCAAGATCCTGTTCGCCGACGAACCGACTTCGGCCCTCGACGGCGAGAACGGCCAGATCGTCATCCGCCTGCTGCGACGGGCCGCCACCGAATACGGCGCCGCCGTCATCTGCGTGACCCACGATCCGCGCCTGGAGGCATGGGCCGACCGGGTCATCCATATCGAGGACGGCGTGATCATCGACGACCAGCGCCGCACGCCCAATCCCGACGCCACACTGGCCTCGCACTGAGACCCCTGAAGGACACCAGGAAATGCCCGCCTTTCTCAAGAACAAATGGCTGTGGATCGGCATCCTGCTGATCATCATCCTCGTCGCCGGCTTCACCGTCGTCTCCAAGGGCAATGCGGCCAAGAAGGCCGAGGTCGAGAAGGCAGCGGCGACCAAGGTCGACAGCCCCTATTCGGCCATCGCCAACGGCAAGGTCGACATCGAGGGCGGGATCATCCAGATCGCGGCCCGCCGCGGCGGCATCATCCGCGACGTCCTGGTCCAGGAAGGCGACACCGTCGCCGCCGGCCAGATCCTGGCCCGTCAGGAAGACGACGAGGCCCGTCTGGCCGTCCAGAGCGCCCGCGCCACGGTCGCCCAGGCCGAGAGCCAGCTGGCCCAGATCCGCGTCGACATCAACACCGCCAGCCGCGAGCACGAGCGGCTGTCCAGGCTGGTCGCGACCAACTTCGTCGCCGCCCAGCGGATGGACGAGGCCCAGGACGCGATCGACACCGCCCGCGCCCGCCTGGGCTCGCAGACCGCCGCCGTCCAGACCGCCCGCGCCCAGCTGGCCCAGGCGACCTATGATCAGGAGCTGACGGTGATCCGCGCGCCCATGGCCGGCCGCATCGTCCGCCGCTACGCCAACCCGGGCGCCGGCGCCTCGACCCTGAACGTCTCGGCCATGTTCGATCTGGAGCCGGTCGCGCCCCGCATCGCCCGGGCTGAAATCGTCGAGAGCGACATCCCCAACGTCACCAACGGCCAGGCCGTCGAGATCACCCCCGAGGGGGATCCGTCCAAGGTCTATATCGGCACGGTCCTGCGCCGCGCCGCCGTCTTCGGCGCCCGCAAGCTGGCCTCCGACGACCCGTCGCAGCGCTCTGACGAGCGGGTCGTCGAGGTCGTGGTCTCGGCCGGCGACGCGCCGTTGCTGATCGGCCAGCGCGTGCTGGTGAAGTTCATGAAGCCCGGCCAGACCGCAGGGGCGCCTCGCGCCGTCTCGGCAGGCGTCGGTCCCGATCGCGCCATGCGCGCCCCGGGCGACGCCAGCTAGGGCTTCTACGACTGTAGCGTCGAAGGTGAGATTGCGCGGGCGGTTCGCGTCGGCCCGAATATGGGCTAGGCAGTCCGCGCAATCGAACCGGGGCCGCGCATGACGACGTTCATTCCTCTTTCGGACTATCTGAACGGCCAGTCCGACGCCGACCCGGCCGTCCGCGCCGTCATCACCGACATCGCCGCCGCCTGTGTGGAGATCAGCCGGCTGGTGCAATTGGGCCCCCTGACCGACAGCCTGGGCGCCGCCGGCCACACCAATATCCAGCAGGAAGAGCAGAAGAAGCTCGACGTCATCACCAACGACGTCCTGCGCGAGCGTCTGGCCGCCTGTCCCGCCGTCGCCGGCGTGGGGTCCGAGGAACTGGACACGGTCGAGCCGACGGGGCGCGAGGGCGGATTTCTGGTCACCTTCGATCCGCTGGACGGGTCCAGCAATATCGACATCAACGTCACGGTCGGGACCATCTTCTCCGTCCTGCCGGCGCCCGCGTCAGGCCAGCCAACCGAGGCCGACTTCCTGCAGCCCGGCCGCAATCAGGTCGCCGCCGGCTATGCCCTCTATGGTCCGCAATCGATGCTGGTCCTGACCCTGAGCTCGGGCGTCGTCCTGTTCACCCTTGACGCCGGGGGGGTGTGGCGGCTGACGAAGGAAGATCTGTCGATCCCGGCCGATACGAAGGAGTTCGCCATCAACATGTCGAACCGGCGTCACTGGTCCGTGCCCGTCGCGGCCTATGTCGACGACCTGCTGGCCGGCAAGACGGGGCCGCGAGGCAAGGATTTCAACATGCGCTGGGTCGCCGCCATGGTGGCCGACGTTCACCGCATCCTGATGCGCGGCGGCATCTTCCTGTACCCGTGGGACAGCCGCGAGCCGGATCGTCCGGGCAAGCTGCGCCTGCTGTACGAAGGGGCGCCAATGGCTCTGCTGATCGAGCGCGCGGGCGGCAAGGCCAGCGACGGGACCACGGACATCCTCGATATCGTCCCCACCGCCCTGCACCAACGCGTCGCCGTCATCCTCGGCTCGCGCAACGAGGTCGATCAGGCGCTGGGTTAGGGAGGCTCAGTCGCCGGTGAAGACGCCGGGACGTTTCTCCAGCACCGCCGTGACGCCCTCGATATGGTCGTCGGTCAGGTGGGCCAGGGCCTGCATGGCCGCCGACAGCTCCAGCGTCTGGTCGAAATTCATGTCGCGCCCCTGACGCAGCAGGGCCTTGGCCATGCGCAGGGCCCGGGGCGGCTGGGCGGCGACCTGACCGGCGGTGATCAGGGCCTCGGCCATAAGGTCGTCGTGGGGCACGATCCGGTTGACCAGCCCCCAGCGCTCGGCCGTTTTCGCGTCGATGGCGCGGGCGGTGAACAGCATTTCAGCGGCGCGGGCGTAGCCGACGTTGCGCGGCAACAGCCAGGATCCGCCGTCGCCGGGAATGATGCCCAGCTTCAGGAAGGGCACGCCGAAACTGGCCCGGTCCGAGGCGATGCGGATGTCGGCCAGACCGGCGATGTCGCAACCCAGCCCCATGGCCGGGCCGTTGACGGCGGCGATCAGCGGAACCTCCAGCCCATAGAAGGACCGGACGATGCGATGGACGATCCGGCGATATTGTTCGCGGATCGCCGCGCCCGAACCGGCGAACATGTCGCCCCGGGCCTTCATGGCGTTCAGGTCGCCGCCGGCGGAAAAGGCGCGACCGGCGCCGGTCAGGACGACGCAGCGGATGTCGAGGTCGGCGTTCACCGCCTCGCAGATGGCCGCCACCTCGTCGCCGTCGGTCAGGTCGGGCAGGGCGTTCAGCCGCTCGGGCCGCTGGAAGGTCAGGACCAGAACCGTCCCGCCGCCCGGCTGGGCCACGCGTTCTTGTGAAATCAGATCAGCCACGGCGGTCCCCGGAATTGCAAAGCCCCGGCCTTTTCGGGGCCGGGGCTGAGGTTGGCAAGGCATCCTTGACGCACTAACGCGCGTCGCGCTGCTTGAGTGCAGGTCGTGCGTTACGGGATCAGCGTTTCGGCTTGATCTCGATCGGCACGAAATTCGAGGGGTGACTGACCACGCGATCGTTCGCGCGGCTGTGTCGGTTCGAGTTCACCAGCATTCCGCCCCAGAAGGCGAAAGAGGTCATGGCGTGTTGCAGGTTACGCTCTTTGTCGTTCATCGTTGATGTCTCCTTTCGTTGAACGAGGAAAAGAGACACGTCGTGCTTGCAGGGGTTTTCACCCTCTTAGTCGTTTCGCGTCGAGTGTAAGGTCGCACACGGCGGCGACCTTTGCAAGGTTTTTGGTCCGCGTCCGGAGTAGTTTTTGCATGGTTGTCATTCAATCGTGACCTTGGCGCCACGTTCGGTTCCCAAGGCGATCGCCACGCCCTGTATCAAGGTCTGCGTCGTCGACGGGGCCTCGAGCCTGTGTCTGGGCTGTTTCCGCACCCTGTCCGAGATCGGCGGCTGGAGCGCGCTGAGCGACGAGGAGCGTGCGACCGTGATGGCCGATCTGCCGGCGCGCCGGGAACGCATCGATCCGGCGAAGCTGGGCCTTTGAGGCGCTAACCTTTCGTCAGCCACGTCGATTCACCGCATCCCAACACCGCCCGTGCAGGATGTATCGGCCGCAGAAGCGGTTCAGTCGCGTGAGCTCAATGATCCGTTTCGATCTTCAGACGACCGCCGTGATGATCATGGCCACGGCCTCTTCGCTGAGCGTGGCCTTCTGGCTGAATCACGCCGACCAGCGGGGACGGGCCGAGGCGGCTGAACGTCCGCTCGCCATATCGACTCCCCATTCGCCGACCCCAGGCGGCGCCGCACAGGTGGTGCGTTCCGCCGACGGGCACTACTGGGCGGAAGCCCGGATCGACGGTCGCGCCGTGCGGGTTCTGGTGGATACCGGGGCCAGCGTCGTGGCCCTGACCCGCGAGGACGCCCTGCGTCTGGGTCTGAAGCTGACGCCCGAGGATTTCGGCCGGACGGTCCAGACCGCCGCCGGACCCGCCAGAGCCGCTGCGGTGACGCTGGAGTCCGTTTCCGTCGCCGGCGCCAGGGTCGAGGACGTTCAGGCCCTGGTGGTGGAAGACGGTCTGGCCCAGTCCCTGCTGGGGATGAGCTATCTGGGCCGGCTGTCGGGCTTCGAGGCGACGCCCGCCGCCCTGACCCTGAGACCCTGACCCCCTGCGGCCCTAAAGGGCCTTGATCATCACCGACAGGGCGGTGATCAGCAGATAGACGGCGAAGGCCTTTCTCAGCACCCGCTTGTCCAGCCGATGCGCCAGCCGGGCGCCGTAGGGGGCGACGAGCGTGGTCAGCAGGCCCATCAGCACCGCCGCCGGTACATTGACGTATCCCAGAGACAACGGCGGCCGGCCCGGCGCGTCCCAGCCGAACACCGCGAACCCCACTGTCGCGGCTGCTCCGATGGCGATGCCGAAGCCCGACGCCGTGGCCACCGCCTGATGGATCGGCCGGCCGCACAGGGTCAGCAGCATGCCGCCGAAACTGCCGCCGCCCACCCCCATCATGGCCGACAGCCCGCCTATGCCGGTCCCGACGACGCGACGTCCCCAGCCGGTGGGCAAGTCCTTGGCGAGGGTGACCCGTTCGGGCAGCAGACCCATCTGCGCCGCGACCAGCGCCAGACAGACGCCATAGACGATGGCCAGACCCTCCATCGAGGTCAGGCCCGCGACCCCGGCGCCGACCAAGGCGCCGAACCCAACCCAGGGCGTCCATGTCTTCAGCACATGCTCGTCCACCGCTCCGTGGGCCCGGTGCGCGCCCAGCGACCGCCAGGACGTCGCGACGATGGTCATCAGGGAGGTGCCGATGGCGACGTGCAGATTGCTCTCGCCGCCCAGCCCCAGCACAGAGAAGGCGTAGAACAGGGCGGGCACGATCACCGTGCCGCCGCCCACGCCGAACAGGCCGGCGATCAGGCCGCCGGCCAGACCCGCGGCAAGGACGGCGGCGAGCAACAACAGGATTTCGGTCAGCGGCAGGGCGGGCACGGCCCCTGACTAGCGGGGTCCGCGCCGCCTGTCGCGATCAGAAGCGGTAGGTGACGCCCAGCTGGACCACGGGCAGGACCTTGTAGTCGTCGGCTTCGGCCTGGATCTGGGCCTCTTCCTCGGCCAGCCGGGCCTGGAAGGCCGGCTGGTCCGACAGGGTCCCGCCGCTGGCGTTCAGCTCGACCTTTGGCTCGTCCCCGAAGGCGGCGCCGGCCAGAACGCGGAAACCCAGCCGGCCGCCCTTGGTGAAGGTGTTGTCGTAGCCGATGCCGATGAAGGGCGCGGTGTTCTCCAGCGCGATCTGGCCGGTCAGATTGCCGATCTGGGCCGGGGTGAAGGTCTGGCTGCCGATGCTGGTCGGACCCGTGGGCGTAGCGTCCAGCGACACGTTGCGATCGCCGAACCAGGCGCCGGCCGAGATCAGCAAGGCGTTGCCCATTGGATGCCAGTCGATGAAGGTGCCCGGCGAGCTGAAGTCCACCTCGGCGTCATAGTCGATGCCGTCATAGGTGTCGTCGACATCCCACTTGAGAGCGTCGAACGAGCCCCGCAGGGTCAGGCCCCTCGTCAGCCAGTACTCGACGTGGACCCCCACGCCCGGCGTGCCGATCTGGCCGCCGATCGCGAAGGGGCTGAGCGGGCGGCCGGTCTGGGCCGAGGCGGTCGTGCCAGCCGCGGAAAGCGTCAGGGCGCCGAGGGCGGCGGCGGGCAGAAAGCGAGGGATCATGGCGTGGCTCCGGGGAGGGGTCGCCTTAAGTCTGGCCGGTCGTCGTTAAGGATGATTTATGGCCGCGCTCCCGCCGGCGAAATCAGGCGGCCTCGACCATTCGGTCGCGGCGGTCCGTCGCCTCGCGCACGGCGTCCACGGCGCGGTCGACGACGTCCAGACCCGCCCCGGCCGCGATGGCCTCGATCGTCAGGATGCGGCGGAAGGCGCGGGCGCCGGGGCGGCCGTGCATCAGCCCCAGCATGTGTCGCGTCATGGCGTGCAGATTGACGCCCTCGCCCAGACGCGCGGCCAGATAGGGTTTGTAGCGATCGATGGCCTCGAACGGGTCGACGTCGACCCCGCTGGCCTCGAACAGGCGGCGGTCGACCTGGCCCAGCAGGGCGGGTTCGTGATAGGCGGCGCGGCCCAGCATGACGCCGTCCAGCTGAACCCCGTCCGAGGCGTCCAGATGCGCCTCTGCCTCGTCCAGCGAACCGATCCCGCCGTTGATGCAGATGGTCAGATGCGGCCGCTCGCGCTTCAGCCGGCGCACCAGGGCATAGTCCAGCGGCGGAACGTCCCGGTTCTCCTTGGGCGACAGGCCCTTCAGCCAGGCCTTGCGAGCGTGGACGATGAAGGTGGTGACGCCGACCGCCGCCGAGGCGTCGACCGTGGCGAACAGGCTGGTCTCCGGGTCCTGATCGTCCACGCCGATGCGACATTTGACGGTCGCCGGCACATCGACCGCGCCCCGGATCGCCGCCATGCACTCGGCCACCAGCTCGGGCTCGCGCATCAGGCAGGCGCCGAACCGTCCCGACTGGACGCGATCCGAAGGGCAGCCGACGTTCAGATTGATCTCGTCATAGCCGAAGGCCGCGCCGATCCGCGCCGCCTCGGCCAGTTGGGCCGGATCCGACCCGCCCAGCTGCAGCGCCACCGGGTGTTCGACCGCATCGAAGCCCAGCAGACGCTCGCGGTCGCCGTGGATCACCGCCGGCGCCGTGACCATCTCCGTATACAGCAGCGCCCGGCCGCTCAGGGCGCGGTGGAACGCCCGGCAATGCCGGTCGGTCCAGTCCATCATGGGCGCAATGGACAATCTACGTGCTTGATTTATCAAGCTTTTTCCTCTATAAATCCGTGCACTCGAGCGAATTCGGGTGCACTTTTCTACGCTACTCCACGACGTTTTTCGCGCCTTTTCGACATCTCATTGCACCCGTTTTGCACCCGAAAAATGGCTTCCATCCGCAGACAGAAATCGGGCCGCTGGCGTGTCCAGGTTCGTCGCAAGGGCAGAGCCCTCAGCGAGACCTTCGTTCGGTATGAGGACGCCAAGGTTTGGGCCGTCGAAGCCGAGCGCGAAATCGATCGCGGAGAGTCCCCGCGCAAGTCCCGGATTTCGAAGCTCACAACCTTCGGGGACCTGATCGACCTGCACGTCGCCGACATGAAAGAGGTAGGCAGGGCGCCAGGCCGCTCGAAGAACGCCACGCTCACGATGCTAAAGCGCGCGCTCGGAAAGCGGAAGCTCGTGGAGCTCGATCGGGATCGCTTCATTGAGTTCGGCAAGGCGCGAGCCGGCGAGGGCGCAGGCCCTGTTACCCTCTCGATCGATATTGGCATCATCAAGCTGGTGCTCCAGCACGCCGCCGCGGTCCACGGCCTGCGGGTATCGGTCGAGGCCGTCGACCTGGCGCGCTATGCGCTCAAGAGGCTGGGCCTCATCGGAAAGGGGACCGAGCGTGACCGCCGCCCGACGGAAGACGAACTAGCCAAACTGATCGCGTATTTCGATGAAAACCCACGCCAAGGGATACCAATGGGCCGGATCGTCAAGTTCGCGGTCGCGACGGCCATGCGCCAGGACGAGATTTTCCGAGTAGTCTGGGACGATCTCAACACCCGAACCAAAATGCTGACCATTCGGGACCGGAAGGACCCCCGGCAGAAGAAGGGCAACGACCAGCGTATTCCCCTGCTATCGGTTTCGGGTTTTGACGGCTTGGCCTTGGCAGAAGAGCAGCGGGCGCTCCGGGACAACCGGGATGCCCGCATCTTCCCTTTCAATCATCGATCCTCT
>Ga0247813_10000700_pt1 | contig 28700 bp, 30 predicted proteins | sample UWRJL169409C1_FD_180719 | JGI IMG/M metagenome (GOLD analysis project Ga0247813, IMG submission 180719) | Plant litter microbial communities from Arlington Agricultural Research Station in Wisconsin, United States - UWRJ-L169-409C-1 | ecosystem: Environmental > Terrestrial > Plant litter >...
CGACTGGCATCTGGTTCATTTAGGAAGCCGTGCAGTGGGCGGTGCAGCCCTGATTATCCAGGAAGCGACAGCTGTATGTCCTGAAGGCAGGATTTCTCCGGGCGATCTGGGTCTCTGGTCTGATGAACAGGTTCCTTTTCTAAAACGCATCAATACATTCATTGAAAATAACGGTTCAATTCCCGGAATCCAGCTGGCACATGCTGGCAGAAAAGCCAGCTTTGATGCACCATGGAAGGGAAGTAAGCAAATTACCGTTGAAAACGGTGGATGGGAAATGGTAGCACCAAGTGCAGTAGCATACAATGAGAAGGATGAAAAACCAGTTGCTTTAACCGCAGCAGGTATTGAAAAAGTAATAGCAGATTTTAAAGCGGCAACTGTTCGCTGTATAGCCGCTGGTTATCAGGTAATAGAAATCCATGCGGCTCATGGGTACCTTTTTCACCAGTTTCTATCCCCGCTCAGCAATTTACGTACCGATGAATATGGCGGAAGCTTTGAAAACAGGATACGCCTGTTGCTGGAAGTAACTGCAGCAATTAAAGAAGTGTGGCCTGCTGAGAACGCATTATTTATCCGTTTGTCTGCTACCGACTGGGCCGAGGGCGGATGGTCTCCTGAAGAGTCGATAAAACTCGCAGCGATCCTTAAAGAAAAAGGTGCCGATCTCATCGATTGTTCTTCCGGCGGTAATGTTCCTTACCAGGTAATCCCTGTAGGCCCTGGATACCAAGTACAATTTGCGGAGGCGATCAAAAAAGGAGCCGATATTTTAACTGGTGCCGTTGGCCTGATTACTGAAGCTAAACAGGCAGAAGAAATCCTTCAGGAAGGCAGGGCCGATCTGATTTTTATGGCCCGGGAACTGTTAAAAGATGCTTATTTCCCAATGCACGCTGCATTAGAATTGAATGATGAGCTGAAATGGGCAGAACAATATGAAAGAGCTAAACCAAGAAAAAAGGGATAGCTATATATTATTATAATCTTTAAACCATTTTTGTCTTAATTTCGTTCTTCATTAAAACTAAGATTATGTTCGATAAATTGATGGCTGCTCAGCAAAAAGCTGAAGAAATAAAAAAACGTTTAGATACAGTTTCTGTTTTTGCAGAAGTTGAAGGTGGTGCGATTAAAATCACTTCTACAGCAAATAAAACGATCACTGCAATTGAGATCAATGAGGATTTCTTTAAGGGGGCCGACAAAGAAGAGCTGGAAGAATTGTTATTAACGGCAATAAACAAAGTACTGCAACAGGCGGAAACTGTGAGTGCAAACGAAATGCAGGCTGCTACCCAAGATATGCTTGGTGGCTTAGGCGGCATGTTTGGGCAATAATATAAAACACATACAATGAAATATACTTATTATGGACAGTCTTGCTTTTTATTGGAAGCAGACGGGAAAAAGTTCCTTTTCGATCCTTTTATTACGCATAACCCACTTGCCAAGGATGTTGACATCAAAGCAATTGAGGCAGATTATATCTTGGTAAGCCATGGTCACGGTGACCATGTGGCAGATCTTGAACTATTAGGTAAACAAACCGGAGCAGTGATCATCGCTATGCCGGAAATTGCTGCATGGGGAGAAAAGCAAGGGTTAACCAATTTTCACCAGATGAATTACGGTACCGCTAATTTTGATTTCGGAAAACTGCGCATGGTTTGGGCTACGCATTCGAGTTCAATGCCTGATGGTAGTTACGGTGGTAACCCGGCTGGTTTTGTATTAGAAACGGATGGAAAAACGATCTATTTCGCTGGTGATACCTCACTGAATATGGACATGAAACTATTGCCGGAGTTGTATCCTAAAATTGACTACGCTATCCTGCCTATCGGTGGTAATTACACGATGGATCCGGATGATGCGTTAATCGCAGCTAAATTTGTTGGTGCTGACCGTGTAATCGGTGTACATTACAATACATTTCCAGCTATCGAAATCGACACGGAATTAGCCGTTTCTAAATTCGCAAGAGAAAACAAAACATTGCTTTTACCGGCTATCGGCGAGACAATAACATTGTAATTTAATACGACTGATAAAAACAAGTTAGGCCCTGAATTCACATTCAGGGCCTAACTTGTTTTTATGAAATTATTAATGCGCTTCCAGCCAGGTGTTCCCTTCGCCAATCTCTACCTCAATCGGCACTGTAGTTTTGATTGCCGTTTTCATCCTGTGGCTGATAATTTTTTTCATTGCATCAACTTCCGACTTTAATACGTCGAACACCAGCTCATCATGCACCTGCATGGTCATTTTTGACTGCAACTGCTGATCTTTGATATCCTGGTGAATATTGATCATTGCAATTTTAATCATATCCGCAGCAGAACCCTGTATGGGCGCATTGATCGCATTTCGTTCCGCAAATCCACGAACCGTCTGGTTAGCTGAATTGATATCTCTTAAATATCTTCTTCTGCCCATCATTGTTTCTACAAAGCCGTGTTCACGGGCAAAATTCATCGTATCTGTCATGTACCTTTTAATACCCGGATACTGCGTAAAGTATTGTTCAATAATCTCCGCAGCTTCTTTTCTGGGGATTCCAAGGTTCTGGGATAATCCGAAAGCAGATTGTCCGTAGATAATACCAAAGTTTACTGCCTTGGCATTCCGGCGCTGGGTAGAATCCACCTCTTCAATGGTAATTCCGTACACCTTGGCTGCAGTAGCAGTATGGATATCGATACCATTGTTAAAAGCTTCCAGCATATTTTCTTCCTTACTGATATCTGCAATGATCCTCAGTTCTATCTGTGAATAATCTGCCGATAATAATACATGGTTTTCATCTCTTGGAATAAATGCTTTACGCACTTCCCTGCCGCGTTCTGTACGGATCGGAATATTCTGCAGGTTAGGGTTATTGGAACTCAGTCGTCCTGTTGCCGCTACAGCCTGGTTATAACTCGTATGTACACGCCCGGTCTTCGGGTTAACCAGCAATGGCAACGCATCTACATAAGTGGATTTAAGTTTCTGTAACTGACGGAAATCCAGGATATCCTTAACTATATCACTTTTATGCGCAAGGGCAGATAAAACATCTTCGCCGGTTTGATATTGCCCTGTTTTAGTTTTTTTCGCTTTAGGATCGAGTTGTAATTTATCAAATAACACTTCTCCCAACTGTTTTGGAGAAGCCAGGTTAAATACAACCCCGGCCTTTTCGAATACATTCTGCTCAAACCTCCTGATGTCTATCTCCAGTTCTTTGGAATAGCTGATCAAGGTTTCCATATCTATTCTTACTCCTTCTTTTTCAATATCAGCAAGTACATACACTAGTGGATTTTCAATATTGGTTACAAGTTCCTCTGCATTCAATTCTGTTAATATCGGACGGAAAACATTGGCCAGCTGCAACGTAACATCAGCATCCTCAGCAGCATAGTCAACAACAGTTTCTACCGGCACATCACGCATGGTACCCTGGTTTTTCCCCTTCGGGCCAATCAGTGTCGTAATAGATATAGGTGTATAACCTAAATAATTTTCCGCTAACACATCCATATTATGACGTGTATCCGGATCGATCAGGTAATGCGCAAGCATAGTATCAAAAAGTTTTCCTTCTATCTGTACGTTATACCATTTCAGCACTAAAATATCATATTTGATATTCTGTCCGATCTTACCAATGCTCTTGTTTTCCAGTACTACCCGGAATTCATCGACCACCGCCTGCGCCTCAGCCTGATCGGCCGAAACAGGAATATACCAGCCCTGTCCGGGTGTAATCGCAAAGGAAAGCCCTACCAACTCAGCAATATTTGCATCTGTTCCTGTGGTTTCTGTATCAAACGATATACTTTCCTGCTGTAACAGCAGCTCAATAAGCGCTGCACGCTTTTCAGCAGTATCAACTAATATATAATCGGGCTTGGTGTCCGCTATAGTTTTCCCAACCGGCGGCTGTTCAAACAGATTCGGAAGCTGCTCAAAAGGCCTGGGTTTACTGATCGACTGTTCTGCCGGATTCCCGAACAGGTCCTGCTGCTGTGAAACGTTGCCTTTTGCATCTCCGATATTAAAACCATCACCAAAAACCCTTCGGCCAAGTGTTCGGAATTCTAGTTCTGCAAACAACGGCTCCAGTAATTCACGGCTGGGTTCTTCTAAAATCAGTGATTGTTCATCAAATTCCACCGGGACATCCAGAATGATAGTTGCCAGTTTCTTGGAAACCATCCCCTGGTCCGCAAAGTTCTCTACATTTTCACGCTGTTTACCTTTCAGCTCGTGGGAATTTGCAATAATATTCTCCATGGAGCCATACTGCCTGATCAGCGATTTGGCCGTTTTTTCTCCGATACCAGGTATTCCGGGAATATTATCTACTGCGTCGCCCCATAGTCCAAGGATATCAATCACCTGCAATACGTTTTCGATCTCCCATTTTGCCAGCACTTCAGGCACACCCATGATTTCCATTTCGTTACCCATCCTGGCAGGTTTGTAGATAAATATGTTTTCAGAAACCAGCTGGGCAAAATCCTTATCGGGAGTCATGCAATAAACGGTAAAACCAGCTCTTTCCGCTTCTTTTGCCAGTGTGCCGATAATATCATCAGCCTCAAAACCGTCTTTTGTAATTACCGGGATATTAAACCCTTCGATCAGCTTAAAAATATAAGGCAGGGCCGCAGAAAGATCTTCCGGCATTGCCTGCCGGTGAGCTTTGTAAGCTACGTAGTCGGTATGTCTTTCTGTAGGTGCTTCTGTATCAAAAACTACGGCGATATGGCTGGGCTGTTCCTTTTTAAGGATCTCCATCAACGTATTGGCAAAGCCCATTACTGCAGAAGTATTGATACCTGTAGAAGTAAATCTAGGGCTTTTACTTAATGCAAAATGCGCTCTGTAGATCAGCGCCATTCCGTCAAGCAGGAAAAGTTTTTTCATTGTCGAATGTTTGTCTGTTATCAGTATCAGGAACCTTCAAAAACAGGTCCGGTTTCCCATGCCCAAAGTTAACATCTCAAGGTTACGAAACCTAATGTGTGTAAATCTTTAAGACTTGAAAAGCAGCAGGGACATCAATGATAAATTATACAGGGCATGAAGGGCGATAGCATACTTTAAACCGTAATTCATTCGGGCATATCCCAGCACCAGCCCTATGGCAAGCTGCGGTAAAGTATATAAAATCCCTAAAGGCAAAAGGCTGATACCTTTTTCAAAATTGCCGAGGTGCACCAAGGCAAAGCAAATAGCCGTAAAATGAAAATACCAGGGGAACAAATTTGTCCAGAACCTGAATTTTCTCGTGATGCTGCCCGCAAGGGTAAAACGGTAAACCGTAAAAAGGAAAATGAAAATAAACGGGGTAATCAGGAATGCCCAGTAAGTTTGTGTAACTGCCATTAAAATCAGTCCGCCAATGAAGGCGATAAACAGCAGGCTCCCTGAAAACCGGCGTAGCTGCGCTCTGAAAACAGATTCTTCTATCAGCGGAGCGAATAATACCGCACCGAAAAAAAAAGCCGTTTGTGAAATCTGCTGCTTGTCCAGCACCGATGGCCCCGGGGAAGGGACCAGACCCGATTGTACCAGTATACCCGAAAGCATACCTGCCCCTACACCTGCGAACAGACAAATTACCGCAAGCCGGCATAATAGTAACCATGGCCGGTCTGCCCGCTTCGGAATGCTGGTGAGGTAAGGAGAATTGAGATAATTTGCAATGTCTTTGAACAGTTCGATCATCAGTTACCGAGCTATACAGCCTTTAACGTGATCATTAACCATCCCTGTTGCCTGCATAAACGCATAACAAATTGTGGTGCCGAAAAATTTGAAGCCCCTCTTTTTCATATCCTTACTGATCGCATCAGATATTGCTGTTCTTGCAGGTATCCCGGGCTCATTAAAATCATTAACGATCGGTTTAGGTCCCGGCATAAAACTCCAGAGGTAGTCTGAAAAAGATCCGGCTTCATGCTGAAGCGCAACAAAAAGCCGGGCATTATTGATAGCAGAATTTATTTTAAGCTTGTTCCTGATAATACCTGGATCGTTCATTAAACGATCAAAATCAGGCGCCGTAAAAGCGGCAACCTTTTCCACGTCAAAATCAGCAAAAGCTTTCCGATAACCTTCCCTCCTGCGGAGGATGGTGATCCAGCTTAAACCTGCCTGTGCCCCTTCGAGGATCAGAAATTCGAACAGTAGCCGGTCGTCATAAACAGGTTTACCCCATTCCTCATCATGATATTTAATATATAGAGGATCATTTCCGCACCAGCTGCAACGTTTTGATTCGGCCATCAGTATTACAAACTTAACTCATCCCAGTACTCCACCGCACGGCGGTAATGCGGGATCACAATAGAACCCCCAACCAAGTTAGCGATCATGAAAACTTCGTTGATCTCAGCATTTGTAACCCCTTCATCAAAACATTTTTCCAGATGATACTTGATACAGTCGTCACAACGCAAAACCATAGAAGCAACCAGTCCCATCATTTCCTTACTTTTGACATCAAGTGCGCCTTTAGCGTATGTAGTGGTGTCCAGAGCAAAGAAACGTTTGATATTTGTGTTGGCCGTTTCCATAATCCTATCGTTCATTTTAGTCCGATAGTCATTAAATTCTTCTACTAATTTTCCCATGTCTATTTTTTATATTCTGGCTACAGTTCAACAGCAGGATCCCAGAAATGGATCTTAAAATCTTTAATTTTGTCATTCTCAATAGTCAACCCCTCTTTTTCGAGCAATTCCTGCATCAGCTCCGGCGGGGAAAAATGAAATTTTCCCGTTAACAACCCATTGCGGTTAACTACCCTGTGGGCCGGAACAGCGGGCTGCAGACCATGCGCATTGTTCATCGCATAACCTACCATACGTGAAGATTTTCCCGATCCTAAAGCTTTAGCGATAGCCCCATAAGAAGTAACCCTTCCCTGCGGGATCAGTCTTACCACCTCATAAACCTGCTCATAGAATGACTGTTCCATTATTCCAGTGAGAATTGTATATAGTTAATATTCTTGTCTTGCTTCAGATAGATCCTTTCGTAATGTGTTTTGATTTTTAATACATCATCATAAAGTTCAGAAGTATACAGCTGGTCTGTTTTTTTATGGCAAACCAGTTTTAGCTCCTCCACCTTTTCTACAGTATATGCATACAAACCATCATTATCCGTTTTCAGGTTGATATTCCCCCCCGGCTTTAAAAAAGTTTTGTATTTATTCAGGAAACCCGGGAAGGTTAATCTTTTCTTTTCCCTGCTATCCTGCGGCTGCGGGTCCGGGAAGGTAATCCATATCTCATCTACTTCCCCTTCACCAAAGTAATCCATAATATCTTCAATCTGGATCCTTAAGAAAGCCAGATTATGTATGTTCTCATCTACCCCAGTCCTTGCCCCTCTCCAGATCCTATTCCCTTTTAAGTCGATCCCAATGAAGTTCTTTTCAGGAAAAAACTTAGCCATATTAACTGAATACTCCCCTTTACCACAAGCCAGTTCCAATACTACCGGATTGTTATTCTTAAAATGCTGTGCTGCCCACTTACCTTGCAGCGCCTTACCTTCTTCCATCTGATAGACGTTGTGGAAGGTATCTATTTCAGCAAATTTTCTTAACTTATCTTTACCCACTGTTATTTTTTTATGCAAAAATACAATTTAATCTTCTCTTAGTTATGCTGGTTTCTAATTCGTATTTTTGTATGAAATTTAAAACTACAACAACTTGGAAAAAAGCGCAAAAATTTATGTAGCAGGACACCGCGGAATGGTTGGATCAGCCATTTACCGCAAATTGGTTAAAGAAGGATATACAAATCTGATCACCAGGACTTCAGCAGAATTAGACTTGCGTGACCAGCAGGCGGTAGCTGATTTCTTCAGTACTGAAAAACCTGATTATGTATTTCTGGCAGCAGCTAAAGTTGGTGGTATCATTGCCAACAATACATACAGGGCAGATTTCCTTTATGAAAACCTTGCAATTCAAAACAATGTTATCCATCAGGCTTATAGCAATGATGTTAAAAAACTGATGTTCTTAGGTTCAAGTTGTATCTATCCGAAACTTGCTCCGCAGCCCCTGAAAGAAGAATATTTACTGACCGGACTGCTGGAAGAAACTAACGAACCTTATGCGATCGCAAAAATTGCTGGCATCAAAATGTGTGATGCTTACCGTGATCAGTATAACTGTAATTTCATTTCTGTAATGCCGACGAACCTATACGGCTACAATGACAACTATCACCCTCAGAATTCACATGTATTGCCGGCGCTGATCCGCAAATTTCACGAGGCAAAAATAAACAATACGCCAGAAGTCGTTATCTGGGGATCAGGATCACCAATGCGAGAATTTTTATTTGCTGATGACCTGGCCGATGCCTGCTATTTCTTAATGGATAGTTATAATGAGCCAAACCTGATCAACATCGGTACCGGTGAAGACTTAACCATCAAAGACCTTGCTTTATTACTGAAAAAAGTTATCGGCTTTGAAGGTGAACTGACATTCGACAGCAGTAAGCCGGATGGCACGCCACGTAAACTGATGGATGTTTCAAAACTGCACCAGTTAGGCTGGAAACACCAGGTAGAACTGGAAGAAGGCGTGAAACTGGCTTACCAGGATTTTTTAGAAAAACACATTTAAACCGCAATAGTTAATAGCTAAAGTTTATATCTTTGATCAAAAGACATAAACTTTAGCTATATGACATTAGTACAGCTTGAATATATTGTAGCCGTAGATACCTATAGAAGCTTTGTTGGTGCTGCGGAAAAATGCTTTGTTACCCAGCCCACCCTGAGCATGCAGATCCAGAAACTGGAAGAAATGCTCAACGTGAAGATATTTGACAGGAGCAAACAACCGGTAATTCCTACCGAGATTGGCTCCCGGATTATTGAACAGGCACGCCTGGTACTACAAGAAGGTCAAAAGATCAAAGAAATCATCAGCAGCCAGCAACAGGACATTGTGGGCGAACTTAAAGTAGGTATAATCCCTACCGTAGCTCCTTATCTGCTGCCCCAGGTGATCGCTGCCATGATGGAGAAATTCCCGGACCTTAAACTGCTGATTTGGGAATATACCACAGAAGATATCATCCACCATCTAAAAACCGGTATTCTGGATTGCGGCATACTTGCTACCCCCCTTGCTGATAATGCGATTACCGAAATCCCGATGTATTATGAGAATTTCGTTACCTATATCAGCAAAAACAGTAAACTATTCAAGAAGAAAAATATAGACGCTAACGACCTGGAAGATGAAAACATCTGGCTGCTTAACGAAGGTCATTGCATGCGTTCGCAGGTACTGAACATTTGCAGGTCTACAAAAGACAACCGTCTGCAGGGGCTCACTTATAATACAGGCAGCGTAGAAACACTGATCCGAATGGTAGATATCAATAACGGGGCAACACTGCTTCCTGAACTTGCCCTGGCAGACCTGTCACCAAAACAATTAAGTAAGGTGCGTACATTTAAGTCGCCCGAACCTGTTCGTGAGATCAGTCTCGTCACTCATAAAAACTACATCAAGAAAAGAATGTTAAACGCCTTTATGGAAGAGATCCTGAATGTGATTCCAAAGGCAATGAAGCAAAAAAAGAAAAAAGACGTCGTTGGCATTTAGATCCTGAAAAAAGGCTTATTATCAAAAGAATATAAAGAAGTTGCAAGCTCGCTAATCTATAAGACAAACCAAAATCCTGTACCTGTAAATCGCATCCTGAATTGCAGTACATCAAGCTTCTTAAAATACAAACTTACGCCAGTGATAAATCAACGATGGGTATGGTACTTCATCCCCTGCGGATCTCCCCTGGTTTCTTATAGTACGTCCTTTTTAAAAAATTAACCCCCGGTTTCTGACATGCATTTCTCCCTTCAGAGAAATGGCGAAGAAACCAGGGGTTAATTTTTTAAAGCAGATCTGCTTAAGAAATCCCTCTTAACCTTGCGCTTTTTTAAAACGCTCAGCAACAGCATCCCAGTTCACCACATTCCAGAATGCAGCAATATAATCAGGACGTTTGTTTTGGTATTTCAAATAATAAGCATGTTCCCATACATCCATTCCTAAGATTGGTGTACCTTTTACCTCAGCAACATCCATTAAAGGGTTGTCCTGGTTAGGTGTAGAAGAAACAACTAATTTATGGTCAGCACCAACGCTTAACCAAGCCCATCCAGAACCAAAACGTGTTGCTCCGGCGTCAGCGAATTTAGTTTTGAAATCAGCGAAAGAACCGAAAGCTTCTTTAATCGCTTCAGCTAATTCACCCGTTGGCTCACCCCCTTTATTTTGACCTAAAACTTCCCAGAATAAAGAGTGATTATAATGACCACCGCCATTATTTCTTACTGCTGCTGGAAATTTAGAAATATTTCTAACGATATCCTCAATGCTATGTGTAGCTTCAGGTTTACCTTCTAAAGCTTTATTTAAGTTAGTAACATAAGCCTGATGATGTTTATCATGGTGAATTTCCATGGTTAATTTATCGATATGCGGTTCTAGTGCATCTGTTGCGTAAGGTAACGCAGGTAATTCAAAAGCCATATTATTCTATTTTTAAGTTTAAAATTTATTCTTCAACAAAGATAACATTCAAGGTTAAGTTTTGTTCAACTGGATGTCAAATTTACCCCCTCTTATCCTGAAAGAAGCGTTTCATCAACAGGGCGCATTCTTCAGCCAGTATACCGCTTTGCGTAACTGTCTTAGGATGTAGTAAATTACTGCTTTTAGTGGTAAAACCACGCTTTTCTTCACTGGCACCAAACACCAGTCTGCCTATTTGAGTCCAGTATGCTGCTCCTGCACACATCACACAGGGTTCTATCGTTACATACAGCGTACATTCTTTAAGATATTTCCCGCCTAAAGTCTGGCTTGCGGCGGTAAACGCCTGCATTTCAGCATGTGCAGTTACGTCATTCAGCTGTTCAGTCAGGTTATATCCCCGGCCTACAATCCTGCCTTTGCAGACAACCACTGCGCCGATAGGGATTTCTTCTGCCTCAAATGCCTTCTCCGCTTCCTGGAGCGCAATGCGCATAAAATATTCGTCTTCATTCACCGGATCTTTTTCTTCCGAAAAATTATAATAACTCATCTACATCATTTTACTGCCGTCGGGTACTTTCCCCTTCAGTGTGGTCAATACAATAGCGCCGTCCTCATCCGCAAAACCCGTCACCAGGAATTCCGACATGAACTTGCCAATCTGTTTTTTAGGGAAATTGGTTACACCAATAATCTGCTCTCCTACCAGTTCTTCCTTCGTATAAAGGGCCGTGACCTGCGCACTGCTCATCTTTATGCCATATGTTCCGAAGTCTACCTTCAGTTTATAAGCAGGTTTTTTCGCCTCAGGGAAATCAAATACCTCTAAAATTGTTCCGGCCCTTAATTGGACTTTTTCAAAGTCGCTCCAGTTAATCTCTTCCATGTTCTCCTTTTGTAATGCAATAAAATTACGAATCTTAAGCATATAAATGACCTTTATTGGCTATTGCTTTTTACTACCTTTGCACCATGATCGATGTTATTCTTAAAAAAGGCAAAGAAAAGGCCGCACTACAAAGACACCCCTGGATATTTTCAGGAGCAATAGATAAAGTAAAGGGAGCGCCTGAAAACGGGGAAATTGTAAAAGTCTTTGCAGCGGACAAATCTTTTCTGGCCTATGGATATTATAACAGCCAGTCGAGAGTTGCCGTAAGGTTACTCGAATGGGACGAAGAAACTACAGTAGATAAAAACTGGTACCAGCAAAAATTAAAAAATGCAATCGCATCACGTGCGCATGTTTTAAACAATGAAGATACCAACACCTGCCGTCTGGTATTCAGTGAGGCTGATTACCTGCCGGGGCTGATCGTTGATAAATATGCAGATTTCCTTTCCTTACAGATCCTTAGTGCAGGTATAGAAAATGTTAAAGCTGATATTATTGATATTTTAAGAGCAGAACTTAACCCTTCCGGAATATTTGATAAAAGTGATGCGAATGCACGTACACATGAAAATCTTGAAGTTTCTCAGGGACTGTTATGGGGAGAGACCCCACCGGAGTTCATCGAAGTAAAAGAGAATGGTATGCGTTACCATATAAATATTGCGGACGGACAGAAATCAGGTTTCTACTGTGATCAGCGTGATAACCGTGAAATCCTGGCTGCCTATACTAAAGATAAAGAAGTACTTGATTGTTTCTGCTACAGTGGAGGATTCACATTAAACAGCTTAAAGCATGGCGCGAAACACGTTACCAGTGTAGACAGCTCAGCATTAGCGATAGAAACTTTAAAACATAACCTGAGTTTGAACGGCTTTACAGCAGATCAGCAAACCAGTATCCAGTCGGATGTCAATAAACAGCTCCGTGCCTTTAAAGAAGAGGGACGTACATTTGACGTCATCATTCTTGATCCGCCAAAGTATGCGCCATCACGTTCGGCACTAGACAGGGCGGCAAGGGCATACAAAGACTTAAACCGTTTGGGCATGCTGTTGCTGAACCCGGGAGGTATACTGGCCACATATTCATGCTCTGGCGCAGTAGATCTGGAAACATTTAAGCAGATTACTGCCTGGGCTGCCCTGGATGCAGGAAAAGAAGTACAGGTGATCAAACAATTTCATCAGCCGGAAGATCATCCGGTAAGGATATCTTTCCCCGAAGGAGAATATTTAAAAGGATTATTAGTAAGAGTGCTTTAAAACACTCTTAAAAGGAATAGTAGGGCTGACCAGCAAACAAATCAATGATTTATTTGTAAATTATACATTAAACGCTAATACTTTCAGATGCTCATTGTACATAACATTAGATTAAGCCGGATCCTTAGAAATACCTGGCAGGTAGATATTATCATGATCGTGTCCTGCACTGCCGCCTATCTGGTCAGGGAATTTTTAATCAAACACCATTTTGAAATACCTGCGATCATCCCGACGGTATTGGGTACTGCTATTGCCTTTTTCGTCGGTTTTAACAATAACCAGTCGTACGACAGGTGGTGGGAAGCACGTAAGATCTGGGGAGCACTGGTGAACGATTCAAGATCATGGGCAAGAAGTGTAATCTCCTATATTCCAGGTACGGAGGCCGACCATGACCTGACAGCTACAAAAAACAGAATGGTCAGACGTCATATTGCCTTCGTATATGCACTGAAGGCAAGTTTAAGGGGCGCAGTAGATGAGACTTACAGTCAGTATCTCGATGAAAAAGATATTCAGGAGATCAGCAAACATACCAATGTGCATAATGCTATTCTTACTTTACAATCGAGGGAATTGCAGCAATTAAGCAATGATGGGTTAATTGACGGTTTCCGGTTCATGGAACTGAATCAGTTACTTGTTAAGTTTTCTGATGAAATGGGTATGGCCGAACGTATCAAGAACACCATATTCCCGACCACCTACAATTACTTCACCAAGGTATTTATCTGGCTATTTGTAGTTTCATTAACACTGGTGATCAGCCAGAGCGCAGGTGTCTGGTCTATATTTCTGGGCTGGATGGTTGGTTTTGTGTATGTTTCCACTCAAATTAACGGAATGGGACTTGTTGATCCTTTTGAAAACCACTCATCGGCTATACCGCTGAACCAGATTACCAGGACAATCGAGATTAACCTGCTGCAGATGATCGGTGCGGAAAAAATCCCTCTGCCAGTAAAACCAATTAAAGAAGAATATATCCTTTAAGGATTATTCTTCCTCTTTGAAATATACCTTATAGTAATTCATCGACTTATCCTCATCGAACCCCTTTTCGATCAGCTCTTTATCCCCATGTATATAGATATGAAAGTTTTTGTCCAGCTTTAACACACTTTTAAAAGCCCGGGCCTGCTTTTTTACAGCAGCACCGGAAATATCAAAGCTATCTGCAATCGGAGTTTCGAACTCCTCTTCATAACTTTTTTTATAGCTCTTGAAAGATTCTATCCCTTCCTTGTTTCCAATCACTTCTTCAGAGAATTCGTCTATATCAAAGCTTTCTTTCTCCTTAAAATACTTCATAGAGCGGTTCAGCAAGTCGATCTTATCAGCCTTGGTGATATCGTACTCCTGATCCAGTTTATCAGTCACAAAGCTTTTATAAACGCCCAGAACATTATTAGTTTGATTGTAGTTATCATTACGCACTTTTAATTTCAGGAATTCATCTTTCCAGTAAACGGCCTCAGTACTCCTGTTCGTCTGGTCAATCACGGCAACTTTGTACCCTTCTTCCTTCTCCGTATTGAATATAATGCACCCTTTATCCAGCTTATTGATATTGATCGCATCTTCTTCGTAACTCACTGCAAAACCTGCCTGCTCAGGATAAACCTTTAAATAGGTTTCTTTAGTTTCTGATTTAAAAATACCAATGGCGTCATGCAGCTCACCTTCAATCTGTACATTTTCGAAATAGGCTACATACAACTCGCCGGCTTTGATTTTGGGATGACTGGAAATTTCGTACAGGTATTTTGCCAGCTGTTCACTGTTTTTATGGAAATTCTGCCCGTCTTCGAATACCTGTGATATAAAGTGATAAACCTCGTTCAGGTTCAGATCGTCATTCGGATGAGAAAAGCGGTAGATTTCATTAACCTTTTCGTAAGGGCTCAGGAAATATTTGATCAGCAGGTTTTTCAGCTGCTCATCCTGGATTTGCAGGGAGGCTTCTGATAATACATAAAACTCGTCTTGTGCTTTATTACCGATCCTATGTATTGAAAGTTCTGCCAGTGAGGCTTCGAAAGAAGTGATCATATCCGCTCGTGGTTTTTAATTGTTTAAGGGGCCCAAAAGTACTTTTAGTAATTGACTCCCTCAAACAATTCACGATTTTAGTGTTTATACTTTTTCTTCCGTGCCTTTATTTCTTAGCTGCACGGGATTACCGCCATTCTTTTTCATTTTTAAGTTCAGCATTTCTACAAGGATAGAAAAAGCCATTGCAAAATAGATATATCCTTTAGGAATATGCTGGTCAAGACCCTCTGCGAGAAGCGAAACGCCGATCAGCAACAGGAAGGACAATGCCAGCATTTTTACTGTCGGGTGGTTGTTGACGAATCCACTGATCGCATTTGCGGAAACCATCATAATCAGTACAGCGATAATTACTGCGGCAATCATCACCTCAACATGTTCTGCCATACCAATAGCAGTAATTACAGAGTCCAGCGAAAATACAATGTCAAGCACCAGTATCTGCGCAATCACCCCTGCAAAAGAATGCACTTTTGTTTTGCCTTGCTCATCTTCCTCTCCTTCAAGTTTTAGGTGGATCTCATGTGTACTTTTATAAATCAGGAACAACCCTCCGAAAATCAGGATCAGGTCGCGCCCCGAAATCGCCAGTTTATCCAGCCATTCTTTATTATCGATACTGATCCACTCCCCTATATTAAATAGAGGGGAGGTAAGGCTCATTACCCAGCTCAGCGAAAGCAGTAACAATACCCTTGTAATCATAGCCAGCCCCAAACCTAATTTCCGGGCTTTCTCCTGCTGTTCAACTGGTAATTTTCCGGAAAGAATAGAGATAAAAACGATATTATCTATTCCTAATACGATCTCCAGCAGGGTAAGTGTCAGGAGTGAGATCCATGCTTCCGGGGTAGTAAAAAATTCCATAGGTGGGCTGTTTTGCTAAATAAGGTATAATTTTTTTTTAAAATTAAAAAAAAAAGCTTGCTGAATCCATCAACAAGCTTTTTCTAATTTAGTTTTGGAATGCCTATTTAAAAGTGATCGAGCCATAACTTGCACTGACTTTTACTGCAGATGCGCCCCCGTTTCCAATTTTGCCAGTATAATCTTTAGTAGTTGAACCTCTGTCTTCATCATCGTCATTAAGGAGGCGAGCCTTTATGTTATCGCCGTATTTAAACCCGCCGTAGCTTTTGTGAACGGAAAAGTCACCATTAAACCCATTGGCAAAACCAATATTTAAGTTTGCGTATGAACCTGAAATATTCAGGTTTCTGCAGGCGGTAGCGACTTCCGATATGTTAAAGTTATTGTAAGACATGTTAAAATCGCCATCGCCCCTTAAAGCCCCAACTGTCGCGTTGGCGTACTGTGCGGTCAGTGCAAGTTTGCCGACCGATCCTATATCAATGGAATTGTATTGCTGTTTAATGGTTGCATTTCCTTTGATGGAGGTAATATTAACATTCGCATATTGTGCGGAAAGCTGCAGGTCATTAACTGACCCGATACGCAGGCCAGATCCGTATTGTTGCTTGATTACCGCATTGCCCCTGATCGCAGTGATATTTACTGCCGCATATTGAGCGGTCAGGTTCAGCTCCCCTGCCGTACCGATAGTCAGGCCAGATCCATACTGCTGCTTGATCGTTGCTTTATTTACTTCTCCTATTGTTGTTTTACCATATTGAACAGCGATATAGTTATTATCATCAGCCAGTTTTCCAGCTACAAAATTGCCGTATTGTACTTTGGCAGATAGTGCTCCGGAAAAGTCTGCGAGGTCTACATTGCCAAACTGCTGACTTAAAGTAAGGGCATTTGATACAGGCAGATAAACGATATAGTTGACTTTAATTTCTCTTTTTTTATTTCTGCCCGACCATCTGTTGTTACGGTCTATTTCTGTTTTACAGGAAATAAGGTCGCCTGTTTTTTCCGCATTGATTTCCACCTGGTCTACCAGTTCCTGTGCCTCTTTATCATTATTCGCATAGGCGCTGATAGCAATATCAATTTTCACCTCTTTCCTGTCCCATGTTTTTATCGTCATCGATCCAAACTGGTTACTCAGATTAATTTTATCCGTACGGTCGGCCGCAAAGGTTCTGCTGAACTTTTTACTCCGCACGGGATCGTCATTCTGCAGGTCCGGATTACGGTCGGACACATTGTTTTTATTCGCAGCATACAGTTCATCTGTGCTGACACTTATATTTTGTTCTGCAGCTTGTTGTGCGTACGCGGTAACCGACACCCCAAGCAATAACCAGCAAATAATTAAATTTTTCATATACTGTTCTCCTTTTTATACTGACTTACTTCACTTATAATTGATAATTGCTGGCTCACCAGCTGCAACTGGATTTCCAGGTTTTTGATCATTGCTTTTACAACCAGTTGCTGGTTAGGGCTTGTAGCAAGGTCCTTTTTCAGTCCCTCATATGTTTTATTCAACTTTTGCAAGTCCGCATTAAACTGACGGTATAATTCCGGATTGGAACCCTCAAAAATCTGCAGGCTATCCCTTTTCTGTTCGATAAGGCTACAAAACTTCACTTCTTTTTTTGCATAAACAGGATTGACATCCGCTACGCTCATCCTGTCACTTTTTACCGGTAAGCTGGCAAATAAACCAATGCCTAACAAAACGATTACTGAAGCCGCAATACTATACCATACCCGGAGGTTTACGGGAGCTTTTTTTTTCTTTTTGTCCAGTTCCAGTTCTATTTTGTCCCATAAAGCCATTGATGGCTGGTCTGTATCAAATTGTTTTTTGTTTTCCTTTATAAAATCTTCCAGTTGGTTACTCATCTCTTGCCCCTTTCTTTTCTAACAATTGTTTTAATTTTGATTTCCCCCGCATCAGCTGCGACCGGGAAGTCACTTCCGAAATCTTTAATATATGTGAGATCTCCTCATGGTCGTACCCCTCAAAAAGATATAAGGTCAGCACCACCCTATAACCATCCGCCAGTTGTTTAACCGCATTTTTGATCTCTTCAACTTTCCACTGTACTGCCTGGTGATCGCTGCCGGCCTCTTCCGCAATTTCCACCCCTTCAAGACTTACGAATTCCGCTTTCCTTTTTCTAAGGCAATTGATCGACTTATTAATGATGATCTTTTTCAGCCAAAGCCCAAAAGTGGTGTCCCCCCTGAAATCAGCTATCCTTGTAAAAGCCTCCAGGAAAGCTTCCTGAAGGACATCTTCGGCTTCAGCATCATCATTAACTATACGCAGCGCAGCACTGTACATAGCACGCTCATACAATTTGTATAATTCAAACTGCGCTTTCCGGTTACCCTGCCTGCAGCCGTTAACCAGATCTATATTTTTGTCAATGTAAACTGCTTCCAATGTTTTCGTATTCGTTGTAAATGACACAGTGTTTTTTGAAACGTTGCATATCCGGTAAAAAACTTTTGAATATACCAACCAAAATCAACAAGCATTTGAAATATATGGCTCAAAATGAATATTTTTGCGGCTTAATCCGATTTAAAATGTTAAGAACAACAACTTGCGGAGCGCTGACCATTGAGAATTTAGGCGAGAACGTAATCCTGTGCGGTTGGGTACAGAAATCCAGAGACCTGGGAGGAATGACTTTTATTGACATCCGTGACCGTTATGGCATCACCCAGTTAGTTTTTAATATGGATGATAATACCGATTTATGCCAGGCTGCCCGCAGCTTAGGCCGTGAATTTGTAATCAAAGCAAGCGGAGTAGTTGTAGAACGCTCAAATAAAAACCTGAAAATACCAACAGGAGAAGTAGAAATAAAAATTACTGCCCTTGAAATATTAAATTCATCAAAGATTCCTCCTTTCCTGATTGAAGATGAAACCGATGGCGGGGACGACCTGAGGATGAAATATCGTTACCTGGATCTGAGAAGAAACCCGGTTAGAAATAACATGGTATTACGTCACCGTATGGCACAGTCTGTAAGAAGATACCTGGACGACCTCAACTTTATAGAAGTAGAAACGCCCGTACTAATTAAATCTACACCAGAAGGCGCAAGGGATTTCGTCGTGCCAAGCCGGATGAATGCAGGTGAGTTTTATGCCTTACCACAGTCGCCCCAAACTTTCAAGCAGTTACTGATGGTTTCAGGTTTCGACCGTTATTTTCAGATCGTAAAATGTTTCAGGGACGAAGACCTTCGCGCAGACCGACAGCCGGAATTTACACAGATTGACTGTGAAATGTCTTTTATTGAACAGGAAGATATATTGAACACTTTTGAAGGTTTGATCCGCACTTTGTTTAAAGAGGTGAAAAACTTTGATCTTCCGGAAGTACCAAGAATGCAGTATTCTGATGCAATGCGCTGGTATGGATCTGATAAACCGGACACCCGTTTTGAAATGCGTTTTGTAGAACTTAACGAACTGGTTAAAGGAAAGAATTTCCCGGTGTTTGACGATGCGGAACTAATTATAGGCATCAACGCAAAGGACTGTTCGCATTATACACGCAAACAGATGGATGAGCTGACCGACTTTATCAAACGACCGCAAATCGGCGCTACGGGGCTGATTTACGCAAGGCATAATGGAGATGGATCAATCAAATCTTCTGTTGATAAATTCTATACAGAGGAAGATCTTAAAAAATGGGCTGAAGCGTTGCAATCACAGCCGGGCGACCTGATGCTGCTGATGGCAGGAACAAAAGATAAAGTGCGCAAGCAGCTGAGCGAGCTCCGCCTGGAGATGGGTACAAGATTAGGCCTGCGTGCGAAAAATGTATTCAGTGCGCTGTGGGTGCTTGATTTTCCTTTACTCGAATGGGATGAAGAATCTGAACGTTACCATGCTATGCACCATCCGTTCACTTCTCCTAAACCAGAGGATATTGCTATGCTTGATACCAATCCTGGTGAGGTAAGGGCAAATGCTTATGATATGGTAGTGAATGGAACGGAAATCGGTGGCGGATCAATCAGGATCCACGACAGGACGCTGCAGGCGCTGATGTTTAAACATCTTGGTTTTTCTCCTGAAGAGGCACAGAAACAATTTGGCTTCCTGATGGATGCCTTTGAATTTGGCGCACCACCACATGGCGGTATTGCTTTCGGGTTTGACAGGCTTTGTTCTATTTTTGCAGAACTGGACAGCATCCGTGATGTAATTGCATTCCCTAAAAACAATTCAGGAAGGGATGTAATGATTGATAGTCCTTCAACAATTGATGATAAACAACTGAAAGAATTGAAAATCAAAACTGATTTATAAAAGAAATAATTTTATAGTATAACAAAAAAGGGAAAACCAGCTGGTCTTCCCTTTTTTGTTATTAGTATGTTTCGCTATCCGGAGGTATGCCGTAATCTAAAAAAGCGGGTGATTTCTCTTTCTTCTTTTTGGATGTAAACAGCCCCTTGACAGAACTGAATATCGATGTAAGGTGTTCCGCATCCAATGTTTTGCCAACTTTACTTGTAGCCAGGCCTACCAATGTTTTGGTAATAAAACCGGACCCTCTGAAAATCGTGCTGTTCATCAGCACAGGCAATAACAGAGACATTAACTTACTGCTGATGTTCAGTTTGTCATCAGCTTTCAGTAACGAAGAAGGGGTTACAAATTTTTTAATCAGGTTACCGGGTGTAAACTGTTTTACATATACTGTTGCGTCGTCCTTCAGTATCGTTTCCTGCATTTTATAATCGACCTTCAGGCTAATCAACTTAATGTTGAGTTCCTGTAGGTTAGTGATATTATACTTTCTGCTCATCGTCCTCGTCCTCCTCTATTTTTTTAAAATATTTTCTGATGATAAAGTTTACTATGATTTTCTCTATAAAATTATCTTTCGTCAGGAATACGATAACAGCCAGCAGCAGATAAATTAGTGAAACGCAACCAAACCCTGCAGTATAACTATGGAAAAGGCTAGACAGAAACAACGCAAGAGTAACACTTCCCAAAATGAAAGCTAACGTAAAACATATCGCCACAATAGAGGTGGTTACTATATCCGCAAACAATTTAGATCCCCTTTTGACAAGGACTAGGCGGGTATATTCCACACGGGTTTCCAGGTAGGTCCTGGCCTGTGTAAATAAATCCTCCATACTCTTTTCTTTCTTCTCTTCCATTGGTATATAATCTTAAAGGTTTTTACATTGTCCTGCTGTTATTAAGAGGACTGTTTATGCGTGTTCTACATCATCTGCAAATTCTTCTTCAGTATCCTGAAGTTTGCTTTTTACAGAAGTTACTACTTTATCTTTAAGACTTGCAAGGTTATTAATCTCATCAGCTGCCCTGTCTTTAATAGAATCACCCAGGTCTTTTAACGACTGGTTTAAACGGTCACGTGTCTCACTTCCTTTTTCAGGAGCAAACAATAAACCTAATGCCGCACCAGCAGCTAAACCTGTTAAGAGCCCAATTAATACTTTTGAATTATCATTCATGACTTTAGTTTTTATGTTTAAAAATTGATTAACGGTTATAGACAGGATATAACCTCGTTCCTGATTGTTATAACTCTTCTGATTCAGAAATTGTTTTAATTCTTTCCAATCTTTCAGAAGCCATTGCACTGGTCTCATAAATTTTGATGAGAAGAATGAAATAGGAGAGTAAAAGCGGACCAAAAACAAGGCCTAGTATCCCAAATAGGGGGAGTCCGATCACCACCCCGATCACAGTAATAATAGGATGGATATTCCCTACCCTTTTAGCAATGATGAACCTGATCACATTATCAATGTTAATGATCACGACAAATCCGAATATGAGCATCCCCCAGCCTGCAAAGTTATTTCCATCGGCCAGTTGCAGCAATGCTGCCGGTACAAAAATTACCGGCGGGCCAAGTAAGGGTACAAATGCAATAAAAGTGGTGATTACTCCCCAGAACAGCGGGTCACTGTACCCGAGAATTTGATAGGAAAGCGCAAGAAGAGACCCCTGTACCAATGCGATAAATCCCTGCCCCACTACGTTGGCATAAGTAGTATTGCGCATTTCCTGGGCAAAACGATGTGCGTTCTGCGCCCTGAAAGGTGCGTACTTAACTAAAGCAGCTTCAAACTTTTCGTTTTCCACCAACATAAAATAAAGCAGGAAATACATCAGCAGTAAACCCAAAACGATATTAAATGCGCCTGATATCAATGAGGGGAATAATTCCGTCGCCCATGTGCCCGTCTTCCTGATTCCATCAGTAATAAACTGCTGGGCATCGGTACCTACCGGCACTAAGCGCCTCAGTTTTAAAAGAAGGTGCTGAAAGTACAGATGATCATTCTGCAGCTCATTAATTTTATTCAGTACCAGGCTGCTTAGCGTATAAAAGGGCAGTACGAGTACAAGCAAAGAGATACATAATAGCAGGATGGCAGAAAAATTTCTGTTCAGTTTTTTATCAACTACCAAAAACAGGTAAGCAGGCCTGAGTATGGTATACAAAACCAGCGTACTAAGGATTGAGCCAAAAATACCTTGCAGTGAATATGCAATCAAACAACCTAATGCGATTATTATGACAAGATTGATCGAATTCCGCTGCTTATAGGTAAAAATTGACATTTTTGCTGATTAGGTGTCGAGATTGATTGCTTTCATTTTATTATACAATGTTTTTCTGTCTATGTTTAAAATTTTAGCTGCTTTTGTTTTATTAAAATTTACTTCGCGTAAAACTTTCAGTATAGCTTCATATTCTGCTTCAGAAGCAGCGTTCTTTAAATCTCGTGATTTTTCGTGATTTTTATGAATAGTATTTTCAATCGCAGCAACTTTTGCGTCAGTTTAGATCTCCAGCGGTAAAGCTTTAAGCTGGATCTCGTCAGTTTCAGTAAGCAATGTTGCCCTTCTCACTACATTTTTAAGCTCTCTTACGTTCCCGGGCCAGTTATAACTCAGGAAACATTCTTCCACATCCTTAGAGAAACCCTGTACATTCCTGCCCAGTTCTTCGTTTGCAAAATCAAGAAATGTATTGGCAAATGTCATGATATCTTTCCCGCGCTGGCTCAGCGGCGGCAGATTGATAGAAAATTCATTAAAGCGATGATACAAATCTTCTCTGAACCGGCCTTTCTGGATTGCGCTGGACAGGTTCTCGTTAGTTGCAACGATAATCCTGACATCGAGATCTATCTCTTTCGTACTTCCGATACGTTTGATCTTACGCTCCTGAACGGTCCGCAATAAGGCGGCCTGTATCTCGTAAGAGAGGTTCCCCACTTCATCCAGGAAAAGTGTTCCTCCGTTCGCCATTTCAAAGTGGCCGATTTTTGTATTCAACGCCCCGGTAAAGGATCCCTTTTCATGGCCGAAAAACTCACTCCCCGCAAGTTCTTTTGTCAATGAACCACAATCCATTGCTACAAAAGGATTATCCCTTCTCGGACTGTTTAAATGGATTGCTTTAGCCACGGATTCCTTTCCTGTACCACTTTCCCCTGTTAAAATTACACTATAAGAAGTAGGCGCCACCAACTGGATCTGCTTGAGCAGTTCTTTGGAAGCCTGGCTCTGACCGGCCACAAAATTTTCCATCTGGTTATAAACCGGCCTGGCAATCTTAACCTTCTGGTTCTCCGGTCTTGAACTTTCGCTCATCGACTCGTTTAAGGCCATCTGGGTATCAATAGCTTTATTGATGGTATTTAAAATTTCATCAGGGTACAATGGCTTTGTGATATAATCGTACGCACCCAGTTTAATCAGTTCTACAGCGAGTTTAATATCCGAATAACCAGTTATAATAATTACTCCGGTAAGCGGATAGCTATCTTTTATTTTGATAAGCATCTCTTTACCGTCGGTATCTTCAAGTCTGTAATCACATAAAACAAGGTCATAATGTTCCTTACTCAAATAATCCTGAGCAGAAACCCCGCTGGTTGCGGTGTTTACACTAAAGCCATTTCTTGTAAGAAATTTTGAAAGTAATAAACCTATGTTAACCTCGTCATCTACTATTAGTATTCTTTTCATATTTAACACCGAACCTTAAACTGATTCGATGTTAAATATATAGAATTATTTTTTATGGGAAAAAACTTCTACACTTTTCTGCGCAATTTCCCATGATTTAAGCAATGTTTAGTAACAATTACATAACATCAACTATGGAAATGTACAATTCCGCATGAAACCAGCCGGAAAAAGGATTGCCTGTTTCCGGGAAATCCTTACGGAAAAGAATAAAATATAACAGAAAACAAGAATTATATTTTACAGATACATTTATTTACCTATAAAAACAGGTTTACGTTTTTCCAAAAAGGCAGTGGATCCCTCTTTAAAATCCGCTGTACCAAAGCACTTGCCAAAAGCATCAATCTCTATTTCAAATCCATTTACTGTCCCTGATACAGCAGCATTTACAGCAGATATAGCTGCACCAACAGCTAAAGGTGCCCGCTGTTTAATTTTACTGATAATCTCCTCAGCTTTGATCAGTAATTCACCTGCAGGGACAGCATAATTGACTAATCCGATCTGTTCTGCTTTTGCTGCTGAAATCATTTCTGCAGTCGTTATCATTTCTATTGCAATACCTTTACCAACCAACTGGGTGAGCCTTTGCGTACCCCCGTAACCTGGTATCAATCCAAGGCTAACTTCTGGTAGTCCCATTTTGGCTGTATCTGAAGCAATCCTGATATGGCAGGCCATCGCCAGTTCCAGTCCGCCCCCCAATGCAAAGCCATTAATCGCAGCAATAAATGGCTTTGTTGAATTTTCAATTGCATCAAAAACCGTGATCTGCCCGTTTCTTGCCAAAACTTCTCCCTGCTCCGTAGTATAAGCAGCAAATTCGGAGATATCGGCACCTGCAACAAATGCCTTTTCCCCGGCGCCGGTTAACAATACGGCCCTTACCTCTTCACTTTGCGAAGCAAAAGCAACCACATCAGCAAGTTCTGTCAGCGTTTCCTTGTTTAATGCATTTAATTTACTTTCCCTGTTAATCGTTATATAAAGTACGTTATCTCTGATTTCGGATAGAATGTTCTGATAGTTCATAATTAAAAGTTTCTGTTTTCCGCAGCCCAGCTGCTGATGTAATTCACGATAGTTTGCATTGCGGTACCCGGAGCAAACAATTCGCCAACACCAATCGCTTTTAGCTTCTGGACATCGGCATCCGGAATAATGCCGCCGCCTGTAACCAATACATTGGTCAGCCCCTTTTGTTTCATCACATCGATAATCTTTGGAAAAACTGTCATGTGTGCTCCCGATAAAATGGAAACACCTATAGCATCCACATCTTCCTGCAATGCTGCATTCACAACCATTTCAGGTGTTTGCCGTAAACCGGTATAAATCACTTCCATACCCGCATCACGCAGAGAAGTAGCGATCACTTTAGCCCCCCTGTCATGTCCGTCCAGGCCAACTTTAGCCACTAAAACGCGAACAGGCCGATTTAATGTTTTGCTCATAATTAATACCGATAGTCTATCGTAAATGTAAGTAAATTAGCTCTTTTATATTAACTTTGGATATAATTTACAGTTTTTATGAGTGAGGAAAGATCATTGAACTTTATTGAAGAGATCATTGAAAACGATTTAAATAGCGGAAAATACCAGAATTTAGTAACCCGTTTTCCCCCTGAACCTAACGGATATTTACATATCGGTCATGCGAAGGCAATTTGCTTAAACTTCGGATTAACCCAGAAATACGGGGGCTATACCAACCTGCGTTTTGATGACACCAACCCGGTGACCGAAAAAACGGAATATGTAGACAGCCAGCAGGAAGATATAAAATGGCTTGGTTTTAACTGGAAATACGAACTGTATACTTCGGATTATTTTGATACCCTTTATGATTTTGCTGTTTCACTGATAGAAAAGGAGCTTGCTTATGTAGACCATAGTACGGCGGACGAGATTGCGGCTTTAAAAGGTACACCTACAGAACCAGGTTCAGACAGTAAGTACAGGGAACGTAGCATTGCTGAAAATCTTGATCTTTTCAGCAGGATGAAAGCTGGCGAATTTGAAGATGGCGCATGTACTTTACGTGCGAAAATTGATATGTCCAGTCCGAATATGCTGATGCGCGATCCGATTATTTATCGAATTAAACATGCTGAACATCACCGTACGGGTAATAAATGGTGCATCTACCCGATGTATGATTTTGCTCACGGACAAAGTGACAGTATCGAGGAGATTACACATTCAATCTGTACGTTAGAATATGTTTCACACCGTGAGTTGTATGACTGGTTCATCGCTCAGCTGGGCATTTTCCCTTCTCATCAATATGAGTTTGCGAGGTTAAACCTTACCTATACCGTAATGAGCAAGCGTAAATTATTACAGCTTGTAAATGAAGGTGTGGTTAGCGGATGGAATGATCCCCGGATGCCTACCATCAGTGGTTTGAGAAGAAGAGGGTATACACCAGAAAGCATCCGTGAATTCTGCGAAAGGATCGGTATCGCTAAAAGAGAAAATCTGATCGAATTAAGTTTACTGGAATTCTGCATCCGTGAACACCTGAATAAAATAGCTAACCGGGTAATGGCCGTGCTTGATCCGATTAAACTGATCATCACTAACTATCCTGAAGGCAAAACAGAAACACTTATCGGAGAGAATAATCCAGAGGCCGAAGATAAAGGCGGAACAAGAGAAATCCCTTTCAGTAATGAATTGTGGATTGAGCGGGAAGATTTTATGGAAGAACCTGCGAAAAAATGGTTCAGACTTGCGCCCGGTGCAATGGTACGTCTTAAGAATGCTTATATCGTCAAATGTGAAGATTTCAAAAAAGACGCTGATGGAAATGTAACAGAAATACACTGTAGCTATATTCCTGAATCTAAAAGCGGTGAAGACACCAGTGAAATCCATGTTAAAGGAACGATTCATTGGGTAAGTATTGCGCATGCGAAAACTGCTGAAATCAGGATTTATGACCGTTTATTCTCAGTAGAGTCTCCTGACAGTGAAGAGGGTGATTTTAAAGATTACCTGAATCCTGACAGCATTAAAGTGATAAAACAGGCTTATATAGAGCCTTATCTCGCAAATGCGGATGTAAATTCCCGTTACCAGTTTATCCGTAAAGGATATTACAGTCTGGATCAGGATTCAACACCAGACCATCTCGTATTTAACCAGACGGTTGGTCTAAAAGACGCTTGGGCAAAAGCGAAGAAATGACAGACAAACACCATTAAATAGCAGAGGCTCCCGGATAATCCGGGAGCCTCTGCATTTCAGGGATTATTTATTATAAGTACTTCTTGTACAAATTAAACAAGATCATATTATCACCAAGTTTAAGTACCGGGGTAATATCTGTCTGTACAAAATGCCGCTTGAAAGCTGTAATCGCGGCAGGTAGGTTACTCACATCGTAACCGATAATCCTCAATGCAGCAACGGCATCGAACGTCGGTGGCGGAATCTGCAATACAGCATCATACCATAAACCAAGGCGACGGTCGGCCAGTTTTTTCCATGGGAATTTATTTGGGTCAATTTTACGCCTTGGTGCAATATCAGAATGTCCGATCACGTTTGCGGCAGGAATGTTATATTTTTTTGTCAGGGTTTCAACAAGTGCAATCACACTATTGATCTGCACATCAGAATACGGTTCATTACCGTTATTATCAATCTCGATACCAAGGGAACAAGAGTTAAGATCCGTCTCATTACCCCATTTCGCTACACCGGCATGATTAGCCCTCAGGTAATCATTCACCATATGTACCACTTTACCATCACGCCCTACAACATAGTGAGCACTGGTACCTGTAGATTTTAAGATAAACGTTTTGATTGTCTGATCAGTAGAAACCTGTGCGGTATGGTGCAGAATGATAAAATTTGGCTTACGGATGCCAAAGTTCACAGATCCGATAAAAAACTGCGAATCAAGGGGAATTACCGGTATAATCTGATCCACAGGCGGCACCGCTTTTAAAGTATTGCCAAAGACTGTGGCCTGTTCTTTATAGATTTTGTTGGTTGCGGCATATTTATTTGTAGAACATGCAGAAAGAAGAAATAAAGGAATACCGATAAATAACAGTCGGCTCCTTCTTGTGGAATGTTTCATAGTAGGTAATTGTACGGTGAAATTACTAATATTTATATAAATGCGCCTGAAATGTCTGCGATTTTATGCCCTCCCTATAATTTTTCCTAATTTAGTTGCGTTATAAAAAATTAGTATGAGCAAATCTACCAAAGCGTCCTTGTTTTTTGCAGGGTGCGCTATTCTTGCGGGCATTGGATCCTGCACCAATACTTCAGAAAATACCAACACTACTACAACGAAAGAGAAACCAGCTGCTATAAAAGATAGCCTGCAGGAATATGTACATCAACGGGTAGCCATTTATGAACCTGTTAAACTGACTACAAATCTCAATGCACTGTCTGTTAACGACCGGAAGGTTCTTCCTTTGCTGATACAGGCAGCCAGGATTATGGATGACCTGTTCTGGAAACAGACATATCCGCAGCGTGACAGCCTGATCGCCGCAATAAAAGACGAAAGGACAAATGCCTTTATCAGGATAAATTATGGTCCTTGGGACCGTTTAAACGGGGACAAGCCATTTATCGCCGGAGTCGGTGCAAAACCCCAGGGAGCAACCTTTTACCCTGCGGGGATGACAAAAGAAGAGCTGGAAAAGTCAGACCTAAAAGACAAATACAACCAGTATTCGGTTATTCAGAAAGATAGTGCCGGAAAACTGACACTGGTTCCTTATCACATACTCTTTGCTTCTGAATTACAGGCGGCCTCTTCTTTACTGAAACAAGCTGCCTTATTGTCCGATGATGCTGCATTTAAAAAGTATCTTAACCTCAGGGCTGATGCATTGGTGACGGACAATTATGGCCCTAGTGACTATGCCTGGCTGGATATGAAAACCAATACACTGGATATTATCCTGGGCCCGATAGAAAACTATGAAGAT
>Ga0247813_10000701_pt1 | contig 28695 bp, 24 predicted proteins | sample UWRJL169409C1_FD_180719 | JGI IMG/M metagenome (GOLD analysis project Ga0247813, IMG submission 180719) | Plant litter microbial communities from Arlington Agricultural Research Station in Wisconsin, United States - UWRJ-L169-409C-1 | ecosystem: Environmental > Terrestrial > Plant litter >...
CTGAGCGATACGGTTGGGTAAACCGCTCGGTACCGGACGCTGAACTTGACGGCTTTGTTGAAAATCTGGCCAGTAGGATTGCAAGCTTTGATGCCAAACCACTGGCACAGGCTAAAACCATCGTCAATGAACGAATAGTCCTTCCTGTCGTAGAGGAACTTGCAAGTACGGAGCGCAAATTTTTTGAGGCATTGGGTTATCCTGAGACACAAGCCAGGATACAGTCACTTTTTGAAAGGGGGCTTCAGACACATGATTTTGAATACAACCTTGCAGACAATATATATATAACCAAACAATAACACCAAACCATCATGAATACTATAAAATCAAAGACGATCGTATTAATCACCGGCGCTTTCGTAAGCCATTTGGGCTGGAAAAACTGGGTCACTTATTTTGAAGAATTAGGCTATAAGGTCATCAACGAGCCATGGCCGTTTAAAAACGCAATTCCGCAGGAATTGCGTGACAGGCAGCCCAATGACAGAAAACTGGCTGACCTGCATTACAGCGATGTCGTAGAGCATTATGCGAATATCATACTGAAACTGGATGAAAAACCTATACTGATCGGACATTCCCTTGGGGGGTTGACTGTTCAGCTGCTACTTCAAAGGAACCTGGGGGCGGCCGGCATCGCGATCCACTCCGTACCACCTGCGGGTGTGACAACATTCGAGTTCTCCTTTATCAGGTCGCTATGGAAACCACTGGGACTCTTCAGTTCGCTTAAGAAAACGCACCTGATGAGCTTTTCCGAATGGCAGTACGCCTTTACCAATGGGATGTCACTGGAAGACCAGAAGAGCTCCTATAAAGAAATCACGATACCGGAATCACGAAGGGTAATGAGGGGGCCGCTTGGAAGCTCAGGAAAAATCAATTTTAAAAAGCCGCATCCACCTTTGTTATTTATATCAGGTAGCACCGACCATATAATGCCGGCGTCACTGAACTATACGAATTACAAAAAGTATAAAGACAGCAATTCAATCACGGACTACAAAGAATTCGCAGGAAAGAACCATTACGTACTGGGCCTTCCGTCTTGGAGGGATGAAGCCGATTTCGCCAGCCAGTGGCTAAACAAACTTTAGCAGAATACCAACTAAAGCACCATTGCCATTACCCTATAGCAATGGTGTACTTTTTATAAAATTTAAAAGACGATCATGAAAAACTATATTGTACTACTGTTCGCCCTGATAAGCACTATAGGTGTTTCAGCACAAACCAAGAGTAAATACGAGGTGCAGGTAAAGGCGGTTCAAACAGCCACCGTTCAGAAAAAAGTTGATGCCCTATCACCGTACCTGGCTGAGGGCTATACTATTGCCGGTATACCAAAAGGAGCTGAAAAAATGGCGCTGCCACAGATACTCCAGCAATTAGGAGCTATTACTGCCTACAGAATTCTTAGTGAAACCAAGGAAGCAAAAGGCACCAGGTTAACTATATCCTATAAGGTAGCGCAAGAGGATATAAAAGGAACCCTATTGCTCAATGCAACAGGCAAAATAACGGAACTGAATATTTTGGATTCTCTAGTTGAACCCAAATAACGAAAGAATGATTACGAAGGCCTGTAAGACGGACTGTTTAGACAGTACTATAAATTGTGTCCTATTTAATCAGACAGAATACTTATTGAAATGATTTTTTGCAAACGAAATTGTGTAATAAAAGGGTTGATCAGGCGAATCAGTTTTCTGGTAATAATTTTTTGCCTGATCTCAGCACCTGCAGCTGCGGCTTTGAAAACTAAGAGGGAGTGCGATGAACTGATCCAGGCCGCAATTAATGCCATGGGAAAGAAGGAACATGTTACTTCCTTAAAACTTTTGTATAAAGCAAAAGAGCAGGCACAGCAGAATAACTGGTATCCCCAATTATTTTCAGCAATGAATAATATTGGAGGTAATTATTACCTCATGCTTGACTACGGTGAAGCGCTGGATAACTACCTGGATGCCTATGGCATCGCGGTAAAGCACCTGGATGAGAGCAAGGAAATGATAGTTTTAAATAACATCGGTATACTTTACAGTAAACAGGGTGAGCTAAAGAAAGCGGAACAGTACTTTCTTAAAGCTTACGAGCTTGCGGAGAGATTAAAAATTTTCAGAAAAAAAGGTTATTATGCCATGAATCTGGGAAGCCTGTACAATCAAAAAGGAAATCCGGGCCTCGCTTTGTTTTATCTGAAGCAAGCCCTTCCATTACTCCAAAAAGAAAAAGAGCAGCTCTTTCTCGCCCATATTGCACTTGCAAAAAATGATCTTATCAGCGGCAGGAGCGAACGAGCGCGAGAAAAAGCTATTGAATTGTTGTTACAGGGTGATGCCAGTAACCATGATAACAGTATACAACTGCATATAATCATAGCGCAATCTTATCTTAAGCAGCAAATGCCGAAGGAAGCGATTGGGTGGCTCCAAAAAGCAAGTGCACTACATCCGGATATTGAAAAGGACAAAGTAATTTTTGAGCTGTTATCTAAAAGCCATTACCAAGAGGGTAATTACCGTGATGCATTACGTTTTAGCGATTCAGTTGTGTCTACAGTTGTCCGGCGCAATGAAATCACTAATAACCGCTTGTTTGCCGCCAGCGCCGCCAAATTAAAACTCGCTGAATACCGTGTTGCCCTCTCCGATAAGGACAGGCAGATCAATAAACAGCGCCTAATTTTGGCAGGTATTATTATAGTTGTAGCCCTGTTGGTTACTATTGCAATTTTATTTTTAAAAAACAGGATAAACAGAATTAATTACAGGAAGAAGCAGGCTGAAAGTGAGAGGGAAATCGCGGAGCTTTTGGTTTCTCAGTTAAAAGACGAGCAGCTTCTGGCTGAGGAGAGAGAGAAGACAGCGGTGTTGCAACAGCAATTTTTAGAAAAGGAAATTGAGCTGCAGCATCAGAAAATGTTCTCTAAAGCACTCTATATTTCTGAGCGCGACCACCTCCTCCAGGAAATACTTAAATCGTTTGGGAAAATTTCGGAGCTTAAAGGGAAGAGGCAGCTTCTCGATACTATACGTGTCCTCAAACAGCACATTTCAGTGGATGACCACTGGGATAATTTTTCAATGCATTTTCAGCAGGTCAATCAAAGTTTCATCAGGAAGCTTACCGAAAAGCATCCAAACTTAAATTCTAATGAAGTCAGGTACCTCTCCTACATTTATATGAACCTCACAGCAAAGGAGATTGCGACTATTTTAAACATTTCTCCTGAAGCCCTCAGAAAGCGCAAGGAACGAATAGTTGAAAAGCTTGCGTTAGAAGACGATATATCTGTATATGCTTATATAACAAGGCTGTAGTTTAAAATAATCACGATTTTTACCAGAACATGTCACTTTATTTAAAGTGTTTTTATGTCTTAACTTCCCGTATACTCCTGAAATTTGACGAAAATTATATGCTATGAAAAAAACATTATTAATTGCTGCCTTGCTAATTGGAATGGCAGGAGCGCGTGGACAGGTCAGAATTGAAGGGAGTAAACAGTACGGGCGACTAAAGGATATAACCTATGATCCGGCAGCCCCAGGGAAGCTCTATGCCCTTTCAAATTTTGGGAATCATCTTCTGGTAACGAATGATAATGGAGCCTCTTGGTCAATATTATATACTTTTCCAGATTCAACCGCAGAATTAAGCGGATTTAAGTTTGTTGAAGGAAGGACTGCCAGTTTCATTATTAACAGCTCATTAAATACTACACTTAATGGTGTTTATTTGTTTAACCTGCAGAGCAATACAATTGTCAGACATTATGAAATTCCAAATCCGGAGGATAACCCTACAATCATGTCATATGATATTTCTGCTACCGGTGAGCAAGTGGTGATTCATGATTACTATAATGAGGGCGGCTTTGTGGGTGTGCCGAAGACTAAGCTTTATTATACTAACAACTATGGCGAAGACTGGAATATAATTTATTTTAGTGAGGATTTTAATGATGTCCATGTTAATAATGTTGCCTTTGAACCAAGTAATGCAAGCAAAATTTTTGTGGCGAGAGACTTTGGGCCGGATGTGTATGACGGTGGGCTGCTGATATCAGCGGATGCCGGAAATACATGGGAGGAAAAATTGCCGGGTATATTATTAAGCCCTATTGCATTTAATCCTACCGACAGTAACGATATTATTATAGGTACCGACATCAATGGCGGATTGCATCCGGAAAATATGTACCGGTCGGCTGACGGTGGCGAATCCTGGACAATTATTCCAAATGACTGGCACACAATCGAAGGCTTTAATAATATCTACAAGATAGCTTTCGACCCTTTAAACCCTGATAACATTATCGTTCTTGAAGAGGATGTTGTTGCAGTATCAGCTGATAACGGCCTTACATGGACTAATACTGTGTACGAAAATAGTGATGAAAATGGTTATTATGCAGGACTTAATGTGTCATTTAATCCTTTCGCTACCGGAACTGTTGCTATTAGCACGAATTATTACCCACAGATATCATCTAACTACGGCATAACATTGTCCCAGCTTTATGTTCCATTTTATTATACGGTTTCTGTTGCGGCTGCAAAAAATACTGAGAATGATTATATGTATTATGGTGCACAGGGTGGTGTTGTACGGAAGAAAATTAATTCCAATGTCTTTAATGCAGCAAATGCTGAAAACGCATTTACTTTTAACCCTAACAAAAATTATTTATTTACCGAACCGGAAGTACCTTCAAGGGTTTATCGTTTTGTAGCGCGTGAAGATTTTTCATCAGCTTTTTTTGTGAGTAATGACTTTGGACAAACTTACACAAGCTTAGTTCCTATGCTGGCTACTGATGCCCAGGTAGCCACTTCTGATCCGCAGAACCATAACTTTTTTTATATAAGTTACAGAACAGGAGAATCAAGTGATGTTCTTTGGTATGACATAACCGATCCCGAAAATATTCTATCAGAAGTTTTAAATACCCCTGGTGAATATGTTGATGGCCTTGGGAACGGAGTTGTTACAGGCCTTGAAATATCAGCAACTGATTCTAACACTTTATATTTGGCGCAACGCGATAAATTTTATATTAGTGTTGATAAGGGTCTTACCTGGTCAGAGAGAATCAATGGGCTGAATCCTGATGAGGTTATTATCATCTGGGACATGGTTAAAAGCCCTTTTAACGATGCTGAATTCATGGTGGCAACGTATTCCGGTATTTACAAGACGGTGGATGCCGGACTTCACTGGGAGCATATTTACAACACTACAATGACACAATTGCAATATTCCGACCTTAACCCTAATGTCATTGTAGCTTCTAACAGCAGGAACCAAACCATAATGTATACCATAGATGGCGGACAAACCTGGACAATTATTCCACGGGAACAAATTGATTACATACAGTTTAATGATGTAGAATGTATTTTCAGGGATGATTTGATAACTGCCTATTTTGCGACTAAGGATTTAGGTATAGTATCGTTTGAGATTAAGGACCTTCCACTTGGTACTGACCAGCCTGAACTGGTGCAAAAAGGCATAAAGATCTATCCAAACCCTTCCAGTGACATCGTTAATGTAGTGCTGTCAGGTGATGTAAGCTTTAAGAAAGCGGTACTATATTCCATGACGGGTCAAAAGGTAATGGAGAGTGAATCAACGACAGTTAACATAAAAGGCTTAAGCAATGGGCTTTATATACTGAATGTTGAAGCAGCCGACGGATCAACATATACGCAGAAGCTTATCAAGGATTAACGATAACGGACTTCTTGTTTTAACCCCATCTGATATTTCAGATGGGGTTTTTGCATTATAGCACTCTGTATATCGTTGAACCACAGCGATATTACAATGCTGCAGCTTTCAGTTTTTAATGTAATGTGTTGATATATATGAGTTTAAGGAAAAGGAATGGTTTTAGGCGTATTTAACACTAAATAACACCATGTAGGAGTCCTTAACAAACTGGTGCTGAGTCCTAAAGTAACTTTGTCCTATAAGAAATCAACAAATTAGTAATCATAACATATCAATAATCATGGCAAATACAAAATGGGTAATTGATCCCGCGCATTCAGAAATAGGGTTCAAAGTAAAACATATGATGTTTACAAATGTATCCGGAAAGCTTCAGAATTTCAATGTCCTAATAGAGACTAATGTTGACATATTTGAAAACGCAAAAGTTGAATTTGATGGGGCTATAGATTCCCTGACTACTAATAATTCCGATCGCGACGCCCACCTTCTAGGACCTGACTTCTTTGACGCAGGGCAGTTCCCTCTGGTGACTTTCGAGGCTACATCCTTTAAGCGCCAGGATGAGGTAAACTACAAACTGACAGGAGACCTTACCCTAAAGGGAATTACCAAGCAGGTAACATTTGATACGGAATTCAGCGGCCTGCTCAAAGATCCCTGGGGTACCATTAAAGCAGGATTCATCATATCGGGAAAAATCAACCGAAAGGAATGGGGCCTTACCTGGAACTCAGCCCTTGATGGCGGTGGTGTCCTTATAGGGGATGAGGTCCGCCTGGATATTGACCTTCAATTCATAAAACAATAATCACTACATATTTATTTAACAATCATTTAAACATTTTAATCATGAAAAATTTATTTTTTACAGCGGCATTAGCGCTAACAACATTCGTCGGTTTTGCACAAAAGCCAAGCCCGCAATTACTGAACCCTAAAAACCATACCTTGGTTTTAGTAGACCATGAAAGCCAGATGGCTTTTCCAATCACCTCGATCAGCATAGATAACCTGCGTAACAATACGGCCCTGGTTGCCGGCGCTTCAAAAATCTTCAAGGTCCCGACTATTGTTACTACAGTAGCAGAAGCCAGCTTCAGCGGCCCCGTGTTTCCTGAGATACAGGAAGTATACCCTAAAGCTACTTCTAACTATATCGACCGTACAACAATGAATTTCTGGGAAGATGTCAATGCCTATAAAGCAGTAACGGCAAAAGGAAACAAGACCCTTGTAATTGGAGGGCTATGGACGTCAGTTTGTATTGTTGGGCCCGTCCTTTCTGCTATCAATGATGGCTACACGGTATATGTAATCACTGATGCCAGCGGTGATGTGAGCAAGGAGGCCCATGAGCAGGCAGTAACACGTATGGTACAGGCAGGGGCAAGGCCAATAACCTCATTGCAGTACCTTCTGGAACTGCAGCGCGACTGGGCAAGAGGTGAGACCTATCAGGCAGTAACTGACCTTGTACAACGCTACGGGGGTGCTTACGGTATTGGAATACAATATTCAAGGGCAGTCATTAAACACTAAACAGCAATAAAAAACGGAGATAACCATCTCCGTTTTTTTTAAATTTTATATAGCAATGAAACCATTTACAAACCATATAGCCATGCTGTCTGCCCTTTTGTTTTTCACCTGGGCATCAGCACAAAAAAAAGCCACCTTAATCATTACGAATGCTAAGGTGGTTACCCTTAACGACAAAAATCCCCAGGCAGAAGCTGTCGCGGTCTACGGTGACAAGATTATTGGTGTGGGTACATCTAAACAAATCCTCAAGTATAGCGATAAGGAAACAATGATCATTGATGCAAAAGGGAAGACCGTAATACCTGGGCTTTACGATTCACACCTGCACGTCATACGCGGAGGCCGGTTTTACAATACGGAGCTGCGTTGGGATGGTGTTAAAACCCTTGCCCGTGCTTTGCAGATGCTGAAAGAGCAGGCGCAGAGAACCCCTGAGGGGCAGTGGGTACGTGTTGTAGGAGGCTGGACAGAATTTCAGTTTGCTGAAAAAAGAGGGCCGACCCTTGAAGAGATCAATGAAGCTACAGGAAACACACCCACCTTTATACTTCATCTTTACGGTGAGGCTTACCTGAACAAGGCCGGGATCCAAAAGCTGAACATTACCGAAGATACACCTAATCCTAATGGCGGCCTTATCCAGAAAGACAGGTTCGGTCAGCCTACGGGCTTACTTGTAGCGGAACCCAATGCATTTATTCTGTATTCAACACTGGCAAAGCTACCGGAGCTCAGCGCTGCGGAAAAAATTAACAGTACAAAACTTTTCATGACCGAACTGAACTCTTTAGGGGTGACCAGTGTAATGGATGCCGGGGGTGGCTTCCAGAATTTCCCGGATGACTATGCGATAACAGATTCCCTGTCGAAGGGTAACCAGCTTACTGTAAGGCTTCCGTACTATCTGTTTGCCCAAAAACCGGGCAGGGAACTGGAAGATTACCAGAAATGGATTGGTATGGTGGATATTGAGGAGCATGACCATGATGATAAGCCTACTGAATACTACGTTCAGGGAGGGGGTGAAAACCTTGTGGCCAGCGGGGGCGATTTCGAGAACTTTACCAAACCGCGTCCCGAACTGCCGGGCGTTATGGAGGCCCAGCTGAAGGCCGTCATTGGAACGTTGGTTAAAAACCGTTGGCCTTTCCGCCTGCATGCCACGTACAATGAAAGCATAAGCCGCTTCCTTAGTGTCATTGAAGAAGTAAATAAGGAGACCCCGCTTAATGGGCTGGTTTGGTTCTTTGACCATGCTGAGACCGTGTCGCAGGAAAACCTACTTCGTATAAAAGCCTTAGGGGGCGGAATAGCGATACAGGACCGTATGGCGTTCCAGGCAGAAAACTTTATCTCCAGATATGGAAAAAAAGCGGCGCTGAACTCACCACCTGTACGGCAGATTATTGACCTGGGCTTAAAAGTGGGTGGCGGTACTGACGGTACCCGTGTATCGAGTTATAATCCATGGCTGGGCTTATACTGGCTTGTAACAGGGAAATCTGTTGGCGGTATCGAGTTCGCAGCTAAAGAAAACCAGCTGGACAGGATCAAGGCCCTTAAGATTTATACCCAGGGCAGCGCATCGCTTATAAACCAGGAGAAGGATCGGGGAACCATTAAGGAAGGTTACCTGGCCGATTTGGTTATCCTTTCCCAGGACTACCTTACCGTTGAGAGTGAAACAATTAAAGACCTGCGCTCCAACCTGACCATCCTTGACGGGAAAGTAGTGTATGGCAAGGGAGAATTTGCAAAATATGCGCCTGTCATACCAAGGGCTATTCCGGAGTGGAGCCCTGTAAATTATTATGGAGGATTCCAGTATAAATAATCACATCATGAAAAATCTATTTGCATCCTTACTATATTCAGACAGTGGATCGCGGCTGAACAATATTGCACTTTTGTTGCTGAGAGTGGCGGTTTCAACACAACTTATTATTGTCCACGGGCTAAAGAAAATCGGGGTAGGAGTGAGTGTAGCTGAAAGTGTCCCGAACCCGCTTGGGCTTCCTGCTCTTTTTAATCAGGAGTTTGCGACGATCGCCAATATCATTATGCCACTATTTATAGTATTTGGTTTTTGTACCAGACTGGCCGCGGTTCCTGTTTTGGCTGTTACCCTGACCGGGTATTTCATAGTGCATGCCGACGATCCCTTAGCTGTAAAGGATATCCCATTCATGTATGCTGTGAGTTTTCTTTATATAGCCATGGTCGGTGCAGGACGGTATTCTGTTGATAATTACCTTTCCGTAAAGCACTTTACACGATGAGAATGGTCTTGCTGCTCGCAGCCATTTTCTACATCGGGCAGTCCATTGCCCAAGACAAAATCATCTTCAGGCAATTGCGCTATGAAGATGATTTTTGCTATCTGAAAAGTAAAGACAGGAATGAATATGAGCAGCTGAAATTTATTCCCCTGTCGGATAATAGCTCAAGCCACATGTCGCTGGGATCCGATCTTCGCCTTCAATATTTTTATGTTAAAAATGAAGACTGGGGCGATACCCCGCAGGATAAAAACGGTTACCTGCTGTCACGCTATTTAATCCATGCCGATGTAAAGGCAAGTGAAAAATTCAGGCTGTTCCTGCAGCTTCAGGCTAGCCTTACGGGCAGTAGGGTCAATCCCGGCCCGGTGGAGGAAAATACGCTTGATGTGCATCAGCTGTTTTTCGATTACCTGCTAAGCGGTACTGGGAAAGGGGGAATTTTGATCCGTGTTGGCCGCCATGAGATGCTTTATGGCTCCCAGCGCCTTATCGCGGTACGGGAGTTTCCCAACAGCCGGATGGCATTTGATGGCGCTGTACTAAGATATTACAATGTGGATATAAGTTCAGACTTGTTCTACACGCATCCCATCGCAAACAGCCCTGACATTTTTGATGATGCCTTTTTAAATAAAAAAGCAAAATTGTGGGGAGCTTACACTACCGTAAAAAATACGCGTTACTTCAGTAATGTCGATCTGTATTATTTAGGCTTATATAAGTCGAATGCGCTTTTTAATAATGCTTCAGGGCGTGAACTTCGTCACTCCTTTGGGGCACGGTCGTGGAAAAATACAGGAAAATGGCAATATGACCTGGAAGGGGTTTTGCAATTTGGGGCTATTGATTCCCAAAAAATCTATGCCTGGACCGTTTCTTCCAACACTTCCTACAGCTTCTCAGGCGTAAAGTACAGGCCGAGGTTAGGGCTGAAAACGGAGCTTATTTCCGGGGACAGCAGAGGCGGTGATGGAAAGTTGGAGACCTTCAATCCCTTATATCCAAGAGGAGCCTACTTCGGTCTTGCCGGCCTCATCGGCCCTGCCAACCTATTTGATCTGCATCCTTATATGGAACTTAAGCTAACCGAAAAAGTGGGTTTGCTCTTTGATTATGATATCTTTTGGAGAGTGGAATCCCGGGACGGCCTTTATGCCCCGAACCTCCAATTGATCTATTCGGGAGAAGGCACTTCGGAACACTTTATTGGAAGCCAGTTAGCGGCAACTGTCGATCTCCAGGTAAACAGCTTTTTGTACCTAAAAGTTGAGGGGATATGGTTTAATGCAGGCCCATTCCTAAAGGAGTCGGGCAGCGGCAACGATGTTCTGCTGACAGCCTTTACGACACAGTTAAAATTTTAAAGCTACAGGATTCTGATGGATATTCAAACAGGCGCTCTAGAGGGCGCCTGTTTAATTATCAGCCAAACTATGTAGCCTTAACAGTAAATAACACTGCATAGCAATCACTAACATTGGAGCCCCTGGCCCTGCAATATCTTTGTAGTGTAGAAAGTCAACAACTAAAATCTAAATATCATGAACACTTCAAACAACATTATTCTTATCACCGGCGGATGTTCCGGTTCAGGATTAAAAATCGCACGATCTCTGGCAGAAAAAGGCAATACCGTAATCATTACAGGCTGCTGTAAGAGCAGGCTGGCCGATGCTGCAGGATACCACAAAAACATTGTACCCCTTTATTTTGATGTAACGACTGAAAAAGGGCTGGACAGCCTCCTTGCTGAGGTACGCTCTGATTTTCCAAGGCTTAACGTATTTATCAATAACGCCGGCCAGGATTATGCCGTATCGGAAGCGTATGAGCTATCACCCTGCGAACAGCGTTTTGCCTCAGGTTACCTTTCAGGTATCCAGATCACGGAAGAAATCCTTCCTATACTAAGCCTGCAGGAAAAATCGGCTATCATTGACCTGTCGCTGGTAACGCTTCAGGAAAACGAGGCCGCCCGCACAGCCGGCACTGTAAGAAATGCTGTAGCGTCTTATTTTGAGATGCTTCGCTTCGCCCTTAGGAAGGTCAGTAATGTAAACCTGTTTGACCTGCAGCTCTTAGGCCTTGATGACCGTTCAAAATCAGAGACCATCACTAAAAGGATAAGTGCTATGTTCGACGAAGAAGCCCCTCAGGCGGATGGCAGCTATGCAAAACCTTATTTTTACCATAATGAACAGTTCTCTATCTTATCTTTAAGCAATTAAGCAATGACCATACGAAACCTGACTATAAAGAAAAATCCGCATGTTTAAAAACAGCGGATTTTTTTATTAGCGCACGGTCATGCGGTAGCCTTTGCCCCTGAGGTTTAAGATGGCAATAGAATCATCTTCCGCAAAGTGTTTACGGAGCTTGGTGATGAAGACATCCATACTCCTGGCATTGAAGAAGGTATCATCGCCCCAAAGCTCTATAAGTACTTTTTGTCGTTCTACCAGGGCATTCTTATTGGTGATCAGGCGGTACAGCAGCTCATTTTCAAGATTGGTCAGGATAATCTTTTTTGTATCGCTGCTAAGTTCCATCAGTGAATAGTCGAAGGTGAATTTTCCAATCGTAAATACAGGGATGGCCTCCGGTGCCTTGGGAGCGCGCTGGAGCAGCGCATTAATCCTGACGATCAGCTCTTCGATGCTGAAAGGCTTTTTAAGGTAATCATTACCTCCAATTTCAAAGCCTTTGATGACGTCTCCTGTCAATGACCTGGCGGTAAGGAATATTACCGGGATATTCTGGTCTGTCTTCCGGATCTCGCTTACAAATGTATAGCCATCAATGCCCGGTGTCATAATATCCACAACACAGATACTGTAACTATTCTCCTTAAAGGCCTCCAGTGCTTTCCTGCCATCCTGCTGCCAGTCTACGGTAAAGCCGCTTTTGACAAGTGAGTCACGCGTTATGGTACCGATGGTACCTTCATCTTCCAGATAAAGTATTTTTACATTATTCATTGCTAAGGGGTATTATGATTTCAAATGTTGTTCCTGTTTCGTCTTTTTCTGTTGCGAGCCTTATTTTGCCTTTGTGCATACGGACCACCTCGTGGATGTAGCTCAGCCCCAATCCATATCCCTTTACGGTATAGACATCATTTTCTATGACCCTGAAATACGGCTTGAATATATCTGCCTTATATTTCTGGGGGATGCCAATGCCCTGGTCTGAAAAAAGAATTTTGGCAAAGTTGCCCTGCCTTGACAGTGTGATGGTGATTTGTGCATCCTCCTTTGAGTATTTAATGGCATTGTCAATTAAGTTACGGAAAACGTTCCCGAAATGTTCCCGGTCTGCTGTTATGTAGATTTCCTGCCCCGGGTTTGCCACGGTAACCGTTGCATTTTTATTTTTCAATACGGTCGCCATGTTTTCGGTGATGCCGGTGACAAACGAATACAGCTGCGTATTTTCAAGGTTCAGGTGCATTTTGCCATCGCTCATTTTTGCATTGTAGAGGATCGAATCGGTCATATTAATGAGCCGGTTCAAATCTGACTTCATCATGCCAAGGTAGGACAGGGTCTTCTCCCTGTCATCCAGAAAGTCGTAGGTAATCAGCGCTTCAATACCGGCTGATATGCCGGACATGGGTGTTTTAAACTCATGGGTAAGGTTGTTTGTAAAATTGTCTTTCTGCTGCATCAGCCTTTTGCTCTTATTCACGTAGATCATAAGAAAAATCACGGCGCTGATACAGATTACCATATACAGCAGAGAGAGCAATACAGAGGGCAGTATGGCCTGAAATATAAATGTATTGATATCAGTAAAGGCAAGCTCATAGTATTCTTTATCATCACTGGAGCTGTAGGCCCTGCCTGTTTTTGCCTGTACAGGCAGGCTGCTGGCAGGGTAGCTTTGTATTTTATCCTGCTTATGGCGGACAATATAAAAGTTCAGCCCTCCTAGGGTGCTTTTAATCTCGGGGTCAACTTTATAAAATAACTTTTCTGTCTTATGCTCAGCAGAAAGATCATCCGCTTTAGGCTCCTGGACTTCAGTTGTGTCTGTGAGCTGGCGTTGCAATTCTTTCGCTTTTTCCGGATCACCTTCGTAGCTTACAGAAACCTTGATCTCCTTGTTTTTTTTCAGCGCGTTAACAAGGTGCCGTGTAACATCATCAGCATCTGAACTGTGGGGAATCCCTGAATTGAGCACCAGATCCACCATAGCATTCCGTTCCCCGTCGAGCAGGGCTTTCTTGAGTATATTCTCCCCTTCGCTTACCAAAATTGCTTTTCTGCTCTGGTAAACCGTAGTTAGCCAGTAGACCTGAAAGACGGATATTATGATTATCGCTAAGGTCGCATAAAGCTTAATAGCCTTACGGTTTTTCCATAGATTAATTTTCTTCATATACAAAAATACGATTTCTAAATATTAGTTACTTAACACTAAATAACACTTCATAGTGCTGCTTAACTCTGGTCCGGGACACCCGGGGCTAACTTTGTCCTTATAAATCCTCAAATTAAAAACATACATAATGAAAACTCAATTTAAGACTTTAGGACGTATAGCCCTGGCAATAGCTGGTGTCCTTGTGCTTTTTATTTTAATTGTGGGAAGCGGTAATTATATCCAGTCCCTGGGCTTCCAACAGCTGAGCAACATCATCATGCTGCTATTCCCAATAGCGGTCTATTTCTATGTACGCTGGCTAAACAGAAGGCTTAACTACCTGAATCCGTCAGCTTACGGCTTTCGCTTTACAAATTTTGCCAGGAATGTTTTTCAGGGCTTTGCTTTCGCTACCGCAATTTTGGCTGTCGCACTCCTGGCAATCCATCTTTGCCTTGATGTGGCTGTCACATTCATCCCGCTGGAGGCTGACTTTTTAAAGCCTCTTCTGGTACTACTGGCTACACTGATTATTGTAGGGGCATGGGAAGAGTTCTTTTTCCGTGGTTTTGTGCTTACAACATTAATCCACTATAAATTCGGCTTCCATGGCGCTGCCCTGATATCCTCTGTAACGTTTTCCATCGTCCATTGGCTGAGCTTTGACATGAGCGAAACTTCATGGCTTTGGTATATCGGTATCGTGATCCTGGGCTATTTGCTGGCCCTTCTGTATGTGCTTACCAAATCGATCTGGTCGGTAGCCGCATTCCATCTTATCTGGAATTTCTGGGCCCACCTTTTTGACGAAAGGGGCAATGCGGTCGGCATAATCACCATCCGCAATTACGCTGAATATTCTAAGGAGATAGGTGCTATTACAGTCCTGACCTTAGCAGTGGTCCTGATTGGTGTCCTGGTCATAAAGCGCTGCACCATCAAAAGCTTATACCCTGCACGTACCTTATACACATTTCCGGACAGTTTCGAATAGTACCTGCAATCCAGTATCTTCCAATATGCCGCCTTCCAGGGCGGCTTTTTTTTGGCCTGGACACAGGGCTATCATAACAATAATCAGTATATTAAATGCGGCAGGTGTGGCAAAGCTTATTTTGCTGCCCCTGTTTCAATCTTTGCTTCGTTCATTATATTGAGCTCCAGTATCTTGCCATCGCTGGCAAACAGGAAGTCCACGTTCTTAGGTTCCATATCGGTATAATAGAACAGCGCTTTCACACGCGTTCCCATTTTTTCTTTAGCCTCGCCCTTTATCTCATACTTTGTCGGCGCTGGCACCTGTGCAAGGAGCTGCGGCATAATTAGCGGCTCTAAGCCCTGCGGCAGTCCTTTTATCGTATAACCACTGGCAAGGTGTGGCTGGAGTGAATCTATCTTCTTTTGCTCAAAAGCCTTTTTAACGGCATCGATCTGGCGGGTGTAGTCTGCCTTCTTCTCTTTTCCACAGGCAAAGAGAAGGACTAGTAACAGGGGTAGGAATTTTTTCATAAGGTTGTTTGAATTACGGTTTTGGTATGATTAAATGTATTAAAAAAATAAATGTTCATCGGAGTTACGGTGTATTATTTAAGGGTGCAGCAGCGGGGAGTATGGCAACGCAAATAAGCTGTGCCACTGAATAAACAGTGAGCACAGCTCTCATCAACCAAACTACCAAAATTCTTTCAATGTTGGAGGCCATATTTAGTCTCTACTTTTTTTGCATCCCTTAGTATGTCGAAGCTTGTTATCTTCCTGTTCGCATCAAAGGTGAATATATGCCTTAGCTTTCTTTCGTTTCCATAATTGTATTCCGTGGTTACCACCTGCTCATCGCCTTTGATTTCTGAGCTTGTAATGGTATAGCTTTCCGGTGGGGGAATTTGTGCAAGCACCTGTGGGAATACCATGTCATTCATGCCAACGGGTATCTGTTCGGAAATAAACACATCATCAGCCAACATGGGGCTCAGCAATTTGTAATCGTCGGTTTTAAAGGTCTGGAAAATCAGGTCCAGTTCTTTTTGATATTTGTTCTCCTGTCCAAATGATAGGGCAGGTAATAAAAGTGCAGCTAATAAAGTGCTTTTTAAAAGGGTACTGAATTGGAATGTTGTTTTCATGATATCTATAATTTTAGTTGTTATCTATAGGACAAATTTAGGCTGATATAAGGGGCCGGTCTGTTAGTGTCTACTATGTAGTGTTAAGTACTGTTAAGTCCCTATAGATAAAAAACAAGATTCCGTATTTATTGCCAGCCGCCACCCAGTGAGCGGTAAAGCTCGACGTTGGCGCTTAGCAACTGCCTCTTGACACTGGCCAGTTCCAACTGGCTTTGCAATATATTTCCCTGTGCTACGATGACCTCAAGATAGGTAGCCATCCCGTTTTGAAATAGCATATTGGCATTCTTTGTGGCCTGCTGAAGGGTTTCGACACGCTGTTGGGCGATGCCCTGCTGGTCATCCAGCTTCTCGAGCTGTACCAGTGCATCAGATACCTCACCTACAGCCACCAGTACCTGCTTTCTGAAAAGCAGCACACTCTGTTCCCTTTCTGTCTGGGCAATCTTATACTGTGTCCTGAGTTTCCTGCTGTTGAGCAATGGCTGGGTCAGTCCCCCGGCTACTGCTCCAAACAGAGATCCGGGAATATTGAACCAATTGCTTGTCTCAAAAGAATTAAGCCCCCCGGAAGCAGTTATGGTAAGGGACGGGTAAAGCGATGCTTTGGTTATACCCACCCTGGCGTTGGCCTGTTGAAGTGCCAGTTGTGCACTTCTTACATCCGGCCTTTTACTAACCAATACTGAGGGCACACCGGTAGCAAGGTTCTTTTTCAGTTCTATGCCCTCAAGGATATTCTCCCTTTGTTTGGCTGAGGGAAAGCTACCCGCCAGTATGCTGAGGGCATTTTCCTGTATCGCGATATTCTGTTGCAGCTGGGGCACTAACTGGGCAGCTACCAGGCGCTGTGCTTCGGCCTGTTGTACGGCAAGCGAATTTACCTGCCCGGAATCAAACTGGAGCCTGATCAGTACCAGTGTGTTGTCATTAAGGGCAAGGTTTTCCTTTGCGATCTTTAGTTGTGAATCCAGCATCAGCAGGTTGTAGTACCCCTTGGCAACGTTAGCTACAATTGCGGTCTGTAATGCCTTGCGTGCTTCCTCGCTCTGGAGGTACAGGGCAAGGGTAGCCTTATTCTGGCTTTTGATCTTTCCCCAGATGTCGGCCTCCCAGGAGAGGCCTGCTGAGATTGTATAGTCTTCAATATGCTTTTTGTCCAGGAACTGGTTCAGGCTGATCCCGTTCAGGCTGTTGTCTGAAGGACGGCTGGAGGTCGCTGTAACCCCAAGGTTTACCTGGGGCACATTATTCCATTTGGACTGGCTCAGCCTTAGCTGCGCAATTTCTATATTTTTCTGCGCCAGCTGCAGGTCATAGTTCTTTGCTACGGCACTGTCAATGAGCTGTACCAGGTCTTTTTCAGCAAAAAACGCTTTCCACTGTATATCGGCGGCACTTGTGGTATCATTTGCCGAAGCCGCTGCCGTGCCCCTGTATTTTTCAGGATAGGCATCTGTTGGCGTATCCACGTCTTTGGATACTTTGCAGGATGTGGTTACTACAGCTGCAAGCAGCAGCGTAGTGTATATCTTATAGGATGTTTTCATGATTTAAATTTTTTATTGTTACTGCTTATTCATCGTCTCTCGACAGTCTCATGGCCGGTTTGCCTGTAACCTTTTCCTGTAGGGACTGGAATACCACGAAGAGTACGGGGATAATAAATAATCCGAGTACTACACCGGCAATCATCCCGCCGGCAGCTCCTATACTTATGGAATGGTTCCCCAGTGCCGATGGCCCTTTGGCAAACATCATTGGTACCATACCTACTACGAAAGCCAGTGAGGTCATTATAATCGGCCTGATCCTTAATCTGGCTGCTTCTATTGATGCTTCTACCAGGGGCATGCCAGCCCTGCGGCGCTGCACGGCGAACTCAACAATCAGTATCGCATTTTTTGCCAGGAGCCCTATAAGCATCACAAGGGCAACCTGTACATAGATATTGTTTTCAATACCTGCCAGCCCGATAGCCAGAAAAACGCCGAGTATTCCTGTTGGGATAGAAAGTATCACCGCGAAAGGCAGGATGTAGCTCTCGTACTGCCCCGCAAGCAGGAAGTATATGAACAGCAGGCTTAACCCGAAGATTATGGCTGACTGCCCGCCAGAGGCAATCTCTTCCCTGGTCTGCCCTGAAAACACGTAAGAATATCCGGAAGGCAGGTTCTTGGCTGCCACTTCCTCAATCGCCTTGATGGCATCACCGGAGCTATGGCCCGGTTTAGGGATCACACTGATGCTTATTGAATTGAAGAGATTATATCGCGAAGCCGTTTCCGGCCCGAAGACTCTTTTCAGGTTGACCAGCGTAGTGATAGGGACCATTTCGCCTAACCTGTTTTTTACCAATACCCCGTCCAGTGATTCAAGGCTTTCCCTTTGGGATTTGTCAGCCTGTACCATTACACGGTAATATTTACCGAACCTGTTGAAGTCAGAAGCCTGTGCACTACCGAAGTACCCCTGCATCGTCTGCAGTATATCCTTTGTGCTTACGCTGAGCTGTTCAGCCTTTACATCATCAACCTCTATCTCATATTGTGGGTAGTCGGCCCTGAAAGTGGTAAAGGCCACTGCAATTTCTGGACGTTTCATCAGCTCTCCAATAAAGCCGTAACTGATTCCCCCAAACTTATTTAGGGTTCCTCCTGTCTTATCCTGCAGGACAAGGTCAAGGCCATCGATATTACTAAAGCCGGGAACGGTAGGGAAGGTGAAGACAAAGAAATTGGCACCCTTGATTTCAGAAAGCCTGCCCCGTACATTGTCTACAATAGCATTGATGTCACTGATCTGGCCTCTTTCCTTTGTTGGCTTAAGAAGCACAAAGGATACCCCGGCAGAGGGGCTGGAAGACTGGGTCAGGAAATTATAGCCTGCTACGCCCAGTACATTTTTTGAAGCATCCATTTTTTTCAGTATATCTTCAGCCTGCTTCATTACTTTATTGGTCCTGTCCAGCGATGCACCTGCGGGCATGGATAGTGATATGGCTATAAAGCCCTGGTCTTCGGAAGGTATGAACCCCGTTGGGGTCCTGTTCACCATAAATACGGTCGTAGCGATAACCAGTGCCAGTCCGGCCATGCTTGCCCACCTGTGTTTTATAAGGAGGTTCAGGCTGCCGGTATATTTTTTTGTTACGTTATCAAAACCGGTATTGAAGCCTGCAAAGAATTTATCTTTAAACGATAGCTTTTTACGGCCTGTGCCCGGATGGTTGCCATGGTTTGATTTCAGGAACAGCGCTGCCAGGGCAGGGCTGAGGGTAAGCGCATTTACGGCCGAAATTACGATAGCGATTGCCAGGGTAAAGGCGAATTGCCTGTAGAATACCCCTGTTGAGCCTTCAATAAAACCAACAGGCAGGAATACCGCCGCCATAACAAGGGTAATGGATATGATTGCACCTGTGATCTCACTCATTGCTGAGGCGGTAGCTTCTTTAGGCTCCATGCCTTCGTGTTCCATCTTGGCGTGTACGGCTTCCACAACAACAATGGCATCATCGACCACTATTCCGATAGCAAGCACAAGTGCGAAAAGTGTAAGCAGGTTGATAGAAAAGCCAAAGGCCTGCATAAAGAAGAACGTGCCCAGTATGGCTACAGGAACCGCTATAGCCGGGATAAGCGTTGAGCGGAAGTCCTGAAGGAAAATAAACACCACTATAAATACCAGGATAAAAGCTTCAAGTAAGGTGTGCTGCACCTGCTCAATGGACTGGTCCAGCGAGTCTTTGGTATTGTACATTACAAGGTATTTCACATCCTTTGGAAAATCCTTTGATGCTTTCTCCATCAGTTCGGCAATCGCGATCTGGATTTCATTAGAGTTGGAACCTGCCAGCTGGAATATACCAATCGGAAGCCCGGGATGTTTGTTCACGCGTGCCTTGCTTCCATAGCTGTAGGCACCAAATTCAATCCTGGCCACATCTTTAAGCCTTAGCATAGAGCCATCGGCATTGGCGCGGATTACGATATTTTCGTATTGTGCAGGCTTGTTTAGTTTTCCTTTGTATTTAATTACATATTCAAAAGACTGTTCGCTGCTTTCCCCAAACTTACCCGGGGCCGATTCAAGATTCTTATCCTGAATGGCTGCCGTCACCTCTTTTGGGGTAAGGTTATAAGAGGCCATCTGGCTGGGATTCAGCCAGACCCTCATGGAATAATCCTGGTTGCTGCCTAAGACAACAGCCTGTCCAACCCCCGGAATCCTTTTGATCTCCGGTATGATATTGATCTGGGCATAATTGGCAAGGAAAGTCTGGTCGTATGATTTCTCATTTTCAGCATACAGGTTCAGTACCATGATAAGGCTGTTCTGCTGCTTTGCGGTGGTAATACCAGCCTGCACCACTTCGGCAGGAAGCTGGCTTGTGGCTTGTGCCACCCGGTTCTGCACATTTACGGCAGCCTGGTCAGGATTCGTGCCGAGCTTGAAGTATACGGTAACGGCAAGGGTACCGTCATTACTTGCAGTTGAGCTCATGTAGGACATGTTCTCTACACCGTTGATAGCTTCCTCAATCGAGGGTGCCACAGAACGAAGCAAAGTTTCAGCATTAGCGCCCGGGTAGCTGGCAGAGACCAGGACTGCGGGGGGGGCTATATCAGGGAACTGTTGAAGGGGTAATTTTGAGAGCCCCAGTATGCCCAGGATTACCAATAGGATTGATATTACGGTGGCCAGTACCGGCCTGTCTATAAATTTCTTAAACATGGCCTTAGTTTTTTGTAAGTGTTGCGGTTGATTTTTGCGGCGTTATAACGGTGCCCTCCTGTAGGTTCTCAAAGCCTGCCACTACAATCCTGTCCCCGGAGGCAAGCCCGTCAGTAACAAGATAGTCCGTACTGGTTTTTCCACTGATAGTAATGGGTACTTTGCTTACTTTGTTGTCTTTGTTCAGGGTAAAGACATAAACCTTATCCTGTATTTCTATGGTCGATTCCTGTGATACCAGTATCGCTTTATCATGGTTCAGGCCCAATTTTATCTTACCTGTATTACCGGAGCGAAGCAGCCCCTTAGGATTAGGGAAAGTAGCCCTTACCGTTATAGCACCCGTATTTTCGTTGAACTCGCCATCAACGACATCTATCCTGCCTTTTTCCTGGTATTCGGAATTATCAGCAAGCAAAAGGGTAACGGGCAAAAGATTTTTTACCTTATCATTAATTGTTGCGCCATTGTATGACGCTTTAAAGTTGATGAAGTCGTTTTCAGACAGCGAGAAATACACATATACTTCATCGATATTGGAAAGTTTGGTAATCGGTTCTGCATCACTGGCTGATACAAGGCTGCCTGCTTTTTTGGGAAGCCTGGCGATATAACCGCTAACCGGTGCAGTTATGGAGGTATATCCAAGGTTAATTTTGGCGGATGCGACTATGGCTTTGGCCTGCTGCACGTTTGCATGGGCTGCCTTTTGATTGGCTTTAGCTGTTTTAAGCTGGAAATCCGATACGACTTTGTTTTGGACTAGTGGCCCCAGTTTCTCCACTTCCAGGCCTGCGTTGGTTTCTGCCGCTTCTGCTGCATTCAGGCTTGCTTTAGCGTTGTTGTACTGCTCACGGAAAGGCTGCTCGTCTATTTTAAATAACAATTGCCCTTTCTGCACATAGGCGCCTTCATCCACAAATATCTTTTCAAGGCGGCCGCTTACCTGCGGGCGTATCTCTACATTTACCTTGCCTTCTATAGCAACGGGGTAAAGCTGGTAGGTCATGGTATTTGCTGCTGCTATTGTAGCTACGGGTACAGAGGGTGCCTGTGGTGTGGCAGCCTGTTGCTCTTTGGAACAGCCTGCAAGTACTAATACAATTAGGAGGGTGTAAAACGTTTTCATAATAGATGTTTTTAATGATTTGATTATGGTACAAATTTATCCCGGTCAGCAGGGTGCAAGCGTTAGGCACTACTACTTTGTGTTATTTACTGTTAAGAGCGTTTTGCCGCAATGCGGTAGGAAGCAACAGTCATTCCTGTAATTTTATTTGTTGATTGTCAGTGATTTATGTGGAGCAAGTATAATTCTATTGGCTTTATTTCGATGATGTCGTTTAGTATTGGCGATATACCGATGGAGATTGACCTGTAGCTGTATTCCTATCAGGTATAGTATGCCCTGCTGGATTTGGAATCCGTAAGCCCTTCATAAAAAAGCCTGCAGGGGGGGACTGCAGGCTAAGAAAAAAAAGGGAATGTATTATTTAACCAAAGATTCCATCATCTGGATTTTTTCCGCTGTATAAGGCGCGAACTTAATCTCAGGGTCCTGTATAAAAGGCCTGTCGACTATGCTTTTATAATGCGTGAAGGCCCTGAAGCCGTCAAGCCCGTGGTAAGAACCTATGCCGCTGTCGCCAACGCCCCCGAAAGGCATGGCACCGTTGGAGATATGCATTATGGTTTCGTTGATGCATCCACCGCCGAAGGAAATTTCATTAAGGACTTTTGTTTTTGTTCCCAGGTTATCAGTGAACAGGTAAAGCGCTAGTGGTTTTGGCCTTTCCTTTATACTGGCAATCACCTGGTCAAGGCTTTCAAAAGAAAGCACGGGCAGTACCGGCCCAAAGATCTCATCCTGCATAATCTTGTCCTCCCAGGTTACATCGCTCATAATGGTAGGTTCAAGGAATCGTGTCTTCAGGTCGTAGCGTCCTCCAAAATAGATTTTTTCAGGATTGATAAGCCCCACGATCCTCGATAGGTTGCGTTCGTTCACGATCTGTACAAGGTTGCCCGTCTCAAGGCTATAGCTCCTTTTCTGTATCTCTGCGGTTAGTTTTTCAAGAAAAACCTTTTCAATGCTTTTTTCGACATAGACATAGTCCGGCGCGATGCAGGTCTGGCCGCTGTTCAGGAACTTGCCCCAAACCAGCCTCTGGACTGTGATATCCAGCTCAGCATCGGCGGTAATGATAACAGGGCTCTTGCCGCCAAGTTCCAGTGTAACAGGTGTCAGGTGTTTTGCCGCAGCCTGGTAGACGATTTTACCTACAGGTACACTTCCGGTAAAAAAGATCTTGTCAAATTTTTCTTCAAGAAGCGCCGTAGTCTCGGGGATGCCGCCCATTACGACGCTGATATATTCGCTATCAAAGTTATCATTCAGGATTTTTGCCATAAGCCCCGAGCTGTGGGGTGTAAGCTCACTTGGCTTGATAATGGCTGTGCATCCGGCGGCCATAGCGGCAACAAGTGGTGCCAGGGTCAGCTGGTAAGGATAGTTCCATGGGCCTATGATAAGGCTGACTCCCAGTGGTTCGGGAACTATGAAGCATTCCCCGGGTGCGTTGAGCATGTTGGTTTCCACGGGTATAGCAGCTGCCCAGCTTTCAAGTTTTTCGATAGCGGTATTGATATCTTCGAAAACCACATACAGTTCGGTAAGCAGGGTTTCGAACCTTGTTTTGCCAAAGTCCTTATTAACAGCTTCGTCAAGATCCTTGCTGTGCAAGGTCAATATGTCCTTTAATTTATGAAGCTGTTTTAGCCTGAACTCCACGGGTTTGGTGGCGTTGGTGTTAAAATAGTTGTGTTGGAGGGTGACCAGATTTTTCATGATGTTTTTTAGATTAGATTAATTTATTGCCCGAACTGCCTTAGGTGGTGGTCCAGGTGAACCCAGACAAGGCGCCCCCAGTCTTTTTTACTGATGTCACCGTAAAAGTGGTGGGGCGCCAGGGCTGTTTCTTTCCTGATTTCTTTTAGCAGGAAGAGCAGGTGTGCTTTTTCATTTTCAAAATCCTGTACAGGCATATTGTTGGTTAGCATATCCATGATGGCAGGGGTTTCAAAGCCTTTTGGCCAGGGAACAACATAAAGGCTGAGCCAGCGGCCCAGCATTGTCCTGTATAGCAGGGGGCTGCCTTCAATGGTATTGGGCAATATTCCCAAAGCCATTTTTAATTGTATGGCACAATGCTCGAGCATCTGCGGCAAATCCATTTTGCCCCAGTGCGGGGCGCTGTATTCGGTCAGCGCGTTAATGCGCATCACAAGGGAGTGATAGCCAATGTCTGTATAAATGTTTTCTGCCATAGTAGATGCCTGTCTGAATAATGATTATTAGGATTGGTAGTCGTTATAAAAGCCGCGTCCGCTTTTTACCCCCAGGTGCCCTGCATCAATATACTGTTGAAGCAGGTCACGGGGGCCGGTAGGCAAGTGGGGATTTTCCTGGGCATAATGGTTCTCGATATCAAGTACAACATCAAGCCCCACTTTATCCATCAGGCGGTAAGGGCCGATAGGGGTATGCATGTTGATCTGCCACATCTTGTCCAGGTCTTCAGGCGTAGCGACACCTTCAGCCACCAGGGCAAGTGATTCGCGTTTTATGGCAGCCCACACACGGTTGAATATAAATCCTGTGCTTTCTTTACGGGCCTCAAAAGGAAAGACGCCATAGCGCGGCAGTTCTGCCAGGAGAAGGTCCATAACGCCACGATCCGTTTTTCCACTGGACATAAGGTCAAGCGCGTTCTGGGTAGGAGGCATATAAAAATGTGCGTTCACTACACGCTCCGGATGCGTAACCTCATCCAGGAACTGGCTGGTAGGGAAGGACGACGAATTGCTCGCGAGGATCGCATCAGGCGCTGATAACCGGTCAAGATCCCCAAATACCTTTATTTTCAGGTCAAGCCTCTCGGGTATGGCCTCAATGATAAGCCACGAATCTTTTAAAGCTTCCTCAAGGTCACCGGTTGCCGTTACACTGCCGGGTGCTGCCCCATCAATAGTTTTCAGTACTGCGGGCAGTTCCTGTGCCACGTAGGAAACTGCCGCGTCGCGGACTTCCTGTGAAAGGTCATAGATCCGCACCTCGCCACCACGGGTAGCCATCATAAGGGCTATCCTGCGGCCCAGTGTGCCTGCTCCGATAATAGTAATGGGACGATTTTCCCTGTTTTGGGGAAGGTTGAAAGGTTGTATGTTGTTTTCCATAATTTTTAGTTGTTGGTGGTAAATAGGTCTTCATTAAGATAGGCGATACCCGTAAAGCGGCCATCAGCTTTATACAGCAGGCATTTGGTTGGGCAATCGGGTGTACGTTCGTAGATGGTACCTCCAAGGTCGCCAAAGAATACGCGGTGGTTTTCCAGGTCCAGTGCCATCCCGATAGCTTCCTCCAGCCCGTCGGCAAGTATTTCCGGTTCGGTGTGGGGCAGAAGGCTGATATCCGCACGGTTAAGGGTATTCCCTTTTGGTGGGGCACCGCGGTCGGTCCAGTATAAGACACCCCTTTCCGTATCAAGGTCCAGGTCGATCGGCTCGGGCAGCCCGCCCCAGAGCAGCTCAATGTCCTGCCTGTGCAAAGGGTCATGGTTGGCGGGTATTTTCAGGGCTGCCCTGAAAATCCGCCCCTTACCTGCTTTTGAAGGCCCTTTTTGGGTCCAGTAGATGTAGTTGTTGGCAGGGTCGATAGCAATGCCGACGCAGTGGTTGGTCTCGTCCTGCCGCTCGGCAGCTGTGGTACCGGTCTGCACCAGGACAGTGATATTGCTTCCATCCAGCCTTGAGCGCATGACACGCATTCCTTCCCTGTCGCACCAGTAAAGAAATCCGTTATCAAGGTCGAGCTTAAGTTGTTTGGGTGTAAAGGTTTTTCCCGGCGGTATTACAACCTGGCGGTTTGCGCCGTCAAAATCTGAGCGTTCAATAAACCCGTCGTTCTGGTCATAATGGTCTCCCATGTTTGTCCAGTAGATGTGCCTGCCCGCTGTATCGATAGCGATGCCATCCGGCGTGCCCCCGCAATTACTGACCAGCGTTTTTATTTTAAGCCCGTCGGTACTGACCGCTATCACTGTACCATTTTCCCCGTCAAGGGCAAGCAGGGTTCCAGTGTGGTTGTAGTGCTTATTTTCCATAATGCTTTAATTTGTAGTTTCCCATTCGGGCTTTGAAGCACCCCTTGGCAAAAGGGTGTATTTGTATTCGCCCGGTGTTTTTGACATAGCAACCTGTTCTGCCACCCCCTGATAGGTACCCATTGGGGTTTCAGCTGTAAATAATTCGGGGTCAAGGAAAAGATGCTGTTCTGATGATCCGGCTTTGGCCACTGCATATTCTTTATCATAGATGCCAAGTTCATACATCCACAATATGGTTCTTGACAGGCTGATATGTATCTTATAGCTTCCGCCTTCCTCGGCCCTGCGTAGCAATGCTGTGACGATTCCTGTAACGAGAAGCCATGACACGAGGTAGTCATCTACGACCATGATCGATGGTAGTTTTGGCTCCTCCAGGGAACCCTCCAGTGCCATTATTCCCGTGGCAGCCCCGGCCGATACGTCAAAACCACCGTAACCCTTCCATGGTCCCTGTTCGCCAAAAAGCGAGACGGTAGCATGGATAATTCCGGGCTTTACCCTGGCCATATCTTCGGCAGAGAGGCCGTAACGTTCAAGGTAGCCTACGCGCCTGTTGGCAAAAAATACGTCTGCACCGCCAATGAGTTCCTGCATTTTAGCGTTTCCTGCTTCTGAATTCAGGTCTAGCTTTGCAGAGCGCATACCGACATCCGCAGTGGCATACAGGCTTTCCATCTCTGTATCATTGACGGACCAGATATTTAATACATCTGCGCCATGAAGGGCCATGGACCTGCCTGCGCCCGCGCCGGCTATCACATGCCCCATTCCAAGTGCCCTGATACCATCGAGTGGGGAGGTGGGGTCAGCGGTAAAAGGAATTGGGTCACTGTCACCAATTTTTTCGATCTGCATGATTGGCTGCCCTGCCAGTACCCTGAATTGCTCGGTTTCCATAAATTCCTCTACAGACCTTATTTTGGTCATTACAAGGCCCTGGGCATTCGCCTGGGTTTCGATATCATCAGCATTCCACTGCTTTATCGCTTTGGCAATAGCCTCCCTTTCCTCGGGAACATCAAGAAACTTCAGGGTTGCAACGCGCAGCCTGTTATAAAAATCCAGGGGCATTACGTGCCTGCCGTCTTTTGTCGGGTAGAAATGAGGGGAAAAAGGGCTGGCCAGCTCAGTGGGGAAACCCGGGCTGAAACCGTTTATCTTTTCCCATTTTCCCTGGAAAAAGGGTGAGAGCCTATGGACTACCTTGCGCAGGTCCACCTCAATATCCTGGCCCTGGCCAGTGCGCAGCTTCCACAGCTTTGCCATTGCCACTGCTTTTGCAGTCAGCCCGATGGCGGTAGCGGTAGCGAACTTTATGGTACTTGGCACAATGGGGTCTTTGCCTGTAAAGGTGATTGTTCCACCTGTATCCTCGGCTGCGAGGCCAAAGCTTTCCAGGAAAGTTTCCAGTGCCTGATGGATATCAAAATCCGTATCGCTGTCAATCCTGTTGTTTAAGGCCTTATGTATTGTTTCTTTAAGCATATGTATTGGTATCAGGTTTAGGCATTAATTATTTGGATGAACCTTTGGCTGCTGCAATGATAACATCGGCTACGGCTTTTGGCTGTGAAATAAAGACAACATGGCTTCCCTTGATTTCAGTAACTTTTGCATTGGCTCTTTTTGCCATAAAGCGTTCCGCGTCCGGTGGGATGGTTTTGTCCTGTGTTGCCACCACATACCAGCTCGGCCTGGTTTTCCATGCTGCCTTAGCGATAGTGCTGCCAAATACGGTTACTGAAGCAGGTACCTGTGAGTCGGCCATAAAATCCGCTTTCTCCTTGGTCAGGTCAGCACAGAAGCCACTGTGGAATTTGGCTTTGTCGTACCAAAGGAACCCGTCTTTTGGAGGAAGTATCCCTGAATCAGGGTTAGGGGGTCCTGACTGGAGTAATTTTAGCAGTGATTCCCCTTCATCCGGTACGAAGGCGGCAACATAGACAAGGCCAGCTACTTTTTCTGAGTTCCCTGCTTCTGTGATAATGACCCCACCATAAGAGTGGCCCACCAGGATCACAGGCCCGTCCATGTTATCTATGCTGCGTTTGGTTGCTGCGACATCCTCAGCAAGGGAGGTGTTAGGGTTGGCGACAACACTGACATTATAGCCCTGTTTTACAAGGATGGCGTATACGCCTTCCCATCCCGATCCATCGGCAAATGCCCCATGTACCAGAACCACATTCTTAACCTGTGCTTTTATGGCAGGAGTGTAGAACGAAAAGCTAAGCAGTAAGGCCATAAAGACCATTTTTCTCAAGTGCAGATTGTTTTTCATTTTGTTGAATTTTAGATGTTATTAATGATACATTATTGTGCTTCACATGATTTTGAAATTTTCAGAAAACGGATTCCCGCACAGTGGCGTGCGATCCATTCAATGGTATAGGCAGCCTGTTCAGCCCCAGGTGCAGCCCCGGTAGCGATATGGTTCATGCCCTTGAAGAGCCTGAATTCGGTCACCGAATTACTGCAGGTATAGCTTTTATAATTCCTGTAAATAATGCCTGTAGTGGTAAGCCGGTCCCGCTGTCCCGCCATAAAAAGGAGTGGGGCATGGGGCTTCTTGAAATCGACTTTAGCCACGCAGTCCAGGGTATCGCGGACCAGCCGCTTGGAGTCAGGAATGCTGTAACTATAAAAAAGGTTTTTTTGCTGCTCCATAGGCATGTGGTTAACAATGCGGTACTGCCATTCGGCAAATGAAACCATATGGCTGCT
>Ga0247813_10000702_pt1 | contig 28656 bp, 23 predicted proteins | sample UWRJL169409C1_FD_180719 | JGI IMG/M metagenome (GOLD analysis project Ga0247813, IMG submission 180719) | Plant litter microbial communities from Arlington Agricultural Research Station in Wisconsin, United States - UWRJ-L169-409C-1 | ecosystem: Environmental > Terrestrial > Plant litter >...
TTTGTCCTCCTGGGTAACCTGTATGACGCATGTAAATTTTGTCATTCATTTTTGTACCTGTAAGGTTAATTTTTTCTGAGTTGATAACAATTACGTTATCTCCACAGTCAACGTGCGGTGTGTAACTAGGCTTGTACTTACCTCTTAAGATCATTGCAACCTTTGAAGCAAGACGTCCTAAGTTATGACCTTCAGCGTCAACAACAATCCACTCTTTAGTTACAGTGGCTTTGCTAGCTGAAACCGTTTTGTAGCTTAATGCGTCCATAATATTATTTTAATTAAACATTCCATCCCCAATAAAGGGGATGCAAAAGTACAATTAATTATTTTAAAACCAAATACCTGAAAAGAATATTTTATCTGCTGAAAATCAGGGCATCAGTTTTATATTTAAAACAATAAAAAAAAACCACCTTCACAATAACGCGAAGGTGGTTCAATATTTAGAATTATTTTGTTAAACAATAAATAAATTTGCAATGTCAACAACTTGTTGTGTCGTAAGTGGCTCATCATAAGCTTCTGATCCTGCTGCGGCTCCAAATGCTGCGGCTGTATTAAATCCTGCCTGCATGGTTACTCCTTCGCCAGCGTAGACAGCTTGAGTTGCGGCTGGCATTCCTGCGCCTCTTTCGTCATTAGAAATCCATCCTTTTAATCCACGTAACCGGCGTACCTCTGATGCATGACGTGCTTCTACAGAATGTATTTGTAATGCGGCAGTTAATAAGTCAGGTGTAGTAATTAAATTTCCTGCCTGACCTTTGTAAGCTCTTACGCCTGTATCTTCAAAAGCCTGAGCCAATGCTAAAAAGGTTGGATAGTCACCAAACGGATCAAATGTACCGCCAACGGTAAAGTCAAAAGTGGGCTTTGGAACAAAATTGGCGCTTGCTGTTCCGCCTAGTCCTGCAATTAAAAATTTAACATGACTGGATTCGTGTGCTGCTATTTGCTGGAAAACCTTTAAATCCCTTCCTCCGTTTTCTGATGCGGGAATTACTCCTGAATCTAATGCCATAGCGTAAAATTCGTTTTCCAGATATTCTAAAGTCAAAGCAAACTGCAAAGCTCCTATTGGGGTTGCAGGTGTTGCTGTAATATCTTTTGCTAATGCTTTATTTGCCATTGCAGATAATCCGAATGGTATTGATGCATATGCCAATGTTTTTCCTATGTTTCCAAACTGATTAAAACTGTCTCTTCTTGATCCAGTGCTTCTCATTAAACTATCATCAGTAAATGTTTCTATAAATTTTAAAATATTCATAATTTCTAAGTTTTAGCTAGTTAAGATTAAGGTAAATATTTGGCAGAAAATTTTGTGGTAATAAATCCTCCGGCAATTGGGAGAATTTTTGAAGGATCTTTAGCAACATCTAAACCATTTGATGCCGTAACAATATCATCACCGGCAAAATCCTTAGAATTAGGATTGATTAAACTTCTGATAGCCGAAGCATGTCTGGCTTCGACCGAAACAATTTTCCCGGCTAATAATAAGTAGTCAGCACTTTTGATTAATTTTCCGGCTCCGTTATAGGCGGCAACTCCGGTATCTTCAAGAGCTTTGGCCGTTGCCAGAACTTCGGTGCGGCTGTTGAAATTAAGAGATCCGTAATTAAAAGCTAAAGTAGGAAGTAATTGGGAGCTCGGATCCGGAAGTGCTCCGGTTAAAGCAGCTTTAAAAAAATCTCTATGAACTACTTCGTGATGATACAAGTCGGTTAAAACCTGACGTTCAATAGGATTGAAAGTTGCATTAAAACTTGTGGCATTTACAACTTTAGTATAAAAATCGGCTTCAAGTTGTTCAAGAGCATAAGCATAAGTTAATACTCCAAAATCTCCAGAGCCTAAATCAAAGACACCATTTCTAACTCCGGGTAACGATGTATCCTCCATATCGTTATCATTGTCATTATCGCTGCAACCAGCTAAAACCAAACCTGCACTAACTAATGTTAGCCCGCTGAGCTTAAGGAAGCTCCTTCTGTTATTCAATGAAGGGTCAACTTCATGAATTTTAACTTCGTTTTTCATAATCTAGGTTTTTTAAAAAGGTTAATAACATGTATTAAGTTATTAACGAAATTTTATGAGATGCGGTTTTAAAAAATCGCAGTATTTTAAAATTATTTTAAAAAGACCTTGTAAATTGAAATACTGGTGGGTGTTTTTTGTTTTATTTTAGGTAATTCTACTATATTTGTATTAATTACATAAAATTATTTTTAAATGAAAGCTAAAGCAACTCTAAAACAAATTGCGAAAGAATTAGGCGTTTCTGTATCTACGGTTTCTAAGGCGTTAAATGACAGTCCGGAAATTAGTGAGCAAACGAAGGTGAAGATTAAGGAGTATGCCAAACTCAAAAATTATAAACCGAATGTTATTGGTCTGAATTTAAAGAATCGTAAAACCAAAACAATAGGTGTAATTATACCTAATATATTAAACTCCTTTTTTGCAAAGGTTTTTAGTGGTATCGAAAAAGTGGCCGATAAAAAAGGATATAATGTGATTACGTGTATTTCGAATGAATCTTTAGAAAAAGAAATTCATACGCTGGAAATGCTGAGCAACGGAACCATCGACGGATTTATTCTTTCGGTTTCTCAGGAAGCACAAAAACTTCAGGATTATAGTCATTTCTCTGCTATTATAAATGACGGAACTCCAATTGTAATGTTTGACCGTATTGCTGATGAAGTAGAATGTGATAAAGTGGTAGTTGATGATTTCGATTCGGCTTTGAACTCAACACAGCATTTAATCAATTTAGGATGTAAAAATATTGCCTTAATTTCTTCTGTTGATAATTTAAGCGTTGGAAAATTGAGAGCTGACGGATATTTGAAAGCTTTGGCTGATAATAATATTCCGGTAAATGAGAAAATTATTCTTCGTACGGATTCTGAAGATGATATGAAAGCTAAAATTGATGCCATTTTCGACAACAGAATCGATGCTATTTTTGCTTTGGATGAAAATGATTCAGTTGCCGCTTTACGTGTCAGCTTGAAAAAAGGATATAAAGTGCCTGAAGATATTTCGATTATAGGATTTGCTGACGGAATTTTAGCTTCAAGACGTCTGTCACCAAGTTTAACAACTGTAAGTCAACACGGAATTGAAATTGGAGAAGTTGCTGCCAAACAATTGATCAAACGTTTAGAAGAAAAGGAAGATGAGACTTCTGATTATGAAACTATCGTTATTAAGACGAAGTTGAAAGAACGAGAGTCTACAAGAAAAAAATAAAAACAAAAAAACCATTCGCCGCAACGAATGGTTTTTTTTTATAATACTTTATTTTGTTTTCTTAATAAGGTATAAGCTATTGTCTTTTTTATCTTGGAGCAAAGTAAATTGTAAATCAGTGTTAGTATAAAACCCATATTCTGATTTTAAACTTTTTTCCAATTCTTTTCGCTTGTCTTTTACAGTATCGTAGATTGATTTTTCTTTGGTGTCATAATCATCCATAAAAACATCTTCTTTTTTGAATTTTAGCGTGTCATTCGCAAAAGGTATATCAATATAGGCGATCCCATTCCAGTAATAGTACGTATAAGTATCATTCGCTTGGGTTCTTCCCATGACATTTGAATTGTAATCTAATTTTTGGAAATATTTAAACAGTATTTTATCGTTTGGTATTTTGCTGAGTGCATTTTCGTTAGTAACTTTTTTGTTTTGATTAAAACTTTGTTTTTGTGCATCATCAGATATTTTAGATTCCACACCATATAATATATACCATTGATTGTTTGCAAAATAAATGATAGACGATCTTTTGTCAACAGGTATTGACTTATCTCTCCAAGCGTAAAAATTGTCTAAGTAAATACAATTAGGTAAAACAGTATCGTGATAATATTTTGATAGTTTTTCCGCATCCCACGTTAGGTCTTTGTTTATAGGTATAAAAGCTTTTTTTGCTTTGTTTCCATCAGTTGGCCAAGTTTGGTAGTAGAGCAGATCTTTGTTTACTATTTGTTTATTGATTAAAACAACATCGCCAAACTCGGATTGATTTGACGATGAAGTTTTATAATTTAAAGTATCTGAAATGTTTCCGTAGGAGTCCATTTTAAATACGGTGTTTAAAAAATTATCACCTTTATTTCCTCCTCCATGATCGTAAGGTTCTGTTTTTGTGATGAGTTTAAGTATGATTTCTCCTTTCGAAATTTCAAGTATTTGAAAGTCGATATTGGGATAATATCCTTTGCTTTTTCCAAATAGTATTATTTTATGATTACTAAAGTTCTTAACCTCATGTAAATTTTTATACTCTTTATATTGGGAAGGCAATTCTTTAGAAGGCAAACTATTTATTAAAAAAGTATCCATGCCCAATGCTAAGCTAACATTGAGCTTGTATATTAAAAACAAGACAATCGCTGTTATAATGGAATACTTTATTGTCTTCTTTTTCATTTCGGTTTTTTAATGCGCCTCTAGCCAGTCTTTACCCAAACCAAGTTCAACATCTAAAGGAACACTCATCATAAATGCATTTTCCATTTCGTGTTTGATCATAGGCTGAATTTTTTCGAGTTCATCGTTGTGAACATCGAACACAAGTTCATCATGTACCTGAAGCAACATTCTTGATTTCCAGTTTTCCTCTTTTAATTTTTTATGGATGTTGATCATCGCGATTTTAATCACATCGGCAGCACTTCCCTGAATTGGTGCATTTACAGCATTTCTTTCGGCAGCACTTCTCACTACGGCATTCGCTGAGTTGATATCTTTTAAATATCGGCGACGGCCTAAAATTGTTTGTACGTATCCTTTTTCGCGTGCAAATTCTATTTGTTCGTTAATATAAGATCTTAATCTTGGATAAGTTTTGTAATAAGCTTCGATTAAGGCAGCACTTTCGCTGCGTGATAATGAAGTTTGATTGCTTAACCCAAAAGCAGAAACACCATATATGATTCCGAAGTTTACTGTTTTAGCGTTGCTTCTTTGTTCGCGTGAAACTTCATCCAAAGGAACATCAAAAACTTTTGCTGCAGTTGCCTTGTGAATGTCTTCTCCGTTCTGGAAAGCGGCAATCATATTTTCTTCGCCACTTAACGCAGCAATAATTCTTAATTCTATCTGAGAGTAATCCGCAGAGATTAAAGTATGGTTTTCATCGCGGGCTACGAAAGCTTTACGAATCTGACGACCTCTTTCTGTACGAATTGGTATGTTTTGCAAGTTCGGATTATTCGAACTCAAACGTCCCGTGGCGGCAACAGTTTGCATATAATCCGTATGAACGCGTAATGTTTTTTTGTCTACTTGTTCTGGTAAAGCCAAAATATAAGTACTTTGTAGTTTTACCATTTGGCGCCAATCGAGAATTTGTTTTACAATTGGATTGTCATTGGCTAAATAAGTCAAAACCTCTTCGCCAGTGGCATACTGACCGGTTTTAGTTTTCTTTTGTTTTGCTCCGCCAATTTTTAATTTGTCAAATAAGATATCTCCTAATTGTTTTGGAGAGGCTAAGTTGAATTTCTCGCCGGCAGTTTCGTATATTTTTTCTTCGAGAGATTTAATTTCTATGTCCATTTCTTTAGACATGATGCTTAAAAACTCCACATCTAAGCGAATTCCTTCTGTTTCCATATCGGCCAGAACACTTACTAATGGAATTTCGATTTCATCAAATAACTTCTTAGTTTCGGTTTTGTCTAATTCGGCAGTAAAAAGTTCTTTTAGTTGTAATGTAATATCGGCATCTTCTGCAGCATATTCCTTGATTTCATCAAGAGCTACGTCACGCATCGTAATTTGATTTTTTCCTTTTTTACCAATTAATGTTTCAATTGATTTTGGTGAATATTTCAAATACGTTTCTGCTAAAATATCCATATTATGACGCATATCCGGATTTATCAGATAATGCGCGATCATGGTGTCAAAAAGCTTTCCTTTTACAACAACGCCATAATTAGAAAGGATCTTTAAATCATATTTTAAGTTTTGACCAATTTTTTCGATATTTTCATTTTCAAAAAACGGTTTGAATTTATCTACTAAAATCTGAGCTTCTTCCTGACTTTCCGGAAACGGAACGTAAAATGCTTTTCCTTTTTCATAAGCAAAAGAGATTCCTACCAATTCAGCATGTAAAGCATCCAGACCGGTAGTTTCAGTATCAAAACAAACAGCAGTTTGCTTTTGTAGATTTTGGATCAATAATTTAATTCCTAAATCGCCTTCGACAGCTTGATAGGAGTGGGGTGTATTTTCTAAAGTATTGTAGAATGAAGTTCTTTCTTCTGTACTTTCATCTGTTGTGGCACCGCCTCCAAACAAATCAAACTGATCGTCGTTTTTAGGCTGCGGTTTTTTATACAACTTAGCATCCGAAGGCTGGCCTGCATTTGCCAGTTCGTTTCCGCCACCTACTTTAAATAAATTATCAAATTGTTCGGCCATTCTTCTAAATTCCAATTCCTGAAAAATAGCGTCGGTTTTTTCGATATCGGGACGTGAAAGTTCATAGTCATCTTCATTAAAAACAACATCGCAGTCACATATTATAGTAGCCAGTTTTTTAGATAAAATTCCTTTTTCTTTATTGGCTTCGATATTCTCTTTCATTTTACCTTTCAGTAAATGTGTGTTTTCAAGAAGGTTTTCCATCGAACCAAATTCTTTCAGGAATTTTTTGGCCGTTACTTCGCCAACTCCTGGTAATCCCGGAATGTTATCGACAGCATCTCCCATCATCCCAAGAAAATCAATTACTTGTTCCGGTTTTTCGATTTCAAATTTTGCCAAAACTTCAGGAACGCCCCAAATTTCAATACCATTTCCCATACGGGCTGGTTTGTACATGAATATATTTTCAGAAACCAATTGAGCAAAATCCTTATCTGGAGTGACCATAAAAACTTTATAGTTTTCTTTTTCGGCTTGTTTGGCAATTGTTCCAATCAAATCGTCGGCTTCACAACCTGCCATTTCGATAATCGGAATGTGCATGGCTCTCAATAAATCCTGGATATATGGAATAGCAATTTTAATTGCTTCAGGAGTTGCATCACGATTGGCTTTATAATCAGAATACATTTCGGTTCGTACCTGACTTCCTTCTTTATCAAAAGCTACGGCTAAATGATCTGGTTTTTCACGTTTTATAACATCCAAAAGAGAGTTCATGAATCCCATAATCGCGGATGTATCCATTCCTTTAGAATTAATTCGCGGATTTTTTATGAAGGCATAATAGCCACGAAATATTAAAGCGTAAGCATCGAGAAGAAAAAGACGTTTTTGAGTTGACATAAAAAAAATATTAGTCTGTAAAAATAAACAATTGGGTATCAAAAAATAATCAAAAAAGAAAATTTTTACCATATAAGTAATATAAGTACATTTTAGTAGCGCGCGCTCAGCAGAGATGCACTGCATTGTAGAGAAGATAGCAATGTGTCTGACATCTCGTTGATAAAATTAAATGAACTTATATTACTTATATGGTGGAAAGGCACCCAATAGTTAATGTCAAGTTAAAATATTTATATGAAATGATTTCTTCATTTTGTCTTCATATTACAGGGGTACATTTGATCTATAAAATAAAAGGTATTAATTTTTAAATAGTAGAAATCATGAGAAATTTATTGATGTTATTAGTAGCAGTTTTTGGCACAAGTGTCATGGTAAGTGCTTTTCCTGCAAAAGATGTTAAAGCAGCTCCTGCAAAAGAAGTTAAAGCTGTAAAACACCCAAAAGCTAAATCTGATAAAAAAGTAAAATCAGAAAAAAGTGAAGCTACAAAGGTAGAGACAGCTAAAGTAAAAAAATAAGAAAAGGTTATTGTAAAATAAAAGGTTAATTAATTTAAATTTAGAAATCATGAAAAATTTATTGATGTTATTAGTAGCAGTTTTAGGAACAACTGCAATGGTAAGTGCACAAACAGCTCCAACTCAGGCAGCTCCTGCAAAAGAAGTTAAAGCTACAAAACACCACAAAAACAAAGCTGATAAAAAAGCAAAAGCAGAGGCTCCTAAAGCAGAGGCAGCTAAGATGAAATAATAAAAGTTGTTTTTGTTTTGCTTTCAAAGAATTGTAAGGAGGCAAAACAGAAGTAATGATTATGAGAATGCAGATGGAGAAAGCTGGTAAAGAAATTTATCAGCTTTTTTTGATTCGTTAATTTTTTAATAATGCGCAATAATGTTTTTTAGAATTGCTTAAATTTATTTGCGCTTAAAAGCTGTATTATGAATATTCTAATTGTTGAAGATAATAAGGAACTAGCTGTCGAAGTTTATGATTTTTTATGCAACGTAGGTTACGTTTGTAAGATTGCTCATAATTGTGCCGATGCCCTTGAAGAAGTAAATAGTAACGATTATGATGCTATGCTTCTGGATCTTGGTTTGCCTGACGGAGATGGATTTGAGGTTTTGCAAACGGTTCGAAAAACAAAATCAAAAATTGCGGTTATTGTACTTACGGCGAGGGGAGAGTTAGATGACAGAATAAATGGACTGCATCTTGGTGCTGATGATTATTTGACCAAACCGTTTGCTCTGACAGAACTTAGCGCGAGATTATTTGCCGTAATTCGAAGAATTCATGGTTTTACTGTAAACAGTTTAAGTATTCATGGTTTTTTGCTGCAGCTTCAGGATTATAAAGTGAGTTATGATAGTACTCCCATCAGTCTTACTAAAAAAGAATTTGATATTTTTCAGTATTTGGTTTTAAACAAAAATCGTGTAATCACCAGGCTGCAATTGACAGAGCATATTTGGGGAGATATTCTGGAGGTCAATTCAGATTCTAATTTTATTGATGTTCATGTTCGAAATCTTCGAAAAAAACTCGACAAACATACTGCTATCGATTGGTTCGAAACCGTTAGAAATGTTGGTTATCGTATTAATGAGTAAATAAAATATTGTGAAGATAAAGCATCAATTGGCTATTTTTAATGCACTAACAAGGTTGTTGGTGATTTTGGTTTTATGGTTGATGTTGCCCATTCTGGTCGAAAATGTTGTTTACAGGCATATTAATAACGGATTACTGGAAAAAAAACAAAAATTCATACAGCATTTAAATCAAAATGAAATAAATGATTTTATCGAAAATTCTGATGACTCTACCGAAACTTATTCGCAATTTTCTACACTACATAGTGAGTTTTTAGTGCTTTCTAAATCACCGGTAAAAATTGCCAAAAAGAAAGCTGTTTTTACTAATGAATATCGCATTATAGAAGGTGAAGAAAATGAATATAGAATTTTGCAATATCATTTTACTTTCGGTAATCAGGGTTATAATTTAGAAATAGGAAGCAGTCTTGCTGAAATAAATGACCTTACATTTATTATTCGTTTTTTTATTATAATTGTTTTTGTAGTTATCCTGCTGATTACCTTTTTGGCAGATACTTTTTATATCGAATATTTACTGAAGCCTTTCTATAAAATTATTGATACCAAAATAAGGCGCGTCAACGAACCCGAGGCTTTTGATCATACGCCAATAAAAGCGAGATCAAGGGATTTTAGGGAACTCGATTTTGTTTTAAATCAGATGATGGATCGTATTGCGGAGCTTTTTAAAAAAGAAAAACAATTTATATCGAATGTTTCTCATGAGTTGCTTACGCCTATTGCTTTACTTAAAAACAAGTTCGAGAATTTGCTTCAAAATGATTCTCTTGATGATAATGCTTTCGATAAAATTGCAGGTTCGTTAAGAACTCTAGATATGCTGAAAAAAATTATCAATAACTTATTGTTGATTTCCCGCATCGAAAACAATCAATACGAGGCAAATGAAGATGTAAAATTTCATGAAATAATTACGGATCTTCAGGAAGATTTACAAGATCGAATTGATGACAGGGAAATTCAGTTTTTAAACAAAATGCAGCATGATTATATCTTCACAGGAAATAAAACACTAATTCATATTCTGATTTATAATTTGGTAACCAACGCCATAAAATACAATAAACCAACGGGAAGCATTATTGTTACAGATGGTTTTTTAGAGGGTCGTTACTTTATTTCGATTGCAGATTCTGGTATAGGAATGAATTCTTCTCAAATCGAAAATATATTCAACAGGTTTGCCAGAATTAGTTCAGATCAGGAAGGTCAGGGCTTAGGGCTTGCGATTGCGGATAGTATTGCTTCTTTTCATCATATCGAGATAAAAGTTTATTCTGCTTTAACTGAAGGTACAACCTTTATGTTGCTGTTCCCGGAAGTTTTAAAACACAATTAAAAGTTAATTTTTTCAAAGTCGTTCAATCTTCATTTTGTCTTCATTTAGCGTATATATCTTTGAGGTATAATAAATGAAAATATTAATAATCATAAAAACTTCAATCATGAAAAAATTAGTAATGTTAGCAGTAGCTGTTTTAGGAACAACTGCAATGGTAAGCGCTCAAACAACTCCAGCTCAAACAACTCCGGCAAAAGAAGCAAAAGCTCCTAAAAAAGAGAAAAAAGCAGACAAAAAAGCTAAAAAAGCGGAAGTAAAAGCAGAAGCAGCAAAGCCAGAAGCTAAAAAATAAAACAATACTGGTTTGATGTAAACCGTGTTGTGGATTATAAAGGTTTTAAAAAATTTGGTAGAGAAAAAGCTGGTAGAGAAATCTATCAGCTTTTTGTTATTTGAGTTAAATTTTTGATAATAAAAAGCAATAGAAATTTCATTCTTTGTTACTTTGCTTAAAACTATTAATAATGATCATTCGTTTTGTAATTCTATGTGCTCTTTTTTTATTTATTGAGTTCTATTCTTGTCAAGCCTTTCGTACCTTAGTAAAATTGAGATGGGTTTTGATTAGTTATCAAATTATAAGTTTACTGCTTTTAATTTTTATCATTTACTCTTTTACGCAATTTGATCGTTCTGTTGGGCAAACCAAGCAAACCATGTTTACAATGGGGTTGATGTTATTGGTTTATGTGCCAAAAATAGTTTTGACTCTTGTGATGTTTGGAGAAGATATTTTTAGAATAGGGGCAAGCATCCTGAATTATTTCATGTATAATACGCCTCGTTCAGAGATGATGCCAAACAGGCGGAAGTTTGTTACCCAGATAGCATTGGGTTTGGCTGCTGTTCCTTTTTTATCATTGATTTACGGAATTTTTGAAGGAAAATATAATTTTAAAGTTTTCAGGCAGACGATTTATTTTCCTGATTTACCAGATGCTTTTGATGGATTTAAAATTACTCAGATTTCAGACGTTCATAGTGGGAGTTTTGATAATCCGGATAAAATAAATTATGCTATTGATTTGATTAATGAGCAGGAAGCGGATATGATTTTATTTACAGGAGATATTGTAAATACTCATGCTAAAGAAATGCATCCGTGGTTAGAAACTTTCAACAGAATAAAAGATTATAAATACGGGAAATATTCTGTTTTAGGAAATCATGATTACGGAGAATATGTTACATGGCCTTCTGAAAAAGAAAAAGACGAAAACTTCAAAGAGATAAAAAGTCTTTACGGACAAATAGGATTTGAACTTTTGCTTAATGAACATGCTTATATTCAAAAAGGCGATGATAAAATTGCACTTATTGGAGTAGAGAATTGGGGACATAATTTTAAAAAGGCAGGAGATTTAAACAAAGCATCTCAAAATGTGCATCAGGACGATTTTAAGGTATTAATGAGTCACGATCCGAGTCATTGGGAATATGAGATTAAAAATCATCCTAAAAACTTTCATTTAACTTTAGCAGGCCATACACATGGTATGCAATTTGGAATTGAAATTCCGGGATATTTTAAGTGGAGTTTAGCTCAGTACATTTACAAACAATGGGCAGGATTATACGAAAATCTTGGCCGATACGTTTATGTAAATCGTGGATTTGGTTTTCATGCTTATCCAGGACGTGTGGGTATCATGCCTGAAATTACAGTGATTGAACTAAAAAAAGGGAACAATGTGGCTTAATTCGTTAAAAATGCTACATTTGTATATAATTATCTCTTTTTAACAGAATAAAAAAGAATTAAATTTTTGGTTTTATGTCAAAATTTGGAGAACTTATAAATGCTCAGGTTCCGGTGTTAATTGATTTTTACACCGATTGGAACGAATCATCTGTATCGATGCATCCTGTTATTAAGGATGTTGCGGCTGCACTAGGCGATAAAGCCAAAGTGATTAAAATTGATGTGGATAAAAATCAGGAATTAGCAGAAGCCTTACGTATCAAAGGATTGCCTACTTTAATGATTTATAAAGAAGGGCAAATGATCTGGAGACAATCAGGTGAGCTTGATGCAAATACCATTATCGGAATTGTCCAGGAACAATTCAATCAATAAAACACTACTTTTTTTGATGTTATTTAGTGAATAATGTCAAATGTATAGCCGTTTTCCTTTAAAAAATGTAAGGTTTTAGGTAAGGCAAATTTTAAATTAGGTGAAGCTTTAATGCTGTCATGAAATACAATCACACTTCCTGATTTTACATTTTTAGTAACGTTTTCAAGGCATTTTTCAGGCGTAATCGTCTGGTCAAAATCGGCGCTTAAAACATCCCACATGATTATTTTATAGCCTAATTTTCTCAGAATTTTAGATTGTGCTTTTTTGATTTTCCCGTAAGGCGGGCGAAATATCATATTGCATGTTTTTTCTTCTTCCAGAACAGCAGCACAATTCTTAACGTTTTCAATATAATCGTCATTGTTGCTTTTCCATCCATTTACATGGTTCATGGTATGGTTGCCTATAGCATGTCCGTCTGTGAGCAGCTTTTCAAATAATGCCAGATTGGCTTTTATATTTTTTCCTATACAAAAAAAAGTGGCTTTTGCATCGAACTTTTTCAATTCAGATAAAACCCAGTCTGTAATCTCGGGAGTTGGGCCATCATCAAAGGTGAGGTATATTTTCTTTTCGTTATTTGGGATGTCCCAACAGTACTTAGAAAATACCCTTTTGATGAATGAATTTGTTTTTACCCAATAAAAGCTCATTTTAATTTGTTTTACAGATATGTAAAAATAAAAAATGCAGCGCTATTTATCAAGTTGCGCTGCATTTTTTTAATTGCTATGTTTTTCGTATATTATTATTCTTTTTCTCTTCCAAAACGTTCAAAAACATTTACATAAGTATTAAATGTTACTTTATGTTTCTCGTAGAAAGCGAGATCTTTATTTTCTTTCATCACTTGCAATAAACTTCTGTAACGCTCAATATCAGTAATGATGTCAATCGCTAAGTCAGTTTGGTCGCCAGGCGTAAGTGTTGCATAATAGTTTAGTTCTTCTTTGTATTTGTTAACTAGTTTATTCAGCAAATCTTGTGCTTTTGCCGTTTCGCCAACTTTATAATATCCTCCTGCAAATGGTTCTACTAACGAGTAATATCCAAATTTGTCTAAAGGCATTTTTGTTATTGCAAGGTTGATAATATTCTTCGCTTTATCAATTTTACCTTCTGCAATAAGCTGGTTCATTAAACGGGATAAATTGGTGCGGTATGTAATACTGTTTCTTCTGGTTTCAGGATCGTGATAAATATTACCATTACTGTTTCCCCAATCCCATTTCATTACAATGTCGTACATTTTATCAGCGTCAATTTGTCCCATGTCCATAGGTCCGCCATCTTTTGAAGGTGTGTTTTTAATAGGAACTAATTTGTACACCATTCCGTCCAGCTGTAAATAGTCTTTTAGCCATAAATAATCTTCATCGTCAAAAGCACCTCCACTAAAATAAATTGGTCTTTTCCAGTTGTTATTCGCTAAAATATCCAGCATCATTAGGCGGTTTTTATATAACGCACTTCCTTTGATGTCGATGTCCATATAAGGGACAATAGAGTCGTTGTATTTTGGATTAACGACTTTGTTTTTAATGATGGCCTCTTTATCAACATTCAGTCTGATTTTATTTGTTGGATAAAAATGAATTGTTTGTCCGTTTTGTAAACCTACAGTTGATTTTGGATTTTTAATAAAATCAATAAAATCTTTAATGTTCCAACGGGTCTCAATTTTTGGTATATGGGCTACGTAATCCAGATTATCACCCACATACTGATCATGTGTAAAAGATATTGGTAAAGGATCAGACTCGTAAGCTTTTGCTTTCATTTGATCGATATACCAATCTGTCATAAATAAACTTGTATTTACAATTTTAACATCGGTTCTAATACCTTCAATTTCCTGAGCATACCATAATGGGAAAGTGTCATTGTCGCCAATTGTAAATAAAATAGCATCTTTATCGCAGGAATTTAAATAAGCTTTTGCCATTGCAACGGCCGTGTATTTTCCTGATCTGTCGTGATCGTCCCAGTTTTGAGCTGCCATTAAAACAGGAGCAGCTAATAAACTTGCAGCAATGATAACCGGGCCTGCAATTTTAGGCGCAATGTATTTTTGAATAGTTTCATAGAGAGAATAAACTCCAAAGCCTATCCAGATCGCAAATACATAAAAAGATCCTACAAGTGCATAATCTCTTTCTCGAGGTTCAAAAGGTCTTTCGTTCAGGTATATTTTCAATGCAATACCAGTAAATAAGAACAGCGCTAAAAGAACATAAAAGCTCTTAAGGTCTTTGTTGGCGTGATACATTAATCCAATAAGTCCTAAAATAAATGGCAGGAAGAAATAAACGTTTCTTCCTTTGTTGTTTAACACGTCTGATGGTAAATTATCCTGAGAACCAAGATGCAAAGAATCAAGAGCTTTGATTCCGCTAATCCAGTTTCCGTCAAGATTGTCATATTTACCCTGAACATCACTTTGGCGTCCAACGAAATTCCACATTAAATATCTCCAGTACATATATCCAAATTGGTATTCGAACATAAAGCTGAAATTATCTACTGCAGTTGGTTTTTCGATGATTAAATAATCGCCATAGCTTTTTAAAAATTTAACGTAACCTTCGTTGTCAATTTGTTTTTGAGCATAAGCGTTTCTGAATTCAGAAATTGTTTTTTCTACTTCATTACGCAATTGTGCTGTAGCCTTGTTGTATTCCTCTTCGCTTAATTGGCTGGCATCAATTCCGTATTTTCCTAAATCCTGTTCGTAATCATAGTTAGGATTTATTTTAAATTTAGGAGGATTTGTAAAACTGATATAGTTTTGAATGTGCCCTGTTTCAGTACTCCACATTCTCGGTAAAAGGGCTTTTTGATTGTCATCTGAATTTTGACTGGCGTTTTTAAAATTATTGGTAATGATATATTTACCGGTTTTATAATCTCTTTCGTAGTTAGGTTTTTTGTCTGAATACGGATTTTTTGCATCAAGACCTGCAAAAACTTCTGTGTATTGAGGGCCGTAAAACAAAGGATTTACACCGTATTGTTCACGATTATAATAAGCTAAAACTTCGGCAGCATCTGATGGTTTGTTCTCGTTAATTACAGGATTTGCATTAGCACGAACCGGTAACATCATCCAGGTTGAGAAACCAATAAAGATAAATAAGATGCAAAGTATAATGGTATTATAGAAAACTAATCCTTTTTGTTTCGTGTATTTTAATCCAAAATAAAAGAAAGCAATTAAAATTAGGGCAACAAATAGGGTTCCTGAATTAAATGGTAATCCAAAGTTATTTACCATGAAAACTTCAGTATCAGCAAATGCTTCCATAGTTAATGGTAAAAGCAATTTGAAAATGAATAATAAAATCCCAATTACCACCACATTGGCAATAAGAAAGTTTTTGATCGTAACTTTTTCGTAATGTTTAAAGTAGTAAAGAAAACCTATTGAAGGAATAGTCAATAAAGCCATAAAGTGAACTCCAAACGAAAGCCCTACAACTAGTGATATAACTAATAACCATTTGTTTCCTTTTGGTTTGTCCATGTCTTGCTCCCAACGAAGACCAAGCCAGAAAAGTAATGCGATCAATAAAGAAGCCATGGCATAAACTTCGGCTTCAACGGCATTAAACCAGAAGCTATCAGAGAAAGTATAGGCTAGGGCTCCAACAAAAGAACTTCCTAATATAACAACTGAATTGTTTTGGTTAATTTCTGAAAAACGTTCTATAATCTTTTTCAAAATCATAGAGGAAGACCAAAACATAAACAAAATAGTAAATGCACTTGAAAAAACCGACATCATATTGACCATTACTGCAACATGTTGTGCATCAATGGCAAACATGGCGAAAAATGCGCCCATCATCTGGAATAAAGGAGCTCCGGGTGGGTGACCAACTTCTAGTTTCGCTGCTGTGGCAATATATTCGCCACAATCCCAAAAGCTCATAGTTGGTTCAACAGTTAATGTATAGGTAGTTAAAGCGATTGCAAATGCAAACCAACCAATAATTGTATTCCATTTATTGAAATTGAATTGTGCCATATTTAGGTGTTATAATTATATATGTTTTCTATCTTACAAAGAAAATGTTTTTTTGTTGAAAGCGAAGAGCATTAACATAAAAATCTACAAAAGTATTTGTTGTAAGTAATGTGTTGTTTGTGAAATACTTGTAGAAATATTAGGAGTTGAAGAGAAGAAAAAACGAAAAAAAACGAATTTTTTTTATCAAAAAGTTTGCGCAAACTAAAAAAAGCTTTAAATTTGCACTCGCTTAACAGCAACGCTGGTCTATGGTGTAATGGTAACACAACTGTTTTTGGTGCAGTCTTTCAAGGTTCGAGTCCTTGTAGACCAACATAAAAAGCCTCTCAATCGAGAGGCTTTTTTATTCAAAAAAAAAGTTGTGCAAACTAAAAAAAGCTTTAAATTTGCATTCGCGTAAGCATTCTTACTGGTCTATGGTGTAATGGTAACACAACTGTTTTTGGTGCAGTCTTTCAAGGTTCGAGTCCTTGTAGACCAACATAAAAAGCCTCTCAATCGAGAGGCTTTTTTTATGCGTTAAACTTTTTTGGAAATTCCAATTTTGAAAATTCCAAATTCCAATTTCTGGAATAGAGGGGGAATAGGGATCAACGCTAACTGTTGTGGAGTAGCTTACAAGTGCTGACTGTTTTTACCGCAGAGAAACAAAGATTTTATCTAATAATGTCTTAACAAAGAGTTCGCAAAGCTAAATCAATATACAGCTTTGCGAACTTTGCCTTTTATAAAAAGCTAAGAGTATAAAAACTTAGCGATCTTTGCGGTAATTTTTTTGCTTCAGAGGTTTTAGGATTGACGTATCAACGCTGCTGTTGTGGAGAAACATTAAAAATTTTATATTCCCTAATTATTTTTTAACGCAGAGAACGCAATTCCGATAGCTATCGGGATTCGCAACCTTCACTAAGATTTAAGTAGTGTTTACACAATCAAAGTCCACAAAGCTTTGTGAACTTTGTGTTTTTTCTAAACTTAGTATATTTAAAAAACTTTGCGTTCTCCGTGGTAATTTTTTCTATATCCACAGGTTTTCGTGTTGATCCGGGAATAGGTGAATGTTGTGAAATTTGTGTTTTATTAATAGCCCGAGGTTTTGATCTTAAGAACAAGGGTCATGATTGTTTCTTAATTTATATGGTTTGGAATTTGGAATTTATATAGTAGTTTTATTTCAACGATAAAGAAGACGGAACAACTCCAAATTTCTTTTTAAAGGAAAATGAAAAATGAGACAAGTCCTCAAAGCCTACTCCAATATAAACTTCAGATGGCGATTTTCCTTGGCTAATTAAATAATAAGCTTCTTGTAATCTTTTGTTGAGTAACCACTTTCCGGGTGCTTCCTGAAATACTTTTTGAAAATCTCTTTTAAAAGTAGCTAAACTTCTTCCGGTGAGATAAGCAAAACGAGTAAGGTGTACATTAAAGTGGAAGTTCTTGTTCATGAATGCTTCAAGGTCAATTTTGCCGGGCTCATTAAAATCGAATAAAATATCTTTCAGTTCTGGATTTACTTTAAGCAAAAGATGTACAGCTTCTTTTATTTTTAAATTAAATAAAGCTTCGTTTTTTTCTTGTTCAACTTCAAGATAAGAGATCAGCGATTCCATGAAAGATTTATAAAGTGGATTTGGTGCTAATGAAATCATAGCTTCAGAATCGGATCTTTTGTTGATTTTGAAATTGTATTCGGCACTTATTTCGCGTAAAATTTCCTGATCTAAGAAAAGGGATATTGTTTTGAATTCTCCTCCTTCGGGCGGAATTTTAACGAATTTTGCCAAATGATTTCTTCTGCTAAAACGAAAATCACCTTCTTTTGAAATGTAAGTATTCTTGCTATCAGAAGCGATCATTTCTCCCGAAATCTGGTAGCTAAATACATGTTCCGGTATGAAATTCTCTCCTTCCCGGCTACGTGAATAATAACAGGAGTAGAGTATTTGAGGTTTTGTAGTTGATTTTGCTGTCATAACGTAAAGTTACTAAAAGATCCGGAAATCTTTATCAAAGAAGATGTTCCGGATCCTGGATTATTTATCGAATTAAAGCTTTTGGTTCAAGATAAGCTTCAAGGCCTGGTATTCCAAATTCCCTGCCTATTCCGGATTGTTTAAATCCGCCAAACGGAGCCATGGGATCATGTCCGATTCCGTTTATTTGCACACGTCCAGCATTTATTTGCGAGGCAACTTTGTGAGCTCTTTTTTCATCAGATGAACTTACATAAGCTTGTAATCCGTATGTAGTATCGTTGGCTATTTCTATTGCTTCTTCTTCGGTTTTATATGTTATAATAGATAAAACAGGACCGAAAATTTCTTCTCTTGCAATTCGCATCTGATTGTTTACGTTTATAAAAACAGTTGGTTTTACAAAGTTCCCTCTTTCTAATCCTTCAGGTTTTCCTAAACCTCCAATCAAAACTTCTGCTCCTTCGTTAATCCCGGTTTGGATATAATTTTGAACACGTTCGTATTGTTTTGCACTGACCATTGGACCAACAGCGGTTGTGTCGTTTTTTGGATCGCCAACAATAGTATTAGATACTACTTCCTTTATTTGTTTTTTGACTTCTTCAAGTCGATTTTCCGGTACGAGTAATCTTGTTCCGGCAATACATGCTTGTCCGCTATTCATATAAGCGGCGATTACAGCGAGCGGAATTGCTTCTGAGAAATTAGCGTCATCCAGAATGATATTAGGGGATTTTCCGCCGAGTTCGAGAGTAACTCTCTTCATAGTATTTACGGCTTCTTTAGCAATAATTTTTCCAACATTTGTAGATCCGGTAAATGAGATTTTGGCAATATCCGGATTGCGGCTTATTTCTGCTCCAACAATTTCTCCCAGTCCGTTTACAATGTTAAAAACACCTTTTGGTAATCCTGCTTCATGAAGGCATTCGGTAATCAATTGAGTTTGTTGTGCGCTCATTTCGCTCGGTTTTATTACACTTGTGCATCCTGCTGCTATAGCTGTCGATAGTTTACTGCAAATAAAGCCATTACTTGAATTCCACGGAATAATGATGCCAACAACGCCAAGTGGTGTCATTTGAACTTCGGAATTCCCCATTGTTTTGGTGAAATCGTAGGTGTTTAATAATTGAATTGCGGACTCAAAACTTTTTAGCATATAAGTGTAGCTGGTTGTTGCGAATTGCTTTGTTCCTCCATATTCCTCAATCATTACACTAATGAATTCTTCTTTTCTTTTTTCGATCGAAGTCTGTATGTTTTGTAAGTAGTGAATTCTTTCTGTGGCTGTGGTTTTAGAGAAGGTTTTAAAGGATTCTTTGGCGGCAGCTATGGCATTTTGTGTGTCTTTTTCATTTCCTAAAAGTACTTTTCCTAGTTGTTCGTTTGTTGTTGGGCTTATTAAGTCAAAATATTCGGTTCCTTCAGGAGTAATAAATTCTCCGTTAATGTAAATCTTGTCTATTGTTTTCATGTTGTATTGTTTATGATTTTTATTTGACAAAGATCTGGATTAAGAATGCCGCTGACTTTGTTGGAAAGCTCAAAGTAACTTTGTTGAAAAGCTCACGAAAAAGTTTTTTATTAGAAAATAAATTGATGTTTATAAAAAAAAGCCTCTCGATTGAGAAGCTTTTTTGATGAAATATGATAATTTTTTTTTAAATCTTAAATGTGATTACAGGTCTTACGGCATGATTTACCAGACCTTCACTGATGCTTCCGTTAAAGAAGTGTGCGAAACCTGTTCTTCCATGTGTGCTCATCCCAATAATATCTGCGTTTATACTGTTAGAGAAATTGATAATTCCTTTTTCGATATTAGTATCGTTATAAATATGTGTTTGATAATCTGTCAGGTTAAATTCAGAAGTAAAATCTGTCATCGCTTTTTGTGCTGCATGAGTTGGTTTAAAACTGTTGGGTGTGCAAATTGTAACAAGATGTATTTTTGCTTCAAAAAGTTTACTGATGTTTACGAATTTTTCAAAGGTTTTTTTTGTTTCGTCGGAAAAATCCGACGCAAAAACAATATTGGATATATTAAAATTTGGAATGTCTTTTTTGATCACTAAAACTGGAATTTCCGAGTTGCGAACTACTTTTTCAGTATTAGAACCAATTAGTAATTCTTCAATTCCTGATGAGCCGTGAGATCCCATAACAATTAAATCGATGTTATAGTCTTTGCTTACTTGTGAGATGCCATGGATAGGTTTGTCCATTTTTACAATTTCAGTTATCGAAATCCCGTCTAAATACGGTTTTGATGAGACTTCGTCAAGCATTTCATTGGCTTTTTTCATAAAAAGCATTGTTTCAGGAATGCTTGCTCCGCCTAATATTGCATCGTTCATTTGGCTTGGTAATTCAAGCATATGCAAAATGATAATTTCAGAATCGTTTTTTTTGGCAATTTGTGCAGCAACTTTTAAGGCATTTTCTGCGTGATCAGAAAAGTCGGTAGGTACTAGAATTCGTTTCATAGTTTTTTGGGTTAAATAATGTAAAATTCTGTTGTTTTAATGCTATTATAAAGATAAGAAATATTTTTAGAGCAATCTATTTATTTTGATTTATAAAAAAAACACTATATTTGCACCGTTATTTATTAAAATCTAAATAATGAGGGGACTAAGTGTCCCCTCTTTTTATAAAATTATGACATTTAAAGAAAAAGTAAACGGATTAATAGCAGAGGCTCTTTTACAAAAGCCCTCAATCTTTTTGATTGATCTGGCTATCTCAGACTCTTTCAAGATTAGTGTAGGTTTAGACGGGGATAATGGAGTGGCGTTGCAGGATTGTATTGATGTAAGTCGTGCAATCGAGAATAATCTGGATCGTGAAGAACAGGATTTTTCGCTTGAAGTAGCATCGGTTGGAGTAGGATCGCCATTGAAAATGACAAGACAATACATAAAAAATATTGGTAGAACATTGATTGTTACTACAAATAATGAAAAAATTGAAGCAGAATTAGTAGAAGCTAACGATGTTTTTATAATTTTGTCTTGGCAGGCAAGAGAACCGAAAAAAGTAGGAAAAGGAAAAGAAACAGTTCAAAAAGAGCAACAAATACCTTATACAGAAATTAAAGAGGCAATTGTTACAGTAACATTTTAATTAAAGAATTCGCATGGAAAATTTAGCATTAATCGATTCATTCTCAGAGTTTAAAGATAATAAACTTATTGATCGTGTAACGCTTATGGCAATTTTAGAGGACGTGTTTAGAAATGCATTAAAGAAAAAATACGGTTCTGATGATAACTTCGATATTATCATAAATCCTGATAAAGGAGATATGGAAATATGGAGACGAAGAGTAATTGTTGCTGACGAAGATCTTGATTTTGAAAATGAAGAAATTACTTTGACTGAAGCAAGATTGATCGAAGCGGATTTTGAAATTGGAGAGGAAGTTTCTGAAGAGGTTAAATTGATTGATTTAGGAAGAAGAGCTATTTTAGCTTTGCGCCAAAACTTAATATCTAAAATTCACGAACACGATAATACCAATCTTTACAAGCAATTTAAAGATATTATTGGTGATATTTATACTGCCGAAGTGCACCATGTTCGCCCAAGAGTTGTAATTTTGGTCGATGATGAAGGAAATGAAATTGTGCTTCCAAAAGAAAAACAAATTCCATCTGACTTTTTCCGTAAAGGAGATAACGTTCGCGGAATCATTGAAAGCGTTGAATTAAAAGGAAATAAACCTCAAATTATTATGTCAAGAACTTCTGAGAAGTTTTTAGAGAAATTGTTTGAACAAGAAATTCCTGAAGTATTTGACGGTTTGATCACTGTTAAAAATGTAGTGCGTATTCCAGGTGAAAAAGCAAAAGTAGCGGTAGATTCTTATGATGATAGAATTGATCCTGTTGGAGCTTGTGTTGGTATGAAAGGATCTCGTATTCACGGAATTGTTCGTGAGTTAGGAAACGAAAATATCGATGTAATCAACTATACAAGTAATATTCAATTGTTTATTACAAGAGCATTGAGCCCTGCAAAAGTTTCTTCAATCAAAATTGATGAAGAAAATAAAAGAGCCGAAGTTTTCTTGAAATTAGAAGAAGTTTCTAAAGCAATTGGTAGAGGTGGTCATAATATAAAATTAGCGGGTCAGCTAACAGGCTACGAGCTAGATGTTATCAGAGAAGGTGATGTTGCTAGTGGCGAAGATGATGACGTTGAATTAACTGAGTTTTCAGATGAAATTGAAGGCTGGGTTATCGAAGAATTTGCAAAAATTGGTTTAGATACAGCTAGAAGTATCCTGAAGCAAGAAGTAGAAGATTTAGTAAGAAGAACAGATTTAGAAGAGGAAACGATTCTTGATGTTATGAAAATACTAAAAGAAGAGTTTGATAGCTAGTTATCTGCTCTAACAACACAACGAAAAAGGTAATAATAAAAAGGTTATATGTCTGAAGAGAGAGTAATAAGAATAAACAAGGTTTTAAGGGAATTAAATATTTCGTTAGAAAGAGCTGTTGATTATCTAAAAGATAAGGGAATTGCTATTGATGCAAATCCAAATGCGAAAATTTCTGATAGCGAATTTAATATCCTACAAAGCCAATTTGCGGGCGATAAGGGGAACAAAGAAGCTTCTAAAGAAGTGGGTGAAGAGAAAAGAAAAGAAAAAGAAGCTTTGCGTGTAGAGCGTGAAAAAGAAATTGAGGACAAACGCAGACAAGACGAGGAACGCCAAAAGCAACAAGAGGTTATAAAAGCGAGAGCTGTTGTAACCGGACCTGTTCAGGTTGGTAAAATTGATTTAAATCCAAAGAAACCTACTGTTGTTTCTCCTCCTGCTGAAGAACCAGTTAAGGTAGAGGAGCCAAAAGTTGTTGTTGCTCCAACTCAACCAGAAAAACCTGTTCAGAAAGAAATTGTACAGCCTGAACCAGTGGTTCCTGTTGTTTCTGAAGAGAAAAAGGTAGAAAAGCCTATTATTACAGAGAAAAAAGAAGTAAAAGAAGTGAAAGCAGAAACTCCTAAAGTAGCTCAGGAACCAGTTGTTTCAACTGATCCGGCAACTGCAGAGGAAACGATCACTACACAATATCAAAAATTATCTGGAACTACTCTTACAGGTCAAACAATTGATTTATCTCAATTTAATAAACCTAAGAAAAAGAAAGAAGATCCAAAAATAACTCCTAATAAACCAGGAGCCCCAGGTGCAAATAATAACGCTAATAAAAATAAGCGTAAAAGAATTGCTCCTAAACCAGGAACTCCAGGTGCGCCAAAACCTGCTACAGGTCATGCGCCGGGAACTCCAAATCCTAATAAAATTACACCTAATACCGGTGGTGGAGGTTTTAATGCAAACAGAAGTGCAAGACCAGGTTTTGTAAAAGGAAACCGTCCTGCAATTGTTGCTAAAGTTGAGCCAACTGAAGAGGAAGTAAAAAACCAAATTAGAGAAACTCTTGAAAAACTTCAGGGTAAAGGTGGAAAATCAAAAGCTGCTAAATACAGAAGAGACAAAAGGGATACACACCGTCAGAAATCTGATGAAGAGCAAAGAGCTATTGACGAAGGAAGTAAAACTATTAAAGTTACTGAATTTGTTACTGTAGGTGAAATTGCAATCATGATGGATGTGCCGATTACTAAAGTAATTGGAACTTGTATGTCTCTTGGAATCATGGTAACCATGAATCAACGTTTAGATGCTGAAACATTAACTATTGTAGCAGATGAATTTGGTTACGAAGTTGAGTTTATTACAGTTGATATCGAAGATGCCATTGAGGTAATTGAAGATAAAGAAGAAGATTTAGTAGTTAGAGCACCAATTGTTACTGTAATGGGTCACGTCGATCACGGTAAAACATCTTTGCTGGATTATATTCGTAAAGAAAATGTTATCGCTGGTGAGTCTGGAGGTATTACACAACACATTGGAGCATACGGAGTAACTTTAGATAACGGTCAAAAAATCGCGTTCTTAGATACACCAGGTCACGAGGCGTTTACCGCGATGCGTGCACGTGGAGCTCAGGTTACCGATATCGCTATTATTGTTGTTGCTGCAGATGATGATATCATGCCACAAACAAAAGAAGCAATTTCTCACGCACAAGCTGCGGGAGTGCCAATTATATTTGCAATCAATAAAATTGATAAACCAAATGCGAATGTTGAGAAAATCAAAGAGCGTTTGGCTAGTATGAATTTACTTGTTGAAGATTGGGGTGGAAAAATTCAGTCACATGATATTTCTGCAAAAGTCGGAACAGGTGTAAAAGAATTATTAGAGAAAGTTTTATTAGAAGCTGAAATTTTAGATTTAAAATCGAATCCAAATAAAGCAGCTCAGGGAACTGTAGTTGAGGCTTTCTTAGATAAAGGAAAAGGATATGTGTCAACAATTTTAGTTCAACACGGAACTTTAAAAGTTGGGGATTATATGTTGGCTGGTAAGCATCATGGTAAAATTAAAGCTATGCATGACGAACGCGGACATATTGTTAAAGAAGCAGGTCCTTCGACTCCGGTATCAGTATTAGGTCTTGATGGCGCTGCAACTGCGGGTGATAAGTTCAATGTATTTGAAGATGAAAAAGAAGCAAAACAAATTGCATCTAAACGTTCTCAATTAATGCGTGAACAATCTGTACGTACACAACGTCATATTACACTTGATGAAATTGGACGTCGTATTGCACTTGGTCAGTTTAAAGAATTGAATGTTATTCTTAAAGGAGACGTTGATGGATCTGTTGAAGCATTATCAGATTCGTTCTCTAAACTTTCTACAGAAGAAGTTCAAATTAATATTATCCATAAAGGTGTTGGAGCAATTACTGAAACTGACGTTATGTTGGCTTCTGCTTCTGATGCGATTATTATCGGATTTAACGTTCGTCCTGCAGGAAATGCTAGACAACTTGCAGATAAAGAAGAAATCGATATCCGTTATTATTCTATTATCTACGCTGCTATCGATGACTTGAAAGATGCAATGGAAGGAATGTTAGCTCCAGAAATGAAAGAAGAAATTTTAGGAACTGCTGAGATCCGTGAGATCTTCAAAATTTCTAAAGTGGGTTCAATCGCAGGTTGTATGGTGATGGATGGTAAAATCATGAGAAGTTCTAAAATTAGAGTTATCAGAGAAGGAGTAGTGGTGCATACAGGAGAACTTGTTGCATTAAAACGTTTCAAAGATGATGTTAAAGAAGTTTCTAAAGGATACGATTGTGGTATTCAGATCAAAGGTTACAATGATATCGAAGAAAGAGATGTTATTGAAGCGTACCATGAAGTTGCAATCAAAAAGAAATTGAAATAATATTCAATAAATATATTTTAAAGTCCCAATGAAAATTGGGACTTTTTTTGTGGTTATATTTGTCTGTGAAAAGGCTTGCGTAGCTAATTTATATTTAAGAATAAGATATTTAAAATGTTTCAAATTTTAATATTATTTTTGGGAAAACTATTTTTGTATGAAACGATTAATATACGCTGTTGTTATTTTTATAAGTATTTCGAGTCAGTCTTTCTCTCAGGAAGCTGTAGAGAAAAAAGGACCACCATCGGGTAATGCTTTAGTTGGGGATTATTATGGTGCTGATGTGTCTAAAATATCTGAAGGTAAAGCAATTTCGATTAATGAATTAGAAAGTAAACTAAAACGAGATAAAAAGGCAGATAATGTTACTGTAAAAGGAGTCGTTACTGATGTTTGTCCGAAAAAAGGATGTTGGGTGACTCTTAAAACAGATGATGGTTCTTCGTTTTTTGTAAAAATGAAAGATTATGCTTTTTTTGTTCCTACAGCATTGAAAGGAAAAAATGTTGTTTTAGAAGGGAATGCCGAAAAAGAAATAACATCTCTAAAGGAACTTAAACACTATGCTAAAGATGCTAAAAAATCGCAATCAGAGATAGATGCTATTACGGTACCAAAAGAAGAAATAAGGTTTCTGGCAAATGGAATAAAGGTGGTGAATTAGCCCTTATATAGTAAAGCTTCAATGAAAATTGGAGCTTTTTTTGTTGCTGTTAATTGATTTGTACTTTTTTTAAATTTCATATCTGTGTCTTAAATATTGTATTAAGTTTTAAAGGGGTGTTTTTGACTCCTGTGGGGATATTGTCGAGAAATTAATGTTGGGTGTATTGTTTGAGTTAGCAAGGATAAAGGCTTGAGCTTTTTGTTCTTTTGAAATTAAAGACTTTGTATAGAATAAATAAAAAAAGCGAGATAGAATCTCGCTTTTTTTATGTTTGATAATTGCTTTTACTTGCCCGGTTTGATTAAAAAGACACTTTTGAATCTCTTTTTAATGTCGGCTAAATTACGTTCGGCCTCTATTCTTGTTTTGAAATTTCCTACCATTACTTTGTAGTTTGGTGTATTGAAAATTATTGTTCCGTCAATAGCACTAAATTCTCTTTTAAAATCCGATAACGTTTTCTTTGCTTCTTCGCTTTTACCGCTAAAGATTTGAATTTTGTAAGTATCGTTTGTATTTATTGACGTGTTAATTTTTCGTTTTTCACTCAACAATTGCTCAAATTTGGGATCTTGATTTACTATTAAATTTTGGTCTTGAGCATGAATATTATATGCTAAAGTGATCATTGTTAATGTTAAGAAAACTCTTTTTGAAGGGGTTAAAATTCTCATAATGTGATGGTTTTTACGCGAAATTACTATTTAAAGTTTGTATATAAAATTTTAATATTATTTAGAATTGATATAAATTGATATTTAAGAGTATTTTAAGGTTTTGAGAATAGTTCATAAGTCGTATTTTTGTGCAAGTTTTAAAAGAAGGTATTAGTTTTTCGTTGATTTGATATAGAAAAAATCATACCAAAAATTAGTAGATAATTATTATACTATATGAAAAAGGTGGGTAACCATAATTCGATCTCAAGAAAATTATTACTTAGCTTATCGCTAACGTTAATTTTCTCCCTAACTTCATTTGCTCAAGAAGCTGCTGCTCCGGCGGCGCCTGAAGCTGCTGCTCCGGCTGCTGCTGCAGGTGGTGATCCAGTAAAAGGGAAAGAACTTTTTAATGCAAATTGCGCTGCATGTCACAAATTAGATGCTAAGTCAACAGGTCCGGCCCTAAGAGGGGTTGCTGCCAAACACGATATGGCATGGATTTACAAGTGGGTGCATAACAGCTCTGAAATGATTAAATCAGGGGATCCTGTTGCAGTTAAATTATTTGAAGAGCACAACAAGTCAGTAATGACTTCTTTTCCTCAATTATCAACAGGTGATATTGACAATATTATTGCTTATACTTCTGAAGTAAAAGCTGAGCCTGCTGCTGGTGCTCCTGGAACTGTTCCTCCTGGGGAAAAAGTTGAAGGCGGTGGAATTTCAAATAACATTATCTTAGGAGCTCTTGCTCTTGTAATGGCTATCTTAGTGGTTATGTTGTTCATGGTGAACAAAGTATTGACTAAAGTAGCAAGTAATAATGGTATTGTAGTTGCTCCAAAAGAAGCGAGAACTCCAATCTGGAAAGCTTTCGCTAAAAACCAATTCCTGGTTTTAGTTACTTCTATATTCTTGTTGTTGGCAAGTGGTTATTTTGTTTATGCATACTTAATGCAAGTAGGTGTTGATCAAAATTATGAACCAATTCAGCCAATTCACTATTCTCATAAAATTCACGCTGGTGATAACGAAATCAATTGTAAATATTGTCACTCTGCTGCTCGTGTAAGTAAAACAGCTGGTATTCCATCTTTGAATGTTTGTATGAACTGTCATAAAAATATTTCTGAAGTTGCTGAAACTACTGCTACTCCTGAGTACAGCAAAGCATTTTACGATGCTCAAATCCAAAAATTATATGATGCTGTTGGCTGGGATAAAGCTAAGCAGGAGTATACTGGAAAAACGCAGCCTGTAAAATGGGTTCGTATTCATAATCTTCCTGATTTTGTTTACTTCAACCACTCTCAACACGTTAATGTTGCAGGAGTTGAATGTCAAACTTGTCACGGTCCAGTGCAGGAATTTGAGATCATGAAGCAATATTCTAAATTAACAATGGGATGGTGTATTGATTGCCATAGAAAAACTGATGTTAAGATGGAAGGTAATGCTTACTATGATAAAATTCATGCTGAACTTTCTAAAAAATACGGTGTAGAAAAATTGACTGCAGCGCAAATGGGAGGTTTAGAATGCGGTAAATGCCACTATTAATCGAATTATTAAGATTTTAATATTTATATACAATGTCATCAAACAAAAAATACTGGAAAAGTGTTGAAGAACT